>Ga0233449_1000049_pt1 | contig 174611 bp, 147 predicted proteins | sample SI_124_October20_FD_183012 | JGI IMG/M metagenome (GOLD analysis project Ga0233449, IMG submission 183012) | Seawater microbial communities from Saanich Inlet, British Columbia, Canada - SI_124_October2016_200_MG | ecosystem: Environmental > Aquatic > Marine > Inlet | place: Canada: British...
CCATTATAGCATTAAGCATTAAGCATTAAGCATTAAGCATTAAGCATTAAGCATTAAGCATTAAGCATTAAGCATTAAGCATTAAGCAGCATAATACATATTGCTTTCGTGATCAAGAAATATTCTCCTGATTTACACGGTGTTTCTTAACGGGGAACAGCAGATAACGACAAAACAATTAAATACGAAATCATTTTATAAAACCGGTGTGTAAAAAAAGAATACACTACAAAAGCTAATTGCATACATTCTCATTTTAACATTATAAATTTTTTTTGTTTTTTCTAAGATATAAGTGTTAAATACAAAATCTAATCACTATTAATTACAATACAATCAACCGGTTTTTATCGTTTTATAATTTCAGGAATAAATTAAGGATATTCTTATCATTCTCAGACATACTAATATGAAGGTTCTTTTTGTACATCATGGTGAAGTTATAGGTGGCGCTCCTGTTAGCTTACTCAACATGATATTAGAGTTAAAAAAAAATCCTGATATTAGTATGAAGGTGTTATGTGTTAAAGAGACGATGAAGGACTTTTTTCAGGAAAAAGCTAATATTGATGTAGGAGATATTCATTATCCATGCAATATTCTAGGGAAAGTTATCATTGGGTGGGGAAATCTCTTTAACAGGCAAACGTTCCTCATGGCCTTAATGGAAATTACCAGAATTCGTTCCAGTATTAAGATTCAGTGTAAACAATTAAAGAAAGAGAACCCGGATATTATTCATCTCAATTCATCAATACTGTTTACAACCGCGATAGCAGCCAGGAGATTACATATTCCGATTGTATGGCATGTCCGTGAAATACTCCAGGGAGGCCGTTTCAATTTTCGCAGAATTTTCGCAGGATGGTTAATAAAAAGATTTGCAGATAAGGTTATTGCAATAAGTCCTAGTGAAGCAAACAGCCTTGGCAAAGATACATATCACAATATAGAAGTAGTTTACAACTTTGTAGATTTCTCCAAGTTCGATAGTTCTTTATATGATCCGTTAAAGGAAAAGTCAAAATTAGGTATAAAAGCAGATGAAAGATTAATAATCGGTCTTGGAGGTGTGTCATGGCGCAAAGGCACTCTGGAATTAATAGAGGCCATGGAATTTACACAGATCAATGTAAGGTTAATTATCGCCGGTTCAGATATGCCCAGGGCATATCCTATCTCCATTGTCAGGGAATTAAGGGTTTTTATGGAAGATTTATTGGTAAAGTCAGGTCTGAAGAAATTCCGTAGATGTGAATATAACTATAGAGTATTAAACGCATTGAACAAACTTAAAAAAAATAAGGTTGTTTTTACAGGTCCTTTGGACGATGTCAGATATTTAATTGCTACATGTGATTTATTGACTTCGACACATACATTTCCGCATTCTTCCAGACCAATATTTGAAGCCTGGGCAATGAAAAAACCGGTTATAGCATTTAATATGCCGGGAATAATTGAAAATATTGATAATGGTATTGATGGCGTTTTAGTAAAAAATACTACAGGGGAGGCTCTGGGAGAAGCTATCAATGTCATTATTAACAATTCAATGCTTTTAAAAAAAATGGGAAAAGACGGGTACAAGAAATCATATAAACGTTTCAGAAGTGAAGTAAATATTTTAAAAGTTCTGAATATTTACAAAGAACTTACTCATCATACTTAATGAAGTAAATGTTTATATTAGTTTTATTCTCTCAAATTGACAATATCCGCTGTACATGGTGGTAAGCTGGGGTGTTGTGAAATGATTTTAAAAACTTTTTCTTCCCTATTATCGAAGTTTTTGCGTAAGGGTAATTGCCGTCAGTGATATTTAGTTATTTACACCGCCAGAGGTATAATCTGAAGAAAATCAAATTATTTTGAAAGTAAATCATAACGGTAACAATCAGATAAATAAATAATGGAAATAAAAACATATGATAAAAAAAATGATAGAATTGTTTTTTACAATAAAAAAGCAAATGTCCAGTTTTGGGAAGAGCACTGGAGAGAAAATATTGGTTCAAACCAGTCACAAAAAATTGCTGATTATAAAAATAATAGATTTATATTGAAAATCGTAAAGAACTATCTTGATGATAAAAATAGCTGGATCCTGGAAGGCGGCTGCGGTATAGGAGGTTATGTCTATTGTTTACAACACGCAGGGTATAATGTTGTTGGGATTGACAATGCAGAGAAGACGGTTAAGGCTGTTAAAGAATGCTATCCTGATCTGAATATTCAAAGACAGGATGTCAGGAAGACCAGCTTTGAAGATAACTATTTCTCAATTTATTTTTCTTTTGGAGTTATAGAACATTTTTACAAAGGGTATGATGAGATATTATCGGAAGCGGTTCGAATTATTAAACCTGGAGGTTATTTAATTATTTCTTTCCCTCAAATCTCGATACTGAGGAGAATTAAGGCAGAATTAGGCCTTTATGCCCGGGACAAGCCTGTGGACAAGGAACATTTTTACCAGTTTGCACTTAACCCTGAAAAAGTGATAAAGGGTATAGAACAATATGGCTTTCAACTTGTAAAGAAAAGTCAATATGACGGCATTAAAGGTTTTAAGGACGAGGTGGCGATATTTAGACCATTTCTTCAAGCCATTTATGATGGGAAAATACTTCAAATACTTAGGCGCATTATTGACATCATTTTAAAAGGGCTGTCCTCTCATATGGCTTTGTTGGTAATGCAAAAAAAATAATAAACTTTATAGAAATCAATAGAATTCAGATTATACCCACATATGAAACTATTTATACAAACTATTTATGAGATTGTTGGCTGGAAGGCCTTAATTCCAATTTTACTAATACTCTTCCAGGCTCTCTTTGAAGGCATTGGGGTTATGATGCTTGTTCCAATGTTAGGATTTGTGGGAATTGCCAGTGAGGGTGGTATTACAGGGTCAATTAATTCTTTTTTCACCATTGCCTTTGATATTATTGGGTTTCCTAAAAACCTGATTACCGTTCTTTTTATTTATGTATTTCTCATTAGTTGTCGGGAAATGCTTGTGAAAACAAAAATGTTACTAAGTTCTAAAATACAACACAATGCTATTCAAACTCTGCGTAGCCGTCTCTATGTCTCAATAAGCCAATCCGAATGGTTGTTTTTTGTTAAAACCCACTCCTCTGATTATGCTCATTCTCTCTTGATAGATGTCAACAGGTTGGGGTCTGGGGCAAACACGTTAATTCAGTTTATTTCTGCAACTATAATTCTTGGTATTTATATAATTATTGCCATGAGTTTATCTTTCACTATGACTATTTTAGCACTGTTTTGCGGTGCTATAGTCCTTTTTGTGTTAAAGAATAAAATAATGTCTTCAATCCGTACCGGTAAAGTTGAAACAGGTCTCGGCAGGCAGTTGCATTTAATAGTAATGGAACAACTAAGTGGTATGAAACTGTCAAAGATATTTTGCGCCGAAGAGAGAAGTTTTTACCGGTTTAGACGAGCCTCTTTCATGCTTATGGAAAATTTTATTAAATTTGCAAATGATATGGCCACCACCAGGATGTGGTTTGGTATAATCAGCGTGGTTATCGTGTCTATTTTTGTTTATGTTTCAATAGAGGTTATCAGTGTCTCGACTGTCACCCTTCTGCTTCTGCTTTTTATTTTTTCGCGCATGATGCCCCAGATTACATCTCTACAACAAGGCTTCCAGCAATTACTACATGTGAAACCGGCTTTAACTTCATTTCTTGATATGGAGCAGGCCTGTAAGGACGCAGCAGAGAATATCGTAAAAGATAAAGTCTCTACGTTGGCAATAGAAGATAACATTTGTTTTAAAAATATTATTTTCCGATATAACAAAGAGAATGAATATGATGTTTTGAAGTCGGTATCATTTACCATTCGCGCCTGCAGTACTATGGCATTTGCCGGATCTTCCGGTTCCGGGAAGAGTACCATTGCAGATCTGCTTATGGGACTGTTATATCCGGACAGTGGAGAGATACTGATAGACGGCAAACTACTCTCTCCCGAGTTACTTATTTCTTGGCGGCAATCTGTAGCATATGTACCACAAGATAATTTTCTTTTAAATGATACCGTTCGTGAAAACCTCTTGTGGGCTAGTCCTGGTACTTGTGATGACCACATACGGGAAGCATTAGAACATGCTGCTGCAAAAGAGTTTATAGGCAAATTGCCACAGGGGCTGGATACGGTAATTGGTGATAGAGGCGTCAGGCTTTCCGGTGGTGAACGTCAGAGAATAGCCCTTGCCCGAGCATTGTTAACAAAACCTCAGCTCCTGATTCTGGATGAAGCTACAAGTTCCCTGGATGTTGAGAATGAGAAGCGTATACAAGAGTCTATAGAAGCACTTCACGGCAACATGACAATAGTCATAATTGCCCATCGGCTGAGTACTATTCGGAATGCAGACCAGATTATCGTGATTGATGATGGCAGGGTTGTGGAAACAGGCACATGGGATGAACTCATATCTAAAGAAAACGGCAGATTTCTTGAACTATCCCGCATATAACTTTTAAAGGCATTTATGAAGGATACTAATTCCGCTTTGCATCTACAAAATCTTTCACATAACGAACTAGAAAATAGATTTCTAACTCATATCAAGAAGCATATGAACAAATAATAGAAGATATACAGAAGCCTGAAAGTTCCAGGTGACAGTGTGTCATCTTCTATCCGATCCTTTCTTATTTAAATGATTATAGCAAGTTGGGTTTGATACTCCGCCGTGTTTTATATCCTTTCTTTATGAATATTTTACTGACTTCTAATCTTTCAACCAGAGTTGGTGACTTTTTTTTAAAAAGTCCTTTAATATCTCCTTTTCAAGCTCTATTTCCTCTTATTGTTCTTATGCCATTTTATCCATCCATAAATTGCTGTTATTGGAATATAATGCTTACTTGATACCGCTCCATAATTATTAGTTTCAATACCTTCTTTTACAAATTTTTAACAAACGTGTTTGCATTTCTTGTTTATTTCTGATACTTATACTTTCCGATTAGGAACTTTTTTTCTCCATATTATACTGGAGGCTAAAGAATTATATACAATCTGATCCCATGAAACAGACATATACCATCGCCAGGATATTCGTAATAGCTATTGTTGTTGCAACCATTCTTAATGGCTCCAGCTTCTGGCTGAAGAGGGTAGGTTGGCTGGAGCCACAGTTGTACGAGGAATACAAGGGTGGAAGTGGAAGTTTCCGGGGACAGGCGTTTAAAGGATCCGATAGTTTTGAGCAACTAACAAGATACACCTATCAAACAAAAGGCGTTTGGACAGCATTTAAGGCTTCTAAAGATGTAATTTTTCTCCTTTTTTTTATTGTGTCATTACTACTCATTTTGAGGAAATATACAGAGTGGAAAATTCGTTATTTTTGGTTATTTGTCTCTATAGCATTCTTGTTTTTGTACGCTTTTTGTAAGTCCCTTTTACAGTCTGGTCCCTTGTTATCAATGGCAGGCCTACGTTCATTTCTGTTCCTGGGAGTAGTGATTGTAGGATCGTGGGCTGCCTGCGAGAAAGTGTTCTATTTAATGACTAAATGCCTTGTCGTTTTAATTTTGATCCAATTATTGATGACACCATATGAATATGTGTATGGTATGCGTTTCTTTGTCAGTTCATATTTCCAGAATCGCATTGTCGGCACTATGTTGCAGCCCAGCAGTTTTGGTATTGTCTTGGTATTGGGATTGATCTGGTATTTTACCTTTTCGCGTTCGCAGACATGGTTATGGTGGTTAACAGTGATTGTCAGTGTACTTGCTTTCTTCAGTGGTTCTGCAACCTCTTTATTTCTTCTGTTGTTTGCTTATGTTGCAATTCTCTGGTCAAAAATCGACAATAGATTTCGCAAGAGGTTATTGTTTGGGGGTATTACTGGTAGTGTTTTTTTGTTCTTGCTGCTTCCCTCTCTCACTGGCCGTGTAGCAATATACCATTCTCTCTGGGGGCGGTTCTCTCTTTATAAGGAGTATATATTCACAGGTTCAGGATGGTGTGAATTGATGTTTGGTAGAGGGCTTGGGGCAGGGACTAATACAGCGGTAAATCTGTTGATGGACTGGCAGGATAGTGCGTCACATGGGGTTGGAAACCATGTTGTTTTTGTTGCCGATTCCACCCCATTGATGTTGATTTCACAGATTGGATTTGTTGGTCTTTTTATGGTATATGGGCTTTTGTTTCTTGCTATCCGTAATGACCCACAAACCCGAATATTTTATTTTTCCTTTATCCTTGCAAGCCTGACGGTGAATATTACAGAGCTTTTCCCTATCAACTTTATTCTCGGCCTGTTGCTGGCTCGTAGTTTTTCAATTGTAAAAAGCAATGATTATACAGACCGGGCAATAGCAGAGACAACGAAACCTGTTTCGTAAAATGGTTATGATAACGAACAACGTTCGGTTGAAAACTGGACGTTAAAATCAGCCGTATATATTTGTTGTTAGTTTTTAAATTGTTATTCCTGTATTTATAATTTCATTTTATTTTGCAGAAAGGGTAAAGACTCCATCCCAGTCTTTTGGAGGTGCTACCCGCTGATATTCACAACATCTTTGAATATACACATTTGACGGCTTGTCATCCGGTGAAAGTTGAAGTACATGCTCAAAGCTGGAAATAGCCTCTTCCCACTGGCAGTTGCGATAGGCATGAATTCCCACCTCAAAGTGTTTGATAACCCGAATTCTCTCTTCATCCACCCTTTCTCTTTCATCTACAAGCTCATAGACCTTAATTGGCTTTGTTTTCCCTACCACTCGAATAACGTCCATCTCCCTGGCTATCAATGTATCTTTTACGAGGGAGTATGTGGCTTCTGAAATCATTATCTGTGTTCCATAATATTTATTAGCACCTTCAAGCCGACTTGCAAGATTAACGTCATCACCAATAATCGTATATTCAAAACGAGTGGCTGATCCGACATTCCCAACTACGACTTCTCCTGTGTTAATACCAAAGCGATATGTCCTCGATGGAAGCCCCCCTGCTTTCCACTCTTCTTCTAATTTATGTAAAAACTTTCGACATTTTAGTGCTGCCTGACAGGCAAACAGTGCATGATTTTCCTGAGCAATGGGTGCCCCCCAGAAAGCAAGGATAGAATCACCTTGAAATTTATCAATGGTCCCCTGGCATTCCAGGATAGCAGCGCTCATTCCCTCAAAATACTCGTTGAGGTGTTTAACTACTTCTTCAGGCGTGAGTTTCTCCGACAGGTTTGTAAAGTTACCAATATCTGTGAAAAAAATTGTTAAAGCCTTCCTCTCTCCACCAAGTTTCAGCATATCAGGATTCTTAATGATTTCTTCTGCCACACTGTAAGATACATAACGCTCAAAGGTGCTCTTAATAAAGTCCCGTTCTTTAAGACCATCTACCATACCGTTAAATGCATTCCCAAGTGCCTCTAATTCATCTCCCGTCCGAATATCAACTTTTGTATCAAGCTTGCCGCTACCAATATTCTTTGCAGCCATCGCCAATTTCTTTACAGGCTTTGTAATACCTTTTGCCAGAAAAAAACTCAATCCAATGGCAACCAGAAGAATAACTCCTCCCACAATAATGAAAGTCATGCGAAGTTTGGATACAAATTTCATTTCCTGTGTGAGAGATTTAAGAACAATGAAACTTCCTTCTTCAGAGTTTACGTTCGCAAGGATGGGAAAATACATTGATAAAAAAGTTTCCTTATCCAGAAAGGTTTCATGAATATCAGACTTTTTCTCATAATCCGAAAATTCCATGAAAGTAGATAGTGCCTGCTCTTTCGTAACTGGCAAGGTAGAGGTATGAATTCCTTCACTGGAATAGAGTGCTAAATCGACCTCAGAAATATTTTTAAGACGCAATAGGATATCTTTGTCAATACGGCTTCCAAAAATAACCACACCATGGATTTCATCTCTGAAAACTACCGGCTTCGCAATTATATGATAAACAGCATCACCTTGATGAGCAGATACAAGGAAATCCTTTTCCTTGCTCATGTCCGTATGCCATACATCAACGGCTACCGGTTTTTCTGACAGATCTTCAAATAATTGGAGATTTGTTAAATCAATTCCATATTTACCGGGAAAAGCTTTTGAAAGCAGCAGAATACCGTCAGCATTAGTAACTATAAAGATATCTGCTTTTTCATATAAGGAAAGAAAGGGGAGAATTGACGCTAATCTCAGATTTGAATCCTTCAGGATTTCATCCTCATGGTGAGCGTCCTCAAACCCAAGACCATCTCCGTGAACTGAGGCGGTTGAAAGGACAGACCGAAAATGCGCATTACTGATCGTAAGGGTATCAATGGCATCAACGGCAAATTGTGTTCTCAATTCTTGAAGATGCCTTAATGCAACTTGTGTATTCTCAAATCGGTTCTTGATATTCTCCTGAATATGTTTTTTTGTGGTCTCTTGAATGATGAATAAAATACTCATCGTTGAAAGGCAAACCACAGCCCCCAACACGATAAATAACTTAGTATGAAAATTAATCTTCATAAATATTACGTCCAACCTCCGGATACGTTGAGCCATCTTTTCGCTTATGAGGCTCCATTTTAATGATCTCGCTTACTTCCAGATCTATAACACTATTCTCCCCAGGTTTTATCAATACTTGTTTGGTAGCCCTTTCCGCATTGGGCAACCATGCATTAATCGTGTAAGCACCCGAAGGAACGTCCTGAATCTGGAATGTACCATTTTTATCCGTCATGGCATAAGCTTTGTTCTCCAGAATAACCACATAGGCAATCATTTGGGGATGGATGTTACAAAAAACCGACACGAGGCCGGGCTTTTCAAAAAGCACTGTTTTTGGAGGTTCCGTCCTTTTATACTGACCAAGGTCAAAAGACTTTATACGGGAGATAGAAAAGACGTTATGGTATATATCATCCTGATTGGGAAACCTGACCTTTTGTCCTACTACTATTGGCAAGATTTCTGGATAGAAGTTCCTGCCTTTTTGCACAAGATCAGGTACTTCTCCAGGCACTTCACTTTTAAAACCTGTGATATAAACGAGTACTCCACTCATATCTTTTTTCTTTTTAAGTTTCCCAAAAAGCTTTTTTTGGAAGACTGTTATATTCCCAGTAATATGCCCCGGATCTGATGACCCATCACTTAATGACGCAAAGACAAAGAGCAATCCCAGGATGGAAAAAGTTATTATTTCTAACACATACAAAACGCCACTCAGACTTCTGTTGAAACAACCTTTAGTTAAAAAGTTCATTCAAAAAAGCTCCTTTACCAATATTATTTAACACGTTCTTTATACCTTATATAATTCCACATATAGTAATAAATCAAGCAAGTTAAATCAATACCTTCACAAAGAGCTAAAGGAAAGAGGAGAATATGTGAAATACGGGGGTTATTTCTATCATTAGAATTGCTTGCAAAATAAAGAATATTTATTATAATTCCTGCGAAAAATACCTTTATCTCATAATTAACTTATTAATTTACAGCAAGACAAAAATTTGCTTTAGTTGATTTTTGTGGTATTTTTATTGCCGTTGATGTAATATTATGCCCTTATATTTACTATGGAAGTGGGAAAATTTCTTTGGAATCTATCTTCAAATTGAAAGAAAGGAAACACTAAATGAATGTTATTAGTAATACAATCAAGGGACTACACCCAGCCTATTTTGCTATGGTAATGTCTACCGGCATAATTTCCGTCGCTGCCAAGCTTTTAGGTTTTACCAGCATTGCATACGCGCTTTTTTATATAAACATTATCGCATACGCAATTCTTTTACCCCTCTTGGTCTTGCGCGTAATTCTTTACTGGGATTGCTTGATCAAAGACCTTTCTAATCCGAAACTGAGCTTTGTCTTTTTTACTATTGTTGCCGGTACAAATGTACTGGGAGCCCAATTTGTTTCTATCGTAAACCAACCTGAAATTGCGAAAATCTTCTGGTATTTTGGTCTCTTACTCTGGACGGTAATTACATTTTCAACGGTCATCATACTCTTTGTTACCAATACGGAAGAAATTAATAAGGTAATGCATGGAGGTTGGCTGATAGCTACCGTTGGAACACAATCCGTGGCTGTTCTTGGTGGCATACTTGCGCCAAAATTCGGTTGTGATAGTTTTGTGTTATTTACCTCATTTGCATTCTGGATGATTGGCGCATTCCTTTACGTGATTTTAATTACATTACTTTTCTTCAGACTCGTGTTTTACAAGCTACCACCTGAAGCGCTGATACCGCCATATTGGATTAATATGGGAGCTGTCGCCATTACAACTCTTGCCGGTTCAATTCTCTGTTTAAGCATCCCAAAGATCGGTGGAGCTTTTATAGATTTAACAGGATTCACAAAAGGGTTTACACTGTTTTTCTGGTCATTTGGTACATGGTGGATTCCACTATTAATCATTCTGGGAATCTGGAAGTATTTACATCATAAAACACAGTTTACCTATAGCCCTCTTTACTGGGGCATGGTCTTCCCGTTAGGTATGTACACTGCCTGTACAATAAAACTTTCACAGGCCCTGAATTTACCGTTCATTATGAATATTCCAAGATATTTCATCTACCTTGCTTTTGTCGGGTGGACTGTTATATTTGTCAGTATGATCATTTCCATGCTTAAAGCTGCCTCCGCGAAGGAAGCTGCTGCATAATACATTGATGAAATTTTTCACATGCATTACAGCGCGTGTAATTTAAGGCATGTGCTGTAATGCATGTTGTTCTCAAAAGTGAGACGATGCGCATAAGCCTTCAACAATTCTATGATGATATTTGATAATTCTTTTTGAACACAAACCGTATTTTCCCTCTCAGTTTATCTACAAACATATTAGTTTCGACGACATCACCTTTCGGAAGACAAATCTGAAATGCTACAACCCTTTTCACCTTGACTTAGATACGGTGTAGCTTTACCCTTCCTACTCATCTATTCGGAGTTAACTTTTTAGAATCTAACTATGCATGAACGATACCTTGGTATTGATTTTGGCGCTGAAACTATCAAATTTATTTTGCTTGAACGCCAACACGGCCAGCTTGTTATTACTTCTGATTATATTTTAGCTCATGATAAAAACCCCATTCACGCTTTTAAAAAGGGAATAAGCAAGTTTGATTGGGAAAGCTTAACTTCCGTCGTAACAACAGGACGTATAAGTCGGGTTTTAAATGTCGAGCGTGTTCCCACCAAGGCCGCACTTGCAAAAGGTGTCAGTTATAAATATCCGGAGATTAAACCAGTAACCGTTGTTTCAATTGGCAGCCATGGTTTTTCCGTTCTTGAACTGCGCACGGGTAATCAGCAAATATTTCGGGAAAACTCTCGTTGTTCACAAGGCACCGGAAATTTTTTACGCCAACTGGTAGAACGTTTTGATCTTGATATAGAGACTGCCAGTAAAATGGCTTGTGGCGTAAATGAACCCGCATCTCTTTCAGGTAGATGTCCGGTAATTCTTAAAACGGATATGACCCATCTCGCAAATAAAGGAGAAGATCGTCGTGCTATACTTGCAGGGCTTTACGATGCTGTTTGCGAAAACGTACAGGTATTGATAAAACCTAATCTCTCTCCGCCACGAGTCTTATTAAGTGGTGGGGTATGTGTATCTAAGCGAGTACGAGATAACTTTCGTCATTTTCTTACCTCAAAGAAAATGACGCTTGTCGAATCCGATCCCAATGACGGTCTTTTCTTAGAAGCTCTTGGTGCAGCTCTTATCGCGGCAGATCAAAAACCAAAAACCCCTTCTTTAGAAGAGGTCATTTCATTTCAGGACCATTCTTCTTTTGAGACAATAGCCCCCTTGGCCGGTGCTTTAAACAGGGTAAAAAGAATGCAAAGGCCAGAAATCGTCAATACATCTGAAAGCGGTAAGACCATCTTAGGCTATGATATCGGATCAACCGGTTCAAAGGCAGTTGCCATTGAGGTTAAGACAAAAAGAACTATTTGGGAGGGCTATGTAAATACTTCAGGGGATCCCGTTTGTGCCGCTCGACAACTCACTGAAATGTTTCTGAGAGAAGCAAATCAAAGACTTGAGGTCTGCGCGGTTGGAGTGACTGGATCAGGTCGTGAAATTGTGGGTTCTCTCCTTGTTTCGTGTTTTGATGCTGATGTTATTTTTGTTCTCAATGAGATAGCCGCTCATGCAGAAGGAGCACTCTATTTTGATCCAATGGTGGATACCATTTTTGAGATAGGAGGACAAGACGCCAAGTATATTCGACTTGATAATGGTCGTATATGCGATGCTGCAATGAATGAAGCTTGCAGTGCCGGAACAGGATCATTTATTGAAGAGCAGGGTAAAAAATTTCAACATGTAAATGATGTTAAAGAAATGGGGAAAATGGCTATGGAAGCCGACCATGGTTTATCCCTCGGACAGCATTGCTCGGTCTTTATGGCAGAAATTATTGACGAAGCAGTTGCGTCAGGTTGTGATCAAGGGCCTATTTTGGCTGGTATATACGATTCAATTATTCAAAACTATCTAAACAGGGTTAAAGGTAATCGTTCTGTCGGAAAACGTATTTTTTGCCAGGGAATGCCTTTTATGTCAGACGCTTTGGCAGCTGCTGTTGGACGCCAGACTGAACAGCAAGTTATCATACCGCCTAATCCGGGTACAATAGGAGCCTTGGGAATATCACTTCTAACACATAAGGAAGTCACCGTAGCAAATAAAGTCCTGGAACTTGAAAAGTTTTTAAATGCAACTGTTGATCGTAGAGATCAATTTATTTGTAAATCAACCAAGGCCTGTGGTGGTAGTGGTAATAAGTGTCGTATTGATCGCATACACACCACAGTTAATGGAAACAAACAGAAATTTTTATGGGGAGGTAATTGCTCTTTATATGATAAAGGTACCGGATCAAAAAAGAAACTACCCAATCTCACTCCAGACCCATTTTTAGAACGCAGGGAGATGATCCAAACTATAATAGAACAAGCTCACAATAGTGCCACGGGTCAAACTATAGCGATTTGTGAAGAATTTACCTTAAAAGGTTTGATGCCATTTTATGTAACTTTCTTCAAATCCCTGGGCCTTGTTCCACGTGTTTATTCCGAAGCCGGATATAAGGAACTTAAAATAGGAATAGAAGCCGCAAATATACCTTTTTGTGCCCCTATGCAATTATATTATGGTATCGTATCCCAGATAGTTACTGACAGCCCGGATTATATCTTTGCCCCGCGGTTACGAGAGCTACCACGTCAAAAAGAGGAAACTGTCTCCAACACCTGTCCAATAGTGCAAGGGAGTCCTGATATAGTACAAAGGTTAGGGACTGAAAAGTCTCCCCCAAAATTCATTACCACTCGAATCGATATGGGAGAGGAAGGCTTATACTCAAAACGCTTTAAAAAAATATGCCAACGTTTAGCGCAAGAGGTAGGATGCCAGAGGCGATACAGAGACGCGTATACACAAGCCTGTGAGTCCCAAAGCGACTTTGATCGGAGACTTAAAGAAATTGGACAACGAGCATTGAACTTTGCCGTTACCAATAATATTGTTCCTGTTGTTGTGCTAGGGAGAACTTATACAATTCACAACGACGTCCTTAATTCAAATGTGCCTAACTTGCTTAGATCTCAAGGAGCAATAGCGATTCCGGTAGATTGTTATCCAATTACCGAAGAGGTGCCGGTCTTTACCGATATGTATTGGGGATATAGTCAATTAATTCTTCGGGCAGCACACCAAATCCGGCGCACTGACAATGTTTATGCTATATATTGTTCAAATTATTCTTGTGGGCCCGATAGTTTTAATCTTCACTTCTTTTCCTATATTATGGAAAACAAATCATTTTCTATCATTGAAACCGATGGACATGCAGGTGATGCCGGTACAAAGACCAGGGTTGAAGCATTTCTTTATTGTGTAGAAAGTTACAAACGATTAGAAGACACAAAAAGAGCCGCCTTTAAATCTACTGATTTTAAAGCGCTGGAAAATAATAATATTACCATCAAGGAAGCTCACCAGGGTAAAGAAGTAATATTATTGCCAAGTATGGGTGCAGTTGCTGACATTTTAGCATCATTACTTCGGTCTCAAGGGATTTGTGCAGAAACACTTCCAAAACCAACTAACGACTCTCTAAGGCTTGGAAGGCAATATACCTCGGGCAAAGAGTGCATTCCCATGATAATTACCGCCGGAAGTCTTTTAGAAAGGCTTAACAAAGAAAGCGAACGTAATAAACGATTTGCTTTCTTCATACCTACGTCTGATGGGCCATGTAGATTTGGGGTTTATAATACTCTGCATAAGATCATCTTAGAAAAGACAAATTGGGGAAAACAGGTCCGTATTGTCGCTCCTAATGACCAGGATTATTTTGAAGGAATGTCACCGGATTTTAGAGTACGTGCGATAGTAGGTTATGCTGCGTCTGATCTTCTTATGGCAGCATTACATGACGTAAGACCATGTGAAAAAGAACAGGGAGTAAGTCAACAAATCTACGATCGTTATTTCAGTAAGCTTCTTGAGTTACTATCAAGTCGTACTGCCAGTTCATTGTTAAGTGCACTTAGTGAACTGCCCAACGGGATGTTTGGGATATCGGAACTATTGTCCAGAGCGGCGAATGATTTCCGCCTGGCGAAGGATTTCTCGAAAAGATTACCAACCGTTTCTATAGTAGGTGAAATTTATGTTAGACAGGAACCTTATGCTAATAACTTTATAGTAAAGAAACTTGAAGAGAGAGGGTTGCGAGTTATAGCTGCACCTTTTACCGAATGGTTAGAATATACTACATTTTGTGAAATACAACGGATGAAGGAAGGTCGTCACCAGGATGGTGATAACCTTCTAAAAACACGGTTCGCTTCGGAAGTAGAGATTGGTGTTATTAATCGTGTGTATAATATTTTCGCCAGTAGTTTAGGCTGGGGAACACGCACCTCTGTTGCTGATGTCGTTAAAGCATCATCTCCTTATATAAACTCTGAATTACAGGGTGAAGCGGTCCTTACATTGGGTGGTCCTATTCATGAAGATGAGCATGGAGTTATTGATGGGGTTATATCTGTGGGTCCGCATGAATGTATGCCTAATAAAGTTGCCGAAGCTCAATATTTCCATGTTGGTGAAGAAAAGGACCTTGTTTCATTAACGCTGTCAATGAACGGCGATCCTGTTGATTCCGAAATAATAGATCGTTTCGCCTTTGAAGTAAAAGAATGTTTCGCAAAGAAGCAACACAAGAACGGCAAGCAAAGACTATCTGCACCAGGAAATATAGGTGCATTTGCAAGGCGATTCCAAAGAAGGGTGCTCTTTAATTCCTTAAGGTGTTTGTCGTTATTTAATAGTCGACAGTGAGCGAAATAGTGATTCTTCCAGCTACTTCTACCTTTGAAAATCCCTCTTTACATAATACTGAAATGTGATATCTTTGGTCTAGGCGAGTAGTATATAAACGACATGTGTAACTGCCTTTCTATTAACGTGTTTGTGAGATCACCTTGTGCGACAGCTGACCCATATTGTCAACACTTGGAATTTGCATTTATTGCTTGAATGCAGGATGATAAACAATTTATGAGGAAGGATTCTGATGCTGGTAAAAGATGTAATGAACAAAGAGGTCATAACGGTAAGTGAGAATGAAAACCTGTCCCAACTTATAGCAAAATTTCGAAAGTATAATTATCATACACTTCCCGTCATTGATAATGACAAGAAAGTATCAGGACTTGTTAGTTCTGAAGATATCATGAAGGTATACCTCCCTCATAACCCTGTACTGGGAGAATTACTCAAATCTACACATCTATACAATGCCGAAGAAGAAGACGTATTAGAGATTGATCTCCCGGAGAACCTGGGAACTACCGTGAAGGTTTCGGACATAATGAATGTCAATGTGGTAACTATTGAAGATAGTGAAACAATAGCTGAGGCGAGAAAACAGATGAAACTTCACAATATCAAGAGGGTACCGGTAATAAGAAATCAGGAACTTGTAGGATTTATCACCCTCTTTGACATAATAATTGCACTTTTCAAGGAAAGGAATATTATTTAAATGAATACCATCCTCTGCCTGGGAATTGTGCTGGTTGGCGCACTTGTGGCGGAGAAAATTATCAGTTATCTTAAAATCCCTGCCATAACATCTTATATCCTCCTTGGCATTCTCCTCGGCCCTTACGCCCTGAATGTGACCGGTGAAGGCCTGATCGCTTCTTCTGAACTCCTTTCTAACATAGTACTTGGATTTATAGCATTTCATATTGGAAAAAACTTTTCCATCGAAAACTTCAAACGGATAGGAAAGACAGTCCTCTCCATATCAATTTCTGTAACTATAGCAACATTGATTTGTGTAACATCGGGTATATACTACATAGCACATCAGCCATTCCACATCGCCCTTTTATTTGGTGCAATATCTACCGCAACTGCACCTGCAACAACGATGATGGTAATAAGACAGTACAAGGCGAAAGGCCTGTTCACCGATGTATTACTTGGTTCTGTAGCAATTGATGATGCCTGGGGTATCATGATTTTTTCTGTATCTCTTGCCATCGCACAGGCCCTTCAGATCGGCCAATTTTCTGAATGGATTATTATGACAGTAACAGTAAAGGCTGCGGGTAAAATATTTCTTTCTGTAATACTTGGTTCGATTATAGCCATTATTGCCTCAAAGGTTTCAGTTTATTTAAAGAGGAAAGAAGACGTGTTAACCTTCATACTTGGGGCTATACTCATAAATACCGGAGTCGCCTTATACTTCCATATGTCACCACTGCTCTCTAACATGTTTTTTGGGGCAGTGTTAGTCAATATTGGGAAGACCCCATTCAGGTTTTTTGAAACAGTAAATAGTGTGGACTGGCCACTGTATGTCATGTTTTATGTCCTTGCAGGTGCAAATCTGAACATAGGGCTGCTTACTTCTCTGGGCCTGATCGGTTCCGTTTATATAATTTCAAGGATTATTGGAAGGATTGGAGGCGCTTATACCGGAGCAATCATTGCAGGGGCTGAGCAAAGCGTAAGAAGGTATATGGGCCTTGCCCTCATGGCACAGGCAGGTGTAGCCATCGGACTAGCCATGGTGGCAAAGGCAAGTCTCCCTCATACTGGCGGAGCTATACTTAACACTATCATCACCACAACCGTTATTTATGAAATATTCGGCCCAATAGCAGCGCATTATGCACTGTTTAAGGCGAAAAATATTAATACTTAAAAACAAATATTTATACCAATATTCAATTCAATATGAAATCTATTTTCAGTTCCTCTATTTCATTTCTAATAATATTGGCATTGGGTGCACCGGGAGCAATCTTCAAAAACATCTCTAAATCATCTATTGCTTTTTCATACTGTCCTTTTTCCCTAAACGACTCACCCCTGTATCTGAAAGCAACCGGATTACCGGGAAACAGTTCAAGTGATTTATCAAAATCGGTAATAGCCTCGTCAAACCTGCCGGTCTGAAGCAGAAGGACCCCCCTGTCTATATACAATCCTGCCATAGAAGGCCTGACGGCTATTGCCTTGCTGAAATCTTGAATGGCTTTCTCAAATTCACCGGTTTCCTTATACATCTTTCCTCTCAGGTAATAGGTAAAAATTTTATCTGGAGTTAAGCTGATGCATTTCCCAAAATCTTCAATTGCTTCTTTCAGATTATTATTGTCGGCAAAGAATATTGCCCGGGAAAAATATGCATCACTGAGATAAGGGTCTAATTCTATCGCTTTATTAAGGTCATTCATTGCATCATCGAACCTGCCCGTTTCTGCAAACGCAACGCCCCTGTTACAATACGCCTGTGCGTAGTCAGGATCAATTTCAATTATTGCATTGTAATCCTGTATAGCTTTATCTACCTTACCTATCTTCTTAAAAGCTATCGCCCTGTTTAAATAGAATAGAGTAAACTTTGGGTTAACAGTAATCGCCACGTTAAAATCTTCTATTGCTTTACCATACTTACCCACAACTCCTAAAAGCGAACCTCTATTATAATACGCTGAGGCGTATTTACTGTTTAGGGATATTGCCATACTATAGTCCTTTATTGCTTCAGCGATTAAACCCATTTTCTCATAAACCACCCCCCTATTACAGTAAGCAGCCGGATTCTTAGGATTTAATAATATGGATTTTTTACAATCTCCAAGTGCTCCCCTATGGTCTCCATCCTCTCTTCTTATTTTAGAACGATTTAATAGTATATTTGAAATTACTTCCTTATTATCCAAATTTTGTAGATAGCAACCATGCGTAACACTCTCTTCATCAAATTGTTCTACACTATGCTTTACGTAAAACGTATTGGGAAGACTCATCCCTTTGTGACCAGTCTCAATATTTATCTTCTGCTTACCGTCATCATATCTGACAAAAATATGCTCAGGGACATTAACACCAAATAGAGGTAAGCCCAACCTCTCCGCAATGGACAGGTATAAGATAGAGAGGCCAACACAATTTCCTTTTCTCCGATCAATTACTTTATTTAAATACAAATCCTCTAGATTACCAGTTGGAACATAAATAAATCCCAGTTCATCAAATAGAAATTTATTTATAATATTTATTATCCATTTGGGTCCATCGCCGTCTGCAATTCGTACCTTTATCATTCTTGCATACCAATCAACACACTCTACATAATCCTCTACCTTAATTCCTGAATATTCATCTTTTGCTAAAAGCAGTGACACCTCAGCAATATCAAAGTGCTCATCGTCTACTGTTATTAAATTGTCAAGCAGTCCATTATCTGAATATTGTACCTGGTCGTATTGGATGGTTTGTGGGTCTTCAAAGATGTTATTTGCAAATATACTTTTTGAGCTACCGGCCAGGAGTAGAACACACATCAGCATATTTATAAACCAGATACCCTTTGTCACTTTATCTCTTTTCTTCCTGGCAGTTTTCATGACAACAAATCTCTCTTTTCTACTTTACAATTAAAAAATAACCCAAATACATTAAAAGTCCTTGACTCACAAGTATATTTTCAATAGCATTAATTTCACTTTAACTTCATTCTATTAATTATAAAATCAGAAAAAAAATGCGAAAGAGAATACTCTTAATATCTGGAATTTTATCTTCATTTCTCCTTATATCAACTTTTATTTTTGCAAGAGAAGAGCCTCCATCCCTGTTTGAAGATTTTAATTTTCAAATGGGAGAAACAGCAGCGGAATTTGTAACTGAGTCATTTGAGGATTTATTTGATATTTTTGGCAACTACAGTAAGCTGACTGAATCACAAAAAGAAGATTCATGGAATGAATACAAAGGGAAATACGTAAGATGGAACGGAATTGTCAACTATAAAGGTTTAACCGATGACAGCTGGAACAGGGCTGGTATCAGGCATAGTGTAGACACAAATGTAGAGTTAATGTTTAATGAAGACAAAAAAAGAATTGTCAAGATGATAAACAAAGGAGACCGTATCACCTACACAGGAAGATTATCAATCCTGTTTGACAGGAACCTGCTGTTTAAACTGGAAGACGCAAACATAGAAGCAATTAATGATAAAACGGTCGTTGAATTAGAAAGTAAAAGAGAGGAAGAGAACGCCATATCTTCACAGCCCTCTTACACGCCAGAAATATCTACTGATACGGACTTAAAAGAGTCTCCTGAAGGAGAAGATACTCTAACCTTTGAATCCCTGTACAAAATTTTTGGTGCGAATAGTAGCGTGTCACAATCAAGAAAAGAAGAACTGTGGGATTCTTACAGAGGAAAGGACGTAGAATGGCAAGGGATTGTCAATTACAAGGGTTCAGGTGGAAATGATTGGAACAGGATCGGCATCAGGCATAATGTCGGCACAAATGTTGAGTTAAGGGTTGATGAAGATAGTAAAAACTTAATTGAGATGATAAAAAGAGAAGATAAAATTACTTACACCGGTAAACTGGCAAAACTGTTTGGAAGAAATCTCCTATGCAGTATTGAGGACGTTGATATAAAAAAGATTGGCGATAAAGAAGTCGCAGAAATTGAAGAAGCATTGGCATTGGCATCTTCACCGTCCGGGTCAGACACTGATAATACAGCTGATAAAGAAGTTATAAAAGAACCTGAGATTATAATGGAAGAATCAATGGTACCGAAAGTTACAAAGAAAGAGGACATAGAAATTATAGAAACCATGGACGGACTGATAAAAATACCTTTCGTAGAACTCGATGCACTATTTGGCAGGAATAACAGAATGACTGAATCGCAAAAGGATAAACTTTGGAAAGAATACAAGAATAAATATATTAGATGGACTGGAGAGGTGGTGTCCAGAGGAAAAGGGAGAGTGAGCGGCATCAGGATGGCGATAAAGCACACAGAAGGTACTGATGTAGAGTTAGTTTTTAATAACGATAAAGAAAACTTGGTCTTGGATACAAAAAAAGGTGATAAAATAACTTATACCGGTAAACTTAGTACCAGATGCGGTTATATCCTTCCGTATAAATTAGATGACGGCAATATAGAAAGTGTTTTAAAAGAAGCGGGTACAACAGAATAGTTTATTGTAGCGGAGGCTTTACCGCCCGAATAGGTATCTGTCCGAACGGTATTGCCCGGCGGTCAGGCGGATAGCCTGCGTTTCTCCATATGTGATGTGGCCACGAAAATTCCACAACCTCAAGGTTGCGGCTACCCGCCCGAACGTAACGTTAGGTACGGGCGGGCAAAATCGCTCATTTTAATTCTACACGAACAGAAAGTGAGGTGTACTATTGTTGAGAAAAAGTTTTTTCCCCTCATTTCTAATCCTGCTTATGCTGGCCTGCTTCAATACTGTTGTTGCAACAGCTCAGGAGGTTTCCAAACATGACAAGTTAATTGTCAAAGGGAACAGACTGATTGTAAAAAAGAAGTACAATGAAGCTCTTGACGCATACGATGAAGCGACAAAGCTCAAATCAGATTCCTTCATAGGCTGGTATAATAAAGGTATAGTTCTAAACCTGCTTAGCAGATATGAAGATGCTGTAGTCGCACTTAACCAGGCAGTCAAGATAGAGCCAAATAACCATCAAGCCTGGTTTGTGAAGGGAAACGCATTAGACCATAATACGAAATTCGATGAATCTATCTCCGCATTCGACAGAGCATTGCACCTCAAACCAGACTATGTAGAAGCTCTCTATAAAAAAGGAAATGTGCTTGACCATATTGGAAGATACGAAGAAGCAATAGAAACATATAATAGAATAATTGATTTAAATCCAAGTTCACATGAAGCCTGGAACAATAAGGGACTTACACTCGCACGAATACCGGATAGAAGAACAAAGGCAATAGAAGCGTACAACAGGGCAATTGGTATAAAACCAGATTATTACGAAGCGTGGGTGAACAAAGGAAATGCTTACGTACGTATAAGAAACTATGAGGACGCTGTTAACTCCTATGAAAAGGCAATTGACATAAAACCAGGAGAACATGCTGCCTGGGCGGACGTAGGATTTACACTTGCCGATCTTGGAGAAAATGAGAAGGCAGTAGAGGCGTTTAGAAAGGCAGTAGAGCTTAAACCAGATTCTTACGCTTCATGGAACGGTATAGGCCTGGCACTTGACAAACTGGGAAGATATGAGGAATCAGTAACCGCTTATAGAAAAGCTTCAGAGATAGATCCGGACTCATACGGTGCGTGGACAAACCTGGGACTTTCCTACTCCCGCGTAAACAAGCACAATGCCGCCATAGACGCATATAATCATGCCATCCAACTTCAACCGGATTCATACGAAACAATAACAAACAAAGCCCTTGAGTTGACAAAGATTGAAAAGTATTCAGATGCATTTACCGCTATTGAAAAAGCCATTAACCTTAAACCCGATTATCCTCAAGCCTGGAATGTCAAAGGCGATGTTCTCATCAAATTAGGAAAGCTAAGTGGAGCTATAAAAGCCTATGACATGACCACTAGAATAATTCCCGATAATGATGCCTATGAGATTCCCCGTCTTGGAAAAATAAAATATCAGGCATTGAACAAAAAAGGCCTCACTTTCGTTCGTAATCAACAATTTAAAGAAGCGGCACTAGAGTTTGAAAAGGCCCTTAACATAGACCCAAACTCCTACGCAACCTGGTTGAACAAAGGACTCGCTGAAGTGAGGATTGATAAATTAGACGAAGCACTAAAGGCATTTGACAGGGCAACAACGCTAAATCCGGGTTCCCATGAAGCATGGAATTACAAAGGCTTTGTGCTCGAAGACCTTGGAAGATTAAAAGATGCCATATCCTCATTTGACAGAGCAATCAAAGTTAATCCAAATTTCATTGCAGCCCTTAACAACAAGGGCCTTGTCCTTGATAAACGGGGAAAACACGGTGAGGCAATTGAGGCTTACAACAGCGCAATACAGGCAAACCCTGCGTTTGATGCCGCATGGTTTAACATGGCCTGTGCATATTCCCTACTAGGTGAAAAGGATAATATGCTGGATTCATTAAAAAAGGCATTAGACCTGAACCATAGATATAAAATGGGATTACAACAGGTACCTGACTTCCTGCGATACAGAAATGATCCAGAATTTCTAAAACTGTCGGGAAGATAATCAACTTAAACCAGAGATATGCAAACGTTTGAATAGCTTTTGCGATATGAATAGAATAAACAAGAGGAAACTGATAGGTATACCAACAGGAAAGTAACTCAATGGCATTGCGGTTAAGCAGAGTGAGTTCTCAGAGAAAACAATGAACATTCAAGTAGCGGTATTATGCGATTCGGCAGTAGAGTATCAAAATCGGCTTTGTATTCTTGGCACTTTTGACACAATCAGTACGCATCAACTCCCTGCGACCAAACCACAATGTTCAATAGCATTACAAATATTATGGACCAAAATTGAAGAAGGCACTCACACGATAAAAACCAGATTCATGGATGAAGACGGCAATCCAACATTAAAAACTGTTAACTCTACTGTCAAGATATCAATTCCTCCAACATCTACCTTCCTTACTACAAATCACATCCTTAACATCCAACAATTAAAATTTACGAGGGCGGGTAATTACCTGATCGTCATTGATATTGATGGAAACATGCAAGCAGAGATTCAACTCCAAGTACTGCAAACAGAAGAAAAAAGCTGATCAGACATTTAGCTGACGTACCATAGCTTATGGTGATACATCATCTGGGCCGTTAAAGTTTAAGACCTCATGGCTCATTAGTATGTTTGGGTGAATATACCAGTCTCCAGTAAAAGCCCTTGTTGCAATCCTATGTGCAGCCTCAGCTTCCTTCCCTGCGGTCACTGAATACGTTAATCCACTCGTAACCCCTCCCAATACTGCATATACCGCCTTAAATGGCAAATAGCCCGCTGATGTAATTACACTAGCAGCAACCAACCCGGTCTTTCCTACAGGACCATGTTCCGCGTATGTCTTGGCATCTGCACTCTTAAGAGAACTACATTGCAAGAAAAAGCTGGTACAGGAAATAAGCGCTACTATTATAAATATTTTTCTCATTCTTTTACTCCTCTACAATAAAATTAATATTTTTATGTTTATGACAAGTTTTACTTAAACATGAAATACAAAGTGTGGTTTAGTCCAGAACTTGTTTACCATTCCGCTATATTATTGATATTCACGCATAAAACAGTCGCAAGTTCTAGCCGTATAATTTTGTGGAAAACAGCAACTTACTCGTCTATAGGCAAATGTAAATATTTTAATGAAAAACTATGGCAACCTTACAACGAAGGACGATTCAACTCGCCGGTTTTCACCCGAAAGGCTATCAAACGCAGTCACAAATGACAAACTCGTTTAATAAAGTTATTTTCTGTGCCTGATCGGTTAACGGCCTGGTTGGATATACGTGTAAACGTATCTGTAGACTCGATAGATATTTAACAATGTGGATGATAGTTCGAACACCCGATTGTAACAGTAACAACGCAACAACGAGATGATTAAATTGTATAACACAGATATCTAAAACTTTCAAGCCTTAAAACTTGTCTCAATATCAAGATTCTTCTTTCTGACAATTACATTTGTAAATTTGGCTTTATCAATGTTATTTTGTATCTTGGTTATCATTTCAACGAGCAACCTGACATAAACAAATTAAATGCACTTGACAATTATAAACGCAATAAATATCATTGTTACTAAGAAATAAATTGTAATTAGAACCCGTATTTTCTGAAAACAGCAATCTAATAATTAACCATAAAGGAGAGTAAATGAATATAGGCAAATTTACTACGATCATCTGTTTATTAGCTTTTGTCGTTATCAATGTTGTAACAGTATCATCTGCTATTGCAGATGAATCGAAACCTAAGATAGGTTATGGAAGAGGAGGAAGGATGTCTGGCGGTTCTAAATCAGCACGTGCAGATGAACCTATCCAGCCAATCTCAATTAGCTTTGACTACAACAGAGCAAAGGTGGAGCTAGGAAAGAAACTGTTCTTTGAACCCCGATTGTCTAAATCAGGATGGCTCACCTGTAATTCCTGTCATAACCTCTCAACTGGTGGTGCGGATAACTTACCCAGCTCTATCGGGCATAAATGGTTTTTTGGGCCTATAAACTCACCAACCGTGCTGAATGCAAAATTCAATCTGGCACAATTCTGGGATGGCCGTGCAAAGGACTTGAAAGAACAAGCTGGAGGCCCAATAGCTAATCCTTTTGAAATGGGCTCAAACCATGAGTTGGCAGTGAGCATTTTACAATCAATACCCGAGTACGTACAATGGTTTGGTGAAATATATGGATTAGAAGAGATGTATGGAGATGAAAAAATTAATATAGATCAGGTTACTGATGCTATCGCCGCATTTGAAGAAACGTTGATCACCCCAAACTCGAAATTTGATATGTGGCTGAAAGACTATGATAATTCAATTTCCGAATCAGAAAAGGAAGGATATGATTTATTTAAAAAGAAAGGTTGTATTGCCTGCCATAACGGTGTAGGTGTAGGAGGAAACTCTTATCAGAAATTTGGAATGGCAAAACCGTATGACAAAGACACCCACACTCTTGGAAGATACAACGTAACAAAAAACGAGAAAGATAAATACGTTTTCAAAGTCCCACTGTTGAGAAATATTGAGCTTACAGCCCCCTACTTCCATGATGCAAGCACATGGGATTTGGGCGAGGCAGTTAATATCATGGCGGAATATCAGTTGGGACTTAAACTTACTGACAGTGAAACCAGCAAAATTGTGGCATTTCTACGAACTTTAACCGGAGATCAACCTTCAGTTATTTTTCCAATACTGCCACCTTCGACTTCTACGACTCCTAAACCTAATCGGAATTGATTCTATTCAAAATAGATGTGGATTAAGCTTCGCTTTCTGCCGTTACGCAGGAAGCGAAGTGAATGCATCAATAGCAGATTAATTTGTTTGCAAACCAATCCACTAAGCTATGTTCAGGTTCATGAAAGCTGTGTAACCTTAAAGTGCCTCCCACCCAATTGATACAGTTTCGATAGGTTTTTCTCATTGATAAGAATATGGAAATTAACACCGGAATTTATAAATGTACGATCCAGGACCTGGCTATGTTCATAAATATATGCCAGTAATTTTCCATTACCGGCATTGCATTCAAGTTTAATCTCCGTGACACCTCTATTTGCAAAACTGACCATCTCCTGCTTCAACTTTTCCAGACCATTTCCGGTCAATGCAGAAACAGATACTACCTTGTCATATTTACTTTGAAAAAAAGTAATGATTGACGAATCTTTTAATGCGTCTACTTTATTGAGGACCATTATTAAGGGTTTTTTGTCACACTCAAGTTCCTTGAGAACATTATTAGCCGCTTTAACCTGTTCAATTACATCAGGAGAACTGACATCAACAACATGTAACAAGAAATCCGCCCATATTACTTCTTCAAGGGTAGCTTCAAATGATGAAATTAAATGGTGAGGAAGCTTTCTAATAAATCCTACGGTGTCACTTAAAATAACCCTTTTACCGTTTCCTAAATCACATAAACTGGTTTTTGTATCAAGGGTGGCAAAAAGTTTATCTTCAACAAATACTCCGGCCTCCGTTAATTTATTCATTAAGGTCGACTTGCCGGCATTTGTATACCCTACCAGGGAAACGGTTGTATGTTCTTTTCTTGACTTTGCCTGTCTCTTCCTGCGTTCTGTAACCTGCCCAAGTCTTTTCTTCAAAGCAAGCACTCTTTTTGATATCAACCGCTTGTCTACTTCTAATTGTTTTTCCCCGGGGCCCCTGGTACCTATGCCTCCTTCTATCCTGGAAAGGTGAGACCACATCCTCTTCAAGCGGGGTCTTGTATATTCGAGTTGTGCCAGTTCGACTTGTAATTTTGCCTGAGCAGTCTTCGCCCTTGCGGCAAAGATATCCAGGATCAATTCACTCCTGTCAATCACCTTCGTATCAATGTCTTTCTCCAAATTACTAACTTGTGCGGGAGCCAGATCATCGTCACAAATTACAACGTCTATTTCTTTGTCTTTACACAGTTCCGCTAATTGAGAGACTTTTCCCTTGCCTATGTAACAAGAAGGATCCACCTTTCTCCTTCTCTGCACAACACAATCCACTATCTTTGCTCCCGCCGTTTCGGCTAAACGCTTAAGCTCTTCCAGGGGAGCCTCATCATTTTTGTCTTTATGCAATAACATATAAAGTAATATTGCACGTTCAGCCTTTACTGATAAATCTGTTCTCTTTAGTTCTACCATTTACTGATTACAATTAACGCTTTGTCTTGCAGGCCGCCCTTTTCTTTGTAGCTTTCTTGACTACCTTCTTCGCAACTGTCTTAACTGCCTTCTTAACTACCTTTTTAGCTACTGTTTTCGTTGCCTTCTTAACTACCTTTTTAGCTACTGTTTTCGCTGCCTTTTTAACTACCTTTTTAACGACCTTCTTGGCGTCTGGCTTGCTGGCGGCTTTATACAAAGACTGCATATAGCTTTTTGTTTTTTTCAGACCATGTTTTTTTGCCTGGAAACGAACGGCTTCCAATGTTCTCTTAAGGTTTTTTGCGAGTTTCTGTGTGTCTGATTTTGGATACTCTTTTTTCAACGTACTCAACTCTGCCTTTGTCCATAATTTAACAACACTCTTTTTTACTGGTTTTTTTACTATCTTCTTAGCTGGTTTTTTAGCAGCCATAGAGCCCTCCTCCTTCTAAAGTTATAAAATCTAGATTATTCTTGAAAGTCGCAGTCGTTGTTACTCTTTTGCTCTCTCCCACACTATAAGTGGCTTGTATCATGCGACTTAATTATTGTCAAGAAAAAAATGAGGATTCTCGCACTTTAATTATGACTTCTGTACACTCTTTCCTATGTGTATATTTTTCTTGATTTAAATTGTTTACCTTATAAGATTGAAAAGATTATAACTTTGACACTTTCAGCAAAAAATATTTAATCATGAATACGCTTATAGCACTACCCGCTTTCAACGAAAAAAAAGAGATCGGCGTTATTATATCGCAGATAAAAAAATATGATTTAGACATACTGGTAATAGATGACGGATCTACAGATGGCACGCAAGAGGAGTTGTCGAATATAGAATACATAAACACCATCGTCCATGAAAAAAATCTTGGCTATGGGCAGACTATCATTGATGCCTTCAAATATGGAATCTCAAATGGTTATGAAAGCATAATTACAATGGATTGTGACGGTCAGCATATACCGGATGAGGTGCAGATTTTTCTAACGCAAATATCAAACTACGATATTGTGTCAGGGTCAAGATATCTAATACAAGCTAATAAATCAGATCCACAAATTCCACCCGACAGATATGCAATAAATATGGAGATAAACCAAATATTAAGTGAAACAATAAAGCTTAATTTGACAGACTCATTTTGTGGTTTTAAGGCATATAAAACTGAGGCAATAAAGAAAATGAACCTGACAGAAAAAGGTTACGGTATGCCTCTGCAATTGTGGATGCAGGCATGGAAATTAGGACTTAGCATTAAAGAAATTCCCGTTGAACTTATATACAATAATGCGGACAAACGTTTTAATGGCAACTTGGATAATCCTACAATACGATTAAATTACTACAAAGAAATAATTAACAGAGAAATGAGTGAACACTTAAGAAATCAGGTAGCAGTGTAGTTTATATGTACACAATAAAAAAATTCTTAAAAAATATGGTTTCGACAAATTTATCTTTTAAAGAGAAACGTGAGCAAATGGTAAAAACGCAGTTAATAGCCAGAGATATCGTAGACAAAGAGGTACTCCGTGCTATGGCAGAAGTCCCCAGGCATCAATTCCTGCCTGATGATATTTGGGACAGAGCTTACGATGATATGCCTCTACCAATTGAGGAGATGCAAACTATTTCTCAACCCTACATAGTCGCATATATGATCCAGGCACTTTCGATTAAGAAGGGAGACCGGATCCTAGAAGTAGGCACAGGCTCCGGCTATCAAACTGCACTACTTGCAGAAATACACGAGAAAGTTTATACTGTTGAAATCAGGGCACAACTGGCGCACAAGGCGCTGGCGAAGTTAGACGAATTAGGATACGGCGACAGAGTAAAACTTCATATTGCCGATGGTAGTGTAGGTTACGAAGAAGAAGCACCTTTTAATGGTATTATAGTAGCCGCAGCAACTTTTGACATACCTGAAGCACTTATTGAACAACTCGCAGAAAAAGGAAAGATTATAATACCGATTGGCGGTACTGACATACAAACTCTAGTCAGGGCTACGAAAGTAAAAGGAAAATTAATAGAGGAAGAACTCTTTAAATGTATGTTTGTTCCATTGGTAAGACAAGAGTTCGAAAACAATTAGGTTTAGCAGTGAATATTCAACATCATATACCTTCTTTATATATTCATATTCCATTTTGCATAAGCAAATGCATATATTGTGATTTTAACTCAATTGTAATGAAATCACAGGCAGTTGATGAATATTTAAAGGCTATCGAAAAGGAACTTCAATCGGCAACCGGAAAATATTCCTTCAAGACCGTTTTTATAGGTGGTGGCACACCTACTGTTTTAAACGAAAGACAACTAAGTAGGCTATTGAGCATGATCGCCAAACATGTCGATGTCCCCAATCTCGAAGAATATACAATTGAAGTAAATCCGGGCACATTAAGTAATGAGAAGGCTATCATCATGAAAAACAGCCATGTTGACCGGATCAGTATTGGTATTCAATCCTTTAGCGACAGATATCTGAAACTTCTCGGACGAATCCATTCTGCGAACGAAGCAAAAGATGTTTTCTTTTACTTAAGAGAAAAAGAGTTCAAAAACATCAGCATTGATCTAATTTACGGTTATCCTGCTCAAACTTTAAACGAATGGAAGAGAGACTTACAAGAATGTTGTGAATTAGACCCGGAACACATCTCTGCTTATTGTCTCACGTATGAACAAGGAACACCAATTGTGAAGCTGACAGATTCCGGGACCCTAAACAAATTAAGCGAAGAAGAAGAGTTGAAGATGTATGAATTCACAAATGACTTTCTCTGTGATAATGATTATAATCATTACGAGATATCAAATTTTGCAAAGCAGGGTAAAGAGTGTCGGCATAATACCGTCTACTGGGAAAACAGAGAATACGTTGGCGTAGGCGCCGGGGCATTCTCCTATGTTAATGGCGAGCGATACTGTAATATAAAAAATGTAAAAGAGTACGTTTCTTCTGTAAAATCAAAAAAGGAATTGATATGTTTTTCAGAAACGCTACCTCAAAAGAAACGTGCTTCTGAAATACTCATTATGGCGTTGAGGATGACGTCCGGTATCTCAAGGAAGGAATTCATTCAAAGATCCGGTTTTGACTTAAACGAACTTTTTGAAAAACAATTAGATAATCTTACACAAGCAGGCTTAATAAACTTCGATGATGAAAGAGTTAAGTTAACAAGGAAAGGTCTGTCTATGGCAGACTCAGTAATGATGGAATTTGTGTAACAATTTTATTAAGGAGCTATTAAATTGATTAACGCAATAGATTTAAGAAAAGGACTGGTTATAAAGATCGACGGAGAACTTTATACCGTATCAGGCTATAACCACGTTACGCCAGGTAAGGGCCGCGCGCATATGCAGGTAAGCATAAAAAGTTTAAAACAGGGCAATGTCGTACAAAAACGTTTCAGGCCATCAGATAAGGTGGAAGATATATTTGTGGATCGCAGAGACATGGAATATTTATATCAGGAAAGAGATAACTACTGCTTTATGGACACAGAAAACTACGAACAGGTCTTTCTTTCAAAGGATGTCCTTGGAGACGCGATGTCATATATAGCGCCAAACTCCAAAGTATCGGTTTCTCTTTACAATAATAATGCCATCGGAATAGAACTTCCCTCCTCTGTCATATTAAAAATTACAGAAACAGATCCAGGCACAAAAGGAGATACCGTAACAAATGTATTCAAACCGGCAACAATGGAAACTGGCTATGTAACCAAAGTGCCACTTTTTGTAAATACCGGTGAAACGGTAAAAATTGATACACGTACTGGTGAATTCATGGGTCGAGCATAGAATAAATAAGTGTGAAGTTTCTAAAGTGAACTAAAATACCTAAAGTCAAAAATTGTTTTTTCTCCACAACTTTAGATCACTTCAAACTTCCTGCCCGAACTGATTGGCAAGCGGGTAGGCACTTGTAAATTTTTATGAAACTTAAGAAAATGCAAACAAACATAGAAGAATCTATAAAAATATATGGCAAAAAGATTGATGACCTGCTCAAAGAGATCATCCCACCGGACAGAGATGATTATCTAAGCGAACCGATATGGCATCATCTGAGAACGGGAGGAAAACGCATAAGACCTGCTATATGCCTGATTACGTGCAAGGAGCTGGGCGGTAATCCCGATGAAGCACTTCATTTTGCACTGGCTATAGAAATTTTACATAATATGTTTCTTCTGCACGATGATATAGAAGATGAAGATACCATGAGACGTGACCAGCCAACCGTGTGGGTCAAATATGGTGTTGCCAATGCTATCAATGCCGGCGATTATCTACTGGCACGGGCATACCACTGTATTCTCATAAGTCCGATACCATCAGACAGAAAATTGAAGCTCTTAGAGATATTTACTCTGACATACGAAAAAACGGTGGAAGGTCAGGCACTGGATATTAATGCAAGAGGAGAGACGGATTATACTGTTGAAAAATATCTTGAACTGGTGAGGCTGAAAACGGGGTATTACCTCGCTTGTGGAATGGTCGGAGGTGCCGTAGTAGCATCGGGTAATAATATTGAGGGAACTATAGATAAGATCTGGGCGTTAGGTAAGTTGATGGGACCTGCCTTCCAGATAAAAGACGATTTAATTGATTTAACGGTAGGCAAAGGACGCGGAGGAGTTATCGGCTCAGATATTAAAGAAGGGAAAGCTAGTTTCTTATACGCTTATACGTCAGAGTTAGCAAATGATAACGACAAGACAGCACTTATCGAGATAATGATGAAACAAAGGGAAGATACAACTGATGATAATGTACAATATGTTCTGGATATTTATAATAGGTACGGTGCTATTGATCATGCACAAAAGTATGCCAATGATTTAATAAAACAGACTTATGATATAATCGATGAGATACCAACAACCAATAAAACGGTCTTTAAGGATATCGCCAACTTTATGTCTCAACGTATGACATAAGAGCTAATAGAGATTCATTAATAATTTTTTTAACAAAGGAAAGTATATGAAAAACATCAGTAAATTTACTAGTTACAATCCAATTATTTGCCTCATACTGGCAGCATTCTTAATATATGGATGCGGAAAAGAAGAAGTACCGCAAGTGGCTGCTGTTCAGGAAACGGTAAAAGTTACAGAAAAAGTCGAGAAAAAAATTGTCGCCAAGCTTCCGAATCTGGGTCAAAACGCGGAAGATTATTATACTTTCGGTATTAAAGCAATAAAAGAAGGAAACTTTACTATGGCAGTTCAGGCATGGGAAAAAGCGATAGAAATTGATCCAACTATGGTAAAAGTATATAATTATCTGGGACGAGCCTACTATACACAGGGCATGATAGAAGGGGCAATCGATGCTTATAAGAAGGCAGTCGAGCTCGATTCTGCAAACCCGAAAAGTTATATAAACCTTGGAATTGCTTATAGGTACGACGAAGAATATGAATTGGCAATAGAAGAGCTCAACAAGGCAATCGAATTAAATCCTCTTTCCGCACTTGCGTACGATGAGATAGGTATGTCCTTGATGAAATTAGAAAAACACGACGACGCTATTGCCGCGCTTAAGAATGCGGCAGCTATTGATCCGGAATTCCCACAACCACATAATCATCTTGGGGTCATTTACCTGATGCAGGGAAAGTCAAAAGATGCCGATACCGAATTTAAAAAGTTCGAGGAATTAATGAAAGAAAAAAATGCGAAACAGGCAAAAATAATGGGTGGATCATCACATTAAAAGGTCTGAATATTCAATTTGCCGGTAAGGATAATTCATGAATTGTCCCTACCGTTATAAATTTTTACTAACAATAAGATAATAACAGGAAACTAATCTATGAAAAAATATTTATCAATCACTTGCCTGGCTCTGACAATTGCATGCATTACCTTCACTACCGGTTATGCACATGAGGGAACAGAACTCTCAACAAAAGACCTTGCAAGCCAGATTGGAAAAACAGAAACAGAACTAAAGGAAATAGACAAGAAAATTATTGCATACAATGAAACAGTCAAGTCCAACCCAGACGATGCAGACGCGCATTTTAATCTCGGTAAGCTGTATGAACAAAAGATGAAATTCAATGATGCAATATCAGAGTACCAGAAAACAGTTCAGCTAAAACCGAATTTCATTAAGGCACGCGTTAACCTCTCCCTTGTCTATACCGAACGTAATATGTATGAAGAAAGTGTCGGTGAACTGATACAAGCATTGAAGATAGACCCTGAAAACGTGGATGCACATAAATATCTAGGGCGCTCCTATTATAAAACCGGTTTGCTGAATGAAGCACTTGAAGAATTCAACAAAGCCCTGGAGTTTGAGAAAAAGGATCCGGAAATTCACTGCTACCTTGAAAGCGTTTATTTTAGCATGGGACGGCTGGATGATGCAGTCGCTGAACTTAAAAAAGCAATTGAAATCGATCCACAATTTAAGACAGCACACCTTAATCTCGGCTTTGTCTACTATGAACAGGGCAAACTTGACATGGCAATGGAGGAATATGAACTTGCGATTGGTATCGATCCAAAATTCGCAGACGCATACAGTAATATGGGCCTGGTTTATTGTGAGAAAGAGATGTTTGATGATGCCATTACCATACTCAAAAAAGCCATAGAAATAAATCCTACGTTACCTGACGCACACAATAATCTGGGTTTTGCATATTGGAAGAAAGGCCTTAAAGACGAAAACAAAGAGCTTAAAGATAAAGCCATGCGTGAGGTCACTATATATAAAGGTTTGATAGGGGCACAATAGTCATTTAATGAAAGTTTTTGATCACTTTTTGGTAAAATTCTCTTTTTACAATTTTGATTTTTAGTGTAGGGATATGTTTTACCGTTTCCCACAAACAAGGGTTTGATAAATCAAACCGCTACATTAATTCCATCCAAACGTAGGGGCAATTCTTAAATTGCCCCTACTTCAGCACAAAGGCTACTTATGCGAAAGCTTTCGGTCAAAATAGCCATTATACTTTTTGCTATCGTTCTCACCATAATAGCGACCATATCCACCCTTCTCTTTCTCATAAACAGTGGAAAACTAACACACTTTATTGAGCAGAAGATCAAAACAGATACAAATTTCGATATCAAGATTAAAGATATCCATCTGGACATTTTTTCCGACCTTCAGTTAAAGCAAATCAGGGTAAAAGGTTTTAGTGGTCAGGAACAATACACACTTGGATGTAACACCATTACTATTCGTTATAATCCCTTTGATCTTCTGAAAAGAAAGATAAAAGGAGTAGACCTTTCTGATGTTCAAATCATTCTGGATGCAGAAAAGGGAAAAACAAACAGCTCCCCTACCTCAGATGATCACGAAATTTCCTCCATCAACATAAAAGATTTTTACCCTGAGCACCTCATCATTGAAGAGTTCTCCATTAATAACACAGAGGTAAAGATTACGACAGGTGATTATCTCTTTACATTATCGGAAACGGATCTTCAGATTAAAGGAATTCAATCGACAAAGCCTTTTGATATTTCTATACACGGAGATTTTTCACTTTCAAATATCAGGAATACTACTCAATCAAACCTGACTGGAAAAATTGACATAAACACAAAATACAATCTGCCGGATGACGAGCTATCAATCCTGGACGGCTCTTACTTTTTCGTAAACAATTTAGAAAAATTTTCTATTAATGGCAAAGCATGTTCTATTTTCTCCTCACCTGAAATAAACTGCAATATAAGTGCGCATGATCTACCGGTTAATAACGTCCCTGATTTGTTGAACAATTTTCAAATCCCGGCTTTACCATCTCTGACTTTAGGAGGAACTGGTGACTTTAATCTATCTGTCCGGGGGATCCTTAAAAAATTAAAAGTAAGTTCAAAGAGCTTGATACATAACCTGAATTTGAAAACTGAAAAAATAACCTTTCAGGCAAATGTGGTGGAGATGCCAATAGAGGCGACCTTGACCCTTTTCAATCCGGAAGGTATACTCCATGCTAAGGGTAAAGTCACTATACATCAGGGTCATCTCCAGGCAGCGAATGGGCAAATAACCTCACTCGAAATTCCAACAGAATTTACCGTACGTTATCCGGCTCAAATAACATTATCCTCAGGACTTATTCATGGGGAATTACACTATGGCAGCATCCACTTCCCGATCAATAAACTTATTTCAAGCACTAAGACAAATATAGACCTGAAGCAAACGGGAAAAATACTGTTCTGGACACAAATCGATACAAAATTTTCAGGTCCCGCAAACATTGTCGGTAATATTGATATGAAAGAAAATGTGATCAGAGACATCACTCTTAAAACTCACGACATAAGCGGCAAAGACCTCTCAAAAGCGTTGAAGTCAATTATTCCCGAAAATTATAAAGATTGGTCACTAGATGGTAATATTTCAATAAACACCACCATCAAAACCATTATAGACAATGATGATAAGCATAAATCTCAGAATATGACAACCGTAACCGACCTATCCCTTTCTCAACTTAAATTCGCTTCACCCGACTATGATCATTTTGCAGAAGGAATAAACGGCCACATTAAAATAAATATAAATACCGATAGTGATATTCAAAAATTCTCTTTTTCTACTAAAGGCACTATAGAACCGTTCCTTATCCAACTCGGAGTGTTTACTACAGACATGAGAAGCAGAAAAACATATATTTCCCTCAACAGTAATTATGACAACTACAAAAAAAAGCTAACCGGAATAAAAGGTGATTTTTCCTGTGATGATTTAGGAACTCTGACCGTGGTGGGAGATATCCTGAGCATAACCGATAATCCCCAAATTGATATGAACATAGAGATGAAAAAGTTTGACAATGCCGTCTTCTTTGAAACCTTCGTAAAAGACACCATACAATATTCTAATCCTGTCTTATTCGATACCCGTATTGAAGGAGAATCAAATTCGCTCCTTTCCATTAAGGGGCTTGAAAATGACCTGGCTATAAATGGACATATCAATATAAACGATTTAAGCCTTATATACGGAGATACTACTATTGAAGATGCCAGTGTTGATCTTCCCATTTCCATAATATATCCCCGATCCGGCACGTTAATACGAAAACAGGATATTCCCGATTCACAATACGGGACTGTTCAATTAAAAAAGCTCTCTTACGGTCCACTAAAAATAGAGGATATCCGGATCAGTCCCATAATTATTTCAAATAATTTTTTTATTAAGGGGCCTTTTAAGATTCCGGTTTTTGACGGTACGATAGACATCAGGAATGTATCCGTGGAAAATGCGATAAACAGTGATAGAAAAATTAAACTTGAATTCCAGCTTAACAATATCAACCTAAAGAAAATAACAACTACGTATAAACTCACACCCTTTGAAGGGACCTTAAGCAGCTCTATTATGTCTTTCTATCAGCAGGGAGAGAAGCTCTATTCAGATGATGAGATAAACATCAAGCTCTTCGGAGGAAGCATTACCGTAAGAGATCTAACGTTAAACAACTTTCTGAAGTCCATGAGGGAAATAGGATTTTCGGCGGAAGTTAACCACCTGGACTTAGGGCAAATGTCCAATACCTATCGCGAGTGGGGAAATATTACCGGTATCATAAATGGACACATAAAGGATTTCAAATTAGTCACCAGAGAACCTTCCAGCTTTGAGATTGAAATAAAAACAGAACATTATCCGAAAATCAAACAAACCGTCAGTGCAAAATTCATTAAGAATTTTGTTCCCGGTGTTGGAAATGTGTTGGACAAAGTCGGTTTTACAAACTATAAATACGAAATAATGGGACTGCATGCCCTTCTGGAAAATGACTATATTAAATTGCAAGGTGCAGTCAGAAAAGGAGGAAAAGAGCTTTTTATGAAAGGTGCCGGGCTGAAAAAACTCGACATTGTCTTTCCCAATATCGACAGGAGAGTACCATTCAAAACATTCATGAACTCTTTCAAGGGGATCTTGGACTCAGATTTTGATGACACGAAGTTACAGTTTAAATAAAGAGCAACAAAAAATTTACCCGGTAAATAAATTTATGAAAAAACTAATTAATAGGGTTTTGCAGGGGCAATTCATGAATTGCCCCTACAAATGGAGGTACTTAATGTAGTGGTTTGATTTATCAAACCATGTTTGTGAGGCACGATAAATCGTGCTGCTACACTAGGGAATAAAGTCCAAATTCATACATAATTATATCATAAACTAGTCTGTGAGAATACTCTCACAGACAGATTGAAAGGAGCAACTCTATGAAAAAACAAATGGTAAAATATCTTGCGCTTCCGCTATTGGCATTCTTTATTATTAGCTGTGCTGTGATTACGGTTAACGTCTACTTCCCAACTGAAGCGGTTGAAGATGCTGCCGGAAAAATTATTGATGAAATTCAAGGTGAAGATGATCCACAAAATAAGACAGGCAATGGTGACAAACAAAGCTTTTTTCAAAGGAGTGTTCCTTTTAGTATTTTTGGAGGTTCCACGGTTTATGCAGATGATATAGACATTGACCTGACAACTCCAGCCATCCGAAAATTGATAGACGCCATGAAAGCACGTAATTCAGCAATCATGCAGTTTAAGAACAAAGGCGCTATTGGTGAAACTAATAACGGTATTCTTGCAGTTCGAAATATGGATGGTCTAGCCGGAGAAGAGATCAGAACGGTTAAACGTTTGCTGAGAGCGGAAAATAACGACCGTGAAATGCTCTATAAGGAATTGGCAGCAGCAAATAAAATTGATCCGGCAGATATAGACAAAGTAAAAGCTATCTTCGCAGATACCCTTAAATCAAAAGCAAAACCCGGCCACTGGCATCATGATGAAAAGGGAAATTGGACGCAGAAAAAATAACCTACATCGTAGGGGCAATTCATAAATTGCCCCTACGATGTTTTCATTGAGTGTTTTAGATATGATTTTTAGCATCACTAAAGCAAAATGAATCATCTATTGATTTTAATATTTTATTAATAAAAGATATGATATTAACAAATCACGATAAAAGTAATATCGTAGATTAATAGCAATAGAACATCATAATCTGGATTTTGCGTAATTTTTTCTATTGCTCTTACCAAATAAGAAACCAGGATAATGAAAATGTGTAAACTAAATATCACAAGAAACGATGGGATAGCGAGTGTTGTTATTAATAACCCACCCGTTAATATTTTGACAATTGACCTGATTAACGAAGTCAATGTATTCATCAATTCACTAAAGAATGATTACGGCACCAAAGTAGTCATTTTTAAATCCGCCAATAATCAGTTTTTCTCGGCTCACCTAGATCTGAATGTCATTAATGGCACAGAAGAGGGGCAAGCAGCATGTATTGAGTTCAGTCACATGATCAATAATATCAAAGAGATGAAGCAACTTTCAATTGCTGTTGTAGATGGCGTTGCCCGTGGTGGTGGTAATGAATTTATTATGGCTTGTGACCTTGCCTACGGCACCGAGAATGCCGTATTTGCCCAACCGGAGCTGAACGTTAATATCCCCACTGGAGGTCAAGGTGCGGTTCAATTTGCCCGTCGCATGGGCAAGAACAAAGCTCTCCAGGCATTGCTAGTAGGCACAGACTTTACGGCGCAGCAAGCTGAGTCTCTAAACATTATCACTCAGTTCGTACCTAGGGCTGAGATGGACGCTTTCCTTGAGCAACTATTTCAGGTTATCGGAAATTTTGAAGTTCGCGATGTCGTCATGTATAAAGAAATAATCGCTGCTTCTATTAAAGATGAAGGTGCCGGTACAGAGATCGAGTTGCGTTACTTCCTCGATCGTGCCAAGGAGGAAAAAACGCAGACAATTATCGCTGCATTTTTGAAATCTGGTGGTCAGACCGATCGAGAAGCTACAGACTTTCAGGGTGTATTTGCTGATACTGCAGCAGAGCTTACCCTATAACAAGCGATTCACTCAACCGTTATTGCGCTAGCGCTTCATAAAGTTGAGTGATCTTTACGTTATGTTTCATGTGGATCTTCAAATGACGATTAAGATGGAAGAAACGAATTCATCGTTAAAGGGTTTATGTGATCTTATTGCAAATGAAGGAGCCGAATACGCACACCAACACACAGAAATTTTTATAGAAATTATTAGAGGCGCCACGGACAAGGAAATATCACAGGAACAAGTCGACGAAACTTTCAAAATTTTCGCTTTCCTCAATTGGGCTTTAGTAAGTCGAATCTGGTCATATATGAAAAACAGTACTTTGCGAAAAAATTTAAAGGGTCAGATTTATAAAAGCATTGTACAGAAGACTTCGTATGAGTTGTCTGAAGATAAATCAAATGAGAGAGTTGCTTTACTTGCTTCGAAATTAGATCAAGAATTTAGAGAACTTGCGCTTTCACATAACGCAGGGGTAGAAGGGATCGCTGGATTATCTGCGAGGCCATACGCCGATAAAGTAACGGTTGTCGTACTTAAGTGGCTTCAGGAAATCTTCGATCTGAATTATGAAGAAATGGATGACGTTGAGTCACAATTCAATGACCGTGTTGGCAATATTGCAAAGATTGAAGATAGTGCCAGGAAAGTCAATCGCAAGGCTAACCAAAGAAAAAGCGGATTCTTTAAGAGAATATTCGGTTTTTGAAGTTTTGCATCCTGACAGCGCAATGCACTCGATAGGCGGGCGAGTAGGCAAATTACTTAACGGTCAAATTATTTAATATTTTTCCTCCACTTTTTTACTAAAGTAGATAAATTCAGGGTATAATTTCAAAAAAGTCACTTGAATGTTATTAACAATTTTACTACTCTTACAAAGTCGCTGAAAAGCAACTTCCTATCATCTCATCTTAAGAAAAAGATGGGTTGTGACAAATAGTACTTTATACAATTAAAACGTTTGTAAGGGAATATTAAATTAAGGCATCAGCAGACTTGACCTTGACCCCTTTATTTTAACATTTAGAAAACCAGATGGATAAGTAGAGCCATTACGTAGACCGTAATTCTTTAATGCACAAAAACGTGCAACACGTTCAATAAAGGAGATACTATGAAGGGTATTGTTTTTTCAGAATTTCTCGATATGGTAGAAGAGAAGTTTTCCATCGAGACGAGTGAACGCCTTATCGATGAGGTAAAGACATCTTCCGGCGGTGCTTATACGACGGTTGGCACTTACGATTCTCAAGAAATTATGGATATGGTGGCAAAGCTCTCCGAGATTACCTCCATTTCCGTACCGGATCTTTTGAAGACGTTCGGTCGCCATATGTTCATGCGGTTCGCAGAGACTTTCCCAAAGTTTTTTGAAGGAGTGACATCAACCCTTGATTTTCTGCCCATGGTGGATAGCTATGTCCATTTGGAGGTCAGGAAACTTTACAATGATGCCGAATTGCCTTCCTTCACTTGTGTGTCCCCGCAACCTGGCAGACTTGAAATGACATACCGCTCTGCTCGTAACTTGTCTGACCTGGCCGAAGGGATGATCCTGGGCACCGCAGACCATTTTAATGAACGTATCGAGGTGAAACGGGAGAGTATTCAGGAAGACCCTTTGGCGGTACTTTTCATCATTACTAAACTTCAGGAATAAATAAGAACAATGAATGAAATCGAGCTGCTGAAACGAAGACTCCAAAGAGAAAAGAACATACGGCAACAGGCCGAGAAGATAGCAGAAGAGAAGAGCCGTGAGCTTTATCTTAAAGGTGAGGAGCTAAAAAATGCCCTTCAGGCTGAGAGCGAAGCAAAAAAGAAAATCGAAGCCTTATATCAGGAGGTCGAACGCCTTTCCCGCATCGATCCACTTACAGAATTGAGCAATCGTCGTAGTTTCAGTACCGATGCCCTTCGGTTATTACAATTGGCAATCCGGCATAAAAAAAAACTATCCTGCGCCATGCTGGATATTGACTTTTTCAAGAAAGTTAACGATACCTATGGCCATGATTTCGGAGATAAGGTTCTGATTGCCGTGGCGAAGGCAAGCAGAAATCAACTTCGCAAGACAGATTTGCTGGCTCGCTTCGGCGGAGAGGAATTCTGCTTTCTGTTTGCCGAAACCGACCTTAACGGGGCCGCTTTAATAGCTGAACGAATCAGACTTGCGATATCAAAACTGGAGTTCCATTTTGAAAAAATTCGATTTTCAGTCACCGTCAGTATCGGCGTCTCTGGATTGCTTGACTCGAACGACAATATGGAAAATATGATCAAACGCAGTGACACTTCCCTTTATAAGGCAAAAGAAAACGGGAGAAACCGCATTGTTATTTGGGAAAACTGAAAATGGAAAAGTTCCAGAGGTTAGGTCTCAACTTTCAACAAATCAGAGAAAATGGAACAGACACTCAAGTAGTAGCTTTTGTTTTCTGATACATAGAATAGGGCCAAGCCTGCTATTGGCTTAATTTTATCATTCCATAAATATTCTTGCAAAATATAATCGATAACTTTCTCGTATTACAAATTTTATCTCGATGGAGGTGTTGCATGGAGTCTGTTAAAATATCACCAAAGTACCAAGTCGTAATTCCCAAAAAACTTCGGAATTTACTTAATCTTAAACCGGGTCAGCAAGTCCAGATGATCGCTTTTGAGAACCGGATAGAAATGATCCCTGTCTGGCAGATATCTGAAATGTAAGGATTTCTTAAAGGAATCGATACCACTGTTGGAAGGGAGACAGATAGAACGTGAATTTTGTAGCAAGAAGCTCTTTTTAACTTTAGATACTTTAGTTCACTTCCCGTCCGAACGGCTTGCCGGGCGGGAAGGCACTTCAAACTTGGTTGCCGTTCTTTACAGCCCTATTTCCCCATATCCCTTCTAAATATTACTCCGGCAATTAAATACGCGACATATTTTTCGTCTGTTTGCTAATAATTAGCACTTTTAGCTCTGATAACATGAGCCTATTTAATTGCCAGGTTAATAACAACCTGGCGAAACTATACATTACGAAATATTCCCATGCAAATGGGCCAAAGCCCAGGAATCCGGCGACAGGCATTTCAAATATCTTCAGGTCCTGCATGAAAGGCGCTGTGTAAACCCATTTAGATAGCGCCCAGAATTCCAGAATTCCCAAAAAATCCGCAGATAAACCCTGCTGTAAAATGAGAAAGGATTCTGTTCAATGTTCCATTCTCTAAATCCCTTAAGAGAGAATCACCCCTGCTTGAATACACAATCGGTTCTATCAGTAGCACAAAACCAGTCCATACGAGACCGAATAGATATTTTGCGGAACTTTCCGGCAGTAGTAATGGCGCCATTACAAAAATAAAAACGAGACAAACACTCATTCATATTTCTAATACAAGTAGTGACTATTGTTTTCTAAAATAAAATTGAGTTCCCTGCCTGTATTTGTTAAATTTAAAACTTAATTTTTAGGATGCATAATCTATTCGTTAGCCTTCTATAAATAAGGAGATGAATTATGACGATAACTGAAATAAAAAAGATGTCCATTATTGAGCGATTACAAGCAATGGAAGAATTATGGGATTCATTGTGTCATGAAGAAAATGAAATTGAGTCACCAGGTTGGCATAAAGATATACTTGAATCCAGAAGAAAGAAAATTAAAGAAGGGGAAGCGGAATTCGTATCCTTGGAGGATTTAAAATCAGGTAATTACAAATGAAACTACGGGAAGTATTCCTTTTAAAAGAAGCTACTATAGATTTGGAAGAAAGTAGGCTTTTTTATGATTTACAAGAAAAGGGTGTTGGTGATTTTTTTTTTGATTGTCTGATTTCAGATCTTGAATGTTTAAAATTTTATAGTGGAACTCATAGTAAAAGGTTTGGATTTTATCGAATGTTTTCAAAAAGATTTCCGTTTGCTATTTACTATGAAATAGATAACGATATTGTAGAAGTAGTTGCCATATTAGATATGAGACGCGATCCATCTTTGATACAAAGTAAATTAGGGAGAAGAAAAAGCTGACCACTCACAGCCCTATTTCCCCAAATCTCGTCTCAATAACAGCCGGGCGAAACTATACATTACGAAATATTCCCATGCAAAAGGGCCAAAACCCAGGAATCCAGCGACAGGCATTTCAAATATCTTCAGGTCCTGCATGAAAGGTGCTGTGTAAATCCATTTTGACGGCGCCCAATAGTTCCAGAATTCCCATAAGAATCCACAGATAAATCCTGCCGTAAAGAGAGAGAGAATTCTATTTAACGTTCCATTTTCCAGGTCCCTTAAGAGAGAATCACCTTTACTTGAGTATACAATCGGTTCAAACAACATTACAAAACCTGTCCAAACAAGACCGAACAAGTATTTTGCGGAACTTTGCGGCAGTAATAGTGGCGCCATTACAAACAAGAAGCCAAGGACGATACCACCGTAAATTATTCTGTTTGTTACCTTCAGTTTCGCTATATGAAATCTTTCGAAGATGCGAAGAGTATCCAGTAGTTCTGCAGTGAGAAACATTCCGGGCATTATTGTTGCAAATGCCAGCCCCATTCCCAGGCAGAGTTCTACCGGATTAGTAGGTAAACCAATATATTTCCAGTTAACGAGATGCAGGTTGTAGAGCTCAAAGAGCAACCAGATTACTATCGATAGAGGAAGTTGCAGTAGAAAATTCCTTCTTCTGTTAATGATAAGTGAGTTACCCTTTATCCGAAAGATTATAGCATCGATCAAAAAGAGGTAACCCCACCAGCATAGAGGCGTCGTCCATACACCTATGCGGTGTGCAATGTAGGAGCTGTGTTGAAAGATAACTGCAAGTTCAGCGATTGCGATTAAGAAGATACCTACCCAGCCATGCAATCTAAACTCGTACCTTTTCTTTGCTTCAGATTTCATTTTGTTTCCCATTGTCATATTAGAAATTCTATTAAATCCTACCAAACAGTCAACTAACTTTTTAAACTGATTAAATATAGAGTATTTTTCTTCTTGATTTTCTTTTTAACCATATACTATTATAAGTGATTAAAATAATGCAATGTAAATACTATAGGAGACAGCATTATGGATATGTCTTCCGGATGTACGGATGTAATTTTTAATTTATTACACGTAAAAAAAGCTAAGAAAGGAAGGAAACGTATATGAATAGAAAAAAGAAGATGTTTGTATTCTTTTTTATATTTACACTGGCGGCTTGTGGGCTTTTTTCATCTATGAACGCATACGCGGGAGGAGGACTTGGAAAACTTGCGAATGGTGAGGGTAAATGGGCAAAATTCTGGAAACCTATCGAGATGTACCGATGGTGGGACCCGGGACACTACTTTGAACCAGACAATAAGGTTGAAGGTCAATTTCAGGGAACAGATTGCATTACGTGCCATAAAGTAACTACACCGGGGATTGTGCTCGACTGGAAGGCAAGCAAACACAGCGGTGCAATTGTAACCTGCGACAAATGCCATGGTAATGACCATCAGAAGCTCTCTATGCCAACTCCTGAGACCTGCGGAACAAAAGGATGTCATGCCAAACAGGTTAAACAGTTTCATTCTGAAAAGGAAGCGGGTCACCCTGCTCATGCGAGAGCCTTCCACCCTGACGTGGTAGAAGCGGGATGGCAGATCAACAAACCTCAACCAGAGGTTGCCGGCTGCGCGCAGTGCCATTCTATTGAGAATAAATGTGACGCCTGTCATTTCAGGCATCGTTTCAAGGCTTCCGAGGCAAGACGACCTGAGGCATGCGGTTATTGCCATAACGGCCCGGACCATCGTGACAAAGAGTGTTATGAATCGTCGGCACATGGTGTCATTACAAAGATTGACGGAGATAACTGGGACTGGAACAAGAAGCTGAAGGCGGGAAACTACAGGGCGCCTACTTGTGCCTATTGCCACATGTACAAAGGCACACACAACGCAGTTGAGAACGCCATATATTCCCATATGGGAGTTAAGGAAGTTGATCGAGGGGCTGAGGAATTTGCCGCAAAAAGAAAAAAATGGTTAGGCATCTGTAACGATTGCCATTCGTCTCGATTCGCGGCAGCTTATTTACGTGGAGCTGACGAAACCGTTAAGGTAAGCCATACGAAAGTCAGAGAGGCAAAGGCGGTTGTCGAGGATTTGCAGAAGGATGGATTTCTGGAAGCGATGCCAAAGGACCTGGCCCCATATCTGGACGAAGGGCATAAATGGAACCTGGGAGGCAGAATGTATAATATCACAGAAATTGAACGTACATTCTTTGATATGCTTGTCTATCAGGGAACGACGGTTTTCAAAGCAGCCTTCCATATGTCTGCTAATATGCAGACATACGAATTGGGAGCTTTTAAACAGGACGAATCACTGTTGAAAATAAAGTCCGAAGCGAGCAAGCTGAGGCGTTTAAAAGCCCTGGAAACGAAGGCGGGTATAGAACATGTACCTTATGACTTCTGGAAGAAAGGTGAATATACCGATTCACTTACGGTAATAGAAGAAGAGAAATAGACGATTACTGTTTTTCGAGAGGGTAGGAGTGTTGATATCTCCTACCCTCTTTTTTTTTTGGAGTGCGGTAACCATGTCACTGCTTTACTACGCTTCATCACACCCGCCTGCCATTCGTCGGGCAGGAATGGTGCACTCCTTATCTTGTCAGATGTCTTGATATAAATGAGTAAATAGTATTTTAAAACCAATTAAAATGAGAATGATACCGCCGAATGCCTCGATTCTCCTTTCAAAAAGATGGCCTACCTTCTTACCGATTACCACCCCTATCATGGACAGAATAAAGGTCACGACACCGATAATACATGATGGAGTGATAATATCAACATTTAGAAAAGAGAAACTGAGACCGACTGCAAAAGCATCAATACTGGTAGCAATTGATAAAAGTAATAAAAAGGTCCAACTTAATTCTCTGTTTTTTACTGAAGATTCAAGTTTAAAGGATTCATATATCATTTTACCACCAATAACCACCAAAAGCCCAAAGGCAATCCAATGGTCTATATTAGATATAAAGTCCCTGAATCCAACTCCTGCCAACCAGCCAATTATCGGCATAACCCCCTGAAAAAAGCCAAAGGAGAGGGCAATCGCAAAAGCATGTTTGACTTTCAGCTTTTTTAACGTCAGTCCGCAGGTGATTGAGACAGCAAAAGCATCCATTGCAAGACCAACAGCTATTAATAAAATGGATAGTAGGTTCATAGTTCGATTTTATTGTTTAAGTATACTCTCATGACCAACCTCTCTTTCGAGAGGAATCCAGAACCGGAATCCCGCCAGGGCGGACGAGGACGCCTCTTAAAAGAGAGGTTGGCTGGCAGACAGGGATACATCCTGATCGGCCAGAAAGCCAATAGTCATAATCTGTCATTCCCTGTTTTAACCATATTTCCCCTTGATTTAAATTTCATATAGCTTTACAATTTTGTCTTGTTATTTTCTTTCAATATATTATAGCTGTCCCGGTTCTTAATAATAATTTATTTTATCAGTTATTTAAAGGATGGAGGTTTTAATGGATTATCAGTTTCTCATAGACACATACGAAACAGAGAGGATTAAGGTTTTAAGTACCTGGAGTACGTTTAAGGATGAAGACCTTACTGCCCGTCCCCATCCCAATGACAAGCGCGGACGAAACGCACTTGAACAGATGATTCACCAATGCATGGGTGAGAATAAATGGTTTACCGGTATGCTGGGTATTGATGTTGGCGCGCCACCGTTGCCAGAGGAAGAGACACGTATTGAATTTATCAAACGTTATGCAGAGGATTCTCAAAAACGAACTGAAGCCTTAAAAGGAAAAGATAATGATTGGTGGGCGGAAGAAGTCAAATTCTTTGAATTTAATAAGTCACGAGCATGGATTGTAACCAGAAGAATCGCCCATACCGCGCACCACAGAGGACAGCAGACAATGTTGCTTAGAATGCTGGGGCGGGATATTTATAGCACTTATGGCCCTACTGCTGATACAGGTGGATTACAACCGAATAATGCACTGACAATATATCCCTATTCTGACATAGATACAATGATTAAGGAAGAGGTAGCTAGTGGAAATTCCAAGGCGCCATTACCCGGACCGGGAGAAAAACCCTGCACAGAACGGCCGGAATAATTTAATTTAATCTCTTGTGTTGTGTTGGTTTTTGCCAGTTGTTTTAATTTTCATGATAAAAGATAAACTATTATCGACAAAGATAACTAAGTCGATACTGTCGTCATCTGTTGTAAGCATTGTCATCTCAATGTGTTTGCTCGTAAACCTTTTTACACCGGGGATAAGCACGGTTGTTAAAGGTAATAACAGTAGTACAGTTTCGAGCGAATATCACACATGCGGATGTATAACTGGAGTGCATAGCTTAAATCTCTGTTGCTGTGGAGATAAAGAAGCAGGCATGCATGAAACGAAATGTTTGCCTGAGAGAGACTCCGGAAACGCATTCACTACTTTCATTCAAAGCCTGGCATGTGCTGGCGTTCCTGGCCAGTTCATTCCAATATCATACAATGTCAGCCTGCCGGAGGATGGTATTCCCTCACCAGTGCTTTCCTTGCTTTATCATATGGAAAGACGGCAAACCGTCTTTCCAGCTTCCATAAAAATTTCTCTTCCATATAAACCTCCAAGAATTATCTGACTTCACAATAACACATTTTTTATTTTAAAATTATTGCAATCGCAACTATTCGGGAATTGTACGTAAAGACCGGGAACAGCAACAGTATGTTTACGATGCCACTCTCGTAATATAGACGCAATTTACATGATAATTTTATGTATGAATACCGCGTCGAATTCTTTACTTGAGAGTATCTGGCAATCTATCCCTGTCCTAACTTTCATTCCTTCAGGCTTAATGCACGTAAGTCACATAAAGAAGGTAATGACGCACATTCAAGAAAGGTGATATGTTCCATAATTCTCACCAGACAACGAAGAAAATGTTGTGACACACAATTCAAATAAATTTTATTCTGGAGGTATATTATGCGAAAACATTCTTACTCGTGTTGGAAAATAATTTTAGTATGTGCCATTCTTACATTTACATTAATAAAAAACATTGAGGCCAATCACGGCCCTGGATCGGGTGGAGGACCGGTTTCAACGCTACCCGCGCTTACGTCTCGGGCCGGTAGCTTTAATCTTAGCCTCAATACCAGAATGACTGAGCTCGAATCAATTTCCACGAGAAGGCTCAGTGATAAGGGATTAAAATCCGGAGCGTTCGATGCCATTGACCGGACAATTTTACATTCAGCCGGCGCAACTTATGGGGTTACGGATGATTTTGAAATTGGAGTGAGTCTCGGCTGGTTTGAATCAATTAATTTTCGAGAATCAGAGTTGGAAATTGAAGACGGCGAGGCTGAGATTGCACTTCTGAAAGCAAACCCTGATGGGCTTACCGATACATGGCTTACAGGAAAATACCGGTTCTTACGCGGGCCAAAGGGGCACTATGCATTTCTCCTGGGGGTTAAGTTTCCTACCGGCCGTAAAAGTACTCAGAACAATGAAGGTGAACAACTTGAGGCCGTGGAACAACCCGGAAGTGGGTCCTTTGATTATGCGACTGGAGTCGCCTATTCAAGGTGGCTTACGAAGAATTGGATGCTGCATTCGAGTATCAAGTATACTCTTAAAACAAAGGGGTCGAGAGACTATGAAGTAGGCGACCGTATTGATTGGGGTGTTTCCAATACCTATCAGTTAACACCGAAGAATAAATTCCCAAACTTTGCGGCTATTGGTGAGTTCAACCTGAGGCAGCTATTTCGGGATAAAGTTGATGGAACTGATGTAAGAGACAGTGGAAGTACTACCGTTTTTGTATCTCCCGGCTTTAATGTGGGAATTACTAAAAATTTTGGGATAAATACTTCATTTTCTATTCCTATTTATCAAAAAACATTGGGAAGGCAACAGGAAACTAATTATCAAGCGTCTGTTGGTTTTGATTTCCATTTTTAAGCGAAAGGAGCACTCAACATGAAAATTAATTTTATCATATTCTTTTTATTGTTATTTTCAATGATTGGATGTGAAAGCACAAAGCCTCAAACCCTAACTCAAAGTGGGCAACACATTGCAAAAGACCCGGTCTGTGAGTATTTTGCAGATATGGGTTGTATCGATGTTGCAGTAACGGAAAATACGCCCCAATCAACGTATGAAGGAAAAACATACTATTTTTGTAGCCAGAGATGCAAAACAGATTTTGACAAAAAACCTTCAAAATATCTTACAATGCGTTGATTCACTGAGGGTAACAGAGTTTTAGTATATTAATATGCCTGTCATTGCGTAGAGATCAATTCTCTACGCAAGCAGGTAGTCTTATGACGTTATATATATCAGGCCATAAGGGGCACATCTTAATTATTAAGTTAAACCACTTCTCGCTTTTCTCCCTACAATTGAATCACTTACTAAAAACAGGATCCTGTTGTAGATTATTCCTTGACTTTTTTCAGTTTAACAGTCATTCTGAGAGTTTCTTTTTATTGACAAGGTTGATGAGGAAGAAAAGAACGTCATAAGGTGAATTTTTGGCAAAAAGTAGTAAGCAGTAAAACTCACAAACAAGAATGTGCTACATGCAAAAAAGGAAGATCCGGAGAAACAATCTGGTGTGATTCCTGTAAAGTCGTCTATACAAATAGATCTAAGATTGATTGCAAAGATTATTTTGACAAAGGAACTATTTGTGAGATATATAAAAAAAGAGCAAATGATAAGTGAAGCTGGTGATGCGCTCAGTCCCACTGAGTGCATCATTCAGTACTAAATCAGCCTAAGCAAGTGGCAAAGGCGTAACGAAAATCATGCCAGCTGGAATCATTGATTCCTACTTTACTCGTTACAAAGTTAACAATTGGAAAATAACATGAGACAACACACTTCTGAACTTAATGAAAGCAAGGAACAAGTTCAACTTTTGCTTGATTCCACTGGCGAGGCGATATATGGGATCGATAGTGATGGAAATTGTACTTTTTCTAATGCTGCATGTCTTCGGATTCTTGGATATAAAGAAGCAAGACAGCTTATAGGGAGAAACATGCACGATTTGATACACCACACCAAAAATGACGGCACTCCTTACCCTATTGAGGAATGTTGTATTTACCAGGCTTTCAGAGAAGGTAAAGGCACTCATGTAGACAACGAAGTTTTATGGAGAGCAGATGGAACCCGTTTTCCGGCGGAATATATGTCATATCCTATTCGTAAGGATAACAAGATAATTGGTGCCGTTGTAACTTTTTCTGACATTACTGAACGCAAGAGAAAAGATGAAGAGCTTCTCATGCTTAAAGAAACTCTGGAACAACGTGTGATCGAACGTACGGAGTCATTGCGGGAAAGCGAGGAAAGATTTCGCAGTTTGGTCGAAAACACTAATGACTGGATTTGGGAAGTCAACGAGCACACTCAGTATATCTACGCCAGCCCTCAAGTATGTGGACTCCTTGGCTATGAACCTGATGAGATAATCGGAATGACTCCCTTTGATCTAATGACACCGGAGAACCATCAGAGCGTTAGAAAACTATTCACTGAGATTGCCGGACGGCAGGAGCCGTTCTCCCGGTTGGAGAACTCTAATCTGCACAAGGATGGTCATACCGTAATACTGGAAACCAGTGGCGTTCCCATCTTAGGACCTGATGGCTCATTCAAGGGATATCGCGGAATTGATCGTGACATCACTGATCGCAAGAAAGCAGAACAAGCACTCATCCAGTCAGAAAAACTAAAATCTATCGGCACAATCACTGCCGGAATATCCCACGAGTTTAATAACCTTCTTGCAATTATTTCCGGTAATGTACAGTTGCTGGAGGAAACCTATAAAGGTCATGAAGAATTAATGTCTGCACTGCACACAATTAAAAAGGCTTCCGATGATGGAGCTGAAATATCCAGTAAGATGCTTGAATTTACTAAGACAAGTCAAGACACAAAGAAATTTGTATCTTCTGATATCAGGAAGTTGATAATGCAGTCTCTTGATTTTACAAAACCCAGATGGTCGAATGAAGCACAGATCAGAAACATAAACTACCAGATAGACAAGGAAGGTCTGAAGAGTACTTCATCTATAATGTGTAATCCAACAGAAATAAGAGAGGTATTTATAAACATAATAAACAATGCCCTTGATGCAATGCCTGAAGGCGGTAGACTATCGTTCAGTACATGGAATAGAGAAAATACGGTATTTGCTGGTATCTCCGACACAGGAGAAGGTATGCCTGAGGATGTAAAAAAAAGAGTATTTGACCCATTCTTTACTACCAAGACTCCACTGGGAACCGGATTGGGCATGAGTATGACTTACGGTATAATGACCAGGCATGGTGGTAAAATAGAGGTGGAAAGTGAGCTGGGGAAGGGCAGTACCTTTACTCTGCAATTCCCCGCTACTAATAACAGAGCCAGTCTAATAGCGACCCCTGGGCTGGAACAAGAAACAGATGAAAAAAACCTACTCATCCTGGTGGTAGATGATGAAGTGGATATATGCGCTATTCTGGACAAATATCTTTCAAGAGCTGGCCACAAGGTCAAGACCGTTAATAATGGCGCGGATGCTATAGATAAAATAAAGGCTGAAGATTTTGACCTTATATTATGTGACCTGGCCATGCCTGATGTCTTTGGGTATGATGTAATTAAGTCTGCAAGAGGGTTAGGAAAAAAACCTAAGATAGGTATAATTACCGGTTGGGGAGAAAAGCTGAAGATAACAAACGAGGAAGACATGAAGGTAGAATTTATTGTAAAGAAGCCATTCGATTTATCAGAGTTAACAAATAAAATAAATGTTGCGTTTGATATTGATAGTAGATGATAATAAACCGTACTCCATTGACATAAATTCATGGTACAATTGTCAGGAATTGACAAATTTGTCTTTCTTTTTTTAATAGTCTATGACCTTGAATTGTAGCATTCCGGGACAGTTCCAACCTCTCCATTAGCTTTTCTAACTGCGCGCCGTTGTGCTTTCCTGCTCATTAAATATTTCGATCTGACGTTGAGCTTCTTAAAACAAATTATATACTCACTGATAAGGCTGAGCACTGTTCTCCCAATTCCAGATACTTCCTTCCAAACCCCGATTATGTGTACAATTTTGATTGCATGTGTTTCCACCCACCCCTTTCTTTACGTATATGTTTACCAATTGCCTTTGGATGAATAGTGGTAAGTTTGAAATATCGTTACCACTATCTTTTCCTCCTGTAATACCAATATGATAATGTACTTTTTTGAAACACTTAGCAGTATTCACCGGATGCAAAAAAGTCTATTAAGGTATTTAGAAGGGCATATTCAGGTATTCCCTTATTGCTTTACTACTCAATGTTTATTATGATACACAGGTATTTAGTGTCCAAAAAAGATACGGACTCACACAGAAGAGAATTGTAGAAAGAATTCTCATCGCAGATACAAGGGTTAATATAATATCATGTATGGCAAAACCCTTCTTCTGTCATTGCTTCATCCGAAATTGTGGATACGTAACATCCGACAAACTTATTTTGTTCATAACTGATCACACTCAAAAAGAACTAAACACCTATCAACCTTTCGTATCAATCTTGTTTATACTGTTTTAACTATCACCATCACGGTAGACTTTACTCAAAACAATACATCCTCACCGTCTCATCACCTATAGGTGTTATACTGATAAGTTCTGCATTCTGTATGGTTAAAGATAGATATTATGAAGATAACAAAATTTAAAACGCTAAGATTTCAAATCAGACTTGTATCAGCATTGTTATTATTTATATTGATTGTATTGTTAGGTATATCAATAAAAAGAGCATTTGATGCAAATAAGCAAACAGAAGAATATCTAATAATAAACAAAATTTCCGGACTCCTGAATGTTGCAACAGGGTGGCAAGCCCTTGAGCGTGGTTACGGCGCTACGATAATTGGAGGCGGTAAGGGTGATTCTTCTCCATTCTTCCCAAAATTCATTGAAATGACGAAGACAGGAGATTCTGGAGTTTTCCAAATCGAAAAAGAAGCAGAGAAACTATTAGGTGTTAGAAGCAACAAGACTTTTGAAAAAAAAATAATTAAATGGAGAAAGAGTTATAAGTCTCTCGTATCTGCCCGCCAAAAAATCGCAAGTAATGACATTTCCAATGATGAATGGCTGAATATTGCAACCTTTAATATTAGAAGTGAATTTAATCTTCGCAACACTGCCTTTACACCGCTGAAAGCGAACGAAAAAATAATCTATTTGAATTATGTCCTGCGTCCCAATATAGCAATATTATGTGAATATGCAGGACTTGAACGCGCCCTTGTCAGTAATACCATTGAATCTGGAACACCTTTATCTCATGAAACCATTAATAGAATCAAGCGCTATCGTTCCATAGTAGACCAGTCTCTTGACCAGATACTGGCCCTAAAGGAATCACCATCTACTTCAATCCGTATGAAACAGGCTATAGATATATTTGAGAAAGAATTCCTGCAATCATATCAGTTTTTAAAAGAAGAAGTTTTTTCCTCTAGCGAGAAACTGGATGAAGACATAAAGAGAGTAAAAGAGGATATAGTTAATAGAAATGTAATTTTCCATAATTATTTACATGGAGCAAAAAATGATTTGTTAAATATAAGCAAAAATCAGGAAGTAATAGCATTCGCCAGATCTATGAGTTTGAGCTCAGAGGAGGATACTAGACTACCTGAACAGCTAAGTGCAGTGGAAAATTTATTTAACAACTTTTCTCAAGTGAAAAGAGTCTATGGTCAGATTCGCTTTCTGGATAATATCGGATATGAACGTGTACGTGTTGATTTTGACGGTAATGTCACCAACATAATTCGTGGCGAGAAATTACAGGATAAAAGTGAAAGGTATTATTTCAAAAAGTCCATAAATATGCCGCAAGGAAGCATATATATTTCTCCACTTGATCTTAACGTAGAGCATGGACGGATTAAACTCCCCTATACGCCTGTCCTGCGTTACACAACACCGGTTTTTGTAGATGGAAAGCGGGCTGGGATTATTGTCTTTAACTTGCTTGCAGACACTCCCTCTTTTTTGCATAAAATCACAGGGAATGAAGGTGAAACAGACTATATTTTAGCTAATCAAGATGGATTTTATCTCCATCATACAGATAAAGTGAAAGAGTGGGGAATGATGGAATTACTCAACAGATCACATCAGAACATAAGGCAAGACTATCCTGATATTGCAGAACTGATTCTTTCCGGTAGCGAAGGGAGTGTACGTTTGGATTCCGGACAGGTGATTGTTTATAGGTCGTTTTTCTTTGACCCTGGGACTAGCACTGGTAATTTCTGGATTATTGTAAAACGAGTCAAAGGTGTGGATTATCCGGTAAGTGCTTCTGTCTGGTTTGATGAAGCAACTAAGGCAATCAATAAAGGATTAGCTATCTCAAATATTGCTGGAGAAGAGGCAAATGCTATCATGATAAAAATGGAGGCTACTGCAAAAAGAAGTATGCTGATTAGTTACATTATTCTTGGTTTTACCATTTTTGTTTTCATTTATTTTACCAGATGGTCAAGAAATCGGGTTTTAAAACCGATACAGAGATTAACCGATGTTTCACAAAGAATAGCTGAAGGTGACCTTTCACATAGAGCTGATGTTAAGCAGGGAGATGAGATTGGCACCATGGCCAATAATTTTAACATAATGGCAGATGAACTTACGAATGACATCACAATGCGCAAACAAGCGGAAAAACGTCTTAGTGCTCAGTACTACGTAACAAAAGTATTGGCAGAAGCAGCCAATACTAAAGAGGCTTCATCCAAAATCCTGCAAGCCGTATGTACGGCTCTTGAGTGGGACCTTGGTGAAATCTGGGAATTTGATCGACAAGACTGTGTATTGCGGTGTTCGGAAATCTGGCATATTCCGTCCATCAAAGTATCTGAGTTCAAAAAGCTCACAAGACAAACTTCCTTTGCGAAAGGTATTGGTTTGCCCGGACGTGTTTTTGAGAGCGCACAACCTGCCTGGATTGCAGATGTTGTCCAGGATACAAATTTTCCAAGAGCGTCAGTAGCAGCGGAGAATGGGTTGCATGGTGCTTTTGGTTTTCCTGTTATTAGCGATAACGAAGTACTTGGAGTAATCAGTTTCTATAGTCGTGAGATTAGAACACCAGATACAGATTTGCTCAATATGTTGTTATCTATCGGTAGCCAGATCGGACTCTTCATCAAACGCAAGCGGTCTGAGGAAAAGATTGCAAGTTTTGTCAATATACTGGAAGAAACATTGAATGAAATTTACATATTTGATGCTAAAACCCTTCGATTTCTTGAAGTCAACAAAGGTGCAAGGCTGAATCTGGGTTATTCTATGGGAGAACTCAGCAACCTCACACCTCTGGATCTCCAGCCAAAATTTACGTTAGAATCATTTCAGAAAATGATTGAAACTCTCCAGGTTGGTGAAAAGAGAAAAGTAGATTTTTCGACAATTCATCGAAGAAAAAATGGCTCTTTCTACGATGTCGAGGTGCACCTTCAGCTCTCTTCTTTTCAATCTGTCCCAGCATTTGTAGCTATCATTCTTGATATTACCGAGCGAAAGAAGATGGAGGCAGCGCTCTTACAATCTGAGAAATTAAAATCAGTAGGCTTAGTGGCATCCGGTATATCACATGAGATTAACAACATACTTGCGATTATCATGGGTAGAGCGGAAATACTACAAAGAGGATTTAATGATAGCAAATTAAAGGAGGGACTGAGTTCAATCATTAAGGCAGGTGAGAATGGCGCTGAAATAGTTAGTAAAATGCTTACATTTGCAAAGTCAGACGCAAAGACTTCAGATTATGTATTTATTGATATAGGTCTTTTAATTTGTCAGTCTATTGATTTCACAGAGCCCAGATGGAAGAATATGGCTCAGTCTAAGGGCATAAACTACCAAATAGACACAGCAGGAATAGATAAAATACATGAAGTATTTTGTAATTCAACCGAATTGACAGAAGTATTTATTAATATTATAAACAACGCCCTGGATGCGATGCCTGAAGGTGGTTGTCTCGCATTTAGCGTAAAGAGTGACAAGAACACAGTGTTTATAAATATCTCTGATACGGGGACAGGTATGTCTGATGACGATAGGAAGACGATATTTGACCCATTTTTTACAACACGTTTGCCACATGGAACAGGCCTGGGAATGAGTATTGTCTATAGCATTATTAAAAGACATGGCGGTAAGATAGAAGTGGAAAGCGAAATAGGAAAAGGCACAACATTTAACCTAAGCATTCCAATTCACAAAGAAATGATACAGAACATCGCACCACTATCTGAGCCAGACTCTGATAGAATAACCAAAAAGCTCCGGATTTTAGTAGTAGATGATGAGAAGGATATATGCAATATTATTGATGACTTTCTTACCGCTGACGGTCACATTATTAAGACTGTTAATAGCGGTGCAGAGGCGATAGAACAGATCAGAAAAGAACAATTTGATCTTGTTTTATCAGATCTGGCGATGCCGGATAAAACTGGTTATGATGTGATAACGGCTCTAAATAAGTTAGAAAAAAGGCCAAAGATTGGTATCATCACTGGCTGGAGTGAAGAGCTTAATTCGTTAGAAAAAGAGACTATGAAAGTCGACTTCATTATGAAAAAACCGTTACATTTATCAGAAATTGCAAGGCGCATTAATGATACGTTTACAAAAAACGATTAAACAACAGCGTGGTGCATAAATAATGAATCGAAGTTTTTATAAAAATAGGGAGAAAAAATGAAAATCCTCATAGTAGATGATAATAAAGAAAATCTCTATATATTGGAAACTCTATTGAGAGGAAGTGGCTATGATATTACATCAGCATTAAACGGTGCAGATGCAATGGAAATGCTCTGGAATGTTAATGACGTTGACATGATTATTTCAGATATATTAATGCCGGTAATGGACGGATTCCAACTATGTAAAAAGGTAAAGAGTAATGATAATTTCAAACATATTCCTGTCGTATTTTACACGGGAACCTTCACAGATAATAAAGATGAGGAGCTTGCCATAAAATTGGGGGTAGACAAGTATATTAGAAAGCCCATTCGTGCAGATAAACTTGAAAGTATTATACAGGAGATGTTAAAAAGTATTGACGATGGAACATTAAAGACCAGGGAGTTGTCTTTGGAAGAAGATAAAATGGTGTATACACTTTACAATGAACGTCTGGTTGAAAAATTGGAGCATAAGGTTCTTGAGTTAGAAAATGAAACAATCGAACGTAAAGAAGCTGAAGAAAGAACAAAATATCTTGCAACCTTCCCTCAGTTAACTATCAACCCTATCTTAGAGATAAATCAATCGGGAGAAATTGTTTTTCATAATAATGCAGCTTCAAATATTCTAGAGAAGTCAGGCCTTAAAGAGAACCTACATATATATGTACCAGAAAACATAAATGAAATCTTCTATGATTTAAAAAGTGGAAAAAAAGCCTCGCTATGTTGCGATGTTAAAATAGGAGATTTAATATTAGAAGAAAACATACATTATGTATCAACATTTAACGTCTTGCGTATATACACAAGAGACATTACCGAACGCAAACAGTCGGAGCAACAAATTAAACTAGGCATTGAAAAGCTAAAATTGACCGTTGACGGAGTCATCAATGCACTGACATTGACTGTTGAATATAGAGACCCTTATACGGCTGGTCACCAGCAACGAGTGAGCAATCTAGCCTGTGTAATAGCGCGAGAGATAGGGCTGCCAAAGGACCAAGTTGAAGGAATTCGCATCGCAGGAGTTCTCCATGATATAGGGAAGATGCATATACCGACTGAGATCCTGAGTAGACCCGGTAAACTTAATGAAAATGAGTTCAACATTGTGAAATCTCATGCTCAGGCAGGTTATGACATACTGAAAGGGTTAGAATTCCCATGGCCCATTGCTGATATTGTCCATCAGCATCACGAAAAAATAGATGGTTCCGGATATCCTTTTGGCCTGCCAAGCGGTGACATCATTATAGAAGCGAGGATTTTATGTGTGGCAGATGTTGTAGAGGCTATGGCCTCTCACAGACCCTACCGTCCGTCTCTCAGTATGGACAAAACGCTAAAAGAGATCTCTGAAAATAAGGGTGTCTGTTATGATAGAGAAGTGGTGGATGCATGTATGAAGGTTATCAAAGAGAAAAAATTTGTGTTTGAGCAACTGAGATCATTTTGACAAAGGAACGACTTGCGAAACAGGTAAAAAGAGAGTAAATGATAAGTAAAGCTTAAGGGATTTGTATTTAAGAGGTAATATCGAGAATTAATTGATATGAAAATAAGATGTCGTCTTGGTTTCTTAACTTTACCTTGTGCCCTTACACCTTAGTAATATCTTCAAAACTTTTTATATACAATTGACATCCCATATCTGTTTTCGTATATTTGCAAATACAATGAGGCTTATAATCAGCCAGAAACAGGTATCTTGATACTGTTAATTTACAAAGGCACATTGTGGTGGAAGAGAGGATTTCGCTATGTTAAAAAGACTATTAATTATCAATCTGATATCTGTTTTACTGCTTACCGGGTTTGTATCCACTAGCAGTGCTAAGGACATAACTAAACGTTATCCCGTTAATACTACAATAGTTTCACAAGCCGACCATGAAGAGTTAAAAAAGCTTTTAAATGGTATAACGGAAGACCGTCCTGACTGTAAAAAACTTGCAGATAATCCTGTATTCAAGACATATATTAACTCTCTACCCAACAATGAGCATATTAAAGCGTTACATAATATAAGCCGTAGAGAAGCAGAACGCATTATAGAAAATTGCACATCAGAAGGGATCATTCAATTAATCGCTAATTACAAAGTAAACAAAACTCATCCTGACTATCCTGACATTGTCAATAAACAGATGTTTAAAGATTACGTCAACAATCTACCTTTGCAGCAGATAGAACCGGCACTACGTATTATGGAATATGGCACAGCAGAAGAGATCATTCAATTAATCGCTAATTACAAGTCTCAAAGAGATTACCAGGAATCACATAGGTTAATGATTCAAAATGTGATTGATAACTATAACGTATTTGACAAATCTCATGCTATAAACATACTTCAGGATTGGATAAATAAAGTGGAAGATAATGCGAAGGTAATGAGTTTGAGTGTTAAAGATTCTCGCTCCTATAGCCATGAAAACTCTCATTTAGTTACTTACAATATTACCAGAGGACCAAATAAACAAAAATATATGTATACGTTTAATCCTTATGCTAATGTCTGTCAAAAGGTAGTAGATTGGCATACACCTTAATTACGAATGGCTTTCAGGAGAGGGGCAACATCTTCCTTAATATTATCTCTTCAAGCCTTTTCATGATAGAAGTCATTGAGAAGAGAGAACCATACCGAAAACCCTCCCATATCCTCTTCTCCTCTTTCTAATAATTTTGCACTATTTTCTTATATCCCCCCTGCTCTTATTTTTTCCAGAGACTTTAGAAAGAAGCACATCCTTTCTTAACCATTCTGGAGAAGATTTTCCACGCGAACTTATGGACAGAGGCATTATAGTGAAAGGGAACAGGTGAATGACTTCTTACCACCTGTAGAAATTATATTTATTGATTTTTGATGAATAATGGTTATCGTGGAGAAAAACTCATTAAAGATGAAATTCTAAAATAGAAAGAGAGGAATAAACAGATGAATCAGACACTTATAATTCGATGTATCATAAGTAAAAAATATCAATTAATGTGCATTGTTTTGTCTCTGTTCAGCATACTGTTCCTCACAACTGATTGCCAGAGCCAGCAAGCAGGAGAAACCGGATATGAAGCACCGGGTATCTTAAGAGCAAGCGAGATACTGCCACCAGAACTCCTTGAAGGAGAACATTATAAAGTAATGGAGGAGGTTGCTACCTATGACCTTACCAACCATTTCACCATCTCGACTGCTTTTGGACAATTTGAGGTGATTGGTGAGGATATGCTGCAAATACGTATTCAAGAGATTCTCGCCATAGTAGCTTTGCAGGAGGTAAAGAAGACGAAAGGCTTCCGCGATGCTGCGGAACAAGCAGCCATGAGCCCACTCAAAGGAGCACGTAATCTTATTGTCCATCCGGTTGATACCGTTACCGGAATTCCAAGGGGAGTCGGTAGACTTTTTGCGCCAGAAGATGATATGTTTATGGATAATGTTGAGTATAGAGTAACTGAGGAAATGGCCGGTTTTTTCAAGCTGAAACTACAGCATGCACACATTTTGGGAGTGAACGTATACACAACTAACAAGATACTTCAAAGGGAGCTGAACGGGGTTACATGGGCAAAATTTGCAAGCGGGATGCGTGTTAAATTTAATATGGAGATATTTAGAAGTATTTACAATGCCGCATTCTTTACGGTTAATGATACTGAGTTTACACAAAATATGGACCAGATGATACTTGACAACACACCTGAAAATCTTGCAACACTAAATCGTAAGAAATTGAAGCAGATGGGAACGAGAGAAGAGATAGTGGAAAAATTTCTTAACCATTCAATTCTTACCCCACGCCATCAAACAGTTATCGTGCACGCCCTTGCGGAAATGAGGCAGGCAAAGAACCGGAGATGTTTTATCGAACAGGCTAATTATTCAGCATATGAGGAAGACGCCTTCTTCTTCCAGCGAATTGCCGAAATGATGTTAGACTATCATAAAAATGTGGAATCAATAGTAGAGATAATTCCTGCTCGGAGGGCTGTTGTCGGTTATACTGCCCAAAAGTCAATTGTTGCGACGATGCCGATAGATTATGTTTACTGGGCAGAACGGGCTGATAAGGGAGTAGATGCTCTCCTACATTTAAAATCACAAGGTCGACTTGTCAAAAGCGTGAAGTTGATTATCACAGGCAGAGTGACTCCAAGGGTTAAACGCGAACTTATGGAGAGAGGCATTATAGTAAAAGAGAACAGGTAAATGACTTCTTATTACAACCTATAGAAGTTGTATTTATTGATTTTGATGAATAATGGTTATACGTTTTGAAAAACGCAGTAAAGATGAAATTCTAAAATAGAAAGAAAGGAATAAACAGATGAACCAGACATTTACAATTCGATGTATAATAAGCAAAAGATGTCAATTAATGTGCATTGTTTTGTCTCTGTTTAGTTTGCTTTCCCTCACTACCGGTTGCCTGAGCCAACAGGCAGCAACAAAAACTACTGATAATTCAAAAAAACAGGCACTTTCTGCTGAAACAGCAGCAGGAACTGTAGGGTACGAAACACCGGAGATTTTAAAGGCAAGTGAGATATTACCACCAGAGCTGATCGAAGGTGAGAATTATAATGTAAACGAAGATATTTTGACATACGGTTTTACCAACTACTACACAATTATGTCACCGGTCGGTATATTTGAAGCCGAGGGTGATGACATGTTACGAATCCGGATTCATGAGATTAAGGCTATAGGAGCCTTACATGATATTAAAAAATCAAAGGCCTTCGGCGAAGCAGCACAAAAGGCTGCTACGAGTTCTGTCAAGGGAGCCTTGAGCCTGATTTCACATCCTGTTAATACGGTATCCGGAGTGCCAAAAGGTATTGGTAAGCTTTTTTCGAGAGTTAGTGAAATGGCAAAGGGTGCGCGCGGTGACTCGGAGGAAAGCGTGGCAAAAGAGCTGATTGGTTTTTCAGCAGTAAAACGGCAGTATGCATACAAAATGGGAGTGGACGTTTACTCATCTAACGAAGTGCTTCAGCGTGAGCTGAATAGTGTATCGTGGGCAGGTTTTGCTGGTGGAGTAGGTATATCACTTGCTACGAGGGCCGTTAAAGGCGCTTCGAAATTAGCATACTTCTCAATCAAGGGTACAAAATTTATCTATGGAATGAACAAAATTCTGCTCGACAATGCCCCTGAAGATCTCAGACGCATAAACCGTGAAAAGCTGCTTCAAATGGGGATAAAAAATACGGTCATTGAAGAATTTCTGCGCAATCCAAATTTCTCACCTCGCCACGAAACTATCCTGGTACACGCTCTGTCAAAAATGGAGGGAGTCAGGAATCGTGATAAATTTATAAGACAGGCGCTCTTCGCAGAGTCTGAGTTAGATGCATTGGTTTTCCAGCAGATTGCGGAAATGTTGTACGGATACCATACACAAGTTGGACCAATAAGTGAAATTATACCGTTGCGTCGTATAGCGGTGGGTTATACGGCAGATCAGGCGGTAGTAATAGCGCTTCCGACGGACTATATATACTGGACAGAGCGTACCTCCCTTGGCTTAGGGGCCGTTACTCAATTACAATCCACTGAGCGCACGGTCAAGCGAACGGAATTATGGCTAACCGGAAGATTAACTCCGAGAGCCAGGAAAGAAATTGAAGAGACAGGAGTGATCGTTAATGAACGAATAGGCGAACGCTTAATGCCACCATCAACGCAAGAATAAACTATCCATATGTGTGAGTATTTATTTTACAGAGTGTCCTGGCAAAAAAAGGTTGTCTATTAAGCAAAAAGTAAGATAATGGATTGTACCCCATTCGTTAAGACTTTATCATTTTTTCAAAGAAACAGGCTCTTTTTTCCATTACAATGAAAAATTATTTTTCTGTTGTTACGAGGTGTACATGGTAAAGAAGATTTACAATTCGTTAACTCAGGTCTGCTTCAAGGATAGATTCCTCTTCCTCCTTATCTCCATATTGTGTTTGTTACTACTCACTCCTATCTTCAAAGGCTTTATCGGAATTCGTATTTTGATGGACGCATTCATCACTGCGATATTGATATTTGGAACCTACGCTGCTAGCAGGAAAATCTATATTACTATTACCGCTGCATCACTTGCCCTACCGATGCTCGTGTCAATCTGGATAAGCCATTTTGTAGATATCCCTTTTCTGGTTTTCATGGGAGATTGCTTTGGGATAATATTTTTAGCTTTTCTCGTAATCGTTATACTGTCATTCATATTCGGTGAACTTGAAGTTACCACCAATGTTATCTACGCATCAATTGTTGTTTATCTGCTCATCGCCATAATGTGGGCATTCGTATATTCAGTTTTGGAGAGTATCCAACCGGGATCTTTTACCATAGGAGAAGGTCAAATCGACGTCGGAAGACGACTTTATATTTACTACAGTTTTGTCACTATCACAACATTAGGTTACGGAGATATCACCCCTACAACTGACCTGGCAAATTCCTTCTCATTTCTTGAAGCGGTCACCGGTCAGCTTTATCTCGCCATACTGATAGCGAGACTGGTCGGTATACAGATCGCTCAATCAATGAACAGGAAGGCAGGTTAGATAATTATATCATCCCTGTCTAATCTATAATCTATACCAATAATATTTACCACTTCGTACAAATATGTTTCAATACTATTTTACCGGCGGAAAATTGCTGAGAACGTTCCTTACTACCTCGTTTATTCTCTCATTCCGTTTTACAGGGTTCGAATAATTGCGTACCTCTCCCTGTGCGATACCTCTCCAGATTAATTCCCTTGACTGAGCATCAACAAAATCAAGAACAAATGTTCCCTCCTCATACTGATATACATCATATTGTGTGGTTGCCGCGTAGGAACCTCCATGCAGCATCGCACGTCCACCATATGAATAGTTCCATGCTCTAACATCCATTTTTTCTTCCTTTGCCACATGCATCGATATCAGAAAATCAGGGCTATCGGTCGTCATCTTACAACCTTTGGTTTCTAATTGGGCGTTCACTGCCTTTTGTATTCGTTTTACATTCAAAGTATGAATATTTTCCTGAACAGATACAGACATCCAGTTAAATGTTTTCAGGTCAGTATAATTAGTTTCCGGATCATAGTCATACTGATATGAAACCGTGGAACATCCAAAAGCTACAACCATCAGGCTTGAAATAATTAGTAAGCGTATTGACTTCATAAATGCCTCCCCTGAAAATATAAATATATGAAAGTATAAAATTGATAGTATCGGCATCTGCATTAAAGCAGACGGCTCCCTGTAGTACACGGTCGAGTACCACTTCGCCAACCCTTGTCATAACCATACAGATAAAACCACTCACTCATGAATGAGCTAAAACCTACCATATCTACATTTTAGTGGAAAAAATATAGATATATCATAAATAATCCACCAGCATATAAGACGGGATAGCACCACACGAAGTATTTATCGATCTTATGACCCAAGTCTTTCTTACCGCGTGTCTCCAACCGTTTCAGTCCCACGTTATATGCGACTGTCAAAGCAGTAACCGCAAAGCCGAGGATAAGAAAGGCATCCATGAAGGTTAAATACCCCAGCCGGGGTAGAGCAGAAGCAATGGTAAAATTGAAGGCAACGAATACCAGGAGATTACCCCCTGAAACGTCTATGCGTTTAGCATAGTCCCCCAGAAAGAAGGTAACCCAGGACACCATAACTATCAGAAGCAAGGGAACAATAATGCGGAAAACAAAATAGCTTAGATGGCGTTTTGCTACAAAACGAAAAGAATACATAGACTTAAATTCATCAAACTCAAGACTGCTGATCTGTGCTTCAAGGTTGGTAATATACCATTCCACCTCTCCCAGCTTTTGGCCTACTTTGGTAAGTTCCGTGTCTACTGTATATACATATAACTCTTGCGCTTCGAGGCAAACGATACGGATAAAGAATTGCTGAGGGTCAAATGGAATCTTGGCAAAATTAAAATCCGGGGCCTGCAAGGTCACAGCGAATCGCTCAAAATATTTTATTTTTCCGTTAGGAAAAACGTGAAAGACAGCTTCCTGTGAAAAACGTTTCCCCTGTTGATTATAAAAGATAAAGCGTGGCCACAGTAACCCATTTTCTTTGACAAATTTATCGAATTGGGAAGGCTCGAATACCTTTTTACCGCACTTGCAGGTATCCGGGCTGAAGGCAAAGGAGGGGTCTATCCATTCCATAAAAAGGTTTCCCACCACGTTAAAGTTTTGCGCTTTCTGGCTGATACTAGTGATCTGGTCCAATTGGATGGCCGTTCGGACCTTAATGGGCTCTCTAACGATAGAACGTCCCCAGGGCCTGGCTTTCCCCTGTAATACCTCGGGCGCATCTATTCCGACCAGGAGGCGAAAATCGCCAGTAGTCTCAGTGCTATCTTTACCGACACCTTCCAGATGAAGTACATAGTTGCGATCTCCTTTTTCGAAAGTGTATTGTAACTGTGCAGATTTTGTTTCCTCAGAAAAGGTATCAGCCCAGACAACCTTCTTTCCAAAATCACGTAGCTTCAGTGAAGGTTTCAGCTTACCAGAGGTTGCTTCCACGAAAGCATGGAGGGTCTCCCCAGGATCAAGTTGAACCAGGGGGAAGAAGGTATGGTCCTTTTCAGGTGCAAGGGTGGCGGTGACTTCCTGCACCCGATGACGAAAATCCACATTTACACTGGCGAACTTGTTGCCTGTTGGAGTAGCCTTACCGGTTAATACATCTGAGGCATTTACGCCTATGGTAAGGCGGTAGCGCCCGAAGGATCTATTAGCGTCTTGCTCTAGAGTCGATAAGTGGGTCCTCCCACCTATAACCAGTTTGTAGTCGTTGTCAGCCGGAATGGGAAATACCAGAGCGGTGTCGTACCCTGTGCCTCCGTCGTCATTCCAGGCAAAGAAAAATTCATCTAAAAGCTCAGAAATGAATGAAGAAATATCCACTTTTGTCTTCAAGGCTTGACGTCCTCTATCTTCGCCAACTTTTTCAAAGCGCGCGGCATCGAAAGCACCACCTGCTATACCAGTGAACGGGTCCAGGTTACCAGAAATCCTTTCCACATAAACATAGAACATCTCCCCCTCTTTGAGATTCGGGAGGTTGTAAACGTGAAATTCATTGCGCTTCAGATATTTTGTAATCACTTGAACCTGGCGATCTGCATGTGTACCTTCTCCTGGTTCACCCTGACTCTCCTGAGTTATTTCTCTGGTACCAGTCGTCAACTCGATAGTTGTTTTGTCCGGCCCAGAAACATCTTTTTTCTCACTATCCTCTGATAATTTTATCTCTTCCTTTTTGGTAGCAGGTGGAAGGGAAAGTTGAATTGTTTCTTTCGGCTCAGAAACATCTTTTTCCCCACTATCCTCTGATAATTTTATCTCTTCCTTCTTGGTGGCAGGTGGAAGGGAAAGTTGAATTGTTTTCTTGCCGGTTTTATCGTCCCCTTTAGTGACCATAGCGAAACTAAAACAGATAGTCCCAATACAGATGAGTGTGATAAACAACTTACGAAACATTAGCATGTTTACGGCTTTTTCTATCCACATGATAATCAAGTCTCCCCCGTCTTATTTTCAAAAATTGAACTATGATTTTACTCATCCACTTACCACCCAGAGCATTTATAGGGATCTTCAAATCTAATATTTATCTCACTATCCGGAATCTAGCACAATAGACTCTTATTGTCTAATAATTTAATAGACTGTCTAATATTTGTTAAAAGTATTTTAAGAACCTATGAATTAACAGAACCTGGCAAACAATTTGTTCGTTACACAATGCAAGAAGTTGTGCCCTTAAATTACTATTCGAAAAGAAAAACCTCATGCAGAATGTCTCATGATATTTGTTGTTGAAGAAAGAAGCGGGAGAAGCCGTTTGTGCAGAATCAGTTGTCAGCGTTCTTATTGGAAAATATCAGAAACGGATAGATATACCCGTTCCAATAAAATTGTCTGTTTCGCTATCCAGGCCTACACCGGCATTGATGTCCAGTTGAATATCGTCTGTCAACAGATAAGTCACCCCACCATTAATCGTATTTTGTACACTACTCGATCCTGGCTCACTTGACCCTCCTGTATGAAGTGGAATGTCGCTATTATATTCCAAATATGTCCCCAGTCGGCTGGTGTGGCAGAAAGAGACGCCAACAATAGGTTGAATACTGTAATTTCTATCTCCTTTCGTTACGTCAGAATTCGCTAGTACGTTGCCAAATATAGACACATTATTTGATAATGAATAATCCCAAAGCAAGCCAAGTTGTGGATCAACATGCCCTGAAGTAGAAGGACTACTTCCTACCGGAAAAGATAACAGGCCCAGCGCAGTAAGATTAAATTTATCATCTTCAATGATCCTATATTTCCCACCAACAGAAGCATCAGCAACAGATGTTTCCGGATTACTGTCTTCCTGATCGTCAATATTCCAGCCATCCCATAAGAGATCAAATTCAATTTTTTTGGTTATGCCTACGCGCAAATTCGAGAGAGGAGTAGTGTGGGTAGAGGTGTCCGTATTATGGTTATTGAATGAATACTGGTAGCCAAATTCTATATTAAGCCTGCCTGGTTTAACGGTGTATGCACCCGTGCTGAATCCAGGACGATCGGGGACAATTGGATTTGTCTGAGCATCCACAGTGACTTGAAAAGCAACAAGTACAAACAGGAAAAACGAAAAATATAAATTTGCCAATGATACACCCCTTATATACTACGAAAAGTTAAGCGGTAATAGCTGGAAAAATAGCTATTAGATTTTCTATGCCTGTTATTGGCTTCAATCTGACTTAGATGTTGATTCGTTTTGAACCCTTTCAATTATCTCCTTTGTCTCTTTTGAGCGAAAATCCCAAATGAAGAATTTAATATTGTCCATGGCAACCGGTTCTTCCGGGAAAAGTATCACTGCACGACGCCCGTCCGTCCAATACGGATCTCCGAGGATAATTTCACGGGGTTCTTCAGGCGTGGCAGCGCCAACACCATTAACCATACCCAGCTTAGCCAGGCCCTGTACAGACATGACGTCCATTATCATATAGTCACGAGCGTCGTCCACTTCCGGGTCAACCGCGTGAGTTGTAAGGCTCCATACACCGGTTGTCATCCGAATACCTATATCGCGGCTTATTTGTCCGATCCAGACAGATTTGTCCCGGAAGATCCATGGAGCAAGCCAGAGGCGCATATGGTTACGCTCATTAACAGAATCTCGCCCCTTCTGGAGAGCAATATCTTGAGCCCTGCCGAATACATATTGTGGACTGATCGGGGCGTTGAGGTACATATCTCCCTTAAAGAACGCCTTTGCCATCTTTAACCCGGTAGAAAGCGTGACTGCTTCTGTTTCGTCCCAACCAGCACGAGCAAGGGCGCCGAATATCAAATCCGGCTTCCCGATAAGGACAAGATTAAGAGGATCACCGTCTTTGGTATCCTTCTCGTTTCGTGCACAGCATTGAAAATCAGAGAGTTTTGCGCGGAAATTCTCCTCTTTATCGAATTTAATGAAATCCTCCGGTTGATATAGATCATCAAAATTTACGCGCATATGGTCTGCCTTAATACCAGGTACGGATATGTAGAAAACAACTGTTCTTACTTGCTTCGGCCCAAACAGGACAACAGGTACTACCTTGGTGCCCAAACCGAGGTTTGTATAGACAAAACCTGACTTTGTTTCCCCCGGATTGATGAGCATGTCAATGGCCAAATTCCTGTAATCTTCTTCCATATGCTTATTTTTGTCAGTATCCGACACCCTGTTAATATATGCCGTTTCCATGGAAGAAAAGTATTTTGGGTCAATCGCCATGACGATAAGGGCAAACGGGGTATCTTCGTTATTTATTATCTCCAGCCATACGGGCTGGATCCCCTTCTTTGCGAGCGGCCTGCCGAATATCTGTTTGCTCTCTTTGGGTGATAGCACCGATGCCGTCACCGTCAACTTGCCAACGTTCTTAGTCTGTGAGCGTTGATGAAAATTTACTTTATCAATAGGTATCGGATTATATGTTCCGCAGGCAGAAACCAGGACAAGCGTCATAACAGCCGTCAGACTTTGTATTATATTTTTTATTTGTACAAACTTCATTGTCATTCTTCTCTATCTGTATTTTTCTGTTTCAGATTTTGTATTGCAATTTTCACACTTTTGGCAAAATCCCAATTAAAAAAATCAATCTCGTTCATAGCTATCCGATCATCTGAAAAGAGCAGTACTGCACGTTTACCTTCCGTCCAGTACGGGTTGCCTGACAGTGTTTTACCAGGGTTTTCCGGTGTGCATTTATCAATGCCTTTGACAACCCCAAATTTGTCCAGTCCCTGTACCATCATAACGTCCATAAAAAGATAATAATAAGCATTGTCTATATCTGGGTCAATTTTGTTCGCAAAGTTCAATGATTTACTTTTTCGTTTAATGCCAATATCGCGGCTGATATTACCAATCCATACGCTCTTACCTTTGAATATCCATGGGGCAAGCCAGAGGTTCAGGCGGTTACGATTATGTAAGCTGCCACGCCCTTTATGTAGTAATATATCCTGTTCACGACCGAAGAGATATTGCGGTGCGGCTGGAACACTTAGCGGCAAATTACCCGAAAAGAATGCCTCTGCCGTTTTGAGCGCGGTTGAAAACTCGAAAGCTCCGGGCACATCCCAGCCAGCCCTGGCGAGTGTATCATGTATCACATTGCGATTACCAATTAATACAACATTGAGAGGTAAATTATCGTTAACATCACTTTCGTCACGCGTACAGCATTGGAAACCGGAAAGCTTTGTGCGAAATGTTTCCTCTTCTTCGTACATAATGAATTGATCCTGCTTATAAAGATTGTCAACGTCAATACTTTCATCATCGGCTTTAAAGCCGGCAACTGGGATGTAGAAAACAACTGACCTGACCTGCTGCGGCCCGAACAGGACAACAGGAACTACCTTGGTACCGAGATCGAACCGCGCAAATACAAAGCCTGACATTGTACCCCCCGGAGGTATGCGGATATCAATGGCCAGTTTCCTGTAATCATCAGCAATTCGCTTGTTTGTGCTTTTGCCGGCTACCCTGTGCATGTATGCCACTTCGGATGCGGAAAAGTATGTTGGATCGAGTGACCGGGAGATGAGGGCGTATGGTAAATCTTCACCATTTTTTATCTCCAGCCAGACCGGCTGGATTCCCTTCTTTGCCAGAGGCCTGCCGAAGATTTGTTCACTCTCCTTGTGTGATAAAACTGCCGCTGTTACCGTTACCCCTCCAATTGTCTTAGTCTGTGAGCGTTGGAGAAAAGGTACATTGTCTATCGAAGTTGGATTGTATGTCTTGCAGGCAGGAAGCCACACTATCAATAACATCAGCAGTAAAAATACTGCAAGAAATCGAACTTTTTTTGTTATCATTTTAATACCATCCAGGAAATATTTAATTACCGTCTATTTGATATTTATACAAGTTAAGCCACTATCGCCAAAACACATATTATTTTGCGATTGTTACAGGAACTATATTTGTAGAAACATCTGTTACCGCAGTCTGGTAGAGATAGTAGAGATTCGTAAAAACATCATAGTCCCAGGATGTATAGTCAATAGTATATTTATGGCCTTTATAGGGTACATGAAGGAGTTCAGCCTCTGATTTCTCATCAATCAGAATTGTCATAGTGTTCTTAGGATTTTGAGGTGTCAGCCCGGTACGCGGGTCAGGTTCAACATGAAATTCAGGTGAATTTTCAATGCCTTCTGCCAGAAAATCTATGATCCCGTTAAGACTGCGGAGTTTGATACTTCCACAGATTGGAAAATCACCACCCGGATACCCAGGACGGATATCTACCAGGATAAAATTCTTTTTTCTCTTGTTAGCTCGTTGATTAAGGGTATGTCGCTCTCTGTCCGTCAGTGTCAGTGGATCATAATTAGTTATCACCACACGGCCAGAAAAATGTTTGTAGAGCTTGTATGATCCATCCTCCCCATTCTTTATAACAAAGTATCCTTTCTCAACTGCTTCCGTAATATCGCTGGCTGAAGGTGCACCAGAAAGTGACGGGCTGACAGCAGTACTGAAAGAAAGGTTACCTACGAAAAGATTTCTGCCTACGTTTAATGATGCCAGATGTAAGACTATCCTGCGAAACTCTTTATACTCTTCCACATGGCTTGGCCGATTCAAGACGAACCGTTTAAATGTCCCATCCTCATTCTGAAACTCAATCCCCCGTGCCATGAGGCGTATTATCATGTCTATGGCTTCTCCCTGGACTACCAGGAACTCGAACTTGTCTTCTTCCAGTGGAGAAAGAATACGCTGGGTAAATTCATTTCCCTGCATTGGAATAATTCCGAGAGTAGGATTCTCCGACAAACTCGTACCAAAATTAAGTCCGAAGTTATTGACGGCATTACTATCGGTATTGTTTCCCTCAAAAATTCTTCCCATAAAACCGGCACTCTTCACGTAATCAAATGTCGCAGCAATTGATGACGTCACAGTAAAATGAATTGGAACGTTTCTATGCCTGCGTGCAATGTTGATTAACAACATCTCTCTTTCAAGTGTGATGATAGCCTCATCGTAACCGAGTACAGATCTATGGAGCAGTTCAGGGCCAGTGCAACCAGTCACAGCAAAGGTTATAACTATTAAGAGCAACGCAAAGATTCGCATGAGAGGTTCCGTTCAGAATTTATAAGTAAATTAGATTCCCATTTGCATGGGAAAGACATAGCGGTGCATAGCCACAATCGCCTTTATAAAAAGCAGAAAAGTCGTTGATTTCCATGTTACCTTACCTCATAATACCATGAAAACTGCAATCTTAATATAATTAAGAGTATAATCAATAGAATTTTACCGGTTATAAAAAAATGAAATGACTCCTATCATAATATGAGAGTTTTAACAGAAAGGGTAAAAAATTGAAGTGTTGTTTTTGGAGTAGCATCATATTTATGTTCTTATGCTCAGGTGTTCTTTCTGCTCAGACAATAGAACTACCTAAACCACAAGCAGATATCGAGCAGAAGGTTTCTGAACCGGAAAAATCGGTTGCAATACCGATTACGAAAATATCAGACCGCGCACAGGAGACCTATATCGTCTTAAATAAAATAGACGCTGATCTTGAGATCAATACCGAAATTCAAACGATAAATAAACAGTTGCCGTTATTTCTATCGTCCACCAACAGAGAGCGCTCCAGTTGGATTTATCAATCACTTAACAGCCTTTCCACTCGTAAACTTCAGAAGCTCCATCATGATTGGAACATGCAACTGAATAAACTCGAAACATGGAAAGAACCACTTTTAGAAAGATCTGAAATTCTAGAGAAAGATAGCAGGCAAATTGAAGAGATGGTAGAGCTCTGGAAGATTACCGGAGAGTCAGCCGTAACCAGTGAAGCACCAGAAATAATTCAGGAACGTACCAAATCGACACTTGACCAAATCAGACAGACAGAAACAAAAATCATAGAACAGATCAGGGTATTGTTAACATTCAAAGATCAAATATCAGAACAAGAACTTGAAATCACTAAACTGATCGGTCTGATACAAAACGCTGAGGCACATTCACGTACACGGCTCTTTGTGTATAATAGCCCCCCATTATGGAAAGCGACTCAAGTAGTAGTGGGTATACCAGGCGTTGGTAGTCAAATTTTTGAATCCTGGACATACTTCCTCAAGATGAATAAAGAATATTTCAATACAGATAGAGGGCGCTGTGTCCTGCACATAATTATTTTTACTGCGTTCCTGGCAATAATGATATATTTTTCTCTACGTAACAGACGTAAGCGGCTATTTGAAGAGACGGATAAGGACTTGAAGGCCTCCGCTTTTTTTATCTCATGTCCTTTCTCCACTGCACTTCTGATTTCCGTTTTTTTTGGTGCCATGATACATATCAATAGGCCCACTGCATTTGGTGAATTAATAACGCTGTTGGTACTGTTTCCGATTCTAAGATTGGTACCAGGTATTTTTTCATCTGAACTGAAGAAACCCATTTACTTCCTGACTGGTCTGTGTTTCCTTAATATTACCGGGTCTATTGTCGGTGATTATATACTGGTACAAAGGTTATTGGTATTTCTTATATCAATCCTGATAATTCCCATAGTCGCATGGTGGCTCAGACCAAATAGCCAGATTTATAAGATAAAATCACGCTTAGCGTTTAGACTGACCATAATTTTTAGTTCCTTAGTATTATTTATTTCGTTGGTTTCTCTGGTGACAAACCTGATCGGAATTTCTTATCTGGGATATGTATTGACGTATGGAATGATGAATATCCTCTATAATACATTCGGCATATATGTAATAGCTTTGGTACTTGAAGGATTTGTTGTGCTGCTTATAAGAAGACGCGGTGCTCAGTCTTTGCATATTGTAAAGAGTTTTTCAAAGAAAATGGAACGACGTATTATTTTGTTTATTCATCTTTATGCAATTTTTTTCTGGTTACGCATGATTTTCAGCACTTTTGGAGTGTCCCAATACGTATGGGATTGGATTTTACAAATTACGGAATATAGTTGGACATTGGGCACGATAGAGATTGCAGTGGGTGCTATTTTCAGTTTTATCATCATCCTGATAATTACTATATTCATGTCACGTCTGGTACGGACTTTTCTGGAAGTAGAAATATTCACACGTCTTCGACTTCCCAGAGGAGTTCCGGGTGCAATATCAATGTTAGTTCGATACGCAATTATTGGAATAGGTTCCTTCCTGGCTATTTCCGCAATCGGCATAGACCTGTCACGGTTCGGTCTCCTGGCAGGAGCGATGGGTGTAGGGCTTGGTTTCGGCCTGAGAAATATAATAGAAAACTTTGTTTCAGGCTTAATAATTATCTTTGAACGGCCCATCGAACTAAATGATACCGTGGTGGTAGGAGATGTAATAGGCAATGTATCAAGAATTGGCATACGTTCCAGCACTGTAAAGACGTTCGACGGATCTGAAGTAATCGTTCCTAATGCAAATTTAATCACCAATCAAGTTACCAACTGGACTATGTCTGACCGTCAACGAAGAATACAACTGCCGGTGAAAGTAGCATTTGGAAACGACCCGCACAAGGTGTTGGAATTACTGCATAAAGTTGCCAGGGATCATCCCGGCGTGATGGAGTTTCCTAAACCACAGGCGTTCTTTAACGGATTTGGTGACAACTATCTTGATTTTACACTTTATTATTGGGTATCAGATAATATACTACAAACCAAGAGTGAGATGGCATTAGGGGTTCATGATACGATAAAAAATGCCGGCATTGATACACCGAGATCAAAGGGAGACTTCAATCTGAAAATCATCGATACACCTGACAAACTACAAAATAAAGATAAGGGTGATAAGTATAACTAACAAGGGGTTTACAGAATGGGATTACTTCTCGCCACATGCCCCCGTAAAGAAATACCAAGAATCATTGTGACGTGGGCACGGTAATCATTGGGCCCAATGTCTGTGTCTGTGGAGCCTGCATTTGGAAGAGATAGGTTAGCAGACTGAAGGCCTGTTTGCTCATGTGGTCTGAGTGGGCAATAGAGAACCAGTGATCATGATGCCACACTGCGACGAAGGCATCTACAGGCCAATCAACACTGGAGTGAATTTTTAACGGAAACAGTAATGCACGAAGTTCCGGGTCAACCGGGGAAATCATCTCTTCGACACGTTTTTCCTCGATGTGTGTGTCCGGAATCTCTATACCACGCGAAAGGAATCCCATCAGGGTCAAAAGCGATCTTACCCGCACGGTAATTTCATCAGGTTTGCGGCCTATCAATCTCCCTGTTACACGAAAAGAGGAGTGATCAGGACTCAGACCAAGCATACTTTTCAATTCATCGATCAGGGCCCGGGTGTCATCATCCTGAGTTTGTCCAAACACAAAGGAACGGGTGTTTAGGGTCTCTTTAATATTACTTTGCATTTCAAGGACCCTACGCCTGGACAATTCTATTATCAGCTGTACTACATGATTAAATGTGCGAAGCTCTTCCAGACTCTCTGCAGAGGGTATAGAACCGAAAGGTATGTTCTCCAGATGGTTCAAACGTTCCAGGCTCATCATCAGCAGTTGGTCCGGCGGCCATCCGGATTGCACGAGGGAAAAAACCAATTCATTGGGGATAGGCGTCAGCATTTGTTGTGTGAATTCCTGACCAGCCAGAGGACTGTAGGTAATAGTCGGGCGTTCAAAGTAAACCATACGGGCTCCTGCATCGAAGAATTTATCCGTAGAATGATCCGTAATCTTGCCAAATGCGGCATTCGCAGTAGCCTCCCCCCCGTAAAAATACTGGGTAAGCACTGAACCAACAGCAAGAAACACAGGTACTTCACGATATCGCAGACGCACGAGATTCATTAACATCTGTTCATTAGACGAACGTGCAATCGCCTCATTATAGTTGAAGCTGTCTCTTGGTATTTGTCTGGGCCCAAATCTGCCACAGGCAGACAGCAATAGACACAGTATAACTAAAAAACTGACGACAAGGGCGTGGTGACATAATCCTGTCCCGGTAGTTGCCCTATTGCAAACTTCACTTGAAACCAATATTACCGGTTTTGGATTTTGGATTTTCTGCATTATTTTATATTGACTAGTTATTTCTTTAGTCAAACTTGCTTTTTAAATGAATTTGCTGAAGCGGCCTATCTTTTCAAATACTTTTTCTTTAATCTTCCTCCCCGTCGTGCATCTCGTCTAACCAGATCCTCAGCCTCTTTGCCCAGAATTCAAAAGCTCCTTCTACTGCACGCCATTTAGAAAAACCTTCCATTTTCCCACCCGGTTTCGTATCTATTGCAGCACCGATTCGTTCATTGGTCAAAGAATCAAGTATCTCTACTTCTATTGATGCCTGTCCTACACCGGTATGTTTTCCGGTTACTCCTTTTCTTACAGCACTTAAAGCTAAACCTACAGGCATTACTGTCGCAACAGTACCCATGCCGGGTTTGCTTGCAACAACGTCAGTTATTGCGAAGCGAAGCCGCATTACGTCCGGTCCGGGCTCAGCCACTAATGGGTAAGCTCCCTCTAAATTATCAGTAATGGCCTTGTGGAATGCATTAGACATCTTAGCTAATTCTTCAGGATGTATACCTTTATAATCCGCATCATCCTCAAAGAATAACACCACATGATTCATCATTATCTTGTTATACACACTAAAGTCGACACCCTCTTTCATATAGACAAAGTCAGCACCGCCTTTTGGGCCTGACTTAAACTCTGGATAATTTTCCAGAAAGCCGGAATGTCTGACCTGTTTTGTCGTGCAGCCGGTTGATATTGCAAAAGCGAAACAAATTATTATTACAAAAATAGTCTTTAATGGATGTTTCATGGCTTTCACCTTTCATTGAAGTGCAGTAAGAAAAGAATGTTAAAATTAATGTCACAATGATTTACTGTGGATAACACTGTTTACAGGGTACGCCACCGGATTCAAGTGCTTCCTCTGTCGAATCAAATTCCAGTAAATCACCGGTGCCTAACTCTGGACAATCAGGCTGGTGATACGTGTTGGAATTATTGGTAGCAAATACAGATTGAGAGATATTTTTAGATGTCTCCTGTTTGTTCTCAGACCTTTTTTTAATACTATCATCTCTGGCCTGCGTATTGGTTTCTCCAGGTGTCCCAATTGGTACAACAGAATGTTCTTCAATATATATATATGCGTCAAGGCTGTCATCCGGTATGTCTTGCTTTGTCATGTTTGACGGTGAATCATCCATTTGTTCATCAATGGTAAAAATAATACTCTCTTCTGCCAAACCCTCTGATATTCCGGATGCACTCCTGATCCATTGTTTATTCTGCCGGTACAATATAATTTTATCGCTACCCTCGCCGAATATTAAAGTGTGTACAGGAATAGTAATCTTTTCTATTATTTCAGGTTTAATATTCTCAACGCTTAAACTCATCTTGTTCCCACCGGCAAAGAACCAGGTATTACCTTCGTCCTCTGAATAAGCAATTATTGACATCTTAAATACGCCATCCATTCCTTCAAATACCGTCGCGGGGAAGTTTGGATGAAACAGGAGATACGCATCTTTCAGTTCCTCTTCAATTCCTTTCGTGGTTATGGGAATTGTTTGTCGTATAACGGAAATATACATATCATCATCAGAAACAATTATCCCGGGTTTGCTGAATTCAACTAAAGAGGGTTTAAGGGTTATAATGGTAGAGTCAGTAAACTTCTGTACCAACCTTGCGAAGTTTTCCTTGCCTCCTACCTTTTTTATCATATTTGGTGAAACCAGAGAAGCAGCACTGACATAATCTCCTGACCTGAACGCTTCTTTATAGGCAGACAATCTTGACTCAAGCTTCTCCATTATTAAATTACCGGGTTGTGCATTTGCAGAGTTGAAAGTACAAATGTATACCAGTAAAAAGAAAATGATTGTCCGTGATTGTTTTTTAAACATTTTGTTCTTCATAATTGTTTTTTGCTCGTTCCGTTATTGTGCATTAAAAATAGATTCTTATCAAGCGAAATAGTCGATATAAAAGATCACATACTTACGAATTATTATTAAAATTAGTATGAGATAAATATTTGCGAGGGACAGTGATTATGGATGTTAGTTTTCAGCAAAAAGCAGACGAGTGACTGTGCCACGTATACGACTATCCGGTTACGTTAAAGACTTTTGATAATCTGGCATTTCTCTGGATGTGGCGCTTGAGATTTGTGTCGGTCGCTTCGAGTCGATGGGCAAGTGTCTCAAATATTTGTCTCATGAAATTTATGTCATTTGAGAGGTTGAATTCAAATGTTTCTTTGTCCATAGTATGAAGCTTACACTTTGTATGAGCTATTGCTGAGGCACTTCGTTTGCTCCCGGTTATTAAAGACATCTCTCCAAAGAAATCACCTTCGTCAAGTGTTGTTAGAGAGATATCTGTATCTTCGACTTTTTTTACTATATTCACTCTTCCGGAATCAATGATATACATCTCTTTACAATCTTCTGCATTCTCTTTAAATATGATATCACCTTCTTTAAAGAGAATTTTTTTCCTTGTATATAACAACCCTTTTATGCCCATTTTTCGGATTAAACCCTGAATAGTATAAAAAATGAAATGCTATACTTCCTCTGCATAAGATGCCTTTGGACTTATTTTGTCGTTATTCTATTCGTTTTATTATTGTGAGTCAATATAGATTTACCGTATCAGTACATCGTAAGCGATCTTATCAGGAGCAGAAGCAGACAAGAGAATCATCAAGTCGTATTAATTGAGACGGCGAACTGGACGGACATAACATCTGTCATCAATGTGGAGATAGCGCACGGTACCAAGTTGGAAGGCAACGAGCCACGCAGACTCTGAGCCTGCTAATTTGTCACCAGTCCAAATCTGTTTCTGTTTACGACTAAAGACATTATCTATGTATAGGGATTTATTCTTGCTACTGAATTCCAAGAGTGACGCTGCTTCATCCACGGTAGGCAGGCGCCAGTCATTATACCCCGCATATCCCCTGAAGTTCAAGTCCTTTAGCCACTGTTTTGCTTTATTCCACTCTATAAAAGTATCAGAACCAGACTGGTACCACATCAAGCCTGTTACGTGGTCTACTACAACATTATTTCCATTTATAGACCTGGACTGATAGTTATGGCTTATTGTACTGTAGACACAGCCTCCCCAATCATATTTACTACGTATATAAATATTTGAAATTGACAGTACCTTAGATACCGTCAAATCTAAATAAGACTGACGTAACTTTACAAGAGGTATTTCGTATATATACTTAAGACGTTCAATATCACCAATTGCCAATCCTTTTGCTTCAGGGAAATTATTTATCAGGCTGCTCCACGCAGCTTCCTCCATATCTTTTCCGTATTTTAAAGAAATTATTTTTTCATATTTACGTATAATCTCTTTACGAGTATCCATGCTAATTGACACTTGTTCATTCTTTTCCTGTTTAGTCTTCAATCCCTCTATCTCTACCTCTTCTTATCTCTCTTCTTATCTCTCTTCTGCCTCCCTCTTACTCCTCAGTTCCTCTAGTAGATTTACCAGATTCTCTTTTTCATTTGCCATAGCAAGCATTGTATCCAGGCCATCATATGTATTGGCATTCTTTGTCCCCAACCTGTTTTTAATATCATTTATCTTCTCATCAAGAACTGCAAGCTCGTCTTCCTTACGTGCTATCTCTTCCAGATCCTTTTTCCTTGAAACTATTGTCTGCCCCTCAAGCTCTTTAAGTCTCTCTTCTGCTGAATGGTTAATGGGTGTTAGTAGAGACACATCTGAAGGGTTATTTACTATCTCGAATGCAGTTGCACCACTTCGAAATACCGCTTGATAATAGGCGTCACCGAAAACATAGTATAATTCGCCTCCTATAAGGACAGAATGGGCATATATGGGCAACTTGTTAATGATTGCACCAGTAGGCGGTACTACAACCTGAAAGCCGTTATCTGTTTTTTGATAAAAGACACCACCGCTGTTCAGATACTCTTTGTCTCCTTTTTGAACCACGGTATAATTAGTCAGTATAGTCGCTACAACAGCACCGTAAGGAGGAGGCACCACAGTGTAAGTACCACCGGAAGAGACATAAAATACACCATGCGAATAGTAATAATCCTGATCGCTAATCTTCAACATCATGTGTTGTCCAGGGAGGGTGTCTACTGTTGAACCGATATTTACAGAAACAGCAAGAGCGGTGTAATAATCACGCCAATTTTCCTCCCAGTCTCTCCAATTTTCATCAAGCAACACTTGACGTTCCTTTTTATTTTTCTGAAATTCTTCCTGCCGAATTGACTGGTGGTTTACCATATATTTTTGTGGTAACAATGAAGATTCCTGATGTATATCTCCAGCTTTAATTTCTTCACCTGCCTCATGTTTTTGATATTTTCTTTTGTCAGCAATTGCATCAGAGCTTTCTTTTTCAGGAGTTTCGACTAAAAGCGTACTTCTGTCGCAATGACGTATACTGCCAACAACAATACCTGCTGCAAATATTTTACCTGCGCCATGTCTACCGAAATTTTTTCCATAGACGTATGGATTATTAATATTCAGTATTGCGTTACCTACAAGTATTATTGAGGACAACCGAAAAATAAATGATTTGAAAATTGATCTCTTGGTTAATGTCATATTCATTTCTGCTCTTCTGAATCAGATTTGTCAAGAATGGTATCTGTTATAGTCATAAACTTTATCTTTTTCAGATTTTTTGTATCTGCTAAATCTATATTGAATAGCGTATCAGGCAGGTGTGCATCAAGGTCCCATTCTGAAAGTACGGCAGAAAACTGAGGTGATTCGGGTGCGTTCTTGTATGTAATCACGATCTTCCTTGGTACCAACTGTTTACCATCTTCAATCCATATTTGCCAGTCTATGTCCTTCTGTACAAACGCCAGGTGGTGACATCTGACTCCCGCAACATTGTGCAGGCCTGCATAAAAACCAAATTCTGCATTTTCAATCAGTATTTGGTAGGGATCCTCATATACAAGGTCAACTAGGGGAGGGGAGAACCCATACTTCTCCATTAAATGATCCATAGCAGAGTCTATATCAGCCGGTACTACCTCAGTGGCATAAACTCCCAGTTTAGCATCCATTAACGTCATGCTCTTCCCATCGTACCAAAATCGTTTATCTCCCAAGTCACCATGCCTTTCAGCATAGACCTTGTTCGGACGGTGTACTGCGACATCACTGGAAGCAGTATATTGGATCTTCTGTCTACTGGGTATCACTTCGTCGAATGCAATGGCTACATGAAAACTGAACTGTCCCGAAGACTTCAGATAGTCTCCCATTGCCTTCAAGAGTTTGTCAGTACGGACGTCGATAATGGGTTTCTCCACAGTTTTTCCAGGTTGTGCTTCATCTGCACTGGTGATATCATTGGCTACATACCCGAATAGTGTTAAAGCCAGAATGCCGGCATTTATGAACTTAAGATAACTCTGTTTTCTTAACACTTTTTTACTCCCTGTATAATAATGTTGTGACATTACAACTCTAATAGAAAATTGTAATAAATAATAAATCATGTAGTAACAGAAACTCTAATATTACATTTTGATAACAACATCCTTAGCATTTGTTTCAAATTCCGTAATTATTTGCGCAAAAGCATTGCTCAAACTCTATACAATGCCGTCTGGTTTGTCTTATTAGAATACGGATAATTCTTTAAAGAGCCAGAAAGTTTGACCCATTTTGTAACACATCCCACTATCATTGTTACGATAAGACTTAATATCTCACCAGAAATAAATTATTTTCTTGAACCTGAGGATCTTTAGTTCACTTTGGACACTTCAAACCTGATTGTGGGTTTGCCGCACTACGAATATACTATTTAATGCCTGATACTTTATATACTCTGAGTGGTTCATGAAATCCCTTTACTACTATAGCGTTCTTTTCTTTTCCTTCCACATGTTCATTAATAAGTGTCCAGGTGTCATGAGAGATGAGAGTTTCGCCAGGGCTCGCCGCAGATTCCAACCTGCTCGCCGCATTAACAGGATTGCCAATTATTGTATAATCCATTTGATCTTCACTACCAAAATTCCCTACTGTACAATAACCGGTGAAAATTCCAGCCCTGATTTGAAGCGTTATATCCATTCCATGTTCATCCCATTCCCCAGATAAGTCATGAACTTGCTTTTGCATTTCTATAGCCATTTTTACACATGAAAGCGCATCTTCTTTTGCACCCTTAGTTGACGGGTCCCCAAAAAATACCATGATGGAATCCCCCATATATTTATCCAGAGTTCCATTATATTTCCTGATAATGGACTCCATTCTATCAAAATATTTATTTAGCAATAAGGTTATATCTTCCGGCTCTAAAAGATCTGTCTTTCTAGAAAAGCCAACAATATCTGAGAAGAAGACGCTAAGCATTTTTCGACTGGATTTAATTATAGCCTCCGTCTTGCCATCCATAATTGACTGTGTCACTTCAGATGAAACGTATTTTGATAATTGCGATGAAAGTTGCTGAAGCTTCTTGTTTGCAATCATCAAAGACAGATGTGTTTTTACCCTGGCCTTAACTTCCGCTACCTCAAAAGGCTTTGTAATATAATCCACTGCACCCAATTCCAGCCCCTTCGTTTTGTTCTCTATCTCACTCATTGCCGTAATAAAGATTATTGGGATGCTACTTGTCTTTGGTTCGCTCTTGAGTTTGCGACAGACTTCATAACCATCAATGCCCGGCATCATTATATCCAATAAGATCAAGTCTGGCGGGTCAGTGTTAACAATTTCCAGTGCGCGCTCTCCATCCATTGCAACGCTGACTTCATATTCGCCATGAAGTGCATCTACTAAGATATCGATATTTGTTTTGGTATCATCCACTACAAGTACCGTACAGTTAGATAATTCTTCCATACTTATTTTTCCACCAATTTATTTTTTTAAATTAACAGGACGCAGATTGTCGAGATATACACAGATAATATCTTTTAAATTACTAATCATCACGCTCCCCGGACAAAAAGCGCCGAGGACAAGAAGGCGCAAGGAACGCTAAGAAAAATAAAACAAGAGATAATAGTTTTTTACCCTTTGTGCTCTTCCCTGCCTGTCGGCAGACAGGGTAACTTCATGTGAAGAATAAAGTCCAACCACAACTTTCCAATCTTATTTTCAGTCATCTTTCTTTTTTATCTTGGCGATCTCTGCGGCTTTGCGTGAGAATATGTCCTTTTCCTCTCGCCAAGGGGCTATTCTTCCAAATGCTTTGTTTCTCTGCTCATCTCTTATATTAATTTTTCAATTTACTTATTATTGATTCTAGAATTATTCCTGCTTCTTTAAATTTATATCTTCCAATTAATTTAGTTAGTTCTTTTATCTTTTTGACAAGATGATCAGGGTAGGAAAGCCTTGATATCTGCTCTAGCACAGGTTCGCACTTTTTTGGTTTTTGTGTTATTATGTGAGGTGCCAGCCCTTCCAACAATTTAACAAGTTTCTCTTGAGATTTCGCTTGAGTATCACTTTCACCCTCTTCCTTATAACTATTTTCTTCAGAATCCAAAGCTTTTAAAGTAGTGAGTACCTTACTCAGCTCTTTGGAATATTTTTTCAGCTTAATATCGTACTTGTCAGTTTCACGCTTCTTGATTACGGCTTCAAGGTCACCGGCAATTTTATGTAGCTTACTGATACCAATATTCCCTGCGACACCCTTTACGCTATGGGCATACCTTTCGGCATCTTTTAGGTTGTTGTTTTCAATCGCTATTTTTATATCATGAAAAGAATTTGAATAGTCGTCCCTGAATTCTATTAACAGTTGTTTATAAAGTTTCATGTTCCCTCCAACCCTTATAAGGCTGGATTCTACATCAATCCCGGGAAGAGTTGGCAATTGGACATCTTCACTCTGCTTTTCGTCAGTCTGGAAGCTATTCTGCGGAGCATCCTCCTCAGGACTCTTTCTGCTTTTGGTTTTTATCCATTTTACTAACGTAGAAAAAAGTTCATTTATGTCAATCGGTTTTGTGATGTAATCGTCCATTCCCGCTTCTATACACTTTTCGCGATCACCCGTCATAGCCAGTGCAGTCATCGCTACTATTGGCAAATTACTAAAACGTGGATTCTCCCTGATACATCCTGTGGCCTCAAGCCCACTCATCTCTGGCATCTGCACATCCATTAAAACAAGATCAAACTCTGATCCCTCAACTGCTTTAATTGCCTCTTTACCATTATTTGCTATAGTCACATATAAACCAGCCTTCTCCAATAGCTCTGTCGCAACTTGTTGATTGATCTCGTTATCTTCAGCCAGAAGAACTTTAGCCCCCCTGATATTTCCTATTTCACTGATTTTTTCAACTCCGTATTTTGTAGACCTTGACTTTCTCCCTCCGTTTTTACCGAAAGCTTCCATAATTGCATCAAAAAGAAGCGAACGGGTTACCGGTTTTACGAGAAAAACATCAATATCTACACTTTCGGCCTGTTTTCTTATCTCTTCCCTACCGTATGCAGTCACCATTATGATAGTAGGGGTTTGTGGAATACCGGGATCATTTTGAATCATCTTTGTAGTTTCAATACCATTTATCCTCGGCATCTTCCAGTCCATCATTACGAGTTCATATGTCTCAGTCTCTTTATTATTCACATTTCTTTTTAATTCAGTAAGCGCCTCTCCACCTGAGGCAACAGTTGTCACCTGAAATGTAAAAGATTCCAGTGTTGCTTTTAGAATTTCCCGGGAAGCAGCGTTATCATCAACTACCAAGACTTTCATACCTTTGAGGTCTAATGATAGTTCTAATAATCTCTGTTTCTTTTTTTTCAGTCTTTCAAACAAGACAGTAAAGATAAAGGTACTTCCTTTGCCCGGTTCACTATCAACCAGGATTTCCCCTCCCATCATTTCTACCAACCGTTTGCAAATTGCTAAACCCAGGCCTGTGCCTCCGTACCTTCTTGTAGTAGATCCGTCTGCCTGAGAAAAGGATTGAAATAGTTTTCCTATCTGTTCTTCGCTCAAACCGACACCGGTATCTTTAACTGAGAATTTGAGTTTAACTTTTTCCTCCTCCCTGCTAATCATGTTAACAGAAATTATTATCTCGCCATCTTCAGTAAATTTAATAGCGTTGCTTACCAGGTTAGAGAGAACCTGCCCAAGCCTTAAGGAGTCTCCAACTAATAAAATGGGGACATCATTTCCCATGGAAAACAGTAACTCCAGCCCTTTTTCTTCTGCTTTTAGTGTGACGAGATCAGAAAGGCTTTCCAGAACATCTTCCAGGCTAAAATCAACGGCCTCAATACTCATTTTACCCGCTTCAATCTTGGAGAAATCAAGGATATCATTGATGATTCTTAAAAGAGCAAGTGCTGATGATTCAACCTTGTTTACATAATCATTCTGTTTCGGAGTAAGTTCGGTCATTAACGCAAGCTGGCTCATTCCGATAATGGCATTCATCGGCGTTCTTATTTCGTGACTCATCCTGGCCAGAAAATCGCTCTTGGCACTGTTCGCATTTTCTGCTTCCTGTTTTGCGATTTTAAGTTCCTCTTCAGCCTGCTTGCGTTTTATAAAGAGACCGATCTGGTTACCGATAGCCGTCATCATATCAAGCAGATCATTATCGGGAATTCTTATTTCGTGGCTGAAGAAACTGATTGCTCCAAGTACCTCGTTACCACTAAGAATGGGGAAACCAAAGACTCCGTGCAATCCCACTTTCGATGCAATCTCTGCTCGTGGAAAATTTGAATCATGGACAGCATCCTCAATCCAGACCGGTTGAGCGCTGGATAAAACACGTCCGGGTAAACCAATACCAGGGGAGAAGGTAGTTTGTCTTGTGATCTTTACGAATGCTGATACATCAATGGATGGAATATGCCAGATTTCCGAACACTTCAACACGCGGTCCTGAGAATCAAATATCCAGATTTCACCAAGCGCCCATTCAAGCGCCATGCATATGGCCTGAAGGATTTTGGAAGAAGCCTCTGTAATTGTGGTAGATTCTGCCAATACTTGTGTCACAATATGCTGAGCTTTAAGACGATTTCCAGCTCTCTTTTGTTCGGTAATGTCTTCTTTAATAGCAATGAAATTGGTAACAACACCCTTGTTATCCCTAACAGGCGAAATAAATCCATATTCCCAAAAAAGTTCTCCATTCTTCTTCTTATTACAAAACTCCCCACGCCATTCGTTACCTGACGTAATTGTCTTCCATAGCTCCTCGTATACCTCTGGTGGGGTTTTATCGGATTTTAAGATTCTTGGATTTTCTCCAATAGCTTCTTCTATAGTGTAACCTGTTAATTCGGTAAATCTGGGATTTGCATACTCAATATTTCCTTTAACGTCAGTAATTACTACTACTGCGGGGCTTTGTTCAACCGCACTCGACAACTTTATAAGCTCTGCCTCTACACGTTTGCGTCTCTCAATAGCTAAACAGGAACTGATAGCCAATGCAATGGAGTCTTCTGATTCCTTGAGCCAATCAAGCTGGTTCGACGAAAAACGTTCAAGTGATCCAAGTTCTAAAGCACCCACAATCTGATCATTATTAATTAAGGGAAAAACAAGTATACTGTTCGGTGCCACCTCTCCAAAACCAAATGTAATTCGTACATATTCAGGAATACGATCTATTGTGATCGGTTCTCGCTGAGAGACAGCCTGGCCTACCAGACCCGATCCTATTGTAAATGATTCCGGAACATCCTTACCCTCGGGATAACCATAACGGCTTACGCGCTGAAGCAAATTGTCAGAATTTAAGATATAAACAGCCCCCAATGGCAAGTTGAGAAAGGTAACAATGGATCTGAGTATATTATCTCCTAATTTCGCTATATCCTGTTCACCATGCATACTTACGCTAAGTTTATGTAATCCGGTTTTCAACCTGTTCTGTGCTTCTATTTCCTGATTTGTCTTTTCAAGCATCACTTGATTTTCTTGTAGATGGTGTTCAATCTGCTCACGTTCTGTCAACTCCTGTTCCAATTCATTTTGCTTTTCTTTTAGTTCTTCTGTCTTAGCATTAATTTTAGTGCTCATTTTATTAAATGATTCAACCAGCAACCCTATTTCATCGTTAGACCTTTTAGTAATTTTTTGATCATATTGTTCTGTTTCAGCCATTTCCAGCAATTTACGGTTAAGGATCTTGATCGGAGTAGTTAAACGTCTTGCAAAAATATAACTAACCAGAAGAATCACCCCGGCAAGACTTCCCATCCCTATAAGTAACAAAAAACAGAATTTATAAACAGGAGCAAGAATTTCATGCTCATCCATTTTTGATATTATTGCCCAATTCAATCCCGGAATGTCTAAGGGAGCATACGCATTAAATACCGGCACATTACGATAATCTAATAACCACATAGTACCTGTGATCCCCGCAAGTGCTCTTCGAGGTGCTTCACGGTCTATTTTTCGTTTTAGTGCGGTAGGCTCAATAAAAAACCGTGAGTTTGAACGCATGAAAAGATCATGGCCTGCAAGAACCGTTTCTCCTGTTTTTCCAAGTCCACTGCGTTCCTGCATGATTTCATCAATGTCTTTCATTGTTATCTGGCTTGCAAGTACACCTAAGACTTTTCCATTATTGTCTTTAACCGGTACGGCAAAAAAAGCACTGATTTTTTCCTTTGATGGTGCATAAAACTCTATGTCAGAAATTGTTGGTTCAATCAATCCTTTTGTAAACGCCCTTGCAAGAGGAGTATCTTTGTATTTTCCGGAAACAAGATTAGTATTCAAATCGTCTTCCTTTGTGATAGTTTGGAGGATATTTCCTTTTGTATCTATTACAAAGATGTCGTAATAGCCCATTTTATCAATAATAACATTGGCTATTTTGTTAAAACGTTGAGCGAACATTTTATTACGTTTTCTCGAATCCATAGAATCTATTCGATTTTCGGCAATATGAGAAATCTCTTCCAGATATGTACGAAAAATATCTGCAGCAGCTAATACTTCTGTATTAGATAAACGTTCAAAAAAATAGTCCTCAATCTGCGTCTTCTTGATATCCCGTATCGAAACAAGATGTTCAAGGGCTCCTTTTACCAGTGATTCCTTAGCAGTGCGGTAACTCCAATAACCGGTTAAACCGGAAGAGAGCATCCCAACTATCAAAACGAAAATAAACAGTTTTTTCCAGATTTTAGTCCTAGCCATATATATAAGTCCTTATAAAGTGAATCTAAACAGAAATGACAGGAAAGATTCTTAAATTCATATAATCCCGTATTATACTACATCAAGCTGCAGAGCCGCAATCAAGTTTGACGTGTCTAAAGTAAAAAATCAAAAAGTTGTTTTTTACACAACTTTTAATTACTTTAAACTTTTTGCACTTTAGTTCACTTTTTATGACACGAGAAAAACTTTCTAAAAAAAGAAGGTTTTACAGGTTAATAGTATATTAATCTCTAAGTTACGCAACATACATTTATGTGGACTATGTCTGAGGTATTTGTTTAAATGAAAGTTGCTCATTCATTAAAGAAAAGTACTATTTTCCAGTGAAAATAAAGAGTGGGGAACATTATGAAACAAGTTTTTAGATTGTACCTCAGTCGATATCTGGATACAAAAAGCGTAGCATTGTGTTTAGCACTAATTATAGGAAGCTCGTTGCTTTTTACGGATTATTGTATGCGGGCAGGTATCTAAATTAATCTCCTGGTTGAAAGGACAGATATCATGAAAAAATGCAGATTAAGAAGTGTTTTTGTATTCACTCTGGTTTCTCTGTTTTTGAGCGGATGCGCTGTTTGTAAGATAGATCATAGGGCAGAGCCGTTAGCAGCAGCGAAAATTAGTATCCAAGCCAAATTGGACGAAGGGAAGACGGTTTCAGAGGCATTAGGCGCTGTGATTACTGCTGCCGGAACAAGTACTTCGGATGCGGTATCTGCTGCTATAAAGATGGGCTTAGATACTCAAGCAGTGGTGAAAGCAGCAATTACTGCTAGTGGTGATCCTTTGACCGTAGGCAATTCCGCATATAATGCAGGAGCCAATCTTCATGATATATACATGGCAGGCGGTTCTACAAGCGGTGGATCGACAGGCTTAGGATCTACTCCGGGTAATGTTGAACAGCCTAGATAAGCGGCAACACCTTCCTTTCCGAGAGACAACATAGAAAGATCCGCTGACGAACCATCTAATCCTGATAAAAGATAGAATATAAATAATTAAGTGAAAGATAAAAGAAAGGGGAACATTATGAACAAAGACGTTGGATTGCACTTAAGTCGATGCGTTTCTATTAAAAGTATTACAATGTGCATGGTACTAACTATTTGTAGCTTACTGTCTAATACGGATTACTGCAGAGGTCAGGCAACTGACCAGCCGGTAGAATATGAAACACCCGGGGTTTTAGATGCGTATGATATCTTACCACCAAATCTACTCGAAGGTAAGAATTTTTGGGTGGACAGAAGGGTAGTATCGTATGGCCTAAACAACCGTTACACAATTTCTTCCCATTTTGGCAAGTTTGAGGCAAATGGTGAAGAGATGCTGCGCATACGTGAGCATGAAATCAAGGCTATAGAGTCCTTGAGAGAGATAAAAAAGTCGAAAGCGTTTGGTGATGCAGTCAAAAAAGCGGTTAAGAGCCCGATCAAAGGAGCTAAGGCCCTGATCACCGATCCTGTTAGCACAGTCAAGGGAGTACCGAAGGGTATAGGAAAGCTCTTTTCACGTATTGGTGAGATGACGAAGGGTGGGCGTGGAGATTCGGAAGATAGTTACACAAAGGAGCTTATCGGTTTCTCTGCAACAAAGCGCCAGTATGCAAACAAATTTGGAGTGGATGTCTATTCCTCAAACGAAGTGCTTCAAAAGGAACTGAACAGTGTTGCGTGGGCAGGATTCGCCGGTGGTGTTGGGGTGAAACTGGCGATGATGCCTATTAAGGGCGCCTCCGAAGCAGCATATTACTCAATACAGGCTACGAAATTAACCCATGGCATGAACATGATATTACTCGACAAAGCACCTGAGGACCTTCGGCAGATAAATAGAGAAAAGCTGATACAAATGGGAGTGAAAGAGTCTGTTATCTATGAATTCCTGCACCATCCCGCGTACTCGCCTCGTCATGAGACGATATTGGTCCATGCACTGGCAGATATGCAAGGGGTAAAGAATCGTGAACAGTTCATTAAAAAAGCCCTCTATGCGGAGTACGAGGAAGAGGCATTTCTTTACCAACGTATGGCCGAGATGTTGCATGGATACCATACACAGGTAAAACCGATTAAAGAGCTGGTCCCTGTTCGTAAATTCATGGTGGGTTACACATCTGATCAAACCATTGTTGCTACTTTCCCAATTGATCTTCTCTACTGGATAGAACTCTCTGATCTTGGTTCAGCTGCTTTAGCTAAATTAGATTTAACAGGTCGTCCTGTAAAGAAAACAGAAATATGGGTTACCGGTTCTCTTACACCCAGAGCAATGCAGGAATTCAACGCCAGAGGCCTGGTAGTTAACGAGCGATCAGGTGAAGTATTATTGCCACCATCAAAGAACAACTAGATTCGTCATTTCTCTAGTCGCTCGAATGATAGGGCGTTTCAATATGTTATTATGATGCAGAATACGATCCCTGCCGATCGGCAGGGATCGTGTCTCGTTTAAACTTAAGGATCAGTCCTGGACATATATCCTTTCATGTCTGTCTCAAATTCTGTCAATATCTGGTTAAAGGCTGTGTTCCAGCTCTTGATCAGTCCATCTGGTGTGTTGCCTTTAAAAGGTTCTTCTTTGTGGTATTGACTTTGAAAAATGATTTTGGGATTACTGTCGGTTTCCTGTAGGAAAAAAAACTGAATTTCCATAACGGCTTTTGGCGCAGCACTCACACGATAATCTCCATAGAGTGCCGTAACTGAACCTTCAAGGATATAAGTTGAGTCCAAAAGGCTGGATGGATCTAAAACCTGCTTAAAAAGACCGGACCCGGCAAGTCGTTTACGTATCTCTTCTGTAAACATAGATACCGGTGAAATGAAAAACTCGTTGTAAAAGTCTGACTCGTAACTCAGTTCTTCCAGACGGTAGACAAGCCCCTTGCTTTCATATTGAGGCGAGACACGAAACCTGCGAACGGTAAGGACTTTTCCGGTATCAGGTGAAGAAATATCTACATCACGGGAAGCATCCAGAATAAAGTAACGCTTCTCAGGATAGCCTTTTTCCAGATTGACGCATCCTACCAGGACAGAAAACAGACCAAAGACTCCAATTATTACTATTAATAAGGTTTTCTTCTTCATTGTTGTTTACCTCCGGGATATGAGCGTGCCGGAGGATTTCCAAATAATAAATAAGATGGATATCGCCTGGCATTCTCTGTTAAATCTCGTAGATTTCCTGTTATTGCTCTCACATTTTCTGTGGCTACTCCTACATTCTGTTCCTCACTGGAAACAAAATAATTAAACTGTCGTAGTGTTCGTTTAAGTTGGGCAAAGATTTCTGGCAGCTCTCCTAAAGCAGCAAGTGACTCAGTTAGAGGTTTCTCATTCTCTCCGGTAATCCGACGAACAGTAGCCATTGTTGTCGATGCATCTGTCAGGAACGGATCCAGACGTTTATTTGTTTCCCTTAATTCTGCAAGCAAATTCTCTGTTTGTTCAGTAAGATTAGCGACCTTTACATCGTTAAGTATTTTGTTTACGGAACTCACTATTGTTTCCAGACCGTCTGTTACCCCCTTAACATTGATCTCCTCAAGCTTTTCCAGGATTTTTTCCACAGATTCAGTAAATTGTGTAATTGTGCTGGGTGCAGAGGGAATATAGTATGAACTGGGTTCCCACAAAAGTTTCACGGGAGGATATTTTTCAGGATCAAGGAAATCCACCTCAAGATAAGCAGCCCCGGTTATCCCCTGCGAGGCCAGACGAATCCTCATCCCATTAGCAATTGCATTGCTTAAAAATGTTCTTTTCTCTTTCTCGGTCGACTCCATTTTTGGTGTAATGGACACTTTGATAAATACGTATTGACCGTAACTAAGATATTCTTTTGAGGACAGATCAAATTTATATTTCTCGTTCACAAAAGCAATCTCCTCCACATTGCCCATCGGAACACCGCGCATTTTAACGGGGGCGCCAACATCCAGACCCTGCACGGAGCCTTCGATATAGGTTTCAAAAAAGATCTTTTTTTGGAAAAGAGTACCTACTCCTAAAACTACGATGGCAATGATCGCGATTATCGTAGCACTAATGACGAATATGCCGATCTTAAAAAAATTAGCCTTTGCACTCATAGGCAGTACCCCCCCTTAAAACATTAAAGTCGTATCGAACTCAATTATGCTGTTAAGAAACATTTGAAGTAACCTCCCGCTTAAAGAACTGACGTACCCATTGGTTATCGCTTTTATCACGTAAATCCTGCGGCCTGCCATCTGCCACAATCTTCTTGACACGTTTATCAAGCATAATTACCCTGTCAGCTATGCTGTAAATACTGGGAAGTTCATGCGTCACTATGACAAACGTAATTTTCAGATTATGGGCCAGGCTAATAATAAGCTGATCCAGTTCAGCAGACGTAATAGGATCCAACCCCGCTGATGGCTCGTCGAGAAAGAGGATCTGCGGATCAAGGACCATGGCTCTCGCAATAGCCGCACGCTTTTGCATTCCTCCGCTTAGCTCAGACGGCATGTGATTCTCAAAACCTTTCAGACCTACCAGCTTCAACTTCATCAAAACGATAAGATCCATGGCGGCGGAGTTCAAATTCGTAAACTCCTCCAGGGGAAGGCGAACGTTTTCAAATAGTGCCATTGACCCGAAAAGAGCACTGCTCTGATACATAACACCAATCTTCCTGAGGATACGAAGACGTTCATCTCCCTCAGCAGATACAATGTCCTGTCCGTCAATGAGGATCCTGCCCGCAGCGGGACTGTATAAACCAATCATTTGCTTCAACAGAGTACTCTTGCCGCAACCTGAACCGCCCAGGATAACGAAAACTTCCCCCTTCCGTACCTCAAAAGAGATATTATCGATAACAACGGTATCCTCATACGCAACCGTTAAACTTTCGACATGAATAATTGTTTCCGATTCAGTATTCATACACCTAGATCCCTAAATAGAAATAAACGACTGAAAACAGACCATCCGTGAGAATAATCATAATTATGCCGCTTACGACCGCTTTCGTAGTCGAATCACCAACCGCACTGGCGCCAGTCCTTGTCCGTAATCCATGTGAACATCCAATTCCAGCCACTATTAAACCAAAAGCAAGAGATTTGAGAAGACCTCCTAAAAGATCAACGTAGTCCGCCGATTGTATAATCCGATCGATATACGTGTTAAGCGGATAGCCCATAGAGAGCAAGACAACTGATCCTCCCAATATGCCGAAAAGGTTGGCGAAGATAGTAATAAGCGGCATCATGAAGAGCGTTGCTATCACTCTGGTCAGCACAAGAAACCTGACAGGGTCCAGCCCCATAGTTGTCAGGGCATCCACCTCCTCATTCACCTTCATGGTACCCAGCTCGGCAGCAAAAGCAGAACTTGTACGTCCGGCCATAACAATGGCAGTCATAAGAGGGCCCAGTTCTCTCAGTGTCGATAGCGCTATCAGATCAGCAACGAAGATCTCCGCCCCGAATTGTTTCATAGGTATAGCCGCCTGAAAAGCCATGATCAAACCTATCAGAAAACTGATAAGAGCAACAATGGGAAAGGCATTAACACCGGCAGTTTCAGCTATAAGAAATGCATCCTTCCATCGAACCACTGTGGGATTTCTGGCTGCAAGGTAAAGAGCAGCTACAAGCTCACCCAGAAAGGCGACTTGCGAACGGATATTGTCCCAGACAGAGAATGTTGCTCGACCAACTTCCTCAGTCAGATTGGTTTTCCTGGATTTTTCCGGACGTGACTCTTCAAACTCAAGCGGGTCAAAAAAATCCAGGAGTTTCTGGTATTCATCACGAAGACCAGAAATCTCTAATTTGCTACCCGTCTTTTTCTGGCGTCGTTGAATTTCGACCAATAAACCGATTCCGGTACCATCACAATAATCTATCTCAGAAGTATCTACAACGACCCTTTTTGATGATGCCCGTTCAAGAGCATCAATTACTCCCTGCCAGATATTACCAGTGGATGTTGAATCAAGACGGCCACTTATTGTAATAGTAAGTACTCCATCTTTGCTCACTTCAGTATTTAATGTTACCCTGCTCTCTATCATTTATTTCTTTTTCAATTTACAAATGATTATTGCGGGTTTTGTAATATTGCTTGCTGTTCTTTCAAGATTATCCAACCTGGAATTTCCGGGTTGTGCCCCTGCAGAACTCAAAATACAAATGTATACCAGTAAAAAGAAAATGATTAACCGGCAATAGCTCTCTAAGCATTCCAGCCTTCGTAATGAATTTTCATAAATTAGACTAAAGGGTATCTTATAATGATTTCCAACGTAAAATCAAATGAATTCTAATCGTGTTAAATAGCAAGTGTTCTCGATAAAAATGGCTTGTATTTGTGGTAAACAGGTTATATTATAACAATGGCTATGATTAAGAAGAAAAAATATTTAGAGATGCTTGATGACCTTCTGGCAACAGAGGATGAGGTGACTGAACATTTCTATAAATACACTACTGACTCACTTAAATATTACAAATGGTTGAGTGAAGACAAAAGAGAACAGATAAGTGAAATAACTACGAAATTGAGGAATGATTGTCAAAGACACAAAAACATGGTAGAAAAATTAATAAAACATGTAGAAGAGAGTAAAGAGAATGTATTCTAAAGAGGAACTTTCTAAAATCTTCCAAAGGATTTTGAAATTTGAGCAGGAAGCGCAGTCAGCATACGATGATTGCGTAAGTAAAGTTGACGACGAAAATAGTATCAAAATTCTGCAATCAATCAGTAATGAAGAAAAAGGCCATATTGAACTGGCAAAAAAACTTTTTAAAATAATTGAGGAAGAGTGACTACTCGTTTAATAACCGATCAAGTAAATGTTGCTACCTATTGAATATACGGACCCCCTTCCAATTATTATCTGGAGGTGTTTTTATAAACCCTACACAAGCTTCTTTCAGGCGTATTACTGACATCTCTTCTTGATAAGGAGGTTCAAGCGTGTCCAAACAATTTATAGCTCCGGAAAAGTCTCTCTTACGATAGAGGCTGAAGGCCTCTTCATATAGCTCCTTGTAAAGCCTGATATCTTCCGAAACTTGGTCAAACGGCCCAAGCAACTCGAATATTTCTTCTACCTGGACCTTACCCTTTACAGCACCACGATCTACATGGCGATACATAAAGGCATTTTTTGTTTGTGAGACTACAGACGAAGTTACAAGAATTTTGGTACCATAATATTTATTCAACCCCTCCATTCTGCTCGCCAGATTGACTTTGTCACCAAGTACCGTGTAGTTTAGCCTGGAACTTGCTCCAACGTTACCTACGACAGCTTCTCCACTGGCAATACCAAAGCGTGTTATAAATTCCTGTTTTCCGGAATCTTTCCATTTTTTGTTCAGTTCATTGAGTTTTTGTATGCAGCTCCATGCCGCCCTTACCGCAGACATCGCATGTTTTGGATTGTCGATCGGAGCGCCCCAGAATGCCATAATTGCATCTCCAATGAACTTGTCCACAGTAGTATTCTCGATTCTTAACTCTTCAAGCATGATGTTGAAATATTCTTCTAAATGCAATGCCAACTCCATAGGTGGCATATTTTCAGATATCGATGTAAAGCCCTCTATGTCAGTAAACAGTATGGTAACGTCTGCTGATTTCCCTCCTATTTTAGCAGCTTCTCCACGATTCAGGAGCTGACGGACAATTTCTATCGGAACGTACCTGGAAAATGCGTCAAGTGCATTACGCATCCGCTCGTTGGTTTCTGCCAGATGAAGTATTTCAAGAATAGTAGTCTTAGGATGCTCCTGTGGTTTTACATCGAGGTTGCGTAAAGCCTTTACTTGTTGGACAAGTCCATCAATCGGTCCTGTATATTTTCTGGAAATGACAAGCGCCATGATTGCTGCAATTATGCAGGAGAAAGCAGTTATTGCCAGAACAAGCAAAAATTGAAGAGTAACGTTTCCCAGTACATCTGATGCTGGAATCAGTGTGCAGACCCAGGAGGGATTCTCTTCCCTGTTTTTAAGTTGTGAGAACATACACCACCAGGTACTCCCACCTGCAGAAACTTTAAATTTTTCACCATCCGGCCTGCCAGCATTTTGCCAGGAATCAACAGCATAGGTAATCTCTTCTATCTCCAGTTCCTTAATATCCCTGAGAAGGTATTTCTCGATGCCATCTGCAATTACAAATTTTGGATCTGCAGGCAAGCCTGTTACTTTTCCGTTATCCAGCATGACGAATATCTTGCCATTTGGACTGGGTCTGAATGTAACACTGAACGCAGTAAGATCCTTACTTTTCATGTCAAAGGCGAGTACAAAGGATTGTTTATTCAGTACGAAAATCTGGATAGAAACGGTAATACCAGGTTCTTTTGTCGTCCGGAAAATATATGGTTGCGTCCAGGCTGGAGCAGTTATATCTTTAGAATTTATTGCGTTCTTGTACCATGGCCTAACACGGGGATCATATCCAATATCCTGCATATTCTCTTCCAGAAGCTGCAGGTTTTGACTGAACTTCAACCATTTAGTTTTTTTTGAACCCCACTTTCCAGGGTTCACAATACGATTTTGCCAGATATCTTCATTCTTCAGGAACAGGTAGCCGTTACCTTCCTCATCACCCGTGTTGATTGAATTGAGATATGGTATCTGCTCCATGATTGGCAGAAAATAACGGTTAAGATTTTCCGTATCATTTACATCAAGCAGACCGGTTTCAAATGATCTTTTCGTTTGATGTAATGCATTCAGTATGGGTGTGGTAATAGAACTTATTTCTGACCGGGTCCGAACGGTAGCATTATTAAAGTATGAAACAGATATTTGATTTGCAAGTTTATAACCTCTAAAGACAGTAGCGGTAAGGAGCAGAGCTGACAGGATCAGAATAAGCAGAAGAAAACTATAAAGCAGACTCCTGCGCATAGTGATGTTTTTTTTCATTGTTGACTTTCCGGCATCTCTATAATATCTGCAATGACCAAGGAAACGGATTATTTAATTGGATCAGGAAGAGTTTTCTGTACCGCCATGCGAACTGGTTTTATCTTAAAGTTCTCGACAAATATTGCATAAAGTGACGGCACGACAATCAATGTTAAAATGGTTGCTACCATTAAACCAAAAATCATGAGCCACGCCATGCCTTCCCACAGAGGACCTCCGGCGAGGGCGAGAGGCAGCAGACCTCCAATTGTAGTAAGAGTAGTCATTGCGATAGGAAGCAAACGCACCTGGCCTGCCTGTACAAGGCATTCTCGGAATTCCTGTATACTCATTCCCATAATGGGGCCTGAACCGTCGCAATCTTCTATCTTTTCTTTGATAAGTATATCCGCAAATTCGATGAAAATAATTGCAGTGTTTACGACAATTCCAAAGAGGGCGAGAAGACCAAGCTGCGGCATAAATCCCAGTGCATTGCCAGTAACATATAAACCAAGGAAAGAACCTATGAGTGCCAGTGGTAGTGTCGTGAGTATGATAACGGGTTTTGCAAACCCATTGTATTGGATAATTAACAGAAGGACTATCATCAGGAGCGATATCCCCAGTGAGAGGCTCAACTCACTTTTGGCCTGTTTAGACTCGAAAAGTTCACCACCTGCTTCCCACCAGTAACCTGGTGGGAGATTAGTTTTCCATTGTTCAAACTCGTCACTCTCTAACAAACCCATTACTATATCATTCGCCCGATAGCCCGGTTCAACCCGTGCCCGCACCTCGATTACGCGCTGTAGAAAACGGCGGTCAATCCTTGCGGGTTTCCAACGTGGCTGAATCTCTGCAATTGAGTCGAGTGGTACCTTACCGTATTTACCCTCCACATAGGCAGAACGAAGTTCGTTAATGGACCCTCTCTGCTTATGCGGAAGACGGAGGTAAACGGGGACAAGATGATCACCCTCTCTGAAGGTAGTGATATAATGGCCTGAGAAATAGGCATTTAGTGTCTGGGCAAGTCCAAGATTGGTTACACCTGCAAGGTTCGCTTTATCCTCATCTACGTCAATGTGCAGCAGGTAAGCCGATGAACCCCAGGTATCATAGTTGTCCCATGTCCCCGGCTGCTTACGAAGCAGTACATTAAGTCTATCCGCCTGTTCACGCATGACGGTAAGATCTGCAAATCCTATCCCCAATCTAGGCCCGAATATCCTGATTCCAATAGGTGCGTCTACTGAAGGTCCCATGACCAATTCACGGGGAATGATACGGGCGCCCGTCACGGGTCCAATGCCTAGATTTGGGTACCCTTCCCTGGAAACGCGCCGAACTTCTTTTACATAGTCGGAAGTAACGAGACCACTGGTTGTCTTAACTATGATCTCAGCATAATTGGGCCTGGCTGATTCCGGGTTCCTTCCCAGATACCAGCGATCGCATCCCTTGCCAACGACTGATGTCATGCAGGACAGACGCTGACTAGAATTACCCTCTTTGTCTGTATAAGAACTGAGCTTTCGGATTATCTCTTCCACCTTTTTTGTTACGTCATCTGTCTGCTGAATGTTGGACCCTTCCGGCAACCATACCTCCACGGCAAACTGGTCTCTCATATCCTGAGGGAAGAACTCTGACCCAACCGGTAGCATCATTACGATGAATAACAGACCGAATGAAACAGCGAGAACAACGAACCTTGCCTTGATGCAGATACGTGCAATGTTCGGGTATAAATCGGAAAACCAGCTCTTTTTCTTATCATTAACATGTTCATTTGCAACTTTGTTATGGCCTTTACCTATTTTCCGTTTAAGCCACTGAGCGAGTTGAATAACAGGTGACATGGACTGGTTGGGATCTTTGGGAGGCCTGATAAACCAGTAGGCGAGCAAGACACAGAATGTCATTGCCAGTATATAGCTGAAGGCAAGGGTAACCGTAAGAGTTACAGGAAGACTGTAGATGTACTCATATGTTGAGCCTTGAAGACCGATGAGCATGGGATAAAATGCGGCAATGGTGGTACCGGTGGCGATAAGAATGGGAAATGAGAGCTGATTAGCACCCTTTAGCGCCGCATCGAAATTTGACATTCCTTCACTCTGTAGTCGTCTGGTCTGGTCACAGATCTGCACTGCGTTATCCACTAACATACCCAAGGCAATGATCATTGCGGCAAGTGATATCTGTTCCATCTGCACACCAAAAACGGTGATTATGGCAAGTGATCCGATTATGACGAGAGGAATATTTGCACCCATCACTACAGCTGATCGTAATCCTACCATCAGATAGACTACTAATACGACAATAACAACTGCACCGACTACATTTGCGATGAAATCACTGATCTTGCGTGTGACAGTTTCCGACTGGTCTGTAACATAGGAGACAGCAATGTCCGGAGGAAGGACCTTTTGTTCAATCGATAACTTATGTACTACCTTTTTGGCTTCAGCGCAGACGTCAACAATGTTTGCACCTTTCTTCATGGCGAAGGCAACAATGATGCAGGTCTCTGATGTATGAGGATCTCCATAACGGGTAATCACTTGTGGAGGATCTTGATAGGCGCGAACCACTTTCAGATCCAGGTCATCAAGGTATACGGGGGCACGGGCTTCCTCTTCACCGATAGTACCAACTATGATGGAGTTTAACTCTCTCGTAGCGTCTATATCACCGCTGGGTTTGACCGTAAACCTTCCAACATCGGTATCAATTGTTCCACCCGGCGCAACTACATTACGTCGCGAAACAAGTTCCTCAAGCTGACTGGTAGTCAGGGACAGTTGGGTCCATGTGCCAAGATCAGTTTCTATGTAGAGTGCCTCTTCCTGTACTCCCGTGCGCACGACCTTGGCAACACCGGTAAGGAGTTTAACCTCGTCTTTCAACCTCTCTGAAAAAATGTCAAGTTCACGATGCGTGTAACGGTTTTCAGATTTGATTATACCTTCCCCTGGCAGTGGTACCTGGTAAAGAGCCATGATCATGATATTTACATCTCCGAAATCATCTATGACTACTGGCTTGATGTCCGGTTCAGGCATGGGAACACGCTTGACTCGTGAACGCACTTTATCCCACATTTGCTCCACTGCTGCACCAGGGGTAGGCCTGTCCAGTTCTACGTATACTGCAGACCTTCCCATGGAAGTTTCTGAGCGTACCCATCGGATACCATCAAGTGTGTTAACCTCTTCCTCAATAGGTGCGGTAATCAATTCTTCTATTTTTTCAGCGGAAGTACCCGGCCAGTTTGTCAGGACCTGACAGGTACGTACCGTATACTCAGGATCTTCACGCCTCGGCATGGTGAGGTAGCTCAATGTGCCCCACAACATCAGCAAGGCTACGAGAGCGATTATGATGGCTTTATACTTTAGTGAGAATGCTGATAGACTCATGGCTTCAGCTCCGTAATTTTGATTACACGAATGGGTTCATCATGCTGAAGGAAGTGTATATGATCTGTTATCACCCGAGACCCTGTGGTCACCAGGTTGGCATCGCCAGGATCAAGAGCTTCAACTCTATATAATTCACCTACATTGCTCAAAATCTTAACTTTGATCTTCTTCGCCTTACCATCAACTGCCACAAATATTTCACCTGTTTTGTCATTAACCGGTTTGATGGAATTCATCGGAAGATAAAGGCCGGGTTCCGGGGCAGTTTCTCCCAGTAAGACCCTTACAAGCTGACCAGGACGCATACGCCACTGACTTCTCGCTACCAGGACTTGCTCTCCATCTTTCAAATCAGCAGGAACATCCATGGCAATCAGAGTTCCGGGAGTAAGTTCGCCTATATTTTCAAGTTCACGCATGAGGTATAGACCCTGAAGGTTCATGCGATACTCTCCGGGAATGACGGCAAATTTACGAAGAGTGATGAGGGGTTTATCCGGATCAATATCATCCCCATACCTGTGGTCAGGATCTCCCCAAACATAATAATTACCACCATCACTATGTAGGGACCTGTTTTCCTCCACAAAGAACGGGCTATCCGCAACGCCCATTTTTAACTGCTGCAGATGTATGTAATCGGTAATACGAGGGTATATAAGGAGTGGATCTCCCGGTGGAAGATTTCCAATATGCTGCCTGTTACGCGTTATAATGGAAACCCGAAACGTTCTGGTTTCCGGGTCTGCAACGGTAGATTTTTCATACACACTCCCAATTATGGGATTGTCATCTCCCGGAAGAAAGAGGCGTATATTATCACGAATCTTCAGGCCTTCGGCTGTTTTTGCCGAAACAGAAATATCGACCTTGATAGGGTCCATCATGACGAGATGTAAAACGGCATTACCTTTTTGTGCATATCCTCCAGCTTCTATATAAACTTCGGATACCTCACCCGGAAAAGGAGCATGGAGGGTGCATCTATCAAGATCGTAATCCGCCTGCTCAAACTGTGCCTCGCTGGAATCACGGTCTGCAGTAGCACGAATAAAATCCACCTCGGAGATCGCCTTCTTATCCCATGCCTGTTTTTTCCTCACATATTCTGCCTCTGCACGTTCCTGCTCTGCCCGGGCAGCCTTCAATCTTATCTGGTTATGACGTTTATCAATGCGCGCCATAACATCACCGGGGATATGTACTATACTGTCCTCCTCCCAGCGTCCTTCAAGGTTAGTACCCATTTCCACAATCCATTCGACCCTTCCACTGACCTCAAATGAAATATCCTGTTCCTTCCATGACATTACCGAACCGGTAAGCAGTAATGGTTTGACTGGATTAATCTCGCTCAATTCTATAGCATTAACAGGTCGTGGATTCGGTACGGTGACAATTGCATCCTTTTTTCCGCAACCTGCAAGTATGAAAATACCTGCCAGGATCAGGGGAACAAAAGTGGTTTTTATGAGAGTTCTTGAAAGATTTTGATTCGGATAGAAAAATATATAAAACTTAATTATGTTGTTCATATCACCTCTGCTTTTAAAGAATGAATGTTATTTGTCATGCTGTTGAGACTATTCATGTATCTTAACTCCAGGGTTCCACCCACCGCCTAATGACCGGTATACACTGATAAGATTCTGAATTACCTTCCCTTCGCTTTCTGCGAATTGATCTTCCTGTTCAAACTGAAAACGTTCCATTTCCTGGACGTTCTGAAAGTCTGTCAGACCGGAAATATATAGTGTCCTAACAAGATCAGTCGACTTTCTTGCAGCTTTGACTGAACGTTCCAACGCATTCCGACGAACTTCTTCCTGAATATATGAAATCATTGCATTTTCAACATCTTCAAGGGCGTCGAGTACCGTTTGTTCGTAACGGACCAATGCCTGCTCAGTACGGGCGTCCTCAGCCCTGATTTGATTCCTTACTCTACCACCATCAAAAATATTCCAACGAAACGAAGGACCAAAACTGTGCATTCTGCTCTTACTATAGGATAAAACATCGCTAAAATCATTTGCCCCAATTTCAAATGTACCAAATAATGAAAAAGTCGGATACAGGTCTGCTTTAGCTACACCAATCCGGGCTGTTTGGGCGGCAAGTTCACGTTCAGCCTGGCGGATATCGGGACGTTGTCTCAGAAGTTCTACCGGTAAGCCTACCGTAATCGACTCAGACGGGTTTGGGATGGATGCCGGTTTTACTAATTCATCATGAAGAGCACTCGGGTGTTCACCAAGCAGTACGCCAAGACGGTTGATCGTCTGGACCAGTAGCATTTCTAGGGTAGGGAGTGTAGATTCTGTTCTTGCAAGATTTAATTCTGCCTGTTGGACGTCTAGATCAGGAGCTAACCCTGCATCGAAACGGTCCTTTGTCAGTTGTAGTGATTTACGCTGTGTTTCGATGTTGCCCCTTACGTATTTAATACGATCCTGGAGAGCGCGCGCTTCAACGTAATTAGTGGAAACATCAGAATACAGCATAACGAGTACATCACGGTAATCTTCCATCGAAGCCTCCAGGCTGGCATCAGCGGATTCAATGGACCTGTCAATTCTCCCCCAAAAGTCAATCTCCCATGAGCCTTCACCTCCAAATTTGAAGAAATCGTCAGTTCTTGATTTCTGTGTGGTGGGAGGGAGTAGTGTGTGAGGAGAACGTATTCTCCTTGCGTCACCGGTAGCGTTTAGATCCGGAAATCGTTCGCCGGCCTTAATCCCTCTATTAGCACGAGCTTCTTTAATTCTGGCGAAGGCCTCTTTTAGTTGAAGATTACCTCGATCTGCTCTTTCAATTAATCTGTTTAACACAGGATCGTTGAACACCATCCACCAAGTCTGCAGATCGGCCTTCCCATCTGCAAGCCCCTTTGTTATCTCTTGATGCCAGACATCCTGCATATCCAGCCTGGGTTCTGCATAGTCAGGCCCTAGTTTTGGGCCTATGCCAAAACAACCCTGTAATATGATTAAGACCAATACAGAGAAAGGAATCAATTTCAGCACACAATATTTTTGAAAGTTTCCCATGGATTGTTTCCTGATATTCGTCATCCTGCATTCAACAAAATGGTAATTTACCTATTATTAAACGAAAAAAACAGGTGCATTAGTAAACTTATATCCTGATCGTATCACAAATACAGAATATTTAATATTACAAATTTAACCTTTTACGTGATAGAAATCATATAGAAAAGGGCCAGGTATTCAAATGGCAATTAGGAAAAGAATATTAGAAGAAATAACAGGATTGGTGTTTGAAAACTAAAGATTCAATCTATAAAACCGAACCGGCATGCTGAACATTGTATTCTCTGCTGAGTAAATGTGCAAGTTCCTGTCTGGCTTGACCAATTGTCAGAGAGAGTGAATCAGTTAGCAACTTTCTTTGTCGCGCAATGCTTCCATTAATCCACTCCCAGCCCTTAACACTATTATAGAAGCAAGTATGGAACATTTAGTGTGATGACTATGTCGGTACTTTTAATTAAGGGATCAAGACAACATTACATAAATAGATACTTTACCGCTTAGGTAGCTATTAAGGATACACTTGGTACAGATATTCAAGAGACACCTTCTCTTGTATATCTGTATTTTTCGGCTATTTAAATAGTATGAGTAATTTGTCGTAAACCCTTATTTTTGGCTTGATTTTATATTGTTTTAGACGTACTCTGCACCACTACATAATTCATCAATTGGTATTTGGATAATCTAATGTTAATACAAGATTTTGTTACATTTGTTTGATACCTCACATTTAAGCGTCAATAAAACGGCATTATTTGATATCTGTACTGACAAAAGTGGTACTACCATGTGCCGCAAATTCATAATTGCTAATTAATTAATAAATATTATGAAATTACAAACAAAGCTATTACTAATCATAGTCTTTGCCTTTCTGCTGACATTCTCCCTTCTTGAATATTTTAGTTATCGCATCATTAAAAATGACATGATAGATGTTATGCGATATGAAGCCAGGCACATTCGAGGTGTACTTATGGCAACCCGTCGAGTCTATCATCGCCAATTTCTTACAAGTGGCATACCCTTGACGGATAAAACACTTGGCTTTTTACCAGCTCATTCATTGAGTCTTATCTCGAAAGATTTCAGAAATTGGACAGATGATGAATTGTACTTCAATAATGTTTCTGATCTTCCTCGTAACCAAAGAAATACTGCAGACTTGATAGAGAAAGAGGCTATAAGTTATTTTCGAGAAAACCCCACAGAAAAAGAACGATTTGTTCCCTTCAAATCAGCAGAAGGTAAAGCATTTTACCATTTCTCCGCTCCAATATGGGTGGAAGAATATTGTTTGAAATGCCATGGTAAAAAGGAAGATGCACCTGAAACCATTCGTAATAGTTATGATACCTCTTTCGATTATGAAGCCGGTGATTTACGGGGCGTTATGAGTATCAAACTACCTGCTACTCAACTGGGAAAACTTGTACAGGCTAACTTTCTGCAGAATTTGTGGGTACATTTGGCAAGTTTTACCAGTATTTTTTTTCTCATTACCTTTCTGCTGCATCGTTATGTAAATATTCCGTTAGCAAAAATTACAAAAGGATTGTCATTAGTTGGAGAAGGAAGAACTTATCAACAAATAGAGGGGTTATCAGGAGAGATGGCCATAGTTGGAAACACCTTCAACCAGATGTCAGTACGTTTGATAGAAAGAGAGGGTTTGCTTAAAGAGAGCGAAGGAAGATTACGGGCTATAATAGATAATACTACAGCTGTTATCTATCTGAAGGATATTAACGGAAAATATATCTTAATTAATCGTCAGTACGAAATGCTTTTTAACATAAGCAAAAAGGACATCATTGGTAAAACAGACAGCGATATTTTTCCTAAAGATAAGGCTGATGAGCTTTTAATGAACGATAGACAAGTACTTGATGCCAATGGCCCATTAACTTTTGAAGAGACAGTACATCACGATAGCAAGTTGCAGACTTATATTAGCTTAAAGTTTCCACTTCTAGACACGGAGAATGTTGCGTACGGGGTATGCAGCATTTCAACTAACATAACCAAGCGCATAAAAGCAGAAGAGCAGTTACGCAAGTTATCACAAGCTGTCGAATACAGTTCTGCTGCGGTTGTAATAACGGACACCAAAGGCAACATAGAGTATGCAAATCCAAAGTTTACTCAGCTTACAGGTTATAGCCTTAAAGAAACTATTGGGAAAAATCCACGTATAGTAAAATCAGGTATAATACCCCCAGAAGTATACAAAGAGTTGTGGGAGACTATTAAATCCGGTAATGAATGGAACGGAAACCTCTGCAACAGGAAAAAGAATGGAGAACTCTACTGGGAATCAGCGTCTATTTCACCTGTCAAAGACGATAAAGGTACTATAACGAGTTTCATTGCTATTAAGAATGACATTACCAAACAAAAGATGTTTGAGGAAAAGATTACAAGTCTTGCTCACATACTTGAAGAGTCATTGAATGAAATTTACGTATTTGATGCCAAAACCCTTCGATTTATTCAGGTCAACAAAGGTGCACGGCTGAACCTGGGTTATTCTATGGAAGAGCTCAGTAATCTTACTCCTCTGGATATCAAACCGGAGTTTACGGCTGAGTCATTTTCAAAAATAGTTGAACCTCTCAGGGTTGTAGAAAAACAAAAGATAGAGTTTAAGACAGTCCATTGCAGAAAGGATGGTTCTTTGTACGATGTAGAGGTCCATCTCCAGCTTTCAACTTTTCAATCAGTTCCTGTATTTGTAGCTATTATACTTGACGTTACCGAACGAAAAAAAGTTGAAGACAAGTTGGAGCAATATAGACATAATCTTGAATCTCTTGTTGAAGAAAGGACGAAAGAATTGACAGCTTCCCAGGAGAAACTGAGAGACACGGAGCGTCTGACACTACTGGGCAAGGTATCAGGCAGTATAGCTCATGAAATACGAAATCCTCTGGGAGTGATTGACAGTTCTATTTATTGTTTGAAGTTGATTCATGAGAATGTAGATAGTAAAACCTATGTGCACCTGAATAAAATATCAAACCAGGTTAATAAATGTACTTCCATTATCAAAAGCTTACAAGATATGTCAAAGATGAAAGAGTCACAAAGAGCGAGAGTGGATATTGCCAAGGTTGTCGAAGATGGCATGACTTTAGCCAGTGCACCTCAGTCAGTCGAAGTCATTACTAAAGTACCTGAAGGAGAATTCTTTGTGAGTGTGGATGAGAAGCAGATTCAAATAGTATTCAGAAATCTCTTAACCAATGCAATACAGGCAATGGATAACAGAGGAACTATCTGGATAGATGTTTGTAATGAGAGTGAAAAGTGGGTCGTGGTTTCGTTTAAGGATTCTGGCCCGGGTATTACTTCTGAAAAGCTGGAAAGTATATTTGAACCGTTCATCGGGACAAAGACAAGTGGATTTGGTTTTGGACTGACTTTATGTAAAATGATTGTAGAGAGACATGGAGGTGTAATGGAGGCCCAATCAGGAGAGAGAAAAGGTGCGACATTTATAGTTAAACTTACTACCTGCTGATACTGGATGCTAGGCATTAGAATCAAGCTCTCTTTTACTCCCGGATACCGGGAATTTAATATTTTTATGAAACACTGTTAATATATTGTTTTGGCTCCGCATTTTTTTTGGTTAGCTACTAGAAACATAATATGAGAGGAAAATAACCATGGTAACAAAAAGAAAAGTTCTTGTCGTTGATGATAATATTGATTTTTGCGAAAATATTATAGAAATCCTTGAATCAAATGGCTACGAAGCGATAGGGGTCCACGATGGTTTCAAGGCGCTTGAAACTGTTGAAAATAACGGTATTGACCTGGTATTAATGGATGTCAGAATGCCCACGATGGATGGTGTTGAGACATTCAAGAAACTAAAGGTAATATCTCCGGAAATCCCCGTCATTATGATAACGGCACACACGGAAAATGGTCGAATCAGGGAGGCATTACGGAACGGGGCGAGCGGTGCCTTCGAAAAACCATTAGACATTGAAAGGCTTAAGTGTAGTATGAAAAAAGCCATACCAAATGGTGCTAAAATTATGATAGTTGATGGCAATAAGAAATCAAGTGCAGGCATGATGGATCTTCTGAGTGAAAACAAATATCAGGGGATAGCGGTTTTTGATGGTAATGCAGCGATACAGAAGGCAAGGGAAATCAGTTTTGATATTATCATCATGGATATGAAACTGCCGGATATGAATTTCCTGGAAGTGTATAACACCATATGTGATATTAGACCGAAAGCTATCGTAATCATTATTATGGAAAACAGGGAGAAAATGGGTGCTGTCGAACAATCCTTACAAGATAATGTATATGTCTGTTTAGAGAAACCATTGGATATGGACCATTTGTTACGGGTAATACAGGATGAACTGAAAGGCAGGAATTAGCGGCGTATTATAAGAGGCCAGAATAAGATGGATCTTATTTATTATGATACACAATAGGAGGTTAATAAGATGAGTACACAACCGTGTATACTTGTAGTCGATGATGACATTGAACTTTGTGGTAATATCTGTGAGATCATAGAGAAGGGTGGTTACAAAGTTGAGAGTGTTCATAATGGTAAAGAAGCGATTGCATTATCACAAAAAAACAAATATGACATAATCCTTGTTGATATTGAATTGCCGGATATTACAGGTAATAAGGTCGTAAGGGAGATATCAAAGACCTCCTCATCAACAGAATTTATTTATATAACAGGCAATGCTACAGTTGACAGTGCGGTGGAGGCGGTCAAGAATAAGCAGGTAATATCATACGAGACTAAACCAATAGATATCGACCGTTTCCTGATATTGCTCGGGCAGATTACCAAGCGTAAGAAGACAGAGAAGGCATTGAAACAGAGCGAGCATCGATTCAAAAGGTACTTCGATCTGGGCCTGATTGGCATGGCGACAACTTCACTGGATAAAAACTGGATTGAGTTTAACGATACGCTTTGCAACATGTTCGGCTATTTGCGCGAAGATTTCGCTAAGCTGACCTGGACAGAGTTGACCCATCCTGAAGATCTGGAATTTGATATAGCACAGTTCAATCGAGTGCTTACCGGAGAGATAGAAGGCTATTCCATCGAGAAGCGTTTTATCCACAAGAATGGTAGCATTCTTTACGCGGTGATTTCGGCCAATGTGCTACGCAAAGCTGACGGCGCAGTGGATCACTTTATTGCACTGGTGCACGACATCACCAAACACAAGAAGATGGAAAAGGCGCTCATGCAGTCAGAAAAACTAAAGTCGATCGGTACAATAACTGCTGGAATATCCCATGAGTTTAACAACATACTTGCAATCATCTCAGGTAATGTACAATTACTGAAGGAAGACTATGAAGATCATAGGGAATTAACAGAGGCACTTTGTACCATTAAGAGGGCGGTAGATGATGGCGCACAAATATCCAGCCAGATGCTTAAATTTACCAAAACTGAGACTGATGCTGGAGGATTAGTATCATCTGATATCAGGGATTTGATAATGCAGTCTATTGATTTTACGCTACCAAGATGGAGGAATGAGGCGCAGGCAAATGGTATAGACTATCAGATAGACAAGGACGGCATGAAGAGCCTTTCAGCCATAATGTGTAACCCCTCAGAATTGAGAGAGGTATTTATAAATATAATAGGCAACGCGCTTGATGCTATGCCTGAAGGTGGCCGCCTTTCGTTCAGCACATGGAGTGATGACGATACCGTTTTTGTAGGTGTCTCCGATACAGGAGAGGGCATGTCTGAGGAAGTGAAAAAATATATATTTGACCCATTCTTTACCACTAAATCTCCAGTAGGAACTGGATTGGGCATGAGTATGGCTTACGGTATCATAACCAGGCATAGAGGTAAAATAGAGGTGGATAGTGAGGTGGGAAATGGCACAACATTTACTCTGCAATTTCCAGCTACCAATGAAAAAGAGAGTCTAATAGCGACTCCTGATACGGAACAAGAAATAAATGAAAAAAATCTACGCATCCTGGTGGTAGATGACGAAGAGAGTATACGGAACATACTCAATCAGTTCCTTTCGAGAGCTGGCCACAAGGTCAAGACAGTTGATAATGGTGCTGATGCTATAAAGATAATAAAGGGTGAAGATTTTGATCTTGTATTGTGTGATCTTGTCATGTCAAATGTCTCTGGATATGATGTGGTAAAGGTTCTAAACGGGTTGAAAAAGAGGCCTAAGGTAGGAATAATCACTGGTTGGAATAAGGAGCTTGAACCGGTATCAGGTAATGAGTTAAAAGTAGACTTTTTTCTCAAGAAACCTTTTGAACACTCAGAGATGGCAAAACAGATAAAAATTGCATTTAGTATGGATGATAAGAAGCTATAATCACATTGCCATCGTAATTAGTGGAACTCTACAAAATCTTAACTGTCAAGTAAGCAAATCAAAACAGGGAGTAAATCATACTCCCCATTCTAGCCTTAAACCCAAGTAACCGATAACACTTGCAATTAAACCAAAAAACTCTACGTCTTCTTTACCATGATCTACAAGCGATTGCTCATGGATTTACCTGTTCTTTCTATTGATAGTCTTCCAATTTAAAATTAAATGCAATCTTCTTTGTGGTGGTAAAAGGGATACCTAATCGTTTAGCAGGAATATATTTCGCTCTCTTTAACGCCTTAATGGCCGCTTTATCAAGCGATTCACACCCTGCAGATTTTATTATCTCTATGTTACCACACTTACCTTTACTGAGAATTGTTACTTCCAATACCGTTGTCCCTTCATGACCCTGCCGTTTGCAACGGGAAGGATAAGAAGGCTTAAATACGTTTGTAACCACAGCACCCGTTGTTACACCTTTTACTTTAACATCCGCTATTATCTCTTTGGAATCTTGAGTGGCCGTATTGTTTTTCTGTATTTGTGGTGGTTTAGTCTTGATTTCTTTTTGGGTTTTAAAGTATTCAGCACTATAGGTTATTTCCTGATTTTTCTGTTCTACTTTTTGTATTATTTTTTGTACAATTTCCTCTTCAACCTTAATCTGCTCTTTTTCTATAATTTGTGGTTTTTTTACCGGTTGTGGAGTATCAATTTCCTTCTCTTCTACCTTCTGAACTTCTTCCTTTATATCTTTAACGGATTTTGTGGAAGCAGTTGATGCTACTGACGGCACAAGGTTCATTTTAAGGCTGGATTCACCCTTTCGGAATATCACTTTCGACTCAGATGTAACTTCGGGCATCATCATAACTACTGCTGCATGTAGCGATAAAGCTATTGATCCGGCTATTATCAGATTTTTTTTATACATAACTTATTTTGACGCTATAACCATAAGTAAAATCTAATGAATAATTAGATTCCCACTTTCGTGGGAATGACAAATATTATTTGATATTGTTTTCAACGGGTTCCGTTTCAAAATACACTTCCTTGATATTGTCTCTTCTTAAGGTATCAAGTATGTTTATTACGACTCCGAGGTCAGCTTCTTTATCACCATTAATAAAAATCTTAACACCCTCCTTAATCTCTGTTTTTATTTCTTCAGAAAGGTTTTCGATAAGGACTTCTTCCTTATTAAGAAGTATCCTGTTCTCCTTATCTACGGTAATTGAGGCGTAGTCTTCCTTATCTATCTCAGCCGTTGTCGCCTGCGGGAGATCCACTTTAAATCCCCGATGAACTACCATGGAAAGCATTGCATAGATAAAAAATACCAATAGGAGGAAGACGATATCAATGAGCGGTATCATCTCTATTCTCGCTTTTTTTGTTTCAAATCCTGTTTTTAGTTTCATTGTATATTATTTATATGTATTCTTCTGGTACAATATTTCAAGACTGGTTGTATATTTTTCTAAATTTCTTGTAGCTTTTTCCACACAAGAAACAAAATAGTTATAAGGGATAAGCGTAGCCAGGGCTATTGTAAGCCCTGCGGCTGTTGTAATCAACGCTTGGGCAATTCCAACGGTAACAGCCTTCGGGTCTTCGATCCCCATCTGCCCCAACATGTCAAATGACTGGATAATTCCAATTACTGTTCCAAGGATTCCCAGAAGGGGTGCCATGGTTATTATGGTGTCCAATACGCCAAGACCTCTTTTCATCCGGCTAATTTCGTCTCCCGCTGCCATTTCAAGGGCGTTGATCATCGAAAACTCAATATGGGCAAGTCCATTGCAGATTACACGTATTACATGGTCTTTTGATTTACTGCCTAATCTTAATGCACTCTCGTATTGACCGGTTTCAGCCTCTTTCATGATATCAATCAACAACTTGGTATTTCTTGCCCTCTTTTCCTTGATCCAAAAAAACAGCCTTTCAATGGAAAAGGTCAGCGCAATCACTGAACAGACCAATAGAGGATACATAACGTATCCGCCCTTTTGAAATAATTCAACCATCTGTTTCTCCTCAAATATTAGTTATATATTGCGTTATACTCATCTCAAATTAGTTTTCGGATTAAACCCAAAAACTAATTTGCCCGAGTATAACTGCAACCAAGATTTGGTTTTTTGAAAAGCCAAAAACCAAACCGGTTTTAGTATACGTACGATAATGTCACTTATTAACTTGGGTTTATTCCCATTTTTCACGAAACCCCAGAGCAAATGATTTACAAATAAAATTTGTGAACGTTTGATTGCATATCCCCATCTGTTCATGAGAAAGAGATTCCCGATAATAGCCGACTCTCTCAAACTTCCCTGAAATGGATGCACTGAGCTGCGCACCATAGGACGAAAAGATCTCGGGTAAACAGTTTTCCGGCAAGATTCCCCACTCTATTTTATCGCGCAAGTGAACAAGCGCGGAAGCCGCGGCTACAGCAACGGAATCATTGTTAATAGTTGCAAAATTCTTTTGAAGTAGTTTAGACTCTTCTTCATCAAGAAAACTGCATATTTTTTCGATCATTGATTCCTTATCAATTCCGAATCGCTCTAAGTGGACTTTGGCTGAACGCTGACTCTGGGGAGTGAGAGAATCTTGCAGTGCCAGGGTTTCCTTTATAGAATTTTTTACCGTCAAACCTATGAGTTCACCTAACTTAGTATGCTTACCCGCACCAGTCAGAGGAATTTCTCCGGTCAGCCTGGACGCAATGCCAACCTGATCAGTCCCCGTTCCGGTAGCTAACCCGCATGAATAGCGAGAATTAACTGCAAGCTCTTGAAGAGCTGCCGCTTTTGCCTCTGAGGCAGTAATAAGAGACCTGACCATAGCACCATGTGTAAGTTCCTTATTTATAATAATTATTGTGTTTATCGTGCCGTGAGGTTCATCAACCTCACCTTTTGTGCTAATAAATTTACCATCCTTTTCATAAATAGTTGCAGGATCACCGGCTCTGCCGGCATTTGTTTTCACACCTCCCGTACTTATCGCCACTACCATAAGGCCTCGATACTTCTGCGACTCCACTACAGCATAGTTCATATTAGCAGCAGTGCCAAGGAGTGCCCTTTTTTCAGGAGAGAGTCCGTGTTTTTCACAAACCGACTTTAAATAATCAACAGGACTTTCGGTAATAACCTTCAATCCTTTTTTGTCGTGTCCCAAAGGCTCACATAATTGATGATTGGCTATACCCTCCAGATCGTCACGCAACCCTCCGTTTACACTGCAAGTAGAGATCACCCTGTGCTGAACAAGAAAGTTAACATATATGATTTTTTCTTTGCGGTGTATTTCAATCCCGTCATATTCCCCTATTAACATTGACGTGTGTCCTTTTTTACCTTGATAGGAATTTTCATTTTTTCTGGTGTATAAAATTAATAATCTTAATCAAATTAAATAGTGTCCGCTTAGGTTCTTGCATGTACTACCTTTGTCATACCCGAATTCCTTTATCGGGTATCTAAGAGGCTCATTCCTCCTGGATTTCCGCTGAAAGCATGCGGGAATGACATCTTTGAGGCAATAATTTAAACATGCAAAAATATAAAAAACCACCCAAAGAGCATTAAGTCTAAAACACTGCCACTTATTAATCCGGCCAAATAGTCGGTTTGCCTGTTTTAGGATGAGGATAAACAGACAAAGGAGTACCGTAAACATCACTGAGCAGTTCCGGTTGGAAAATATCATCAGGAGAACCGATTTTAACGATACGTCCTTCACGCATTAACATAATACGATCACTATACATCGATGTATAATTCAGATTATGCGAGATCATGAAGATGGATAGATTTTTATCATGTGCAAGGGATTGCGCAAGCCGGTAAATATCCAATTGGTAATGAATGTCTAGATGGACAGTCGGTTCGTCCATCAATAAAATAGGTGTTTTTTGCGCCAAAGCCCGTGCAATTAAGACCCTCTGCCTTTCACCGCTAGAGAGCTGGTTAAAAATCTTATCCTCGTATTTCGTTAATCCGGTCCGTTCGATAACCTCCCTTATAATTTCATGGTCGTCATTAGTTAAAGACGCAAGTGGGCTATGATAAGGGTAACGCCCCATGGATACAATATCGTAAACCGTGAAGTCAAATGCAATATTTGATTCAGCCGGAATGATAGTCATGATTTTTGCAAGTGCCTGACGTTTAAAAGAAGATAACGGTACGCCATCCAGTAAAATCTGTCCGGACTTAGGTTTAATTATCCCGCCAAGCAGATATAATAGAGTGGTTTTACCGGCTCCGTTAGGACCGACAACATTGAACAATTCTCCCGCCTTAAAATCAAAAGACAAATCATGAATAAAGGGAGTTTCTGTATATGAATAACAAAGTTTCTCAACCGTTACGTTTTGATATTGTTCGCTCATCTCATTCCCTTACGCTTATTTTTCCATAGTAAGAATAAAAAAAACGGCCCACCTATTAGAGCGGTGATAACACCAACAGGAATTTCAGTTGGTGATAGCAGGACACGTGCCAGGGTATCGGCAACAACCATAAAAATGCTGCCGAAAATAACACAGGCTGGTAATAAACGTCTGTGATCAGGCCCGATTGTCAATCGCAGTAAATGTGGAACGATTATTCCTACAAAACCGATTAGCCCGGTTAAAGCAACTATACTTCCGGTTAAAAGCGAGCAGGCAAAAAAAAGGATCTTTTTTAACCGCTCCACATCAATACCAACTATTTGGGCATCCAGCTCACCCAGAGTAAGCGCGTTTAGATGCCGTGCCTGCGGCAGAATCACTCCGATTGCCAGAACAACATAGAGGAATATCCATAATAAATTTCTGTATTCCGGAGTTGGTATATTTCCCATTAACCAGGTAAAAACCTGCATCAATTGCAAAGGGTCCAACAGGGTTTGCAGAAACAGAATCAATGCGGAAAGCATTGCCTGTAATGAAATACCGGCCAGCAACATCGTCTGTGTCGGTAAATAATTACCGATTCGGGAAAAGTTGTATACAAACAGTATGGTTAAAAGTGCGCCGCATATGGAAAAAATCGGGACAATTTGAAAACCGATAATCATCAAATGTAAACCAAAGCCCATGGCGATAACCGCACCCAGTGCCGAACCGCCGGAAATCCCAAGAATATAGGGATCTGCAAGTGGGTTTCGCAGTAATGCCTGAAATACGGCTCCGGTCAGAGATAGAGTAGCGCCGGTAAGTGCGGCCAGAAGTAGTCTGGGCAATCGCACCTGCAATAATATAATGTTCGTTTGATCAGAAGCCGCCGAACCAAAGACCGTGTCTTTCAGTTGCGCCCAGGTAATTATCACCGTGCCGAATTTCCAACAGAGTAAAAAAATGAAGATCCAACAAAACGGAACGGTGAACAACAATATTTTACGGTTTTTCATTTTCCATAATCCTTTGAATCGTCTCCGCTTTTTCAGGATGAAGTTGTTGAGCTATTGAAGCCAATGCCTGGACAACTCTTGGACCGGGACGATTGATGATATCATGATTTACTTCAACGAACCGCTGATCACGTACGGCAGGGATACTCCTCCAACGCTTCCAGAAAGGCATCTGATTTTCCATATCAAGCTCGTTACCCATCCCGCTTGAAAATATCAGAATATCCGGTGACATGGCAATAACACTTTCAATGGTTAACCTGGGGTATGCCTGATCAATATCCCCGGTAATGTTAATTCCACCTGCATCATGAATTAAACTGTTAATGAAACTTTTCGCCCCAACTGATGTTATGGGATTCAGGGCAATTGAATAAAAAGCACGGGGCTTTGGTATTCCCTTTACCTGGGACTGGATTTGCTCATAACGACTCTCTAAATTTCCAGCCGCTTTTTTTGCTTCTTTTTGATGATCTAAAACGTCTCCAAGCCAGTTAATGTTTTTAATAATATCAGAAAAGTTTTCACTGCGTAAAACAGCGACATTTACATTTAGCCTCCGTAGATGATTTACCTCTCTCCTCGGCGCTCCCTCAAAGGACATGACAACCAGGTCAGGATTTAATGAGATTATCTGTTCAATATTAGGTTTAACATAACTGCCTACTTTGGGCAGGTCTTTGACAGAAGCAGGATAATAAGAATATAACGAAGCTCCTACCAACAGAGAATCCGCGTCAATAACTCCTAATATTTCTGTTATACTCGGGGAAACGGAAATAATTCGCTGAGGTGGATTGTCAAAATGGAGAGAAAAGTCGGTATCGTCAACAAAGGTTTTTGTTTTTTCAACCTTAACAGGCTCTGCATACAAATGCTGACTGCATACTGCCAGAACAATCCAGAAAACAATAAACAGCGTAATTCGAGAATTTTGATTCATAATTTTATTGTTGATATAATCCAAGTCGTAAGACGTGAACTGACAGAATAGAAAATTAAAATATACTTGTTAAATATATGAAAATGCTTCTGTTACATACTAAGCTTTACCCCAAAAAAGAATCTTGCCCCTGCGGCCCTGAAGCCAAGTATCTCATCATACTGAATGTTTAAAACGTTTTCTGCCCTTGTATAAAGTTGAAAATGTTCTGAATAGTCATAGGTCAAAGCCGTATCCAGTTTATGTACGCCGGTATTGGTCCTTATAGTGGGCCTTCCTCTAGGTGTTATTCCGCCACCGTCAGTACCGTCTCTGGAATTCCCGACAATTGTATCATCAACGTTTATATTAAATTTATCCAGAAAGCTGTAGTTGACATTAACCGAGCCCTGCTTACGCGGCTGCCTCCTCAACTCCTTCTTTGCTCCATCTCTGGTATTAGTCTTCGTAAATGTACCCCTCACGGTTAACCCCTTAAATGGTTTGATTACGGCCTCTGCTTCAATGCCCTCTGTCCTGACAAAACCAAGATTTCGTGCCTCGAAGACAAATCCACCTGTATCAATTGCCTGAATAAGATTTGAAAATCTATTATTAAAATACGTTACGCCAAAGAAAAACTTGTCATCAAACAGGTATTGCTGAAAACCCAGATCATAGCTCTCGCTCTCCTCCGGATCCAAAATGGGATTACCGAAATTTGGAAAGAACAACTGATTTAGTGTGGGACCTCTGAACCCCTTTCCATAATTAACCTTGAACTTTGTATCTGTCTCCTTCAAGTGGTAGGCAATAGAAATCTTGGGATTAACGTCCTTTCCAAATGTGTTGTTATCGTCTAATCTCAAACCTGCATTGAAGAAGAACCTGTCCCATAGTTTCAGCTGATTCTGGAAGTACCATCCCCTATTGATCAATGCTTCATCAAATGTTCTATTGTCAGCAGACTGGTTTTCAAATTCAAAACCGACTACAAAGGTATCAATATCCCTGTATTTCAGGGTATGCTGCCAGTTACCTGTGTAAATATGCGTATCAAGTCGAAATCGCGAGTTGGTAGTTTCTGCCGTACCTGGGTTTGCCCTGTCAATACTTACCAGATCAGAATCAGCAAATGAGAATTTTAGACTTTGACTCCACCAATCTGTCAAAGATTGATTAACAACCGCGTTCATATTAAAATCCTCACTCTGTGAAAATCTGTTGGGGTCCTGCCTGAACGCGCCGTCATCAAGAGCTACCATGGAGTCATTATATCTCATTGCAGCATCAAAATTTATTGTTTCACTAATTTTGTAACCAAACTTTGATGATATATTAGTCTTATCATAATCATCATCAGACCCGCGCCCATCACTGTCAACTCTGGCAACATCGACGGAATAGTTAAATTTCCCCAAACTTCCACTTGAGTTGATTGATTCATTAAACGTCCTTTCGAGTGTTCCAAATTCTGAGCGAATACTGAACTTCGGTTTACCTTTACCTTTCCTGGTAACGATATTTATCAGACCTCCCATGGCATCAGAACCATACAGTGTGCTTTGAGCACCCCTTACTACTTCTATCCTCTCTATATTATCTGTAGTGAGATTCGCAAAATTAAAGGTCCCTGTTGTTGCACTGTTTACCTGTACACCATCAATCATTACTAAAACCTGGCTTGTGCTCGACCCTCTTATTGTCATCTCAGATTGCCTGCCAATAGAACCGGACTTGCGTATATTCAATCCGGGTACACCGCGTAGGGCCTCGAAAATAGTTGTCGCCTTCTGCTGATCAATCTGCTCTCTTGATATAATGGAAACAGCATCCGGTAACTGACTGACCGGTGTCTCTGTCCTCGTTGCGGTTACCATAATGACTTCAGTCTCTTCGTCAACTCCTGCAGCCAGGGCGTTATCTTGCTTTGCGGACTTATTTGATTCTTCTTTCAGGTTGACATTGCTTTCAGAAAAACTGATGGCAGGTAAAAACGATAGTGATACAAACAATAGAACAAATAAACAGTACTTCATATAAACCTCCTTTTCCCCTCGGAAAAAAGTGCTGGAAAAACGTGTAAGACAGGTTTCCTGGCTTTCGGATCGTCCTGGTTTCCGCACCTTCCCATCCGCCGGAAGCGGACAGTGGCATTTTGCAGATTTCGTCACCGATTACAGTTGCGGGGCAGCTCCCGTTAACCGAGTTTCAACTCGGCGGGGATTCCCTTATATCTCACACACAGTAAAATTTTTTTAAAAATGTTAACTCAAATAATTTCCTCCATCTACCCACGAAAAGCACGAAACTAATCTTTCTTGTTGTGGGTTTTGTGGGCTGATTTGTTACCCCAATAAAAAAGCCCGAATCTTCAATGGGAAGATCCGGGCTTTATGTAATTTTTATTAAGTTATAAAAAGACGTATCGCTCCTTCACCTTCTTTACCTTCGAAGAGTTATTGTGAAGCATCTACGGGCAGGTCTTCTGACTATCGGGTTATCCTAATGACTACGCCTTCCCACCCCGATCAAAGCCGGGAGAAGTGGCCTGTTATCACGAAATAAATTGTGAAATGCAGTCTTAGTAGCCGATTACAGCGGCGGGTCCGTGCCCTTTAAGGGACTTCCCTATTATGTTGCTACCAGCAAGTTGCTGTTAGCGAACACCCATAAACGAATTTAAAATTTTCAAAGTACAGTAATCAATTAAAAATTGAGGCTGAATAATAAATGACAGGAAAATTATTGTCAAGAAGAAACTGTTTAAAGCACTCCCTGTTGTTTTCTTATGTAGTGGCAACACAACCACTTAGATGATATTCTATTATTGAAAAACAGTCCTGGGTTTTAAAAAATTTAACTGTATAAAAAAGCTTGACAATTAATGAGGATTATTTATATTTAGGTTTGTTGTATTCTAATATATTTGCTTATTAAACCGTAGGGTTTTGTTAGTAGAGAAGCTAACGGTAATATTTTTTTAGATAAAAGGAGGAAGTAATGAAGGCTATAGTAGATGCTGATGAATGTACCGGTTGTGAACTTTGTACGCAAACATGTCCGGAAGTTTTTGATATGGAAGATGATATCGCTATCGTAAAGGGCGATTCCGTTGCTGGTGAATTTGAGGAAACCTGTAGACAGGCAGCAGAAGAGTGTCCTGTTGAATGCATAGTTATTGAGGACTAATTTCTTGTAAAGTACCAGCTAAGGCAAGAAGGTACTACGACAACGTATAGGATCTGATAAGGAGAATTGCTTAGATAGAAATTATAAAATATTTCTGGACGGCATTCTCCTTATTTTATTTCTCAACCTTTTCTAACACCACCCTGTTTTCTTTAGACAACTCTGCTTTATAGAATTCCTCATCTTCCGGCAATGCCAGGTACGAATTAGAAGTATAATCAATTCCGATCTCTACATTTCCCGTCTGGCATTCAAGCAAATGTCCTCCTGCCTTTTTATCTTTAGTAATAAAGTGAAAATGGTAACCGGGGACATTGATCCCTTTCATATAACCCGGAAACCGGGACCCCACTAATATGCCTTTTACCTCATGAAACTCAAATATTGGCTGGTCCTTTACTATTTCAACAAGCGGTTGATACGGTTTGTTCTGCCCGGGAACACTCCTTGTCTTGACATACTTAAACGTCCCTTCAATTTTGAACGCGTAAAAAATGTTTTTCGTTGGAAGGGCATTGTCCAGATATTGCTCTAATTGCTTATAGTTTACGGACTTTTTTAATACTATTGTTTTGTCCGGCTCAAAGAAAGTAACCACGGCGAATGGGGTTTCCATTAAGTCGTCAACAGGATAAGCTATTCCGTCTGCCTTTATTTGATAAAACACACCATCTAGTCCTATCATCTCACCATCAAGATTGTTAAATGTTCCCAGTCCCAGGTCACCATGCTTCTTTAACTCTTTAAATGTTACATTTCCGTCATAAACTTCATCCAGCAAGGCGTTTATCGTTGACGTTTGGTATAATACTTCTTCATTTTTTTGTGCGTATGAACACCCGCATATAGGTATTGCCAGGAGTATGGCTATCAATATATGTTTCATAATTGTTTTTACATAGAGATTAAAAATGCTCATTATTTTTTTGGTAGAAGCGAACCTTTATCTTTTCTATCCAGAGATAGAACGGTTGGGCAAAGGATGAGAAACGCCCGCCCAGACGGGCAGCTACCCATTCAACTTAGATTACAATAATTTTTCAGCAATCTGGACTGCGTTCAGGGCCGCTCCTTTCAGCAGATTATCGCTTACAACCCACATATTCAATCCGTTTTCTACCGATTGGTCTTCCCGTATCCTTCCCACGAAAGTCTCATCTTTACCGGCAGCATCAGTCGCCAGTGGATATAACTGCTTTGACGGATCATCAAGGACAACGACACCTTCCGCCTTACTTAATAAATCCCTGGCCTGATCTGCGCTCAACGCCACCTCTGTTTCTATATTGACCGACTCGCTGTGACCTCTGAATACAGGCACCCTTACGGTTGTTGTTGTTATACGGAAGGAACTGTCCTCCAGGATTTTCTTTGTTTCATTAATCATCTTCATCTCTTCATCAGTATAACCGTTTGGTAAGAACGCATCACTCTGAGGTAATTGAGGCAGGGCATTAAATGCTATCTGATGAGGAAATATAGTGCGATTAAATTCTCCACTCTTCTCAGAAAGTATATGCTCGGCTTCCTTCTTTAGTTCTATCAGAGCACTATATCCTGCTCCGGATACAGCCTGATAGGTTGATACTACTACCCTTTTTATTTTTACCGCATCATGTATCGGTTTTAAAATTAAAACAAGTTGTATCGTTGAACAGTTCGGGTTTGCAATTATACCATTATGTTCCGAGATCCTGTTTGCGTTTACTTCAGGTACAACCAGAGGCACATCTTCGTCCATTCTGAAGGCGCTTGTGTTGTCCACGACAACACAATTTTTCTCTATAGCATAAGGTACAAATTCCCTGCTGATACCGCCCCCAGCACTGAAGAGTCCGATGTTCATCCCATCAAATGAATCTGCTGTTAATTCCTGTACCTCTACCTCTTTCCCACGAAAGACTACGCTCTTTCCTGCCGAACGGCTTGAAGCAAGCGGCCTCAACTCGTCAACAGGAAAATCTCTTCTTTCAAGCACCCTGAGCATTTCTGTTCCTACTGCTCCTGTGACCCCTACTACAGCAACATTAACTCCCATATCGATTATGCTCCTTATATTATTAATTACTTTGTAAAATTCTGTTTATTAAGAAAGTTTTTTGCGTATCATAAAAAGTTAAAAGTGCCTAAATAACTATTTAAGCTGTTTGAGACGTTTAAACAGTTTAAACGGTTATTTAGCCCTAATCAAAATATCATCACTGATATTCAACTCATTCTTTACATCATGAATCTGAGACAGAAACCTCCGGGCATCTTCCGGATAACCGGCAGTTGGCTTTATATCCTCTATTTTTTCCTGCCAGAACTCGTTAAACAGTTTTATAAATAGCTCACGGATGTATTTACTGAACATTGAGGCAAGTGCTGTTGGAAAATACTTTGAGTCTGCGCCTACAATAAAAGAGACATCCATCTTTTTGCTTTCATTCATAATACTATAGGTTGACAGAGGATTTCCCTCTACAATTGGATCTACATTACATCCCTTAAAATGTTGAGACAGTAATTGCTCGTAATAGTTTCTGCCCCCGTGTTTATCTATTAAAACTTTCGGCTTGTGCTTCCCATAACATTCAAAAATTTCTTTAAGATGCGTTACACAGTCCTCGAAGAGGAGCAAAGACTTGTTACCAAGAAGCTCAAGTTGTCTGTTTATCTCCGATACACACAGAAAACGGCTTTTAATATCAAGTATGCGTACGTCCCGCAAGTTTGCCGTATCGTTGAAAATGTCCGCGTAATTCATGATCGCAGATACATTTGAAGCTAGAGGCAGATCAAGGTCTTTTCCCTGATACCATGGATATTTTTCCAGGACGTCTTCATCGCAACCAGATAATAGTTTCAGTAAATCAGTGAATTTTGTTACCGGACCCTTTGTATACCATATAAAAGACAAAACCGCCTCTTCCAGCATTTTTAATCCGGTTTTCTGCTGGTATAACTTTTTACTATCACCAACAATTATACGATTTCCACGTTTTTGAATTTTTTCAGAAACCGCGTCCTTCAGAAGGTGCCAGATATTTGTATCATGATGATATTTATCCGGTATTTCCATTACGACCTTTGATAGAACAAACGGTCCTAATGTGGGACCATAACCGGCTTCATCAATACCTGCAATTATTGGCATTTTCTAAAAAAACGTGGAAATTGTAATATGATTTGGAATACTCAAGGATTATAACGCATGGGCATAAAGTGGTCAAGAAACCATTTTATGTCACGGATTTGCACAAACTTTTAGAGAATAAAAAGCTTTATAGAGGCAGGGCCAGGCCTTCAAGAACAAAATAACGAATGGTTGTTGATTCAATTCTCCTTGACAAAGAAGGGGTCTAAAATATAATTACCTAACCCGTTATAATATAATCTTAATTAAATCTGAAGTGCCTAAAACACCTGAAATTAATAGTAAACAAAAGGTTATGGCATAAAATATTATTTTTGATTTAATAGAACATGGGTAATTTAAAACAGCATCATTAAGAGGTATAAATATGGAAAAAATAGAAGGTAAGGTTGCAAAAATACTCGATGAATACAGTATCGTAATTAATATCGGCAGAAATCATGGCGTAGTGGACGGTATGGTCTTTGCCGTCTTTATACAGAGTGATGAGGAGGTAAAGGATCCGGACAGTAGCGAAGTCTTGGGAAAACTGGAACATATAAAGGAACATGTCTTTGTGGCTCATGTACAGGACAAATTCTCCACCTGTGTTGCCGGAGAGAAGGGATCGCCATGCGAAGAACATGAATCTCATGGCGCACAGACACTCAGCGGAGCTATGATGGCCGAGTCAATGCCAGGAAGCTCCGGAAGCAATAAACTCAGTAGTGAAAGACTGAATGTTAATACCTCTCAGATCAGCGGTATACCACAGTTGGGTCCAATATCAGTCGGCGACATGGTACGTGCTGTTGAGGTAAATGGATAGGGGCAGAACACGATGTATTATTGTTGCCTGGCTGGTGTGAAAGAAAATATATAGTATCAAATGAAAATTGGTGGAATCCAAGAGAAAGTCAGAAGAGAAGAATATGAAATTAGTTTTCACGCAGAAAAGGAAAGATATGCAGAGGATATAACGATCCATGACTTGGAAACCGCAATTTATAATGGAGAAATATTGGAAGAGTATTCTGATGATCCGAGGGGACCAAGCTGTCTAATTCTCGGTTATTCAAAAACGAAACCGATTCACATTGTTTGTGGTTATGACCCTGCAAAGTGGGCCAAAATAATAACAGTCTATGTGCCAAAACGGCCAAAGTGGATTAATGCAAGAACAAGGCAAAAAGGTGGTAAGAAAGATGCATGAATATGGAGATTGTTCCTTCTGTGGTGGAGAAGTGAAGGAAAACAAGGTTGAATTGGATTATCGTTATAAAGGAAAGTTATTTATCTTTCAAAATGTACCAGCCGGTGTTTGTCAACAATGCGGAGAGAAAAATCTCACTGCAAAAGTAGCCAAAGAGATTGAGCATAGAATTCAGACGAATGAGAAATGGGATAAGACTATTTCTGTTCCAGTAGATGTTCTACCTGGAGAAATGGCAGTATAAAGAAATCAATGATTTTTCCAAAGAGAACAATTTAATATACTTAACTCATTCTGAAATATAACAACTAGATATGCTTAAGAAGAAAAGTCCTTATATTAAATATCAGAGAGCAGAAAATATATGAAAATATTAAGATCACAGGAAGGTTATATCACGCAGGAGATTGAAGCTCTCAAGCAGGTAATGAGCATATTTGCTGACACGGTTACCAAAGGGATGGAAGCAAAAACAAAAGAGGTCTTTGGTGAACCGTTATCACCGGCTGAAAGTGTCAAGCGTGTTATTCAAGACGTAAGAGAAAAAGGTGATGAAGCCCTGGAATATTATTCAGAAAAGTTTGAAGGTGTAAGCCTGTCCGCAGAAAATATTAAAATTAAAACGTCTGAAATTGATGATGCTTACAAGAAAGTAACTCCGGAATTAATAAGTGCTTTAAAAAATGCAAAGGAAAATATCCGAAAATTCCAGGAACACATTTGTATACGCGAACCAGGACCCTTTCATTCAAATGGGGCAAGGATAAAAGTGAAATATAATGCTATTGAAAATGTTGGAATTTATGTCCCTGGTGGCTCAGCATCATATCCGTCTTCAGTATTAATGAATGCGGTACCTGCAAGGGTTGCGGGAGTAAAAAAAACTGTGGTTGTAACGCCACCCGGCAGAGAAGGGACTATCTCTCCTGAAAGACTGGTCGCGTGCAGGGAAGCAGATGTGGATGAAGTTTACATGATTGGAGGCGTACACGCAATTGCCGCGCTCACCTTTGGCACCAAAACTGTCCCTAAGGTTGATAAAATTGTCGGGCCCGGAAATCAATTTGTGACACTTGCCAAGAGGGAAGCATACGGGCATGTAGGCATAGACATGTTGGCAGGACCAAGTGAGGTGCTCATCATAGCTGATGAATCTGCGAATCATGCATTTGTCGCTTCTGATCTGCTGTCACAGGCAGAACATGCCCCCGGTATTTCAATACTGGTTACCAGCTCTGAGGAAGTTGCAAACGGAGTATTAAGGGAAATATCCAGACAAATCGAGACTTCAACTCGCAGAGATCTGATAAAGGAATCCCTGGATAAATTTGGCGTTATCGTTATTGCAAAAGATATGAATGAGGCCGTGGATATCTCAAATACCCTGGCTCCGGAGCACTTACTGGTAATGGTGAAAAACGAAGACGAGGTTTTATCGGGGTTGAAACATGCAGGTGCTATATTCGCCGGGCCGTATACACCGGTAGCTGTTGGCGACTACTTTGCCGGACCGTCACATGTCTTACCAACTGGTGGGACAGCGAGATTTTTCTCCGGCCTGTCAGTAAATGATTTTCTTAAAAGAACAAGTATAATTTCATATTCGGAGGAAGTCCTGAGATCAGCAGCAGATGACATAATAACCATTGCGGAGTCAGAAGGCCTGCAGGCCCACGCTAATTCGGTACGGATAAGAATAGATAAGTAAATTGTACAAGACAAGAAATGTCGGGTTTCTTTCCCGACGACTTTGAATTCCCTATATACTAATACAAAAAATGGAAACTAAAAAACAATCAAGTTACTTCAGAAAAAATGTTGATGAAATGACCGGGTACATTCCCGGCGAACAGCCTAAGGACGGCCTATACATCAAACTCAATACTAATGAAAACCCATATGCCCCTTCCCCCAAAGTTCTTGCTGCCCTGAAGGATGAAATAGATGAAAGATTGCGGTTGTATCCTGACCCGGTCTCTACAGGCGCCAGGGAAAAGGTCGCAGAGGTATTTAAGACAAAACCGGAAAGAGTCATGGTAGGCAATGGATCTGATGATCTCTTGACCATAATAACCCGGAGCTTTGTCAGCAAAGATGATAAGGTTATTTATCCGTATCCGACGTATCTTTTATACAAGACGCTGTCAGAAATTCAGAATGCGAAAGAGTGCATTATTGATTTCCGTGAAGATTATTCTCTTCCGGAAGAGATCCTGGTAAAAGGCGCTGCCGTTACCTTTATGTGTAATCCCAACTCACCGTCAGGGACAATGATACCGGTTGACAAAATTTCAGAAATTGCAGGAAAGATAGACGGTATAATTGTGGTTGACGAAGCATATGCAGATTTTGCCGATGATAATTGTATGAGACTGGTTGATAAACACCCAAACCTCATTGTCCTGCGTACACTTTCCAAATCATATTCACTGGCCGGAATGCGTCTGGGTTTTGCTGTCGCACAGGAAGAACTGATTAATGGCATGATGAAGGTTAAAGATTCGTATAATGTGGACAGGCTCAGTATGGCATCTGCAGTTGCCGCACTGGACGATCAGGAAACGTTCAAACAAAACGTTTCCCGGATAATAAAAACACGAGAACACCTGATATACTCACTGAAAGAACTTGGATTTTTTGTATACCCATCCCAGTCAAACTTTGTTATGATCAGGTGCAAAGATTCCTACGAAGCGAAAGAGATCTATCGGGAACTGAAGGAGAGAAAGATACTTGTCAGATATATAGATCAACCAAGACTTGACGACTGCTTAAGAATTACGGTAGGAACAGACGAAGAAATAGATACTTTACTGAAAGAACTGGCAGATATACAGCTGGTTTTGCTGAATCAAAATAGCTGATTATGAAAAACAGGATATCTAATATAGACAGAAAGACGAATGAAACGAATATCAGTCTGTCACTTAATCTGGACGGTGAGGGTAAACGTTCGGTATCTACCGGTATAGGCTTCTTTGATCACATGCTGGACCTGTTTGCAAAACACGCCTTGTTTGATCTGGAGATTAAAGCTACCGGTGATACACATGTAGACTTTCATCATACGGTTGAGGATGTGGGTATCTGTGTAGGACTGGCGGTAAAAGAAGCTTTAGGCGATAAGGCGGGGATCGTCCGTTTTTCCAACGTCAGTGTGCCAATGCAGGAATCGCTTGCAAATATAGCGCTTGATATCAGCGGGCGTTCTGCCCTTGTCTTCAACGCAAAGTTAGACTCAAAGAAGATTGGTGATTTTGACTCTGAATTGATCAAGGAGTTTCTTGAGGCATTTACGGTAAACGCCGGTCTTAACCTTCATGTAGACGTCCCATACGGTGAAAACGCACATCACATTGCGGAAGCGATTTTCAAAGGTTTAGCAAAGGCCATTGACAGGGCAACGAGAATCGATGAACGAACGAATGAAGTCCCCTCGACAAAGGGTGTTTTATAAACGACGGTAATCTGTAGACACTCATACCTCTTTTAATTATTGATCGAAAGGATTTTTCCGTGACAATGAACAACAATATTATTATTAACTATAGAAATACGTTATCTTTAGCGTTTCTCATTATTGGTATTTTTTTATCTACCTTGACACCGACGGTATGGTCAGACGAACAGGAAGAGAATATCTCTCCACAACATTTCGGAGAAAGGGTTGCTCGCACACCCTGGCCAATGTACCGCCACGACCTGCACCATACGGGTCGCAGTCCTTACGCGGGGCCTGAGACAAATGACATAAAATGGACATTTCAGACTGAAGCGCCAATATCATCTTCTCCTGTAATAGGTATTGATGGTACCATATATTTCGGATCACAGGACACACATCTCTATGCCATCAATCCGGATGGCACGCTGAAATGGAAGTTTAAAACAGGAGCTGAGGTAGACTCGACTCCGACAATAGATGTTGATGGTGTTATATATGTTGGTTCCTGGGATAAATACCTCTATGCCATCAATCCGAACGGCAAGCTGAAATGGAAACATGAAACAAAAGGAGGTATTATCTCGTCTCCCGCAATAGGTAATGACGGTTCGATTTATTTTGGAGGCTGGGATAACAAAGTACATGCTATAGATGCGGAAGGCAAACACAAGTGGGGATACAAGACGGCAGACCACATATGGTCTTCTCCTGCGATAGGGGACAATGATATGGTTTATTGCGGTGCAGAAGATTACTATATATTTGCCCTCAAGCCTGATGGCAATGCCGTATGGTCATTTGGCACTCGCTATCTGCTGGAATCATCACCTACAATTGGAGATGATGGAGCATTATATTTCGGTTCTGAAGACTCATACCTCTACGCACTTTACCCTGACGGCAAACTGAAATGGAAATACAAAACAGAATATGATATTGATTCATCCACCGCCCTGGCACTGGACGGTACGATTTATACTGGGTCCGGAGACGGCAAACTCTACGCAATAAATCCAGACGGTACTCTTAAATGGACATTTCAAACTAAATATTCTGTAATGTCTTCGCCTGCAATTGATGCCAATGGAGTTATTTATGTGGGTTCTCGTGATAAGAAATTCTATGCGGTAAACCCTGACGGTACCATGAAGTGGTATGTTGAAACAGGCAGTGCTATTGAATCATCCGCCGCGATAGATAAAGACGGAACTATTTATATCGCCTCAACTGATGGCAAGCTCTACGCTATCGGGAAAAAGATGGAGATCTATCCGTGAGGATTTACGATTTAATTATAATCAAGAGGTAAGGAAAAATTCGGGAATACCCACTTTCACATTGAAAAAATCCGGATGATGAATATAACTCTTTCAATACCTGACTGGGTTGCCAGAGAGCTCTCCAGCTATCCCGAACATCTCCCTACACATGAAGACCGAATGAGAATGATTATTCATTTCTCAAAATTAAATTTTGAATACGGAACCGGTGGCCCCTTCGCTGCGGGAGTATTTGAACAAAATACCGGTAAAATAATTTCCATAGGTGTCAACATAGTTGTACCATCAAACTGCTCTTCAGCTCATGCCGAAATAATGGCCTTATCAATCGCTCAAAAGAAACGTAAAACATTTGACCTCGGAAGCCCCGGCATGGTGTCACACGAACTTGTTGTTAACTGGAGGCCATGTGCAATGTGTTACGGAGCAGTTCTATGGTCCGGCATACGATTGCTTGTAATAGCAGGCAGTGGAAAAGTGCTAGAGAAAATTACAGGTTTTGACGAAGGCCCTATTCACCCGGATTGGAAAGAAGAACTCAAAAAGCGTAATATAGATGTCATTGATAACGTACTGAGTGAAGAAGCCTGCAAAGTTTTCCATGCATTCACGGAAGGCAACGGTTTTGTATATAACCCATCCCGTGGAGATCCTTTGAAATAATGTGATGTTGTGTTTAACACAGAAAGGAGAAGAAATGAAATGAGATTAAGAACGGAAAGGATGTTTATCATCGTTGTAGTTTCAATAGTAATTTTCGGTTTCTGTTCCACAATGAATATTGTTTTTGCTTCTGAAGGCGTTACCTCAGCTTCGGGCTATCAGGAAACCGATGATGACAAAAAAGGTGCTGATGGAATAGGCAACAATGCCATCTTTGGAGGTAATGTGGGAATTGGTACAATGAACCCGCTAGCCAGACTTCATATTTTTGGCAGCCCCGGAGTTGACGGAATTATGTTCCCTGATGGAACATTACAGACCACTGCATCAACAAATGGATGGAGCAATACTTTTTGGCAAAAAGAGAACTCCGCTATATACAACACAAACAATGGTAATGTAGGCATAGGTACAAAAACTCCGGAGTCAAAGTTAGAAGTAAAAGGAGATATAAAGGCAAAGACAGTAAATGGTAATGATGTTGTCAGTACACAATCCTTTCAGATATTCCCTGCAGGGCATTTTTCGTTTACCACAGAACAAACCTCTTACTCATCGGTAACTAAATATTTGAATGGCGGCTTACTATCTCAATTCCTTGCACCTCTCGAAGGAACGAAGCGTTATTACCGGCTCAAGGTGACATATGCGGACAATATAACAGAATCTGATGGTGTTGCCGGTTCAAACTTGCGTTATATCGAAGACGATGGGAATGTTGAAATTTTCAACTTTGTTCTGGATTATTCATCGGCATCCGGTGATTGGATAAATCAGAGAGTAAGTGATAGATTTGTTTATGATGGTATTGAAGTAACGAGAATGGAATTCCGAAGTGGTGTCAGGGGTAAATATCTCCAAATTTATGGAATCTGGATAATTGCGGAGGATGTTATAGAATAAGAAAGTATACGGATAGAGAAAGAAGAACCACAGAGGAACACAAAGTAAAAGAAATAGGACACCGATAGGTGCAGATTTAAACAGATAGAAGGATACCATATAAAGATTGAATCTTGACTGGTCCAGGCTTGCCCGCCAGAATGACATGGTCAGGCTGGTAGCCTGAAGCAAAAAATTTGGGCTCAATTAAAATGATTGAACCAGCATAAATAACCCAAAAAGAGATCCTTTCTTTTAATATCTTATCATTATTGACAAAACCAGCTTCATCATATACATTGACAAAGCAATTTTTTAAAAGAATGCTCAAGCGCTTATTAAGCTATGGGAAATCACTGCTTTTGCAAAAGTAATAAACCTGTTTAATATTCTCTTTATATCTAAGATTTTAAAAATAACTAAAACCGATTACTCCATGCCGGAAATCATTGACAATTTAGACCAAGAGGTTGCTGTGGCAGTTGCTCATTACTGGGTTACCCGCAAGGCACAAGGGGAAAGACAAAAGAGTAAAGGCACCTCTGATGCCGGCTTGAGGAGTGCTGTGACCGGTGGAGCACAAATGGATGGATTTATCAATCTTGTTACAAAGATAATCTTAGATACCGGAATTGAAAGTAAGTATGTTTACCAGAAGAAATCATTAGAGTTGCCCGGATTCTTTCGGCCAACGAAGGAATGGGATTTACTTGTTATCAAAGATGGTAATTTAGTCGCTGCGGTAGAGGCGAAGTCTCAAGTTGGACCTTCATTTGGTAACAATTTTAATAACCGAACAGAAGAGGCGATGGGAACCGCTCTTGATCTATGGACAGCATTCAGAGAAGGCGCGTTTAGTGGAGATACTCAACCATTTCTTGGTTATTTCTTTATGCTTGAAGAGTGTGAAGCTTCAACACGTCCGGTGAGGGTAAAAGAACCGCACTTCAAGGTGTTACCTGAATTTGTAGGAGCTTCATATATGAAGAGATATGAGTTGTTTTGCAAAAAGCTTGTTCGCGAACGTCATTATACTTCTGCATCGTTTATTACCTCTAACAGTATCAATGGAGTTAATGGTATTTATAAAGAACCGTCAACAGATCTTGCCTTCTCCAGCTTTGCGAAATCGCTCTCCTCTCACGTAAGGATTTTTGCGGAATGACCGGCATGAATGAAACAGACCAAAAACTGATATACGGCGATTCGCGAAACCTCTCTTTTTTGCCAGACGCATCTGTTCATCTCGTAGTAACGTCCCCCCCGTACTGGAACCTTAAACGTTACAATGAAAATTCCGGTCAATTGGGCCACATAGATGATTATGAGACATTTTTAAAAGAACTGAAGAAAGTATGGAAAGGTGTATTCAGGGTCCTGGTTCCTGGCGGCAGATTAGTATGTGTCGTAGGTGATGTTTGCGTTTCACGACGTAAATACGGGCGGCATCTTGTCTTCCCTTTACACGCTGATATTTCTGTAATATGCAGGAAACTTGGATTTGATAATCTTAATCCCATCATCTGGCACAAAATATCAAATGCAAACTTTGAAGTATCCAATGGTACAAAGTTTCTGGGCAAGCCATACGAACCCAATGCTATTATCAAAAATGATATGGAATACATTTTAATGCAACGGAAACCGGGAGGATACAGACAGCCTACTGCAGAACAGAGAAAGCAAAGTAAAATAAGTAAAAATGATTTTAACGATTGGTTTAGGCAAATATGGAACATAACCGGCGCTTCTACAAAGAGTCACCCTGCCCCTTTTCCTCTCAAATTAGCAACCCGTCTGGTCAGGATGTTTTCCTTTAGTAATGATACGGTACTGGATCCTTTTTGCGGTTCCGGAACAACAATGATTGCAGCTTTAAGAAATGGCCGAAACAGCATTGGTATAGATATCGACAAAGAGTATTGCCGAATGACCGCACGAAACTTAAAAACGGAAATTAATGATTCATCAATCAATTCAAGGTTAATTTTCCAAAAAATGGCTAACGATAGTTCTGGTAAAATGAAAATCTGTGAAGATCAATCTTTATACAAAGTAAGAACCACAAAAAAAGTCTGAAATAGGTTGGGAAACTTAAGAGAGATTTAAAATAAAAATGCTCCGGAAAAAATTATTTTATTATTAATTTACTACGCAAAAATCTATCCAGACGATACTGATTTCGGTTTGATAAACAGTAAAAAAGGTGTTGATATAGCCTATATTTTTAAAGAAAGGAGTTAAATATGCGAATAAAACTAGTATTGTTAATAACCTGTTGTTTTCTCTTGGTTAATTCTGAAGCATACGCAATATCAAAGAAGAAATTGAATGATAGGATTGAAAGGTATAACAATTATCTTGATGAGGTAATGGAGATCCCAGATACCGAAATACCATCGAATCTTTTAAAGAGCTGTAAGGGCATCTTAATAATGCGTCAGTACAAAGCAGGGTTTATTTTTGGTGTCAAGGGTGGATCGGGTGTCGCGCTGAAGAGAGACAAAGAAACTGGCAAATGGAGCGCCCCCACATTTGTTACCAATGCCGAAGGAAGTTTTGGATTTCAAATTGGAGGTCAGGCGATTGATGCGATACTTTTGATAATGAATAAAAGTGGTGTTGAGTCGTTGCTGCAAGCAAAATGTAAATTAGGTGTTGATGTCTCTGTAGCCGCAGGTCCGGTTGGAAGGGACGCTGAAGCCAAGATAGGGCCTGACACTGCATTTCTGGTTTATTCAAAGGCGAAAGGTCTTTATGGAGGTATTTCATTAGAAGGTGGAATTATCACTCAGGATAATAAAGCTAACAAAAAATTCTACGGCAAAGAGGTTACCGTAAAAGAGATTTTCAAGGGAGAAGTCGATGTGCCTGAAGAGGCAAATGTACTAATTAAAACACTGGATAAATACTGTAATTGATGTAGAAGTTTTGAAGCATATTAATTCAAGACCTGATATTAGTACGTACAAAGTGAAATATAAAGGCCCTTTCTCGGACGAAACTATTTATGACAAAGCATTAGAATGAGAAGGCAATTAAAGGACTTTCCAAATACGTCAATATAGATATGTAATGCCAGGGTGTTTGTTGGAAATGTTCTACCAAAAGAGTTACCTGATTATTGAGCATATACCACAGTCCCTAAATTTTGTATATTTTATGAAGTCCTTAACCAACTCTTGTAAAACCAAATTTATACAATCATATCATACTAACTGCTGAAGCTCCATTTTTAATACCACGTGAGGAGACTTCTCTCAAAGGTCGTTCAACCTTTTGTACCGCAATGGACCGTATTTTAACTACACCCGATTAATTCCGTGTCTATCAAACAGCAACAACGAGAGCTACCGGTTTCACACTTGTTTCGCCGGTCATTACCGTTAAGCTATTGCAATCTCTCGGACAATTAAAATCTTTGGCAGATGCCGGTCTTCCCAATTGTTCAGCAGAGAATGTACTTCTCAGACTTACGATCCTAACAGTTTTCTCCCCTTCTTTTTTTAGTTCATGTTCCATATATTTCTCCTTTCTGGTCCTACGATACTTCTGCATCCTCACGTGGTAAATCCTGTTTTGTCATCTTATCTTTAATAACACTGTCGATGTACTGCCATAGCTCAGGGTTCTTCTCGGTTACCTGCAACATATAGTCGAAGATTACCTGATATTTTGCGCAGTTGAATTCGCAGAAATTACTTATCCCAGCTGCAAATCTTCCCTTATCACCATTGAGTTTCTCAAAGCAAAGGTCACAGACTTTCTGGAGATAGCAGGAAGTACATCCTGTCCAATCCAGGTGTAGTATTGTATTCAAATCTTTCATCTTCTCGTAATACCAGACACCTTCATTCACATTCCCAATGACTAAGTTCTCTCCTTTTGCAGATTTGTGACAGATAAAGATATCGCCGTTTCCTGAAACAGCTCCCTCCTTATAACCAGTTAAGCATCCCTTTGTGAAAGGTGTCGAATCCTCCCCATTAAAATAAACCTGGCTGGTTATCTGCATGTTAAAAAAGCGACCAAATGTGTCATGATATAGAGCAGCCTGTATGACATTTAGTTTTTTTATGATATCCTGATCAGATCTGAGTCCTTCCATGCGGAGCAGGACCCGCCCCAATGTATGAAGCATATTAAAAAAATGATCACTATCCTTTGCGAGATCGTAGTAGGGTTCCTTAACAACGAAAGAATAATGCCCCTCGCTTACAATGAGCTGGACGAGCGGATGCTTAAAAACTTTTCCGTCTTTATTCTCTAAAGCTTCAGGAGTGATTACGCCTTTCAAGCGTAAGTTGTTTCTAAAATACTTTGGACTACGGTCATAGATTTTTTGAAGGTTTTTTATGATTCTTTCAAAGCTTCCTTGCTTGTTTCCCTTGATTTTGCGGTATCGATCGTGACCAGTTTTTGTGCTGTCCAGACTGAATTGTAGATACACATTGTTCAGTATAAGGAAATCAAGAATCTCATGCGTGATGATAGTTCCATTCGAGGAAATCGTCACAGCAACTTTTTGACCATCTGGAGTAATTATACTCTTTAAGTATTCTACACCGCGCTTAATCAATTTAAACGCAATCAACGGCTCACCACCAAAAAAGTCCAAACGAATTTCCGGAGATTTCCTTGAGTGTGCGTGCAGAAACTTCATCGTGTTTTTAAGCGTATTCCAAGACATTGAAACCTGGGAAAGCTTCTCATGTTGTTTATATTGTCCTCCATAAATACAATACGAACAACCAAGGTTGCATTCAGTTGTAGTAAAAACAGTAAATCCTTCCATGCGTTCTGAGAGAACCTTTTCATATTGAGAGTTATCATGTCTGAGAGCACGTTGGAAATGATAAGAGACCAACAAATTGTCAGCCTGGACCGTCAACAGATCTCTATAGGCCTGTCGAAGCTGATCATCTGAATGTTGAGGCAGCAAAACGATTAACTCATCCAAGCCGACATTCCTTCCACGCAAGATCGATAACATGTCAAAAGCGACTCGATCGACCTTCAGAAAGTGAACATTCTTCGCATCAAAAACGAAGTAGCCTTCATCTGTCATAAACAATTCGATCGGTAGATATCTATATCCACCACCAAAACCACTTTTGAGACGATCTCTCTCCAAATCAGTAAGCGTGACATTGTCTTGGATCTTGTGAGTTGTAAAACGGGTCGCTCTACTCTCTAAGAGATTTAGTCTGCCGCTCTGACCATGCAGAGTTTTATCTTTAGAACTAACAAAATGTTCCATAATTTACCAACACTCCTCCCACGACTATTGTTACTTTACTATGTGCCATACAATCTAGTTCTCCATTCCAGGGACAACCCGGTAAAGGTTTCTTTATATTTAAACGTTCAGAACGGAACCACTATGAACTGAAAGTGTATAGTTTTAAACTAGCGTGCTGATATAACAAACGGTTAGAAATTAACGGTTACTATATCCGAACAGTTAGGGGTAGGTGATGACTCACAAACATGGTATGTATAGCTGCTACCACCTCCTTTTCCGATGTTATCAGTATAGGTATAAGGGAAAGAGTTTGGTGTCGTATCAACCAGTGTACCGTTTCGATATATATCGACGTAATCAGTATTTGCATTGCTCCAGGTTAAGTCTACTTTTTTAATACCCTTATCTTTGTACCCATTCGCAGAAAATACTATGGAAGCAGGTTGTGTCGTCGCATTAACAGGATCGTCATAATCAGATTGTCCTGAACCGTTATAAGCCGCTATCTGATACCAGTATTTTGTGTTAGATTCCACATCAGTGTCACTGTAAGCTTGAATGTCCTCGCCGACCATTGCAACATTATTCCAGGACTCACCGGAATCTACAGAACGTTCGATACGGAATCCGTATTCATCAATTGCATTATCCGTCCATGACAGGTTGATCTGACCGGAAGAAACTGCAATAGCATTCAAACCAGTCGGTGCAGATGGTGGAACTCCCGGTTGATTTTCGGTGCTAATATAGAGATCATCCACAAAAACGGTATCCAGGGGCTTATTGCCTCTGCTACGGTCTGTATCGAGCACACGGATAAGTACATTACCCTGTGTAGCAGGTGGCAGTGAAACAGAAACTATACCGTCATCCGTGGTATTGTTGATAGTCAATACATCAACGTAAGTTGCCCCTGCGTCCGTAGAATAAGCAAAAACAAAATTGTCATTATCTACAGTATCGCTTTGCCAGGCGTTAATAAACAGTGCTACCAAATTTCCGGATTGTACAGGGACTACCCAGACATGTTCCAGGTAGCTGTAACGATTGCTTCGCCTACCGCCAGATTCGCGTTCCCTGATAGATTCTGCTACTCCATCATCAGCTAAGGTATCAGTGTAAGAACCTGTTACTGTACCTGAAACATAATTCTCGCTGATCGGATATTGATTGATAGTGGGTGGTTGAGATACATCAATTGTAACCGTATCTGTACCGGTATCACCAATATCATCGGTCACCGTCAGCGTTACGACAAAAATACCTGCTGAATTATATGTATGCGATGGAGTTGCACTGTTCGAACCGCCACCGTCTCCGAAGTCCCAGGAATAGCCGGTAATCATTCCGTACGGTGCATCAGGATCATTGGAACCGATACTGTCAAAGTTGACGTTTAATGGTGCGGTACCAGAAGTAGAATCTGCCGAAGCCATTGCAATCGGTGCTTTGTTATCCACCGTGATGCTGACAGTATCACTATCAGACAGGCCATCGTTATCAACCACGGTGAGAGTTGACGTGTAGTTACCCGGAGCGTAATAGGTGTGGGCAGGATCACTGTTAAGTGAATTATCGCTGCCGTCACCAAAATTCCATTCGGAACTTTGAATGTCACCGTCAGGATCATAGGATTGATTGCCAAATAAATATATCGTGAAAGGTGCCGGGCCGTTCAGGGGAGGAGTCGCAGTTGCCACAGCTACCGGAGATTGCAGACCGCCAGGATCAGGAACGCTTCCACTGATAGTATATTGGCCAAGGCTTGCATAATCAGTGTAACCGGTTCCCAGTGGATCACCCTTACCGGTACCATCAATAGAAATGAAGTATTCGCCCGCAGGCAGCGCCGTCTCGTTGATGGAAGCAGACAGACCTTCTACCGGATTGGAGGTCGCAATCAGGAAGCCGCTTGCATCGTACAGTTCAGCAAGGATATCCAGATTAGGACTCAGCGGGACGGGATTGATACTTAGCAAAACATTACCGTTGCCGCTTACGAAACGAAAAAAATCAATGTCAGTTCTGCGTTCAATTAAACCGGTACCGTTGAGAGAAACCGTGGTACCGTCAGTTGTATTGCCAAGTACAGTCGAATTTGCCTGATCATTACCATGGTCATCTGCCATAAGCAATGCTCCATTGTTCTGGATGATCTGAATATCATCCTGGGAATTGTTGGAGTTTGCATATTCTCCTCTGCTCCATTGTACTAATTGTTTGTAGTAACCTACACCCATAATCGGGGCCCAACCTGTTGCACCGCTACCGTGACCGCTGTAATAAGAGGTACCACCTATAGCGCCATCGTGTGATAGACCAAGATTATGACCTGCCTCGTGTGAAACTGCTTCTGCCACACCTACTTCACTGGTGTTGAATACAAAAGCAGGTTTGTAGTAGTCTCCCACATAGTCAAAAACACCCACATACGCAAACCCTCCGCAACCACAACCGGCAAAATCGTCTACGGTCATCACTACACGTGTGCCGTAGCGGTCGTCAGTGCTACTGCTGCGGTTAATGGCGTCCTGGCCCGGGTCCTCCGTAGTTACATCCACATCAAACGGCGCATAATCCTCAGCAACACTTCGCCACACATTTTGAATGCGATCCATCTCTGTATTACTGAAAGAAGTCAGATCTCCATCCATATCATACGCAGGAGAAATAATCGGATCTCCATAGGATGAGTTCCAGGCAGTTCCTGTTGTCAGATGGCCATCGAAGTCCAGAAAAAGGACTCGTTTTGCTCCTGGACGGCTATGCAGTATAAATGTCTGATCATAAGGAAATGACTCTTCAGCAAGGGTAGAATCTCCATCTTCAACCGCTGGTTCAGGAAATTCGTCAATAAAGAACAACCGACCTTCAGTGTCTAACCAGGCAGTATTGTCTTGGATCATCATTGTAGCGAATTGCTGAGGAGTTGTTCCATACCAGGCTGCAACCGCAGGCAACTTACCAGCCAGTGCTTGAATAGCTCGCTCTCCCTGAGACTTTTCCGGTAAGGAAATTGTTGGGAAAGGTGGTTTTGCGAATACTGCCGAAGTAGTCAGGCATATAACAGTAAGTAGCGCAAAAGAGAAAAATAAGCGGTGCAAAACCGCTTCCCAATGATTGTGTTTTTCTCCAGCCGAATATCTTTGTTGCAGTTCAGGTTGTGAAGGACGTAAGATCATAATAAACTCCAAAGAAAATTTAAATATACAAAATAGTTGATAATTGGAGAGCATACGGGTAACAGTAACTAAGCTTACATACTCTCCCGGAATGAACACTTGTCCGTTGACAAACATTTCAGTAAATAATCATAAGACAGCACTACTTCCGCAACGGAAATGCCAAACCCATTAAAGTAAACGATATTTTGTTAAACAGCACTGTAGGTGTGTTATTTGCTGATATAACAAGTGGAGAGAAATCTACAACTGACAACAAAGCTTGATTGAGAGCGTATTATGTATCATGCCAGTACACTATTGTTCCAGAATGACACTCAATGCTTTGGAGTATAGCAGGTGACCACAAAAAAAAATATTAAGGGAGAAGGAGATGAAATGGTCTTTTTAAAAATGTCTATATAGATTTATAATACCGGAAAATTTGTTGAAGAAGTTATAGTAAAATACGGACAACGCCTATAAAATAGGTATTGCCCTTTGACGAAATAATTATGTTAGTCAGACAGTCCTGACACATTTTTTTAAATTAGAAAGGAGTCTAGTAATGAAAAAGCATCATTTGTGGCTTATGGTTATAATTGTTTTTGTTGCTGGTTTGATGTTTTCAAACATGTCAGTGCAAGCTAAAGAAAAAACCCCTGAAATACAATGGGAATATAAAACGTTAGAAGTAAATTTTGCGAATGATAAATATATAGAAACTAAATATAGAAGTCCTAGAGGACGGATACTCAAAAAAGATTTGTCAATGCTTAATGAACTTGGCAAAGATGGATGGGAACTTTGTGGTGTTAATAATGTTAATTATTATTTCAAAAGAGTAATTAAAGAAAACTAGCGGTTCAAACCTCGACAGGTTGTCCGGGAATAGGCAAAACACCATTACTGTCATTCTGAATTTACCCGCCTGAATGACGGAGTCGGGCAGGTTTCAGAATCTTTAGTACTTAGTTTAGACGAGTATAAGATTTCAGATCAAGTAATGTCATTCCTAACTTGATTGGGAACCTAAATGAAAGTTCGTAATATCATAAAAAGTATTGAAGAAGATGGATAGTATTGGGTCAAAACAAAAGGCAGTATTAAAGAGGATAAGATATGCGATATGCCATCGTCATTGAAAAAGGTCCAGAAAATTACTCAGCATATGTACCTGATCTACCCGGTTGCGTTTCTACCGGTTCGACAGTTAGCGATGCCGAAGAAAATATCAAGGAAGCTATTTCATTTCACATTGACGGCTTAAATGAAGACGGTCTGCCGGTACCCGAACCAACCACTATTTGTGAATATATTGAAACAGCTTGAAAAGTAAACAAGGAGAAAGATAATTCTTAGGAAGCCAAAAAGGCAGAAATTAGTGATCATGCCATCAAAGCAAAGTTGATTTTCCAAAAGATGACTAATGGTAGTTCAGGTAAAATAAAAATCAGCGAAGATCAGTCGCTGTACAAAGTAAGAACAGCAACAAAAGTGATGAAATAGGTTCTGGATTCACCCGATTACGTTTCTACCGGTTCGGCAGTTAGCAAAAGCGAAGAATCTCTTATGAGGATCCCAATTATGATTTATGACGTGCTGGTCTCCTCTGAGAGGAAGGCCTTCTTTACCGGTGATTTCGGAGTGATAGTTATATCCATGTAATCGTTGTTTTTTTCCCGGTTTGCCTTATAGTACAAGTATCTCAACTCAACAACCATTAACAGAGTACGGGCCACCCATGAGGCAATATCCCAGGTCCTGCGACAATAATAAACGGGAACGAACTCCGTACGAAACTTTGGTGAGCGCCGTTTTCTACCCTTAATCCGAAAAAGGCCAAAAAGAAAAGGATGGAGGCCTTCAATAAAAACTGCGTTTCGAAACCATATCATGTGTCTGGCAATATTTTTCCTCCGGCGGTCTTTCCTCCGTTTCAAAATCGTCTCAACATGTTTGCGGGAATAAAAGGATCTCCACGCATCCCGGTAAGCCCGCATTAGTTCATTACGACTCATTTTGGGGTGTTCCATGCAAGGCCGGGTTGTGTCATATTCATTCATATCTTTTGCCATCGGCACACCTTTCAGATAGTTATCAAGATGGTCCTGTGAACCTGGCAGTGGTGTCATCATAAAAAACTCTACGAATTCAATAGGGAGTTCCTGTTTCAGACGCTCCACATCTCGCATAATCGAATCATAGGTATCACCGGGAAAACCTATAATGTACCCGACATGAGTTACTACGCCGGCATCACGCCATGTCTGAAGCATTGTACGATAATCATTGATACGATTCTGTGGTTTGCTAACTGCCTTCAAATTATCAGAATTGACACTTTCCATACCAATAAAAATGCGTCGGCAACCGGCTCGTGCAACTTTATCAACGAACCTTGGAATCCGATATGACATCGTATCGGTCTGCACCATAAGAGAGACGTGCATCTTATCTTTTAAGGAAATGATGCGATCAGTAATTTCTTCCCAGTGTGGATGACGAGCAAAATTATCATCCGTAACAAAATATCCTCTAATACCTTGTTCTTGGTTTCGTTTGATTAACGCTTCAATATCGTCCGGTGAGCGCCCACGCATGGTATTGCCTTGTACATTTATGATCGTACAAAAAGAGCACTTAAAGGGACAGCCCCGTCCCGCATCAAATGACGTCTGGCGTAAAACGCCATAAAACGAAAGGATCTCTTTAGAAACAAATGGAGTTACCGCACCTTCCAGTGACGGTTGATCATTCAGGAAATTGTAAAGTGGTTTGAGCGAATTATTGTAAGCGTCCTTCAGCAACTCCCCCCAGCGATTTTCAACCTCTCCGGCAACCATAGTAATGCCGGCATCAATACCGTCCTGTATTTCATCCGGAACACGGGGAAGCATCTGGATGGACCCACTAACATGAAATCCTCCAATCATTACGTTAAGACCGCATGCTATGAATTCCTTGCCGAGATCAACAGCACGAGTAAATTGATTTGTCTGAACGCCAACCATACATACAACCGCGCGGTCAACGCCTGACTGCACTTCCCTAACCAGACGTTTTACCGGTATCCTCCGGACAGTTTCATCATAGAAATGAGTTATGATTTCCACATCCGGACCTAATACCTTCTGACGATCTGACTGTTCTGTAAGTGCATTAATCACCGCCATAGAATTAGAAACAAGCACACCACGGAACCAACTGATAACATAACCATCATCATCGTATCGAGAAGGTTTTATCAAAATAACATGAAATCGCTTCATCTATACCTCTTAAGTTAAACACAGCTTATAATTATAAGTAATCTCTTTTCTTAATAGTGTATCATTAAAACACAATACAGTAAGACTACAACTGTTTTTTAAGATATTATTCAGGAGGCAATTTAAGAGGGATTATACGAGATATTTTGTCTACATTGACTATAATGACCCGAATAATCTGGACAATGATTTTGAAACGAATGAGCCTGACACTCAAAGCAGGGAAGGAAAACTTTTGTAATGAACCTGATGCCAACTTGCAATGGGAATCATTAATCCTGGAATACCCTGATGACATGCAAATCCACACACTCCATGCTTTGAGGATAGGGTTATGTTTCAAGGTTAACAGAGGTGATTTAACGGATGGCCAGACAACGGAAATATTTGAGAATATGAAAAGAGCGTTGATTAATGCAGAGGCAATATGATTGATCATGGGGACCAGGTTTTTCATCTTGTAATGATAATATTTTTTGTGGAATTGTGGCCTTTTACGTTTGACAACAGCCTATTATTAGGTGGCCCAAAATGCGCTTCTCGTTACAAGATTTTAAATTATATTGTATTTTTCTCTTTTTCGCTAATACCCAGAAGATAGATTATAGAATCCAGATTTTCTTGTGATATGTTATAGTCAGCTTTTTCTCTCACCGTCTTGTGGGCGTTAAACGCTATTCCTAAACCTGCTTTGTCAAGCATGAGTAAATCATTTGCTCCGTCTCCTATAGCCACGACTTGATCCAAAGTAATATTTTCCTTATCAGCTATATCTTCAAGAATTTTTGCTTTAGATTCACCGTTGATTATTTCTCCAAGCACCTTACCGGTTAACTTTCCATCTTTTATCTCAAGTTTATTGGCAAAGGCATAGTCCAGGCCTAGCTCATTTTTTAATCGATCGGTAAAAAAGGTAAATCCACCGCTTATCACCGCAGTTTTATAACCCAGTTTTTTTAATATTTTTACCAGTTTTTTTGCACCAGGTGTGAATGGAATATTATGGTAAATTTCATCAAGAATATTTTCGTCAAGACCCCTGAGCAATTCCACTCGTTTGTTTAACGACTCATTAAAACTTAACTCGCCGTTCATAGCCTTACTTGTTATACCGCTGACTTCTTCGCCGTTTCCAGCAGATTTTGCCAGTTCATCTATAACTTCAACCTGTATAAGCGTACTGTCCATATCCATCACAACAAGCCTTTTTGATCTTCTGAAGATATCCTCCTTTTGAACAGCTATATCAACACCAAAATCCGTGCTTATGGAAAGCAGCTTCCCTGTCATGTCTTGAACATTTATGGTTTTGTCCGTTTTCACAATCATCTCAATACAGCATAACTCTCCCTGGCTGAGTTGTGTAATTCTTTCAATATTGACATTCTCTGAATATATAGCATGAGAGATTTGAGCAACTACTTGAGCAGTTATTTTCTCTCCCAGACAGGTAACTGCATACATAAAATTATTATCATGTTGTAAATGTTCTTCATATGAAGCTATCTTAAAGTCAAGCTCTACATTAAGTCTTTTTGCCTCAAGCAGTAAATCCTTTAACAATGATATTTGCCCACCCTTGCTTTCTCTTAAGTCCAGCATCATAGACAATAATATTAACTTGCGAATAACAATCTGCTCAATATCAATTATTTTTACGGCATTTTCTGACAGTATTGATGTAATTGATGAAACAATGCCCGGAGCGTCAGGCCCGCTAACCGTAATCACTATAAAATCGTCACTATTTTCCATTTTCTAAAATCCTGGGGCAGCGCCCATATTTATGTTTTCTGTAATTAATTGCCTATCTCTTGTTATTGCAAGAAGTATAGGGTCTAACTGTGTACGATGCAGAAAAAAATCTTTAAGTTTGGCAGTAAGAACATCTCTGTGTTTATCCGGACGATTAACATTGGTTTTTTGCTGACATTCCACATAAGTAACCATCACCTCTGCGTATGCTTGCAATAGAGGCTTGAAGCGGTAGTCTAAATAAATATTATTGGTAGTCGGCTTCATGCAATTGCTATGTGCAGGTTTTGCGGCAACATTTATATAGCAGGAGTGTAAACATGCACTTCTTCATCAAGTCGTTTCTCTAATCTATCTTTTTCCATTTCAAGATCATATCTTGCCTGAAGATTTATCCAAAACCTTTCTGAAAGACCAAAAAACTTTGATAGCCTTAAAGCTGTATCCGGGGTAATAGAACGTTTTCTATGAACAATTTCATTTATTCTACGTGCGGGTACAGTAATATCTTTAGCCAGCCTGTACTGACTAATGCTCATAGGTTTGAGAAATTCTTCCATGAGAATTTCACCCGGATGAATTGGATCTAATATCTTCTTTGCCATCTTTGCCTCCTAATGATAATCTATTATTTCAACGTTGTAAGCATCTCCTTTACGCCATTCAAAGCATATACGCCATTGATCATTAATACGGATACTATATTGCCCCTTCCTGTCTTTTGACAGTTTTTCAAGATGATTGTTCGGTGGTATACGTAAATCCACCAGGAGTTCAGCAGCTTCAACTATTTCAAGTTTTCTTCGGGCAATTTTTTGTATGTCCCTTGGAAGCCTGAGTGATATTCTACGACTGAATATCTTCTCTGTTTCTTTGCAAGCAAAGTCTTTAATCATCCATTAGATAGTATTGCACCTCGTTAATAATGTCAAGCGTTATTATTGTTTCATTGATATTTATACTATCAAATTAGGAACTTGTTTTCTCCGTATTATATGGGGGCTAAAGAGTGACAAATCTACCGCTTTTTTCAGCCATTGCCACTGCTTTTTTGATAATGTTAATTCCAGCATAACATTATCAAAATATTTCTTGATTTTCATCAACTATTTTGTTATTCGTACAAAATCACTAAAAAGCAAATTCCTATCATCTCATTAATTGTACCACAATACTAACTTTACAACTGGTCCAGTTTATGGGAAGCATGTCATTTATAGCCTGACTATCTATAATTGGCTAAATCGATAGTAGTGATCTTTGGAACCGGAAGGAATAGCGGTAATACAATAAATAGTTTTCTTAAACCAACCTGGAGAATAAATTAAAAATGAAAAAACTAATGTTAGTGTTCTCTATGATGCTTTTGTTCTCTTTTGGCTGCTCTACTAATCCGGAGATAACAACAAAATCAACAGCTCCATACCGGGTAGGTGAATGGTTGCCATCTGATCAGCAGACCTTGGACCAGAGTGCAAAAGCCCTTGTTCAGAGAACAAAAGCTTCGGAGAAACCTCTTCTGCCGGTTGTTCAGGAATTTAAGGAATTGATTGAGAATGATCCTGAATTATTCATGCTGTTCAACCAGATGTTTGATCAGATTCCTGATTCACCAAAATTTAAGAATGATCCTACTGGTAATCCTCAAATTCAAGACTATCAACATATGCTCAAGCTCATAAATCAGACTTTAACCGCTGCACCTGAATTTAATCAGACCGGTCTAGTGGGTTTTCCTATTAATGCTGCTATCGATTGGCCGATGGGAACTCCGGCAGGGACATCCGCTTTCTTGAATGAAAAAGTAAACCTTCAGCTTAAGAAAATACTTGATCAATGGGCAGTATTCTTATCTTCTAAAGAATCTAGACATGTTCTGAATGATGATCCTGAGAATGGTTGGTTTGGCTGCGATGCAATGAAAGCCATGCCAAACTTTGCCGAAGATTTTGTGTGTGATCCCGGCAAGCCTTTTTATGGTTTTACTTCATGGGATGATTTCTTTACTCGACAATTCCGCAAAGGCAAAAGGCCCGTCGCCAGCCCTGACGACGATTCTGTTATTGTTAATGCGTGTGAGTCTGCTCCGTATCGACTGGCGAGAAAGGTCAGGCAAAATGATCTATTCTGGATCAAAGCACAGCCATACTCATTAAATCACATGCTGGATGGAGACCCACTAAGCGCACAATTTGAGAGAGGAACTATTTATCAAGCCTTCCTGAGTGCGTTAAGTTATCATCGTTGGCATAGTCCTGTCAGCGGAACAATTGTAAAAACAAAAGTGATAGATGGTTCTTACTATGCCGAATCACTGGTAGAGGGTTTTGATCCGGCCGGGCCAAATGACTCACAGGGATATATTACTCAGGTGGCAACTCGTGCGTTAATCTTCATCCAGGCAGATAATCCTGATATTGGATTGATGTGTGTTATGTTTGTGGGCATGGCTGAAGTGTCATCAAATGAGATCACCGTATATGAAACCCAGCATGTTAAAAAGGGTGAACAGCTGGGTATGTTTCATTTTGGAGGTTCTACCCATTGCTTAATATTCCGTCCTGAAGTTAAGCTGGACTTTGATATGCATGGCCAAACTCCCAGCCTGCACTCTAATAATATTCCTTTAAAAGCACGAATCGCAACGGTAATAAAGTGATAGTTTAGCAAAAAAACTCTCCTGAACGAAGAAGGAGCAGTGGGGGCAATTCACATCAATTTGTCAAAGGGGATAAAGGGGTCATCTAAAGGGGTCAAGCGTTATTATTGTTTCATTTACATAAAGAGGCCTTATAGGTGTGAGTACAGAATTTAAATCAAAATTAAAGTCTGACCCTGTTCTTCGTTTGTAACGTTAGCTGCATAGTTTAGTAGCGCTAAATATTGCAACACAGCCTTGCACTTCAATTTTATAATCAGAATATTTGTTTGATAAGTAACTCTCTAAATCCTCGATACTATCTTCAGCATTGCAAAAAATACCCTTTTTGTTATAAAGCGACATTAACTTTATAGCAGCGCGACTTTTAGCGACACCATGAGACAAAATAGTTGAACCGAATATAATTCCATTATTCAACAATAAATGGTCTACATTATCGAGTACAACTAATTTATCTGACAGTTTACCAGGCAAGCAATGAAACAAATAATTTACAGAAATTGAATCAAATTTGGATATATCTAATTTTACTTCATCTAATACATTGAATCTGTACTTAGATGGTTTGTATCGTTTAATTCTTTTTCCCGCTTCATTTAAACTATTTTGATTTAAATCCATCAATCCGATTCTACAAGTAGCCGTAGGTAAATTACATTTATCTATGAAATACCCAGTACCCACACCAATATCGAGGTGGTTTGAGGAAATGTGATTGTTAAAGTGAGCCAAAAGCCTTTTTGTTGGGCATTTCCAAATAAATTGATTGGATATACCTAGTACCCAAAGATCATAAATAGAAAGAATTGGCTTTGAATAAACTTCTTGCCCACGATTTACTTCATCAGAGATTTCCAAAATTCCTCCGCATTCGATTTTTGTTTTCAGCTAACATTATCTTCAGGTGCGCGCTTTTCAGCGTCACCTGGAAGATTTGGTTAGAATATGTTTGCTTGAAAAAAACAGACTCAACAGTTTTGGAAAAGAGTCACCGTTAATGGAAAGTGTCATTGGCATATCTCTTTGATTCGTCCTACATCTCCACTAGTCAATCTTACCTTTATGCCATGAGGATGTGAAGGCGACTTTGTCAAGATATCTTTGACAACTCCTTCGGTCAATTTGCCACTTTTTTGATCCTGTTTTAATACTATCTTGACTTCAAGGCCTTGCTTTATATTCAATCTTTTTTTTCCAACCATAGGTATTTCCTTCTAACGATTTCGCTAACCAGCCGCGCAAAATGTTGACTTAAAATCAGACCGCGTATTTCGCGGTCTGGTTGAGCAGCTCGTTAGATGCCTTCCTCATTCAATCTAGTAAGCCAAAACTCAATATCTATATTGCTAAGTGCTACCGCAACAGAAGTAGTTAATTTGTTACCTTTATAATGAATCCCAATTATTTTTCCGTTTTTTGGATTAAATACAGGGGAGCCACTCATGCCATTGTATGTACGGATATCAAGTAAAAACTCTAGAGTGCCAGGTTCAACTTCAAAAGGTGTTCCTGCTGAAATATAACCTTGCTGTAATACTGGCCCAACACGACATAATTTCTGGGTTTGAGTATATACTAAATCTGGTTGCAAAAGAGCGGTTCCAGTTGGATAGCCCCACATTGCAACAGGATCGCCCACGTTAACTCCTGAAAGATCATCAAATACTACGGGTTTACATTGATCGAAATCATTTGATGTTTGCTCTCTTGAAAACCCTATGAATCCTATGTCTGGCCTATCTAGTTCATTTGGAATGAATGATTTAGTTATTCCTGTATAGCAAAGTTGCCAATTTGGTTCATTATCTTTTTGCGGGTAAACAAAAGAGATCAAAAATTGTTCTTTAGGAATTCCTTTTTCGTCTTCCTGCTTATATAGGCCCTCTAAGACATGACGATTAGTCATGACTAAATCTTCAGAAACGAGAAAACCAGTCCCAACAATAAAAAAGTCAGGATTAGTAGGATCCTTTTTATGCTCTTCCATAGGAACAGTTAAATATCCTATTGCACAAACAGATTTCCTGATTGTTTTTGCGATATCTTGATTCATATTTGTTTGCATCTAACGTCCTAGATGACATGCGAGAGAACAACTAAAAACATACTATACAATAAGACATAGACCGGACGTGCATTTCGAGTCAATGTCCATCTAATTGTTAGGTGTTTTATTTCGAATGCCATTTTTTAAACCTACGCCATGCTTCATTCAAGTTTGCACCTAAACCAAAAAAGTTTGGCTTTATATCAACTACATCAGTGCCGTTTGATTCGTGCAAGGCCCTCTCTTGTTCTGATCTAAGATTGGCCTCGGCAAGTGCCTTTCTCGCTAATTCATTAGATTCTTTTAGTAAAGCTACTTGCTCAGATGCGAGCTGTGTAGTCTTATTTGCAGCGGCCTCTTTTCGCAGAGCTTCTTTTTCTCTTTTTTGATTAAGCTCCATGAGTTGCTTTGCTGAACTCACATACGCTTCTGGATTCTCATGCATTATTCATCTCCTCCAGGCACCTAACGGCATAGCTAACCCGCCGGACATGGAGTGAGAAAATCAGAAGAGCATTCTCCGGTCGGGTTCAGAGCTTTGTTAAATTAGCTTTGTGTTGATCTACAATAATTTATTTTAAGTTAATCTTTTTTTTGGGCTAATTCTTTTGGATATATACAAGCAATTACAATTATTAGAAAAATCATATATACAGCAAGTAAAGGCTGCGTATTGAGCCGCACAAAAGGAAGATGATGAATTTGGTAAAAGGTTTATAGAATATGGTGCCATAATTAAAGGTAATCATGTACAAGATTTAAGGACATTATTAAATGGAAAACCTTTGTTTTAATTCAGCTTTCAGATATTCAGTAAGAATGCCGAAAGTCCAAGAGCTTGCAGGCTTTAATAAATTATCTTTTGCTTTGTTCCATATTGTTTCATCGGTGATGGAGTCTGCAAACTCAAAGCCATCCCAAGTTAATCTCCATACAATTACTAATATAGGGATGGTATTGCTATTACCAGGCATTTTTACCATACATTTAGCAAGCCCAGCCTCTTCAAGGAGCATTGCGTTAAAATTAAATGTATCTTCATCCATGCCGTCAATAAATTTAACAGCTTCGCCAGCGTCACGAACAGTTAGAACAATTTTACGAATTGCATCCATATTTCTATTCATTTTTAGCCCCAAAAAAACACCTATCGAAGGAATAAGTAAAAAAGTTACTAAAGTAATTTAACAGTGTGAATACATGGAAAATTTTCCATGTATTACCTTTATACAATGGAACGCTTTCCATGTATTAGTTTATTCAACAAGTATAACATGGAAACATAGTTACTGAAATTTCCATGTCGGTATGCTAGTAGATTATATCAAGGAAAACAAGAGGAAATTCAGACCAGATTCTAATTTAAAACTTATGGACAACGTCTTCCTGGTATTGGTATATCATCACTATGCCTATCGCATAGAACAAACGTATTGTAACTGAATCTAGCAATACATTAAGTTTCGCAAATGCAAAAAACATCCCAGAGAGATTGGAAAAATAGAAAACGAGGCATATTCCCTTTATACTTTCACATTTCTCTGTTACTCCCAATTCACAATTCACAATTACTGACAGACGGTATTGCAATCCGGAATAATACACACATGTCATTCTGAGTGCAGCGAAGAATCTAGGGGTGACAAATAGAGATTCTTCGTCGTTCCTCCTCAGAATGACATTGTGACACAGTCTGTTAGCCACCCTGAAATTATCATCATCCGGACAACTAGATCCCCATTTTCATGGGAATGACAGAGGGCAATATTGAATTAACTCATTGAATGAAAGAGTATTTATTTAAAAAAAGCTTTTTCCTACGTTTTTAATAAGATAGTATGGATATGTATACAATTATAAGACATTCAAGTAACCAACTAAAAGAGGAGAAATTATGCGGAAGAAGATACTGAGGGAGCATGTAATGTTTCCGACCACTTATCGGTTAAGGATTATTGTTATATTGACTATAGCGTTACTGTTTACCTTTCCGGTTTATGCCCAGGAGGCATTGTGGAAAGAACTGAATAGCAAGGTGATTAAATTTTATCAAGAGGGCCAGTACAGGAACGCGGTAAGTGCTGCCAATGAAGCATTAAAGGTTGCGGAGAAAACCTTTGGCCAGGAGCATTCAAAGGTTGCAACATCCCTGAATAATCTAGCCTTAATATATAAAGCCCTGGGTAAGCAAGCTGCAGCTGAGGATTTTTATAAGCAAGCGTTGACAATATTAGAGAAATCCTTTGGCGCAGATAATCCCAGAGTTGCAACGGCCCTTTATAATCTGGCGCGACTTTATCATGACCAGGGGAAATATGAAGAGGCCGAGCCTATGTATAAGCAGGTACTTGAAATAGATGAAAAGATACTCAGCCCGGAGCATCCGGATGTGGCCTTGTCCCTGAATAATCTGGCACAACTTTACAGAGATCAGGGACGGTATGACGAAGCAGAGTTTCTTTTTAAGCGTGTGTTGACAATACTGGAAAAAACTCTTGGGCCGGACCATCAGAATGTTGCATATGTCCAGAAAGAGCTGGCTTCGCTTTATCTGAAAACAGGAAAGAAAGAGGAGGCAGAGAGATTATCTGAACAAGCAGAGCAAATTCTTTCAAAAAGGATTAAGTAATCAATTTTCTCCCTGTCAACAGAAAGAGAGACTGTTTGAATGTATATGATTATCAAATGTCCCCTGCTCTATAAAAGCAATTTCCTTTCATCTACTGGCATGAATCTAGAATCCATTGCATGAAAAAATGATTATCAAAAATATCAATCGATTGTTAGTCATCCTCAAACCAGATAGGTCTTACAATCCTGATTGGGACAAGTATACAAGTCGTACACGACAACATTACGCATGCGTTATTGCTATAGCTGTTGGCTTAATGTTTGGGTGCACCAATCAGGACCATGTAAGCCAGGCATTATATATCAAAGGAGACCTGGTCTTAGATTACCAACCAGAGTCAAACCTTGTTCAAAAACAATCTATCCCTGGTAAACCAAAATATCCGGTCATTGATGTGCATACACATTTTTCAAGTGACTTAACCCCAACATTCCTGCTTGAAAAAATGGATGCACTGGGGATTAAAGCTATCATCAATTTGAGTGGTGGTTATGGGGTAAAGCTGGATCGAATGTTGGAGAAATTTTCGCAATATGATCCTGATCGATTTATCATTTTTTGTAATCTTGATTTTTCGAAAATAGATGACTCAGATTTTAGTGAGCAAATGGTGGCATTCCTGAGTGCCGCACATGCAAAAGGGGCCAGGGGTTTAAAAATTTTTAAGAACCTGGGGTTGACCGTTAAAGATAAAACAGGTCAGATTCTGGCAATTGATGATGTCCGCTTAGATCCTGTCTGGGCCAAAGCGGGGGAACTTGGTATGCCAGTGCTAATACACTCAGCGGATCCAATGGCATTTTTTAAACCGACTGATCGATTTAATGAACGCTTGATGCAGTTAAAAAGGCACCCGGATTGGAGTTTTTATGGTGCTGCATTTCCAAAACGTGAGATTATCATCGAGCAACGAAATCGGGTGATTGCAAGACATCCCAATACAATTTTTATTGGGGCTCATGTCGGTAATAGTGCTGAAGATTTAATGATGCTTGGCAAGCTTCTTGATGCTTACCCAAATTTATATGTGGATGTTGCCGGCAGAGTAGCAGAACTCGGACGGCAACCTTACACGGCAAGAAAGTTTTTTATAAAATATCAAGATCGCGTACTGTTCGGAACCGACCGTTATCCAGGCAAATCTATTCAGCCAAGATATAAAATCTATTATCGTTTTTTTCAAACACAAGATGAATACTTTGATTATTACGATCATCCATTCCCACCAACCGGTGAGTGGAAGGTTTATGGTCTGTTTTTACCTGATGAAGTTTTAGCAAAAATATATTTTAAGAATGCTCAAAGACTGCTTGGCTTGAGATAATGAATTAATAGGGATAGATGTATATGCTCAGTAATCAGGTAACCAGTATTTACAGGGAAATAAGGAGATTCTAAATGCCAAAGGAATACAAGATCGAAACAAAGGCACTGCATGCAGGGGCAGTGATTGATGAGACAACCTCAAGGGGAGTGCCTCTCTATAGGACAAGCTCATATGTATTCAGAGATACGAAACACGCGGCAGATCTGTTCGCATTAAAAGAACTGGGAAACATTTATACGCGACTCATGAACCCCACTCATGATGTCCTTGAAAAAAGAGTGGCAGAGCTTGAGGGAGGAGCCGGAGCGCTGGCGCTCGCCTCAGGAACTTCCGCAATATTTTATACTATTATTAATATCTGTAGTAATGGAGATGAGTTTGTGGCTGCCAACAATCTTTATGGCGGCACGTATACCATGTTCAAGAATATTCTGCCCGGTTTTGGAATAAAGTCTCATTTTGTTAATCCACTTGAGCCTGATAGCTTTGAGAAGGTGATAACTGATAAGACCAGGCTGATTTTTACTGAAACAATCGGGAACCCGGTCCTTGATGTAGCAAATATAAAAGAGATTGCTAAAATAGCGAAAAAACATCACCTGCCTTTAGTGGTTGACTCTACATTCACAACGCCGTATCTTTACCGGCCAATCGAAGATGGCGCCGATATTGTTGTCCATTCGCTTACCAAGTGGCTTGGAGGCCATGGTACCGGTATCGGTGGTATTGTAATCGACAGCGGGAAGTTTGACTGGACTGATAGAAAATTCAGGCTCTACAATGAACCCGACGAGTCATACCATGGCTTAAGGTACGCACATGACCTGGGCGACTTAAACCGTCTTGCCTTTATCCTGAGAATGAGACTTGTTCCTTTAAGAAATCTGGGGGCATGTATAAGTCCTGATAACGCATGGATGTTTCTACAGGGGATAGAAACCCTCCATCTCAGAATGCAGAGACATTCAGAAAATGCTATGAGAGTCGCGCAATATCTTTCAGATAATCCCTTTGTTGACTGGGTGAGATATCCCGGCCTTGAAAACGATCCTGCATACAAAAATGCCTCACTTCAATTTGAGAATGGTTTCGGGGGGATGGTTGTCTTCGGTATTAAGGGAGGTAAAGAGAGTGGAGAAAAATTTATCGATAATCTCAAACTGTTTTCTCATCTCGCCAATGTTGGCGACGCAAAATCACTCGCAATTCATCCGGCAAGCACTACCCATTCTCAACTCTCTGAAGATGAACAGCAAGCGAGTGGTATTACGCCTGACCTTGTAAGGCTTTCGATTGGAATAGAGAATATTGATGATATAATTGATGCTATTGATTCTGCACTGAAAGTTACTGAAGGATAAATAAAAAAATGACAATTGTAATACCGGAAAATTATCATGCAGAGAAACTGCTTAAAGATCACGGTATTGTGTGTAAAACACCGGAGGAGGCGCGTAAGGAGAAATTCCCTTCAATCCGCATCGGGATCTTAAATATTATGCCACAGGCTGAGACCTACGAATTTAATCTCCTTTATCCACTGGGCAGGTCTATTCTCCAGGTTGAGCCGGTATGGATACGTCTGAAGACCCATAACTACTACAGCACTGAAAATCCCCACCTTGAAAATCTTTATGTTTTCTTTGAAGAAGCTGTTGCAGAAAAGAAGCTCGATGGCCTGATACTGACAGGTGCCCCTGTGGAAGATATCCCGTTTCATGAGGTCATTTTCTGGGATGAGGTCTGTGAAATAATTGATTATGCTAAAATGAATATTACGTCAACTCTTGGTATATGCTGGGGAGGGCTTGCATTCGCAAAGTTTATGGGGGTTGAAAAAGAGGTTTACAGAAAGAAGATTTTTGGAGTACTTGAAACAAAAAATCTCTACCCCCATCATAAGATTACAGGAGGTCTGGATGATCTGTTCTGGTGCCCTTTTTCCAGCTTTTCCAGCTTACCGGATAAACCGATGGAAAAGAAGCGCGATGAGGGAAAGATAAACCTCCTTGCTCATTCTGATGTAGCAGGGTACATTATCTTCGAGAGTATTGATCACCGGTTTATCGCGCACCTTGGACATCCGGAATATCCCGCAGAAAGGCTTGTATATGAGTATCAGAGAGACGTAAGAAAAGGAAGAAAAGATGTCGAACTTCCGATAAATCTTGATATTGATAAACCACTGAATAGATGGCGGGGACATTGCCTCGATTTCTTTGCGCAATGGATTAAACATATCCATGAAACGACTTCTTCTTAATATGGAGTGCATCATCCGTGATGATGCATAATAAAGCAGTAACACGGTTACTGCACTCCAAACTTTAGGAATATTTATCAAAAAAACTTTTTTTCACACGTAATTAATAAGATATTATAGTGATATACTAACTATTGAAACAAAACTACGGAGGTAAATATGTCAGTAAAATATCGTAAACATTTTCTTTTCATTCTTATTTTACTTTTCATTCCGTGTAGTCTGTTTGCTGAAACGAAACAGGAGAATGCAACGTTTGCGGGAGGTTGCTTCTGGTGTATGGAACACCCTTTCGAAGGAGTGGAAGGCATTTCAGAAGTTTTATCCGGATATACCGGTGGGCGTAAAAAGAATCCAACGTATGAAGAGGTTTCTGCAGGAGCTACCTTTCATCTTGAATCTATCCAGATAACGTATGATCCCGCAAAAATAAGTTATTCAAAACTGCTTAATATGTTCTGGAGGCAGATAGACCCAACCGATCCGGACGGCCAGTTTGTTGATCGGGGTCTACAATACCGAACGGCTATTTTCTATCACAATGATGTACAAAAACGTCTGGCAGAGGAATCTAAAGAACAATTGGACAAATCAGGAAGATTCGACGAAGAAATTGTTACACCGATTATTAAGGCAACTGCATTTTATAAAGCGGAAGAATATCATCAGGATTTTTATAAAAAGAGACCACTACGGTATAAGATGTATAGAAGAGGATCTGGTCGTGATAAATTCCTGGAAAGGATTTGGGGTAAAGAGATGGAAACAGAACATAGTAGTAATAGTAAGAAATTTAACAAACCCACCAATGAGGAACTGTTGAAAAAACTGAATCCGTTACAATATAAAGTAACTCAGGAAAGCGGTACGGAAAGACCATTCGAAAATGAATATTGGGACAATAAAAAGGAGGGAATTTATGTTGATATCGTCTCCGGTGAGCCACTTTTCAGCTCACACGACAAGTTTGCTTCCGGAACTGGTTGGCCAAGTTTCACTAAACCGCTTGAACCTGACAATTTTTTGGAAGTGGAAGACAGAAAGTTTTCTATGAAGAGAATAGAGGTAAGAAGCAAACACGCGGATTCTCACCTCGGGCATCTATTTGATGACGGCCCTGATCCGACAGGACTCCGCTACTGTATGAACTCCGCATCTCTCCGCTTCATTTCAGAAGAGAACCTGGAAAAAGAGGGATATGGTGAATATAGGAAGCTTTTTGAGAAATAAAATATTGGTAATAGTAGCCGAAGGCTTTAGCCTGCGTTTATCATGATCTGATAAGTGTCTATGGATTTCTCATAAGTTACGCAACCTTAAGGATGCGGCTACCCGCCCCCGCCAGAATGATCGTCGGGCTGGCGAACGTACTGTTCGGTACGGGCGGACACAAATCCACTCAATTCAGGTCATAATTACTTTTTAAATTAAAGAACAGGAGGCTATTATGAAAGTACTTGTAGTTTACTACTCGTTATATGGACATGTATATCGATTAGGAGAGGAAGTCGCAGAAGGAGCGAGGTCTGTCGAAGGTGTAGAGGCTGACCTCAGGCGCGTACCGGAAACATTGTCCCCGGAGGTCCTGGAGAAAATGGGAGCGGTAAATGCGCAGGAAAAGCAGTCTCATATACCGATCTGCACTACAGACGAGCTGGCAGAAGCGGATGCCATTGTCTTCGGAACTCCAACGCGTTTCGGAAATATGTGCGGACAGATGCGGCAGTTCCTTGATTCCACAGGACAGTTATGGATGAGCGGTGCCCTTGTTGGAAAGGTTGGAAGTGTTTTCGTTAGTACGAATACACAGCACGGAGGACAGGAGTCTACAATATTAAGCTTTCATACAACACTGCTGCATCAGGGAATGGTGATCGTTGGACTACCCTATACTTTTAAAGGGCAGATGGCAATGGGAGAGATTACCGGTTGCTCGCCCTATGGAGCTTCAACTATAGCCAGCAGTGATGGAAGCCGTTCGCCAGCTGATAGTGAGCTGGCCGGAGCTCGCTTCCAGGGTGAACACGTCGCAAAAATATCCAGGAAGCTGACGGCATAAGCAATTCAAATTATAGAATGTGTGATTTATGTATCTGGAGTCTAAATGGCAAAAATATTAATCGCAGGCTGCGGAGATATCGGAACAGGTCTTGGCAAAGCTTTAAGTGAAAAAGGACACTATGTAGTCGGATTGAGACGTCACCCCCCTATTGAAGAAATGGGTATTCGTTTCATTGCGGCGGACTTAACAAACCCGGCTGAATTGGCAGATTTAGATACCGATTTCGATCAGGTATTTTTTATGGCTGCACCAAAGCTACACGATTTAAACGCTTACAGAGAAATTTATGAAGTTGGGTTGAATAATCTATTACATAAGCTTTCAATGAATCAACATAGTCCACACTGGATATCAGTCTCCTCTACCAGCGTCTATGGCCAGGTAGATGGGAAGTGGGTTGATGAGGACTCGTTAACGGTACCGAGGAAGTTTAATGGGCAGTTACAACTGTTATCGGAACAGAGTGTTCTGGCTGAAAACAAGAATAACCTGATAGTACGTTTCTCCGGGATATATGGTCCGGGACGTAGACGGATGTTAAGCTTAGCCGGGAAAAGCGGCCCGATACAATTTAAGCCCCCTTATTATACCAACAGAATCCACAAAGAAGACTGCATCGGTGTACTGATGTTTTTATTCGAAAAAAGAGTGGACGGCAATAAGTTGTATACTCACTATTTAGCAAGTGATGATGGATCTGCTCCAATGTGGGATGTGGTTTCCTGGCTGGCAAAAAAACTTAAGTGCAAGCCACCTGAAATCAAACAGGTAGATAAGGATGCTACTCAAAACAAAAGGTGCTGTAATAAGCGATTAAAGGAGCTGGGATACCGTTTTCAATATCCAACATACAAAGAAGGATATCCGCAATTAATAGCTGAATTCAATAACTCTTGATTTCAATAATCAAGGACCAATTTTCATCTAAAAGTATCAACCAGATTTGGTAGATAGTTTATACCGCTATGAAAAAATTCTTTTCGTAGTTCTTTTTGCCCATTAATAATGATTTCAGAATTCCCCGGTTTCCTCAGATTCGAAGGTAATAATTCTTGACATTAATAGTGTTATGTATACTATTATATTGTACTTACAATCTTTATGGTTAAAAAACTGCTCAAGTTATAATGGTAAATGTGATTTCCGGATTGGGAAAGAATATATATGGATATCCAAAAACAAATTGCTAAGGAATTAAAACGAAATATAAGAAAATATAAAAAGGCTCTAGAAGCTGCCAAAAAATTGGATACTAAGATATTACAGCTGAAGAAAAAAAGATCAGTTATTTAAAAAAATAGAATGAGGGGGGAACTGACATGTCAAATGAAATAGACAAAGTTGACAATGTTGATAATAGTGAACTTGCAATAACAAATATCAAGAAGTCTCCATACCTGACCAGACAAGGCAAGAAAGTGGCTAAGAGCATTATAAACGATACCATGTTGCATGAAGCCAGAAAACGCAGTGAAAGCCACGTGAATAAGATAGAAATTGAGACAGTAGTAGAAAAGAGTCAAAAAAAAATCGAAGGAATTATGGAAATAACATCTGTACATAGTGATTTTAAAGAGAAGCTAAAAGAGCAAATAACATCACCAGAGGTGTTAAAAAAAACAGATTCGGCTTTCGATGAAATCCATGAAGAAGCCATAAATAAGATTAAGAATTTGAGATAACAAACTAATCAGCTTATCACATTTATGAAGCTCCTTGCGCCAGGGATTATCAATTAATATTCTGCTAAATTTCGCCAAATAATAGCAGGGAAAGCCGATATATATACAGAAAACTCAGTTATCAGAATAACTCATTTCTGAAACTTCCTGCATACCACCCTCCGTTTTCACTCACAACACTACACACTCAGAGGTAAAAGATTTTTTTGCGGTAATAATTAATTTTTTGGAATAAATACATATACAATTTTTCAAAAAAAAAATATAATAATGAAAGTACGCAATCTTTAGAGTTAATCAATATTCTTTTGGTTGAACAATGGCAAGCTACCAGCAGTATGTGTAAATTAAATAGGCTATGAAGCATAATATTATTTTTTGTTATAGTAAGAAAAGAAGCCCAAACACTGTTTCTCTAAGTAAAGCCATCGGCACCTTTTGTCCGGGGAAAATATTGGTGGTGCTGATGCTGACAACTCTCCTGTTTGGTTGCGGTACAACAGCATACAATGTTAAATCTGCCGGAGAACTAAATGGTAACAAATTACTTACCGGTAGATTTGTTTTCTTTAACGACGATGTACACATCAAAAATGGTAAAGGTTTTAACGTATTTTTTAAAGAAAGAGAGTCTGAAACGTTCAGAATGTTTCAGCCTGATGAAAACGGATATGTATACATACCTGTAGATGAAGGCCAATATCACATTTCAAGGATTAAGTATAATAAACTTAATGGGCATCTCCTTTTCCCTGTACATCAAGGCTCCGGGATAAATGTTGATGTTTCTGATACCGTTGTCAATTTTGGTACAGTCCAGGTAAGCCTTCAACAAAATATAACATCCAAAATTGCATACGTATCCACCTATGGCTACCCTTACGCAGGCAAATTGATGCCTTCTTCACTTAAACCTGAGCTAAGTATCTCACAAATTCCTGACTGGAATGTTACCCATCAATATCTATTATCATCCAAACTTGACATATTGCCTGAATCTGTAAGGGATGAGACTGTTAATTTTTCAGAAGAAGTGGAGACTCCTTTTAGATGATAACTTGAATTAATTATTAGTAGAGATTGTCTGTAGGAAAGAGTTAATCCTCACCCCCTCCCCATCTGGTAATATAGAGGCAGAAGGGAATTTCATTTAATATATGAGAAGTATAAAATAAGGATTTCTCTTCTTGTGGAAGAAGGCGTCATTACGTCGGGTAACCTGCCCCCGTCAGAACGGGTTCATCCGGGCTGACAACCTCACTATTAAAGCGGGGAAACCCGGCCAACGCATAAAAACAAAATATTTTTAACACGTTTATATTCACGCACGGACAGGAGAAGAATGGATAGCCTAGAACTGAAGCCTGATGATAGAGTATTGATTCTCGGGGGAACCGGCTTTATAGGAAAAAGGCTTGTTGCTGAACTCACGGGGAGAAATATCAAACTCAGACTGCTTGTTCGTAATCCGTCAAAAGTACCTGATGCTATTCTGAAAAACAAAAATATTGAGATTGTACAGGGCGATATTGTCAGTGGAGATGGACTCAAGGAAGCAGTCAGTGGAATTCACACCGCATATTATCTCGTTCACTCCATGGGCGGTAAGAGTATGTTTAAAAATACTGAATTTGCAAAAATGGATAAAGATGCTGCAAAAAACTTTATCTCGTCAGCAAATGAATCAGGAATCAAGAGAGTAATTTACCTTGGCGGGCTTGGAGAGACAGGAAAAGATCTATCAGAACATCTGAGAAGCAGAGAAGAGGTTGCCGAAGTACTTTCTTCGGGTATACCACTTGCTACAGTTCTTCGCGCGGCTATAATTATAGGGGCAGGAAGCGCATCATTTATCATGTTGAAATATCTTGTGGAACGGCTGCCTGTTATGATATGCCCGAAGTGGATAGATACAAGAATTCAACCGATTGCAGTAGGTGATGTCCTGGCATATCTTACAGAATGTTTACTAAAACCGGACACAGCAGGAAAACAATTTGATATTGGCGGCCCAGAAGTTCTGACTTACCGGGAGATGATGCAGCAATACACAGAAGCAGTAGGAATCCCCAGAAGGATTATTTTTCGTGCACCGGTGTTATCACCTCACCTTGCCGCCTACTGGGTCGACCTGGTAACACCCATACCATCCGGTATAGCACATCCACTCATAGAAGGGTTAAAAAATGAGGTTATATGCCTGGATGACAGTATTACTGAATATGTCCCCATAAAAAGGACTCCATTCAAGGAAGCTGTTCAGATTGCAGTTTCAGAAAAAATAAAATAATATGAACAACCCTGCATCTTTCCTAAAGGATTATGAGTGTTTCTATGTAACATAATTTACTCTTCTACCCGGATACCTTTTTCTTTGAAACCCTCAAGCACCTCCGTTAACTGTTCTTCTGTACAGTCTTCAATCTGGTAAACGTCTTTTACTCCATCCCTGAACTCTAATAGAATATGGCCTTTATCATCCTTATAAACTCTCCGGAGATACTCACTGGAGAGCCAGGGGGTGATTATTTCCATAAAATCAGATAAACTACACCTCTTCATTTAAGCTACTCCTTCCTTTGTCTAAACCTTTAAAAACAGGACAACCGATTTTTCTACGTACAAATGGTATTTTATACTTTATTAGCTTCCTATCAATAATTAAATTATGTAAAATGTACGATAGTTTTACCCGTGAGATTCTATATTTAGAACCATTTATTAAAACCAATGTTAAATAAAAAACTATTATTTTTAACCGTAATTATTGTGATTAGCATGGGTTGCCATTCAGTTGCAAATACGGTAAATACAGTAAAAACAGACAGGTTAAGGAATTTTCCTGCTGAAATCAGCGAAGGAGATATTGTTCATGTTGCAACAGGTGAGAAGATAACGTTTTCACAACTTGCTGATTCTTTTGACGGTGCAAGGATAATCTATGTAGGTGAGGTCCATTCAAACAAGGAATCTCATGAATTAGAACTGCAGGTACTGAAGGAATTTTATAAGAGAAGCAATGGTGATTTGGCGATTGGCATGGAGATGTTTAAGAGACCACATCAGGAAATTCTGGATAAATGGACAAACGGAGAGATCAGTGAGAAGGAGCTATTATATTCAACGGACTGGGATTACGAATGGGGCTATGACTATAATCATTATAAAGAAATTATGGACTTCATACGTGACAATAAGATCCCGGTAGTAGCGATGAACATTACAAAAAAATTCGGTAAAACAATAAGAAAAAAGGGAATTGAAGGTCTGAGTGATGAGGAGAAAGAAACACTGCCTGAAATAGATACTACTGATGTCTACCACAGAAAATATCTTGAAAGGATTTTAATGAGCCATGGCCATGGTGATATCGACATGAGTGGTCTCTTCGAAAAGTTTTACCAGGTTCAGTGTACCTGGGAAGATGTTATGGCAGACAGTATAAGCAAGTACCTATCATCTCCACAGGCAAAAGGCAAAAAATTTCTGGTATTCGTAGGAGGTGGCCATATCATCTATCATTTTGGTGTTCCAAAGAGAGTATACCGAAGTAACCATCTCCCTTATCTAACTATTGAAACATACGAGAAGAGGACTCTTAATCCGGAAAATGACCATCCACTGTTCGCAGGAGATATACCCCTTCAACCCGCAGATTATGTGAAAGTTGTTCAGTTACCCGAACCGAAGAAAACAAAAGTGGTACTGGGAGTGATGATTCGAAACCTGCCGGAAGACGAAACAGAAGAGAAGAAGAAAGAAGAAAACGAAAAAGACCGGAAATATAAGGTTGTTATGGATAGCGTCCGGGAGGATAGTCCTGCCGGCAAGGCGGGTCTGCAGGCAGGGGATATTATCCTGTCAATGGACGGTGAGTCGATCAACAGGGTATTTGATGTAATCTACAAAGTCCGCCAGAAAAAGGCCGGAGATACCTGCCAGATAGAAATATTGCGCGGGAAAGAAGAGATGACGGTAGATGTAACATTCTTTGAATCAAAAAAAAATTGATAAAAACTTCTTAATACATAAAACAAGCACTTATCTTAGAAAGTTAATATGAGTCTTACCAACGAGACAAAAGAAATCATTAAAGCGACGGTACCGATAATTGAGAAAAATGAAGCAGAGTTGACAAAGAAGATTTATCCGTTACTGTTCACTCGTAATCCTTCGATGAAAATCTTTTTCAACCGGGACCATCTGCGTAAAGGAACACAACCGAGAGCATTTATTGGTTCAATTATAGAATATGCCAAGAACATCGATAATCTTGACGCAATTAAACCGCTTATAAATGATATAGCGGAAAAACACGCTGCATTGAACATCAAGCCTGTACAATACTCTATTGTTAATATCTGCCTTCTGGAAGTATTTGGAAAGGCACTTGGAACAAGAGGTACTCATGTGGTAAAGAGGGCCTGGAAAGATGCTATCGAGGATCTTGCAAATATTATCATTAAAGCTGAAACCAGAAAATATGAAGAGACATTAGCAAAAGAAGGTGGCTGGAAAGGCTTCAAAAAATTTACCATTACCAATAAAGAAAATGAAAGTGCTATGATAACCTCATTTTATCTTGAACCAACAGATGGAAAAACTATCGTAATCGGCAAGGCTGGCCAGTACATCAATATGATGTTGGATGTACCTGAAAGAGGTACTGTTTTTCGCAACTATTCCCTCTCAAGCAACCCGAATAGTAACTACTATCGAATTTCAGTCAAACGGGAAGAAAACGGTCTCGTATCAAATTATCTCCATGATATGTTTTCTGAGGGAGATAAAATAAAATTAAGTCCACCTTACGGTTCTCTCTATCTCAAGGAGACAGATAAGCCTGCGGTACTTATCAGTGGCGGAGTCGGGATAACCCCGATGATCAGTATTCTACAGGATGCGGTGAAACAACAGCTTACCAGACAGATATATTTTATTCATGGAGCACGTAATAGAAATGCCCATGCATTTAAGGACGACGTTGTAACATTAACAGCAGATCACGATAACGTTAACCATCATTTTTTCTACTCCAGAAATTCGGCAAAGTCAGCGGATACAGAACCAGGAAGAATTACTATAAGCTCGGTAAAAGAGATCGCGAACCACCGAAAAGATGTGGAATTTTATCTCTGCGGTCCGGCACAAATGATGAAGGACTTATACCGGGAATTAATCAATTGGGGAGTCACCCCAAATAATATCGCCTACGAATATTTTGGCCCTAGAAAGGATATTATAGGATGAATCATGATAGATCGTCATCGCGACAATAACACTTCGACTCCGTTCAAGATGACGTCACACTGAGCGGAGTCGAAGTGTTATTAACATTGAATTTCCTATACATCAAATCAGGCACAATATATTCATTTATAAAACAGTTTGAAATTACTAAAAATAAGAGCAACAAGATATAACGATCAACTAATTCAACTAAAGGAGATGTAAACATGAAAGTTGCAATAACCGGTTCTTCAGGACTCATAGGATCCAGCTTAGTTTCATTCTTATCAAAAAAGGATGTTACCGTAAGTAAGATTTTACGTGAAAATCCGGAAGAGAATGAAATCTCCTGGAAACCTGAAGGTGGAGATTGGGATTCTGCGTTTGCAGGGGGTATTGACGGAATTGTTCACCTGGCAGGTGAAAATGTTGCATCCGGAAGATGGACAAAAACCAAAAAGAAGAAGATCAGGAACAGCCGTATAGAAGGGACGAAGAGACTTTGCGAGTACATCCTTAAACTACCTAACCCCCCTTCTGTTTTTATCTGCGCGTCTGCAATTGGCTTCTATGGCGACAGGGGAATGGAGTTCTTAAATGAAGGCAGTCCAAGAGGGAGTGGATTCCTGCCGGATGTTTGTGTCGGTTGGGAAGAAGCTGCAAATATCGTATCGAAAGCCGGTATCCGGGTTGTCAATGTAAGGTTTGGTATAGTCCTCAGCAAAGACGGTGGTGCCCTGGTAAAAATGCTGACTCCTTTTAATATTGGAATGGGAGGAAAAATCGGAAGCGGCACACAGTACATGAGCTGGGTGGCCATGGATGATGTAACAGGCGCAATTCATCACGCGTTGGTTACGGACTCACTGAAAGGGCCCGTAAATATAACGGCGCCTTATCCGGTAACAAATATTGAATTTACCCATACACTTGGAAAGGTGATAAACAGGCCTACCGTTATACCAATGCCTGCTTTTGCGGCCAGGCTCGCTTTAGGTGAAATGGCAAAAGATCTACTACTTGCAAGTGCAAAGGTCGCGCCAAAGAAACTGTCAGATTCCGGATATGAATTTCAATACCCGGAGCTAGAAGACGCACTTAGACATGCTTTAAGTGTCGATTAGTTGAAAATCAAAGAAATCTTCTTGTCACTTACTCATAGTAGATCCCTTAAACTTATTTACGCTTCATTAATTGAAAATCGACAACTTTTGTCTTTTCTGTTTCTACTGTTACCTCTTTCGATACTGTCATTAACGATTCATGCCAGGCATTAAGTGTGTATGCTCCGGGTGGAACATTTTCAATTGTAAAGGCTCCGTTCTTACCCGTAACAGAAAAATATGGGTTGTCGAGTACAACCACAAATGCAGACATCTCGGCATGCACGTTACATAAAATAGGTATTTCACAAGCTTCGTTAAACTCTACTGTCTTTACAACTCCAACGCTATACGTACCAAGATTTAGCGGCTGACAGCAATCAGGTGGTGAAAAGACGTTGTGTTGAACACTATCACTGTTTAGAAAATCAATCTTCGTTCCCTTTTGTACTGCTAAAACGTGCGGAACAAAAATAAGGTTAAATTGGTCAATTATTCCATGTTCCTCCGGAGCGGGATAGTTATTGTCCCCTACTTTTTTAATGGAGACAACTACATTTTCCGGGTATCTGGCTCTTTTACATTCCACATTTCCAGTAATAGTTCCTCCGTTCTCAACCATAATATCGATCTTTATCTCCCGTTTTAAATCCCGCGTGGCCTCTATTAACTTCTCCTGCATTTCAGGGCTATTCATCCTACAACCCGGATTTCCACATCCCCGTCCACTGCCACCTTTACCTATCGCTTCCTCTCTTTTAAGAAGTTGATTGTCAGAGTGCCGTCCCCAACCACGCCAGGCAGGAAACCCGTCTGCATCTCTCAGTACTAAAATATCATCACCCTTTTTTACTTCGTAAGCAGTTATGACCGGTTTGCCCCCATAAAAAGACTTTGAACCAGTAATTTCAATCTTGTCCTTCTCCTCAATTTCCATATCCTGGTTTTCAATGTACCATTCAGGTCCTAAGTGAACGGTTACTGTTTCCTCATCGGCCATCACTTGTAGCTGGATTCCGGAAAATCCTTCTTTTCCTCGAATAACCTTCTCTATGCTGACAACCTCTCCACTGATTTTTTCTGTTGTTTCCTGGTTATACATCCTGTAACACTGATTCCCCCGTCCACATCCTCCCCTCCTGCCCATTCCTCGCTGTGCAAAAGAGTCAACGGTGAAAAAAACATTTGAAACAACTACCGTAGTTACTAACATTATGAATATTAGAACTTTCATTGTTTGTTCCTCCTATCTTACTAACTAAACTCTATTAAGAAGTAGTGTTCTCAACAACTTCCCTCTCTACTTCTATTGTAATTATAGAGCAAACTGGAGAATAAGAAAATTGGACAAAGGTGGCATTTTACAATATCTTTGGATTCTTTTTGGATGCAACTTTAGTTGCATTTCAGGGAATGGTTAACAACAAATAAAAAATATTAATCGCGGAGGAAAGCAGGAAATACAGGAAAAATACTTTAGAAAACAGATTCTTTGTTTTTCTTTTTTTCTTACTTCCTGTAATTCCTGCCTTCCCTAGAGGTTCTGATCTTTAAGACTTTTAACTATGGATCAAAAAGATAGTTGAAAAATAAAACTGTTATTTGTTTTATCAAAATCTTTTGTTTTACAACACGGGCAATACTGGACTCGAACCAGTGACCCCTTGTTTGTCGAGCAAGGAAAAGAAGAAGTAGAGTTTATTGGTTTAGTTGGAAGTGTTATGGTTTGACGGTGTTTTATTCTGTTTTGGCAAGCGTTAACGGGGCTATAGATTCTATTAGTTCTCCAACAGTTAGCGGCTTCGCAATTATCCTCTTATCCTTGTCCAGCAGATACATCCTTGGAGTAGACCATACGCCATAATCCGCTGCGACCTTGCCTTCCCCACTCTTCAACTCTGAATAATTTATCCAACGGTACTGTTCATTTGAAATAGCGTTTTGCCATTCGATCCGTTCTTTATCAATAGATATGGCCAATATCTCCAGATCCTTATCTTTGTATTCCCCATAAATCTCTTTTAGCACAGACAGTAATGACTCGCAATGCGGACACCAGCTTGCCCAGAATAGTACCAGGGTTACTCCGCACTGATATTTGACAGCTTCATTTGAGATCCGCTTGCAGGGACCACCGCACCTTCCGCAGCATTTAAATCAAAAAGTCACTGCTGAGGCATCTGTATCTCAGGAGAATATTCCCTACGGCCATTTTCCTGATCATCTCTATCCTGTCTTTCAGCACCATTAATATTACTGGCATTTTCCAACTCCTTATTTTTCTATCTAAATAGATGAAAGAAGCCTTTCATAGTAGTGGTAGTTAATGCCAGGAAAAAACGGTCCTTATCCATTTTGCTTTTTAAGCAAAAGTAAATACTTTCATTAAAACTGATTTTACCGGTTTTGCTTCACCTAGTACCATGCAGCGAATCCGTTCTACTAAAACAGGCTTGTTATCGATCTGAAATACTTCGTTGGTGTACTCTTCTTTTGACTCTATTGAACCGCATACATGACAACGGGACATATTTCACCCCCTTTTAGAATAGTTAATCCATTCATCTTCATTTGGTTCATAAATGGTGATAATCTTTACAAATTCTATGTCAGCAAGTGACACTTGTATATGTATTGGGCATTCAATATTGGTGAATCCTAAAAGCAAACAACTGGATGTGATTACGAGTGACGTTCTCTGCCATTGATCCTGCGAGCAATAACTATTAGTATGGTTTACAGCTATTGGCTTGGAGAAGGCTTTAGCATATCTCTTATTAGCTGATTATCGTAGCAACGTCAAATAGTTAATATCAATGGCAAAATTATGCTAGCTTTAATTTAAGAATAGATACGGTTAGAATTTGGACGGGAACTCTTATTCTTTGAATGTTTTATTGATTTTATCTGTAGATTTTCTATACTCATGTGAATATATCATATTTAAACAAAACGGTAACAAATTAAAACCTACAAGACCCACCACATATTATAGGTAAATGATAAGCGATTTATTACAAAACGCTATTAAAGAAGGCAGGATTGAGTGGCAAAGACATGCTCTTGAAAAGATGATGGAAAGGGGCATATCAAGAAAAGCTGTTAAGGACGTTTTACTAAACGGAGAGATTATTGAGAGTTATCCTGATGATAAACCATACCCAAGTGCTTTATTCCTTGGATGGGTAAAAAACCAACCTTTGCACGTGGTAGGATCGCTGGATTCTACGACAGGCTGGTGTTTTATTATCACGGCATATAAACCAGATTCAGAATATTTTGAATCCGATTATAAGACAAGGAGAGTAATATGAAAATAGGTACACTCCCTGCTGCATGCCCTCTTTGCGGAGGGAGAAAAAAAGCAGGGAAAACAACGTTCACTGTTGATCTCGGTTTTGGTGTAGTTGTCGTTAGAGAAGTCCCTGCAACGGTATGTTCTCAATGTGGTGCAGATTGGATTGAGGATGCCATTTCAGAAAAGTTAGAAAAAATTGTTGATGATGCCAGACAGAAACATAATCTAGTTGAAGTTACTACATTAGCCGGTTAACACCCAAACCAAACGAGTCAGAAAAGGAATTGTTCCTACTATCTTCCCAGAACACTCCATCAATTCTCCAGGTAAAAAGGATACGGTAATATTCTGACCAGTACCTCTTATAAATTTTGGTTACAAAATGGTCACACCTTTCATGATTCCTTCATCTGCAACTTCTCACAACTCCTTGTATGATAATATGGGCGTACTGGACTCACTTCGTCATTTCATTCCTCAGAACAAGCTCACACTAATTTTATATACTGATAAAACCTTCAGTGACCCCTTGCTTGTCGATTAATTCATCTAATCACAAAGTTTTCCAGTCTAGTACCGACTGGTTTATCCTGTCTAGGTTTATGACGATAATACTGTAACCATTTCCAGTCTATTGCAGACTGTTTTGAAATGTTTTGGTCACAACGTGGCCACACTCACTATCTCCCTGTCTGTTCTGTAAAAGCCTATCAAGGGTATTGACTGCTTTTCGTTTGTGTCCTGATGCAAGGTGAGCATACCTCAGAGTCATAGTTAATGACTTGTGTCCAAGCAAATCCTTTACACTAACCAAATCAACACCTGCCATAACAAGGTGACTCGCAAAGGTGTGACGACAATCATGGAATCTGAAATCATGGATTCCCGCCTTCCTTAATGCCGTACTGAAGCTATGCTTGATTGACTTGTATGGATTACCATCCCTGTCAGTGAATACGTGGATGCTCTCAATGCTGTGTGGCATCTCACTAAACATCTCCTGGAGTGTATCATCTATCGGGATTTCCTTACGTTCACCATTCTTCGTCGTATCAAGCAGGATAAACCCGTGATTCAAATCCACCTGCTTCCATTTCAAGCCGAGAATCTCTCCACGCCTCATTCCAGTATGCAAGGCTACAGTTACAATCGGTTTTAAGTGAGGAGCACAACAATCAATCAGAGTTTGACACTCTTCAATGGTTAAAAACCGAAGTCGCCTGTTGTTCTCCTCCAGCGGCTTTACCATACGCACAAGTTTCAATGCTTTCTCACTTGCCATCTCCCATTGAACGCCTTTGTTAATCATGTGTTTTAAACAACCTGTAAGGCGATTGACAGTAGAAGGCTTATTGTATTTAAGCCGTACACTCTGCCACTGCTCAATGATCCTTGGATTCAGATCCTTCACATAAAGATTACCGAACACCTCGACCAGTTGCTTGACCCATATCTTCTTCGTCTTATGTACTCTCTGCCTCTCTGTCCATTTCAGATATTCCTGAGCCAATTCAGCAAGTTTACATACATTCACACTGTTCTTAATCTCAGGACTCTTCGCTTCACGGATTTCCCGTTTACGGTTGTCCAGGATAAGCTCAGCTTCACGCCTCTTCGTCGTGTTGGTACTCTCACGATGACGCTTGCCATTAAGCCTGTAATCAATGTAGTACGTCTGACCACGTTTGTATAAACTGCCATTCATATTTTATTCACCCCCTTTCCAATATATCTAAGGTTATAATGACTCAAATCGGGATGGTACGGATTGTCTATCCAAATGTCAATATCTCTTTTTCGGAAGCGTGGAAATTTACCTATTTTCTTAAATGGTATTTCTCTTGTATGAATCTTTTCATATACCCAGGATTCTTTAACTTTTAATTGGTTTGCTAACTCACTTACTGTCATTAACGTATTACTTTCTGAATCGTGAGAGTTACTAAGTAATGGTTTAAGTCTTGCAACCACCTTCTCAACAATATCATTTATCAGTTGTGAATTATCAATTTCAATCTTCATAGTAGAAACTTATCAAAGACTTAAAACAGCTATAAATATGGTACTCGTAGGCATAATGTGTTTACGCAAGAATTTGAGCCGTGTTCCGCTTCTTATAGTGTGCTAATCCGCTAATTCTTCTCAGCCTCAACCGTTCTTTTTCTGTTACCTGCTTCTTCCTTCTAGCTTTTATTAATCCCGCAACAATTTTCAGATTTTCAGGACTGAACAAAAATATACTTTCGTCTTCTGCTTCAAGGTACAAACTTAAAATATTCCAGTAATCGGTCTTTATTCTGCTCTTGATTCTATTGGCTGTAATCCTGACGGCAAGTTTGTTGGTGCCATAGAGGTATATCGTCCCATACTTACCCCTGATTTCGTAATACCACGGCCTATTATTTATCTTATCTGGACAGAATTCTACTGTCTCCGTGTACCATGCTTCATCCATAAATATTAGATACTCTTGCCCAAATCCTTTCTTTAAGTCAATCACCTGTCTTCCTCCATAAGCATAATTTTTTGTTATAGCCGTATTTGTAAAAAGTTTTTCTATAGATATCAGCTTGGAGTAAAAAAAACATATTACAAATACTAAGATACAAAGTATTCTAAGCTTTTATGTGAATCCCTTTTCAATATTGAAATTTCTTACAGTATAAAAAATCATGCCAAGGAAAAGGCGTTTTTGCCATGCTTATATATACTTCCAGAAACCTTTTGTTTAAAAGCATTATAAAAAAAGCGTAAATAAAAAGGGTTTGTGATTTTCCTTTCCGTTTTTTTACTAAAGACTCAGGGAAGTAAAAATCATATTAAGATGAATCATTTTTTCTGCTTTGAAAAGGTTTAGGTTCATAGTTAGCTGACCATAACTCTATAAGTCCTATCTTTACCGCTCCGAGTGCAAACCCGACCAGCTCACTATCAACACCCGTCTCTTTAAAGCATTTATCAACTACCTCTTTAATGGTTCCTAACGTTTCATACTGTTCTTCCTCTTTCGGTGTAAGTTCTTCCATCTCTTTAAGGCCATAACAATTGCCAAACCTTGACACCATCCTTTTTCCCTTCATATCAACAATTATCTCCTTAAGCCTGGCTTCATCAATATCAAGACCAAACTTCATAGAGTACTTTGAGATCTCTTTTCCATACCCTTCTGTTACAGGTCTGATATCTGAAATAGTGCCAAGACCAACTTTTAAAAGAACATGCTCAAGGTCTTTCTTCAGTGGGTCTAGAAAATAACCATTGTCTGTAAGCTGCATATTCTCAACCTTACGATCAACAGCCAGATCAACGAGCATATGTGAGTGAACATGCCAGCCAGTTTCTTCTTTGTACGTGATCTCTATATGTTCTACTCCTCCCCGGATATATCTTTTCCACCATGAACGCTCTTTTTTAAGTAAACTTGTTGATTTTTTAAAACACTCAACCGCAGTTTTCAAACTATCTCTGTTTAATGTATTAGCAGTTATTGTCAGTAAATGAGGGTTTTCCATATCTTTACCAAGTTTTTCCACCTTTCGAGAAAGAATAGAAGCTCTGTATGAGTTACATACTGGACAAACCCTGTCTTTACAACGTAGTTGTGGTTCATATAAAACATTGGATGGATCTCCCTTCTTAACTTTTACAAAAATAGTATTTCCACATATACCCATCCTTTTGGCTCTTTTCTCCTGGCCAATTTCACGGATATATTTTTCGATACGCCAAAGAGCTCTTAGTCTCCAGCTATTTTTAACGATCATAAGTTTAGATTTTTCTTCTTTTTTCACTGCACATTTACACATAATTTTTCTCCTGAAAAGGCTATAAAAACGGCTAAAAACTGCCAAATTGTAAGTCATTGTATTTCAACATCTTAAAAAATTGTGTTCCGGTTGTTTCTTAGTATCAAGTCATAGGGCTTTCCCAATCTGGAACCAAAAAAAAACCAGTGTTTGCGTGCGCTTGGTGGGCGTACTCAACACTGGTTTTTTAGTTGATATATTATTATTTTTAACTAAGCTACTGTTATTATTCTTTTTCATTGGTGAATGGGAATAATGTTCTGGAGGACATAAGTTGCCGCTTATGTCTTCCTTTTTTTATGTAATAAATTATCTATAACAAATATTTATAAAAAGTAAAACGGTGTATTACCGTAATTCAAATACAGTATCTGATTATTCAAAAAAGTACAGAGGTGTTCCACCTACTTTTATACCAAGAGTAATAATTCTCATTGTATCATCTATTTCCTGTTTGAAGTTATAATCTCATAACCTTTTTTACCACATTAATAACTTATGGGGGTATAAAATGCTAACAAGTTTCCGGCGGGAACATTAATCACGAATTGAATGATCATTATATTAAGTATTTACCCGGACAGACTAGAGATTCTTATTAAAGCTGGAAGCCAATAAAATTGGCCACAGTGCTTTCACACTACGGCCTATTTTATTAAATATAGTTAAATGCTCCAGGACATGAAAAATTTATTTCATGTCTGACTTTTTTTAATCGTTATGAGTTTCTTGAGAAATATATACTACAGAGAGGATTAAAATTGTATCAAGTGTCGAAATGCGATGACTTGGTCAAAATCCAATTAGACGGTTATTTCAAATCTAAATCATTAATAACCTTGCTTAATGGAATACTTTCTTCATGCTTTGAGTTTTCTTTTGCTTCTCTTAAATCTCTTAAATCTTCATAGTTGTCTAACTCTTCTTTAAGAGCAATAAATTCATCATAAGGTAATATTACAAATTCTTTTTTTCCCTCTTTTTCAATTATTTGTGGATGAAGTGTCATAATTATCTCCTTAACGATATGCATCTCTACGATGTTTTATTTTGTAAATTACAATTTTGTTAATTTCTGTTTCAAATAGGATTCTCCAATCACCAACCCTCAATCTGTATTCATGTGTATGTTTTGTTAGTTTTTTCACATCACCTTGTAAATTGTTTTCCATTTCTTTAATTTTTGCAGTAATCTTCTTTGCGTCTTCCTTTGAAATCTTTTTTAAATTTTTAATTGCTCTTGCTTTAAAATAAATTTGGTATTTCATTATATTCTTATAATAAACAGTACGAATATTATTGTGACACTGAGTTATGCTTGGCGTCAAACATTTTATTGTTAGAAAAGATAATTTCTCTCTGTTTTTTACCTCCTTTGATAGTCTTCACTGCTTAATAGCCATACTTCTGCCAATATAACAGCATTGATCCGATGCTACATAGATTGATCTTGTAAACCACTGTGGCCATCTTTATTGTCACTATTTCCCAAAATCAAATTCTATCAACTCTGCTTCCCACCAATAATTTGAAGGCGATCGCTCCATTATTTTTACAGCTCCCGTCTTGGGCAGTCTCCACACATCACAAAAAATAGAATTGTAATGCAGTACGTCTACAGAGGTTGATGATATGCGAATAGCCGAATATGTACCTGCTGGCACTTCAACTATTTCTCTTCCTTGAACTTTAATAGTAGTAGGCGCGTGCCTCTTTCTTACTCCATCGAAATACTCAATTGCACCCTCATAACGATACTCCTTATCCGGCGCCATTGATCCTATTGTTCCGGGCGGATCAAGCATCCAACGAGTTGTTACACGACCAGTAGTCCAACCGCCAAGGGCAAGAACTCTATCCTCAAGAAGAGAGTAGTAACTACCCCCATCTGAAATAGGGTCCCTATAATACCCCTCCCATCCCGATATTGGTGAATCGAGTTCCAATCGCCTACTGAACTGAATAGCTTGTACACCTCCGAACCCAACAACTCCATCATTTATTGCTACCAATCTTCCATGCGACAGACGCTTATTTCTTTCATCGTAAACAGTAAGTTTGTATATCCACCGAACACCCACTTCTTCATAAACCTGTCTGGAAATGGCTAAATCATCATCAATCCCGTCCATCACTAGCTTACTAGATGTCTGGAATATAACTTCTTCAATCTGTGGTTCAAGATTAATATTTTGGAAAAGTTCCCACCATGCCGGAGCATTAATCGCTGCATTTCCCAATATAATAGCTGTTAGTGAAGCCAAGCTAGCGGTTGCTATAGGCACCCCTCCCGCTGCCATCACTTTTGCCAAAGCAGCTTGTGACGGTTTGGACGCAAGAATAGCTTTTGCAATTCGTTGCACAGTGCGTTTTGGGTCAGAAATAAAATCTCCTCCCAACCCCAATCCTATCCCGAACGCCTGGAGATTTGGAGATAGAAAATTTGTGAAAAATGCGATAGCTTCTTTCGCTGCCGCTGGGTCATCCCACGACATACTCCTCCCAACTATAGCACGTGAAATGAAGTCTGTACACCACAGCGCTAAAAGACGAGGATCATTAAGATCATTGCTAACTTCAAACTTGAAGTCTTTTCCCTCTGCAATGTTAAAAGTTTTTGTGATTTCCCCATCTGTGGTTGGTTTAAGGATAATAGCTTCAGTGGATACCATTTCCCATGAATGCTGCCCGTGACTCCTCTCAAAGATTTTAACGTTATACCACATGTCGCGTTTGTTAAACACTCCAAATATTCGAGAGGAGTGATCCTTTGCGGAACGCCTCATGATTGGTACAAACAGTTCGTAGGTTAAAGATGGTTTGAGACTAATGGTATATGAAAACTTTTCAGTCTTTTGAACGGTTATATCGGGTTTTGATCCTGCTTCTGGTAATGCCTCATGGTCATGCTTCGCACTGTCAGGTTGGTTAAAATGTTTGCATGGAATAGCGCCTGCACTATCCGCCTCTTGTGAGGATTTAAATTCTATTAGGTCATTCACATTTAGCTCGGAACAATTATGCTTGTGATATGTTCTCGAATTTTTAGTGGTGTATACAGAAGATTGCCGTAAGGGTATTATCCTTTTTGCGTTTATCTCTTGTTTTTCTTGCTTGTCTAAAGTATGAACTGTTGAAGGAGCCTTCTGTTTTTCTATCCATTCGATAGGATTTTTAAAATTATTCTTATTTGGCCAATATTTGCATGATATAAGTCCTAAATTTGTACGTGGTTCAACCAGCTCCCCAGTAGATGGATTAATATGTCCCAAATTAATACCGAAATGAAGATGATGTATTGCCGAGCCTGTCTCTTTGTCGAAAAAAGGGCCTATAGTCGCAAAAGACTTGCCGGCATATACATCATCTCCCTCATTAAGGCCAGACCTTATATGACCATAAACAGCAAAAAATGGTTGGCCGTTGGAGAGTTTATGTTTAACTACAAGTCCAATGTTTCCGTCACCCCAGCCACTAGTTTTTTTATCACTTCTATAAACAACTTCTCCATCAGAAATTGCATAAACAGGGCTTCCATCCACTTTGTTTTTATCATTAGGTACGATATCTGTGCCCAAATGATACTTCGGATCTCCTTCTAAAGTAATGTATTTATCCTTACCGTCACAATTACTTGCTAACCACCGTGTACTGACCCTGTAATTGATTGAACCGGTGGGGTAGTAGAAATTTTTTGA
>Ga0233449_1000053_pt1 | contig 164825 bp, 164 predicted proteins | sample SI_124_October20_FD_183012 | JGI IMG/M metagenome (GOLD analysis project Ga0233449, IMG submission 183012) | Seawater microbial communities from Saanich Inlet, British Columbia, Canada - SI_124_October2016_200_MG | ecosystem: Environmental > Aquatic > Marine > Inlet | place: Canada: British...
GTCCTTGCCTGTCAGCTTCTGGCCATCTTGCAGGGCAGAAAGAGCTGTATCAAAATCAAAATCATTTCGCATGTGTCATTCCTTTTCTTCAGTTTAAAGAAATGACACGGAATTTCTAACGCTCCCGGCCAGAGTGGGAATCATCAATACAACAAGATAGATTGATGACAAATAGGCCGTGCCATTCGCGAAAAGCTCAATATCGATCATCATAAAAATAAACAATCCAATGCCGTAACAAAGCATATACAACCAGAATTCACTTCGGCTGGCACGATCCCTGAAGTTCGCGTAATTTGTTGTGACCGTGCTTTTCAGCTTATTCATTGTATTATCCTTTGTTACAAAATACTTTTTCAATCAATGATTTAATTCCCCCAACTTACCTTTACGCCCTTTTCAAGAGCAATAGACCTCTCTGTTTTTTCTTGTCCCGTGAATTCTTGCACTTAAATCAGTTAGATCGTTTCCGGTTTTCACGCAAACGCCCTTGATGAAAACATCTGCCTACAATTGAATAGTTGGCCATTGCGGGCTATAGCTCCCGGATTGAATTTCCCTCAAGTCTCCAAATGATCGAGGCCACAATGATTCCGCGTTATTCTCGTCCTGAAATGGTTGCCATCTGGGAGCCCGAATCGAAATTCCAGATATGGCTCGATATTGAAACCTATGCCTGTGAAGCACAGGCTGAATTGGGTGTGATCCCGGCCGAGGCAGTGGACGCCATTCGCGAAAAGGGGGCCTTTGAGGTCGCGCGTATTGACGAGATTGAACTGGAAACAAAGCACGACGTCATCGCCTTCCTGACTAACGTCGCTGAGTATGTGGGCGAGCCTGCTCGCTTCATCCATCAGGGCATGACGTCATCGGACGTTTTGGACACCTGTTTGTCGGTTCAGTTAACCCGCGCTACAGATCTACTGCTGGCCGGGATGGATCGCTTGTTGGCCGCCCTGAAGACCCGCGCAGAAGAGCATAAAATGACGGTCTGCATGGGCCGCAGCCATGGCATTCACGCTGAACCAACCACATTCGGCGTCAAATTGGCCCAGGCCTATGCGGAATTTGACCGCAACCGCGAGCGCCTGATCGCGGCCCGCATGGAAATTGGCACTTGCGCCATTTCCGGTGCGGTCGGCACCTTCGCCAACATCGACCCCGCCGTTGAAGAACATGTAGCCAAACGCCTCGGCCTGGAATTTGAGACCGTATCCACGCAAGTTATCCCGCGCGACCGCCACGCCATGTATTTTGCCGTACTGGGTGTTGTGGCAAGCTCTATCGAGCGCCTGTCTACTGAAATCCGCCACCTGCAACGCACCGAAGTACGCGAAGCTGAAGAGTTCTTTGCCAAAGGGCAAAAGGGCTCCAGCGCGATGCCGCACAAACGCAACCCGATCCTGACAGAAAACCTGACCGGCCTCGCCCGTCTGGTGCGCATGGCTGTGGTCCCTGCCATGGAAAATGTCGCCTTGTGGCATGAGCGTGATATTTCCCATTCTTCGGTCGAGCGTATGATCGGCCCGGACGCCACTGTCACTCTGGATTTTGCCCTGCATCGTATGGCTGGTGTGATCGAAAAGCTGACGGTTTATCCCGAAGCCATGCAGAAAAACCTCGATCAACTGGGCGGCCTGATCCACAGCCAGCGCGTATTGCTGGCTTTGACCCAGGCCGGTGTCAGCCGCGAAGACGCTTATCAGTTCGTCCAGCGCAATGCCATGCGGGTATGGTCCGAGGGTGCCAGTTTTCTGGAACTGCTAAAGGACGACGCCGAAGTCACCGCCGCTGTCTCAGCTGCTGAACTGGATAACCTGTTCGACATGGCCTACCACACCAAACATGTCGATACGATTTTCCGCCGGGTATTTGGTGAGGGATAACTTCAGCCGAGTAGATCAGCCTTTGGTTAGCCAGTTTTCAGCCAATTTGCGGTCACTGAAAATTTCCAGTTCAAGATCGAAACTGACCGCAGTAGCTATTTTTGAAAATAACTGCATCAGGAAAGTGTATGCCTGATTCGAAGGCAAAACGGCAATACGAGCGCGAATAATGCCCCTGCTTTGAAATTCTTCAATGATATTTGAAAAACCTTCAAATCCAATTTTTTCCTCAATCCCGACAACATCAACCAGAAGGAAAAGCTCTTTCTCTTCGAAATCGGCGAGTTTATCCCTGAAAAAATCAACCCAGTCAGAATCAACAATGTCGTGCTTTGGCCGAACATACAGGACCTTACCGCCCTTCAAAATCCAGCTGCAATCGAACTTCATCACATAAACCTTGCTGTCAAAACTGACTTTCGAATTTGGCTTGCTTTTGTAAAAAAACACTCGTCTTGGATCTTGGCCAGCTAAAATGCCTGCAATGACAATAAAAAAAGCCGAACTCCCAATCAAGGATGCCCGGCTTTTTTCTTCGAAAAGCTAAAAATTTATTCGCTTGTTACTCGCCGGCCTGGAGTTGACGGGTGGCTTCGACAAGCAGTTCAGCCATCTGGCCGCGGACGCGGTGTTCCGAGACATCAACGCTTTTGGCTTGCAAGTCGCCCCAGACTTTGCGGAAGACGTCTTCTTCGCCGGTTTCTTCGAAATCCGAGGCAATAACGTCGCGGGCATAGGCGTCGGCATCATCGCCGGACAGGCCGAGTTGTTCGGCAACCCACAGGCCCAGCAATTTGTTGCGGCGGGCATGGGCTTTGAAAGACAATTCCTGATCGTTGGCGTACTTGGCTTCCTGAGCCTTTTCGCGATCGTTGAAGTTGGTCATTGGAACGTAATCTCCATGGGGACAGCGTCATTTTGGGTCGAAATACAGGATTCCGTGTTCGGGCCAAGGCATAGCCTCTGGGGGCGCGGGATGCAACCGTTGAAGAAACATTTTCATCTCCTGCCCTGATCTCTAAATGGGGATCTATTTGGCGCTTTTACAGGGGATTTGTGATTATTTCAGCGTAAATTCGCACCCCCGTGCCGCAGCGTATGAATCACAGCCTCAACTTGTTGTAAACCAGGCCCGCTTCGGGTAGTGTCCGCCTCGTCCGATACCCATGTTTTCCGGCTGAAACAGCCGAGCCGAAGGCCCTTGATGTCACGCCGACGCCAAATATATGAAGGCAAAGCCAAAATCCTGTTTGAAGGGCCTGAGCCCGGTACTGTCGTGCAGTATTTCAAGGATGACGCTTCGACCGCCGGTGCGACCATCGAAGATGCTGACCGTACCGGCACGATTATTGGCAAAGGCGTGCTGAACAACCGCATTTCCGAATATTTGATGACTCAAATCGGCGACATGGGCGTGCCAACGCATTTCATCCGCCGCCTCAACATGCGCGAACAATTGTGCCGCGAGGTTGATATCATTCCGCTGGTCGTCGTCGTGCGAAACTATGCCGCCGGATCGTTCGCCAATCGTCTTGGCATAGTGGAAGGCACCCGCCTGCCCCGCACCATTGTTGAATTCCATTACAAGTCAAACGAATTGAAAGACCCGCTGGTCACGGAAGAGCACATCGCCTGCTTTGGCTGGTCGTCACCGTCAGAGATCGACGAAATCATTTCCATGTCTCTGCGCACCAACGATTATCTCTCCGGACTGTTCATGGGCATTGGTATTCGTCTGGTGGATTTCAAACTTGAATTCGGTCGGTTTTTTATGAACGACGAAATCCGCACTCTTTTGGCTGACGAAATCAGCCCGGATAACTGTCGCTTGTGGGATGTGGAAACCAACGACAAGATGGACAAGGACCGATTCCGCCGCAACATGGGCGGCGAGGCCGAAGCCTATCAGGAAGTCGCCCGCAGGCTGGGCATTACACCAGAATCCGGACCGCGCGACCTGCCAGGTCCAACACTTATTCAATAGCGATCAAAACACGTAACCAGGAGACTGTGGTGAAGGCAATTGTACACGTAACTTTAAAAAACGGCGTCCTGGACCCGCAGGGCAAAGCCATTGAACACGCTTTGGACGGCCTCGGATTTGACGGGGTCGGCGAAGTTCGCCAGGGCAAGGTTATCGAACTGGAGCTGGACGCCAGCGACCGGGATGCCGCCCGCACCCAGGTAACTGACATGTGCGAAAAGCTTTTGGCCAACACCGTGATCGAAGATTATTCGATCGATTTCACTGACTGATTGATATCATGAAAGCAGGCGTTATTGTCTTTCCCGGATCCAACCGGGAAATGGATATGGTGGATGCCCTGACCCAAAGCATGGGCACGGCACCTGAGTTGATCTGGCACCGGGAAACAGAACTGCCGGATCTTGATTTAATCGTATTGCCGGGCGGTTTTTCCTACGGTGATTATCTGCGCTCCGGTGCCATGGCGGCACGGTCGCCGGTCATGAAAGAAGTCATTCACAAGGCAAACGACGGTGTCGCTGTGCTGGGCGTGTGCAACGGTTTCCAGATGCTGACGGAAGCGGGGCTATTACCAGGTGCGTTGATGCGCAATCGCAGCCTTAAATTCATTTGCCGCGATGTCTATCTGAAAGTCGATGGTGAAAACCGGACGTTCTCTGGCAAATATAACAATGGCCAGGTGATCCGCATTCCGGTCGCCCATCACGACGGCAACTATTTTGCTGACGATGAAACGCTTGACCGGCTGGAAGGTGAAGGGCATGTCGCCTACAGATATTGTGACGCGGATGGCGAAACCAGTGACCGCATCAATCCAAACGGCTCGGCCCGCCACATTGCTGGCGTTTACAATCAACGCGGAAACGTCCTTGGCATGATGCCCCACCCGGAAGATCACGTTGAGGCATTACAAGGCTGCACGGATGGCCGCGGCCTGTTTGATGGCCTGGTGGAGGCGCTCTCATGACGACGCTCAAACACACCATGACGCCAACCGCTGTCATCGAGATCACAGCCGACGTCGTCGCTGAACACGGGCTCTCAGCAGACGAATATAAAATGGTCCTTGAGATCATGGGACGGGTACCGAACCTGACGGAATTGGGCATTTTCTCTGTCATGTGGTCGGAACACTGTTCCTACAAGTCCTCCAAGAAATGGCTGAAGACTTTGCCGACAGAAGCCCCCTGGGTGATTTGTGGTCCTGGCGAAAATGCCGGAATTGTTGATATCGGCGACGGTCAAGCTGCTGTCTTCAAGATGGAAAGTCACAATCATCCGTCCTATATCGAACCCTATCAGGGTGCGGCGACCGGCGTAGGTGGCATCATGCGTGATGTTTTCACCATGGGTGCCCGCCCCATTGCCAATCTGAATGCCTTGCGTTTTGGCCAACCCGGCTTTGAGAAAACCCGCCACCTGGTTGACGGTGTGGTTGCAGGTATTGGTGGTTATGGCAACTGCATGGGCGTGCCAACGGTCGGCGGCGAAACCACATTCCATTCAAGTTATGACGGCAACATCCTGGTCAACGCCATGACCGTCGGCCTGGCAAACACGGACAGCATCTTTTATTCCACGGCTGCGGGTATCGGCAACCCGGTCATCTATGTGGGTTCCAAAACCGGGCGTGACGGCATCCACGGGGCCACCATGGCTTCCACCGAATTCGATGAGGGCACAGAGGCCAAACGCCCGACGGTTCAGGTCGGCGACCCCTTCACCGAAAAACTGCTGCTGGAAGCCTGTCTTGAACTGATGGGCACTGACGCCATTGTTGCCATCCAGGATATGGGTGCTGCGGGTCTGACATCATCCTCATTTGAAATGGCGGGCAAAGGTGGCGTTGGCATCGAGATCAAGCTGGATCAGGTACCGCAGCGCGAAACCGGCATGACGCCCTACGAAATCATGTTGTCAGAAAGCCAGGAGCGGATGCTCATGGTCCTGCACAAGGGCGCCGAAGACGAAGCCCGCAAGATTTTTGAGAAGTGGGAACTGGATTTTGCCGTTATTGGGCATTTGACCGAAACCGGCCGCATGGTGTTAACCGTCGATGGGGAAACCGTCGCAGACCTGCCGATTGATCCACTGTCTGAAGCCTCGCCGGAATATGACCGGCCTTGGGTGGAAACACCCCTGCCCGCAACCCTTGATGCCGCCAACGTCGCACCGGATATTGATCCCATGCAGGCGCTGGCGAAACTGATGGCCTCACCTGATCTTTGTTCCAAACGCTGGATCTGGGAGCAATATGATCACCTGGTCATGGGCCATACTCTGGAACGTCCGGGTGGTGATGCCGCCGTCGTGCGCATTCCCGGCCACAACAAAGCCCTGGCTGTAACCAGTGACTGCACGCCACGCTATTGTCAGGCCCACCCCAAAACCGGCGGTGCCCAGGCCGTGGCCGAAACATGGCGAAATCTGACAGCTGTCGGTGCCAAACCTTTGGCAATCACGGACTGCATGAACTTTGGCAACCCGGAGCGACCAGAGATCATGGGTCAGTTCGTCGGTGCCATTGAGGGTATGCGCGAGGCTTGCCTGGCCCTGGATTACCCCGTCGTTTCGGGCAATGTCTCCCTGTATAACGAAACAAAGGGCACGGGCGTACAGCCCACGCCGACCATCGGCGGTGTCGGGATCATTTCGGATATTGCGCACACAACCAATCTTGCCCTGAAAACGGATGGTGATTGCCTGATCGTCATTGGTGACACAAAGGGCCATCTGGGTGCGTCATTGTACGCCCGCGAAATTGCCGGCATTGAAGACGCCGACGCCGGTGCGCCGCCACCCGTTGATTTAGCAATAGAACGCCAAAACGGTGACTTTGTACGTGGCTTGATCGAAAATGGTGAGATTAGCGCTTGTCACGATATTTCAGACGGTGGTTTGCTGGTTGCAATGGCGGATATGGCCCTTGCAGGCAATCGCGGCATCGAAATTGAAGCGCCGGACAATTTGCCACAACATGCCACGTTGTTTGGGGAAGATCAGGGGCGTTATATTGTCACTTGCTCCCCCCATTTCGCGGCACAATTGATTAGCAAGGCTGGCAACGCCAACATTCCGGCGAAACATGTCGGAATTGTCGCTGGAAAGGCATTGAAACTGTCCGAAGATTGCGCCATATCTCTTGCAACACTGAGAGACGCGTTTGAGAACTGGCTGCCTGACTTTATGTCGCCGGACGATTAATCAGTCTATTCGGAATAAAGGTGCGTGCCGGTACAATTGTTTGAGCAAACAGGAGAAGACCCCACATGGCGATGGAAGCCGCTGAAATAGAACGTTTGATCCGCGAGGGTATTCCCGACGCGGAAGTCCTGATTGAAGACCTTCGGGGTGATGGTGACCACTACGCGGCCCAGGTCACATCGCCTTCGTTTGCCGGTAAAAGCCGCGTACAGCAACACCAGATGGTCTACAAGGCCCTGAAAGGCAGCATGGACGCCGCCTTGCACGCCCTGGCGCTGACCACAGTCGCTGCTGAATAAATTTCAAGATATTAAACAAGGAAATCCAGACATGAGTGATAATCCCACAAACGATCGCATCCAGCAGGAAGTCGACAGTTCAGACGTCGTTCTGTTCATGAAAGGCTCACCGATTTTCCCACAATGTGGTTTTTCGTCCACAGTTGTTCAGGTGCTGACTCATGTTGGCGTCAAGTTCAAAGGCGTCGATGTGCTTCAGGACCCGCAAATCCGCGAAGGCATTAAACAGTTTTCTGAATGGCCCACCATTCCGCAACTTTATGTCAAAGGCGAGTTCGTTGGCGGTTGTGATATCGTGCGTGAAATGTTTGAAAGCGGCGAGCTGGCGACCATGTTCACAGATAAAGGTATTGATACCGAAGCTGCTGCCTGAAGATTTGTCGCAGAATACAAAAAAGGCGTCGGGTCATTCCGGCGCCTTTTTTTTATGTGGCGATCTGCAATTATTCCAAACCGGTTGGATGATCAAGCACCACATACTTTTTGCCACGACAAACTCTGGTTTCCACATACGCGATTTGCCTCTACACTCGATTTCTATTGGCGCAGTTAAGTGCCGGAACGACTCGGGGGAAAAAGGTTTATGGAAAAGCTGAAGACGATTGTAGAAGCAGCACTTGTTGATCTTGGTGACATCGTTGCCGAAGATCAAAAGACCAAAGCAGCCAAGATCATTGAAGCAGCCGTTATCAAGGGCATGCTGGAGGCGCAGCACCGGGCGGTCGACGCCTGTAATCGCGTAGGCGCTGCAGATCGCGATATGGCGCACAAAATCGCCACGGAAATTCGTCAAAAGAATGACGCATTGATTGTAAACCTGTCAGCGATGTATTGATTGCGCAAAGCCTCTGAAACAATTTGCATTCGCCCCTTTCACAAGGATGATGCAGTCATAACGGCTGCCATCTTTTTTGACGCCGTCCAGTTGGGGAGTATTGCTCATTATGACGCGGCGCAAAGACACGCCTGGGCACCAGAGGTTCCAGACTGTTCGTCCTGGCTGAAACGCTTGAAGCCGCAGACCGTTCTTGTTGCTGTTCAGGATAGCAAAGTCGTCGGCTTCATGACCCTGCGTAGCGACGGCAACATTGATCTTGCGTTCGTCAGTCCGGGTCAAATTGGAACGGGCGTTGCCTACAAACTTTACCAGGCCCTGGAAGCGAAGGCGATCTCGATCCATCTGAAGAAGCTGACCTCAGATGCCAGCCATATGGCCCGTCCCTTTTTTGAGCGTCAAGGCTGGCGGCTTGTCGCAGAGCAATCAGTTGCCAGAGGCAAGGTATTTCTGACCAATTTCCTGATGGAAAAATCACTGGATTGAGCTACATTTCTCTGATGACCTGAAGGGGTAATTTCATGAAAGTTATATATATCTCGGCTGGCTTGATGCTGGCCTGTTTCGGCTCGGCAGTTGCGGCCGAACCTGTTCAACTCATCGATACCCACATTCATTACAGCCATGATGCCTGGGACATGCTGCCCCCTGCACAAGCCATCAAGGTCCTGCGCAAGGCGGGTCTGAAACAGGCTTTTGTTTCCAGCTCCAGCGATGACGGTACACAGTTGTTGTACGGCCAGGCACCAGACCTGATCGTGCCGGTTCTTCGCCCCTATCGCAAACGCGGTGAATTAAGCACCTGGTTCAAAGACCCGACCGTTGTTGATATGATCGCGGATCGCCTGGCCAAAAACACCTATGCCGGTATCGGGGAGTTTCACATATTCGGGGATGATGCCAATCGTCCGGTGATGAAAAGTGTCGTTCAGCTGGCCAGGAAATATGGCATCTTTTTGCATGCTCATTCTGATGCGGCTGCCGTTATTAATATCTTCAAACAAAATCCCCAGGCCCGTGTCCTGTGGGCCCATTCCGGCTTTGCTGAACCTGATGAAATCGGGGAAATGCTGACCCGATTTCCAAACTTGCGCGCAGATTTGGCCTTTCGTAATGACCATGCAACATCTGACAGCGTAGACCCGGATTGGCGTCAACTTTTTCTGGCCCACCCCGATCGCATTATGATTGGCACCGACACCTATGCGCCTGAGCGCTGGTATTACGTTGTTGAACATGCCGACTGGACACGCGCCTGGTTGAAAGACCTGCCCGGAGACCTTGCAGAAAAGATAGCCTGGAAAAATGCCCAGGCACTGGCCGACTGGGCCCTCAAAAAATGAAACTGTCCTTGATTGCGACGTTGACCCTGGGCCTTTCCTGTTGGGCATTTTCCGCCAGGTCCTGCCCGATCATTGCCACAGACCATCAACTGACGGCCACAAGCGCCAAATACAATCTGGCCATAGTGGCCGCTCCCCTTCCCATCCGTGTCGGTCAGGCATTTTCCCTGGCCCTGATTGTGTGCGACGAACAGAACCAGGGGTTTTCTGGAATAATCAAAGCCACCGCCAGAATGCCCCTGCACAATCACGGCATGAATTATCAACCTTCAGCGACAGCATTGGGCAAAGGAAAATTTGTCCTGGACGGGTTTTTGTTTCATATGCCGGGCCAATGGCAATTTTCCTTTGATTTGAGGGACGGTGAATTAATGGATCGCATCCAGATCAAATACCTGCTTGAGCAATGAACGTTCTAAAGAGCCTGTCCATATTACTGACGACGGCCATGCTGACCATGCCTGGGGTTTTGGCGGCAGAAGATTTCTCTCCGTCTGAGCGGGCCACAATCCTCTCTCTGGGTCCCTGGCCACCCGCCTTGGTTCAGGATTCAGGCAATCGGGCTTCGGGTGACCTCAAGGCTATCGAGTTTGGCAAAAAGTTATTTAACGACAAACGTTTGTCAAAAGACGATCAGGTTTCCTGTGCAGATTGTCACAAGCCAGAGCTGGCCTTTACGGACGGCATGGCCTTGAACGAGGGGTACAAAAAAATCACCCGCAATACGCCTGCCGTCACAAATTTGCGTTGGAATAACTGGTTCGGCTGGGGTGGCGAGGCTGACAGTTTATGGGCTCAAAGCATTCGACCCATCCTGTCCCGCAATGAAATGGCAGCGACCCCATCCGGTATTCGCCGGGTCGTAATCAATGATCCCGACCTTTCATGCCGGTTCAAGGCAACTTTTAACCTGGACCCCGCTGGCCTGGGAAAACATGAACTTCTGGTTCTGATTGCCAAGGCATTGGCGGCGTACCAGGAAACGCTCGTCACTGACGTCACGGCGTTTGATCACTTCAGAGATGCCCTGCTGGCTGGTGATCGCAATGCCATGTCCCGCTACCCAAGGGCAGCAAGACGTGGCCTGAAAATATTCGCAGGGTCTGGCCGCTGTACCTTTTGCCATTTTGGCCCACGCTTCAGCAACGGTGAATTCAGCAACATTGGCGTGCCTTTTTTTGTCGCTAAAGGCAAGGTTGATCAAGGTCGATACGGCGGCATCCGCACGCTCAAAAGAAGTCCCTACAACCTGCTGGGCAAATTCAATGATGATGGCACAGCGAAAAATACGGTCCGCACGCAACACGTCACCCAGCGGCATCGCAACTGGGGTGAATTTAAAGTCCCCTCGTTGCGCAATGTGGCCCGGACGGCACCCTATATGCATAACGGCAGCGTCGCGACTCTGGCAGATGTCGTTGAATTTTATTCCGACCTGAATGAAGAACGCCTGCATACAGATGGAGAAAAGATATTGCGCCCCCTCAATTTAACGGATCAGAACAAGACTGATTTGCTGGCTTTCCTTGAGACTTTGTCGTCGGGACTTGTTACCAAACCAGGTTCGCCTGATCCCTTTCGCGAGTGTTCGTCAGTTTCCAGGCAATAAAACTCCAGTGACACTTTTCAGACGTCTTCTCCACCGAGACGATCGACATTTTGCCGCATCATCCGCATGACTTTCAAAAATACTTCGAGATCATCAGGTTCAACGCCCTGAATTAGATTTCGCTCACGCTCAAGGGCGACGGCCAGAATTTTGTCATGCAATCCATAACCACGCGCATTCAGCCACCAGATTTTCCGCCGATTATCCCTGTCTGAAGCTTTGAACTCCAGGTAGCCAAGTTCCCGCAAACGGCTGAGTGATCGACTGGTTGCCGCCTTGTCGAGGGAAATCACCTCACAAATCCGCTGGGCCGGAATGCGTGGTTCAATAGCCAGCATTGAAATCACACGCCATTCAGCAATGCCAATATCGAACGCCTGTAAATATAACCGGGATGCACCACGTGACAGGGCATTGTTTATGGCTGCAAAAAAGTAGGGAATATAAGACCCAGGGTCGACGACGGCGCGCCCTTTATGATCCTTCGTCGGGCTCGACCGTCGTCCGTCAGGACACAATTCTTTCGCCAACCTGGTAGATACCGTCATCAAGTTCAAACCTTACTTTTTGCCGAAACTGACTGGCAGACGATCCAGGGCCCGGATCGAGTGATTTGGCCGCCAAACTGCCTCTCCTGCAAATTCGATACTGCCAACCTTGTCGGCCAGAGCATTTGACACGGCTTCTACTTCCGCGCGGGCAATCACCTGGCCCACGCATCCGTGGATACCCAACCCCATGGCAAGGTGTCCGGCGGGCATGCGCGTGACATCAAATTTGTCTGGCTGCGGCCACTGACGTTCATCCCGGTTTGCTGACGCCAGGGAGCACATGATTTTGGTACCGTCGACGATCTTGATGCCACTGACTTCTGTATCCACATTTGCTGTGCGAAAAAAGGAATGAACCGGGGAGGTAAAGCGCAGGGTTTCCTCAAAAGCTGGGCGCACAAGTTTCGGATCAGCTTTCATAATTTCGAACTGTTCCGGCCAGGTTGCCAGACACCAGATCAAACTGCCGATCCCGGTGACCGTCGTATCTACCCCGGCCGATAATAACGAACGCACCAGCATGCCCGCTTCTTCTTCTGTGATTTCCCCGTCATCAGCCGCAGCATATATGGTTGCCCCAATCCCATCTGTGGACAAGTTTTCACGTTTACATCGTTCCATAATCCACGGCACGATGTCCGGTGCCTGAGCCATTGCACTTTGTCGTAATTCATTGTCGGGGCCAAGGGCATTAAAAACCATGGCGCCATAATCGACGAGGCGTCGTGAATCTGTTTCGCTCAGTCCCACAGCTGCCGGGAAAACGGTCGTTGTGTAAGCCTCAGCCAGGTCAACAACGATTTCACTGGTGCCTTTGGCCAACAGATCATCGACCAGTTTATCGGCAGCGATCTGAAAGCCTTCCTTCAGTGCCCTGATTGCCTTCGGCGAGAGGGCGCGGGCAATGACCGTTCGTGTTTTGGTATGATAAGGCGGGTCAACTTCCAGCACGACACTGGGCGGTCGCCAGGGTTCTTCCAGCTTGAAGTCCTGCAGGCCAACGCCGCGTGAGGAGACAAAGCGTTCCCAGTCCGTAAAGACTTCCTTTGCTTCGAGGTAGCGCCCTGTGGCCAGGATGGCATATTTTGGAATATAGACAAACGGCCCCTTCGCGCGAAGCTCGGAATAATAATCATAAGGATCGCGAAGTATATTATGGTCATAGGGATCAACATCCCAAACCGGTACATTCTCTGGCACTTCGATTGCCATATGTCCCTCTATCATGTTCATAATTTTCTCCTGCCCTGCATGAGTTGTGTTCACAACTCATGCACCTTGCTTCAGCACCAGTTGTGATGTCAACTCATTTCTTTCTTCGATCAGTTTTTCCAGTCGTTCGACCTCTGTTTCAATCTGGCTTGTAATTGCGTATTATTCAGACAACGAGAGTGTTTCAGGTTCAACTTGAAACACAGGAATGCGGCAAGACATTGAGCGGCAAGACATTGATATGTAATGAATATATCAGGCGAGGCGTTTCGGATTACTCCGAATACGCATTAATTGTTTTTCTGGATTATTTTTGAGAAATGGTCGAAATCTATATCGATGCAGATGCCTGCCCCGTCAAGGACGAAGTAATACGCGTCGCCGCCAGACATGGTCTAAAAACATGGATGGTCAGTGATGGTGGTATTCGCCCCAGCCAAAGTCCGCTTGTCCAGATCGTCGTCGTGGCCCAGGGCGCTGATGCTGCTGATGACTGGATCGCGGACAATATTCAACAGGCCGACATCTGTATTACAAGTGATATCCCGCTGGCTGCACGCTGCCTGGAAAATGGCGCCTTCGCCTTGAAACCAAATGGGGAAGCCTTCACAGAAAGTGGCATCGGTATGGCCCTCGCTAATCGGGAACTGATGCAAAGCCTGCGTGAAACCGGCGAGATCACCGGTGGCCCCCGCCCCTTCAACAAATCAGACCGTTCTGCCTTTCTGGATCGCCTGGAAACGACGACACAGGCAGCCTTGCGTCATGACTAAAGCGCCAAAAAAACAGGGCCTGCGAGAGACCATTTATACTTCCCGCTATTACGGCCGCCAAAGTCCTGTCCTGATCAATTATCTCGCCAGGCGTAATAATGTCGCTGCGGCACCGGTTGATGCGCCATTTACTTATCTGGATCTGGGCTGTGGCAATGGCGTCAGCCTGAATACCCTGGCTGCCGCCTCACCCAACAGTCAGTTTTTTGGTATTGACCTCATGCCAGAACACATCGCCAACGCGAACCGCATGGCCACTGAGGGCGGCATAAAAAATGCCACTTTTATTGAATTTGATTTCAGGGATATGGCGACGCTTAAATTGCCAAAATTTGACTATATTACCTTGCATGGTGTTTACAGTTGGGTAAGCGAAAAAGAACGTAAAGACATCCGTGACCTGATTGGCCGACTACTGAAACCCAACGGTCTGGTTTACGTCAGTTACAATGCTCTGCCAGGCAGTGCTGTCATCCAGCCTTTGCGTGACCTCTTCAAACAATATGCCGACGCTGTCTCCGGCAGCGCAACAGAACGCGCAGCAGAGGCCGTGAAGTTTCTCACAAACCTGAAAGATAATGGTGCCAAATACGTCAAGGATAACCCTGCTGTAAGCGATACCATCGACGATCTGAAGGAGCGAGATATCAACTATGTTGCTCATGAATATCTGAGCGACAACTACACCACCTTCAGCGTTAAGACGGTGGCCGCTGAAATGGCTGAAGAATCGCTCAAATTTTGCTGTGGAATGCCACAGGCACCAGCCTGGATCCGACGTAGCCAGTTACGAAAATTCCGTTATCTGCTCAGTTCGCGCTCCACCCAATTGGCCAAGGAAACCCTGACCAGTGTACTTTTGAATGAAAGTTTTCGGGCCGATATATATTGTCGAACAAATCATGACAGCGTTGACGGTACCTCTGTCGAAACATTCATGCCTGCAATATTCGGTTCCACAAACTTGCTTCCCCTTGCCCATCCGCCTTCGCGAAACCTGAATGTGGAAGCCAACAAAATTTTAGACATGGTGTCTCCTGGCGACGTTTCGATGCAGGCCATCAGCGAAACACCTGATGCACAGTTGCCCTCCATCGATCGATTGTGTGAATTTATTCATTACATGGTTGAAGACAAACTTTTGCATCCCTTTGCCCGTCCCGCCAAGGATGTACCCGCCGAAACACCTGACAGTTATCGGATTGCATCGGCCTTTAATCGCAATATTCTAAACAGTCACCTGATCAGAACCGGGCACTGCGCCCTGGCATCCCCTGTCATCGGTGACGGTGTTGGCATTGACCTGATCACCGGCCTTTTCTTGCTGTCGCTGACCGATGAGACTGGCGAGAAACCGGTTACATATGTCGACAGAATGTTGAAAGCATCTGGCAGGTATTGGCGTCGCAATGGCGTCGCCGTGAAGGACCCGTCTGAAAGAACCGCATTACTAACCGAAGATCTGGATCACTTCACAGAATACCGCTTGCCGCTTTTGATCCGCCTCGGCATTGTTGAACCCATGGGTATCGAAGCCGTCATTAAGGAATAATTCTCGCCGTAATCACTGCTGACACAATGCTGTCAGTAGCCCCCTGTTATGTCTTGTTAATCACACAACATGCATTCAGGGAAACAAACAATGTATACACTTTACAGCTATCCGGTTTCACAGCATTCACGGCGCGTCATTGCCTTGCTGGAGGCTGCCGGTCTGGATTACGAAAACAGGCATGTGGCCATGGACAAGGGCGGTTTCATGAAGCCTGAATACCTGGCCATCAATCCAAACCATCAGTTGCCGACCTTGGTGGACGGAAACATCAAAATCCATGAATCCAACGCGATCCTGCGTTATCTTTGCCTGAAACACGATTTGAAGGAATGGTATCCTGACGACCTTGCAAGCCGCGCGGCCATTGAACAATGGCTGGATTGGGGCCAGTGCCGTTTGGGACCTGCTGTTGTCGATATCGTCCTCAACACAGTCTTTATGGCCGAGAATGGTGACAAGGCTGCGATCAAACGAGGTCATGAAAAAATGGCTGAGTTGGCTCCGATCCTGAGTGCGGGACTGGAGAACCGGGATTTCCTCGCCGGTAATCAGCCAACCATCGCGGATCTGTCCATTGCCAGCAACATCACGCATTTGGACTGGGCCGACGCTACGCCGACCGAGCCCAACATCACGAACTGGTTGACCCGGATTTGCTCGATTGAAGGTTTCCGGAAAACCCTGCCACAAAAGCAGGCGGCCTGAAGTGACTTGATCTGACGGGGCCTACTGCCATACTACTGACAGGTACAGCATGGGCCCCGTTCTTGTGGAGAAATTGATGCGCCGGGCAGACAGATTGTTTCAGATCATACAGGTTTTACGTGGCGCCACACGTGCGCCGATTACAGCCCAACAGCTGGCGGAAGAACTGGAAACTTCCGCCCGAACGATCTATCGCGACATTGCCGATCTGATGGCCCAACGTGTGCCCATCCGGGGAGAGGCTGGTGTAGGATATGTGCTTGAATCCGGCTATGACATGCCGCCATTGATGCTGACCACGGACGAGATCGAGGCTGCCTTGCTGGGCGCGCAGTGGGTTGCCACGCAAGGGGATCCGGCTCTTGCCAGCGGTGCGCGAGATCTGATCGCAAAAATCAGCGATGTCGTTCCGGAAGACATGCGGCCAGTTGTTCTGAATCCTGTTTCATTGACGCCACCATTATCGGAAATCGAAAGCGATGCCATTGATATGCAGCAGCTGCGCTCGTGGATCAGGCGTCGCGGCAAGATCCAGATTAAGTACGCCGATCAAAAGGGCGCGGCGAGTGAGCGGATTATCTGGCCGATCGCTGTCGCCTATTTTAAAACGGTCAGGCTGATAGTCGCCTGGTGCGAAACGCGGGAAGATTTCCGCCATTTTCGCACCGACCGCATCAGCACGTCAGATTTTCTTGAGGACACCTATGCCACGCGAACCGAGGTTTTGCGTAAACAATGGTGGGATCAGGAAAAATTACGGCATCAATAGACCGCTGTCACCGGCCCTATTCCACGACGTAAAAAACCGTGTCCGCGCCTTCTTCACGCGTGGGAATAATCGCCTGATATTCAGGGGAGTTGTACCAGGCACGCGCGGCCTCAGCTGTCTCAAATTTCAAAACGACACAGCGTGGATGTTCGTGCGACCCGTTCAGGACATCAGTAACACCGCCACTGATAACAAGCTCACCACCAAATTTCTTGACCAAGGGTCCAGCCTGGCTGCCATATTCCTGCAGTTTTTCCGGGTCTTTGGGTGTGTTGTTCACAATAACATAGGCGCTCATTTTCTGTTCTCCTCGGGTGATTCCGGTTTAAAGAAAATCGCTTCAGTTTCATTTTTCGGCGCATACCTTTGGTTTGAAGAAACGCTGCGTTTCCGCCAGGCCCGGAAACTCTTTGCTTGATCATATCTGGCTACTGCAAATTCAGTCTTCCAGGTATTGCAGTAGCTCCTTGGCCTTGAACGGCTTTTTCATGACGGCGGCTACTTCGTATTCAGCGACCAGATCTGAAAGCTTGCGACCATTGCGTTCTGTATAACCCGACATGACGATGATTTTGGTAAAGACCAGCGCACGCCTGATCATTTGAATAAGTTCAATGCCCTCAAGGCCTGGCATGAAGATATCCACCAGCATGGCGTCGTAGCGATTTTCGTATTGTCTTTCAGTGATGTGTTCAATGACTTCTTCGCTGTCACTGATGACCTTTACGTCGTGCCCCTTCAGCCTCAGAAACGATGAAATCGAATCTGCAAGTGCTGTTTCATCATCAATAATCAGGATTCTCATATACCCTCCAGCCAATCAACCACCAGTACCCAAAAAGGAAAAAAGCCTGGTCAATATGGTGATAGATTAGCCTTTATCACCTGGAAAACCAGCATATTTGCCATCACAAATCCGCCATTCCACGATTTTCAAAACTTTGATCCGGACCGATACGAAAAAGGCCCGGAAATTAATCCGGGCCTCAATATCGTCTCAGTCAGATAAAATTTAGCGGGAATAATATTCCACAACCAGATTTGGCTCCATCTGAACCGGGTATGGTACGTCTGCCAGGTTTGGAATACGTACGAATGTACCGGTGCGTTTTTTCGCATCGACGTCCTGGTAGTCAGCCAACTCGCGTTCGTTGCTGTCGGTCGCTTCAATGACCAACGCCAGATCGCGGGACTTTTCCTTGACTTCGATAACATCACCAACGGCTACACGGTAGCTGGGGATGTTGACCTTTTTGCCGTTTACCTTGATGTGTCCGTGGTTCACGAACTGACGGGCGGCGAAGACGGTCGGCACAAACTTCATGCGGTAGATAACAGCGTCCAAACGACGCTCCAACAGACCGATCAGGTTTTCCGAAGTATCACCCTTCACACGAACGGCTTCGTCATAGGTACGACGGAACTGTTTTTCGGTGATGTTGCCGTAATAGCCTTTCAGCTTCTGCTTGGCGCGCAGCTGAATGCCATAATCACTGGGACGCCGCTTGCGGGCCTGACCATGCTGACCGGGACCGTAGTCACGGACGTTGACGGGGCTCTTGGGACGACCCCAGAGGTTAACACCGAGGGTACGGTTAATCTTGTATTTAGCTTGAATACGTTTGCTCATGTGCTGTGCACTCGACTTTCTATAATACCGGAATTCTCTGTATGGCCCCATTTTCGAATTGGGCCTTGGAATTCTGAGCGGATGGGTTAACAAAACAACACGGCCCCGAACGATATCGGAGCCGTGAAGGGGCGGTTATATACTCATAAGTATGGCTAAGTCAAATGGCTCCGTACAATGCTGTCCGGCTTGCTATGAACCATCAAAAATCCCTTGTGCACTGCGGGTTACAGCTTGGCCCAAAATCTCATGCTGATCCTGATCAAAATGGATTCCATCGCTGTCGCTTGTGCTAATCACTTCACCCGCATCAAGGAAATGGCTGTTAAAGAGCCCCGCAATGCCTTTGTAGTGGGCACCAAGCTGTTGCGACTTCGCCAATCCACCTTCAAATACATCCGCCAGCAGGCTCAGGCGGGCCAGTGGTGGTGGCGCGATCACAAGAGTTTCAGGCACGATCCCACCATTTTTTGGCGCAATCGAGGCGACAATTTCCAGTAAGGGCTTGATGCCGCTGGCGATATCAAAAGCCGAAAGAGAGAACCGGCTTTTGAGGTCATTGGTGCCCAGCATGATAATCACCAAATCCAGCGGCAGATGTGTTTCCAGACAAGGCAGAAGATAGGGCTTGCCATTTTTGTGTGCGCCGTCGATTGGATCGTCGTGCACCGTCGTCCTGGCATTCAGGCCTTCTTCAATGACCAGGAAATCCTCACCAAGAAGTTGGCGCATGATGCCCGTCCAGCGCACATCCCGGTCATATCGTTCGATGACGCCAGGTGAAACGATAGGCTTGCAGCCCCAGGTATTGGAATCACCGTAGCAAAGAATATTCTTCATGGCCGTACCTTCATGTCATTGATTTGCGCGCATCAAAATTCATTCCAGAGCCTCATTTCCCCTTTTTGAATTCTTCCAGGGCTTTCAGGCGGGCGAAATGCGTCAAGGATTTGATGACACCACGCAAGGTTCGAACTTCTTGTTCCCGTAACTGGGCTTTTTGAAAAATATTGCGCAGGTTCTTCACCATATTGGGGCGCTTCTCTGGTGGGTGCAGAAAGCCTGAAGTATCCAGTTCGCTTTCCAGATGATTAAATAAATGCACCAGGTCTTCGTTGCTGGCCAAGGGTTCAACCTTGTTCCCCAGTCGGGCGCGCCCCCCCATATTCCCGTCGGCATGTTGGTGCGTACCGGACTGAAACCATTCGTAAGCCACCAACAATACGGCCTGTGCCAGGTTGAGCGATGCATAGGCCGGATTGACCGGGATTGCGATCACTGTCTGGGCCAGAGTAACATCGGCATTGCTCAGGCCATGACGTTCAGCCCCGAACAAAATACCGACCTTGTCACTTGCTGTGATGGCATCGCGCATCTCGAAGGCTGCTTCGCGTGCTGTGGCCTCTCGTTTGAACATGTCGCGTGGGCGTGCGGTTGTGGCGTAAAGTACATTCAGATCCGCAACGGCTTCTTCCGTCGTCTCAAAAACCTGGACATTTTCAATCACCAGATCTGCCCCGGAAGACGACGTTTGCGCCTTTTCGCTGGGCCAACCGTCCCGCGGGTTAACAATGCGCATATCCGTCAAACCAAAATTCAACATGGCGCGGGCAGCCGTGCCGATATTTTCGCCCAGCTGTGGTTCCACCAGAATTACGGCGGGTCCGCCCAGTACAGGCACTTGTTTGGGAATTGGTTTATGGTAAAAACTGGTCATGACAGCGGTCTTACGATTTTGCGCGGAAAGCCGCAAGTATGGATGGCGTGGAATATAGTCCAAGGGCGAGCCAGATGCAGGCAAAAGTAATTATATGCGTTGTTGTCAGGGTTTCCCCCCACAGCCAGACAGCCCCGACGAGATGCAAAGTCGGCGCGATATATTGTAGCAAGCCAACAGTCGAGAGACGCAGGCGACGGGCTCCTTCTGTAAAAAATATCAACGGGACAGCAGTAAACACGCCGATCACCAATAAATAAAATATTGTCTGACTATCATCTGGTGAAACGGTGGCCGTTCCTTGCGCCTCAAGCCACCAAACGTAGCCAATGGCGAACGGTGACAGCAAGGCAGTTTCGATCAATAACCCTTCTATCGCTTCAACCTTGGCGACCTTTCGCACATAACCATAAAGGCCAAACAATACCGCCATGCCAAGAGAGGCCCAGGGGAATACACCCAGGGTCAAGGTCTGGTTCAATACGCCAGCACCGGCGATCAGAACAGCGCCGACCTGTAGCCGCGACAGGCGTTCGCCCAAAAGAAAAAAGCCCAACAAAACACTGAACAGCGGGTTGATATAATAACCAAGGCTGACTTGCAGGACTTCACCGATATTCACAGCATAGACAAATACCCACCAGTTCAGCCCTAGCAAGGCAGTTGTAATGACAAGCGTTCCCATCAACCGTTTTGAACGCAAGGCTGTTCGCAAACGCCGCCAACGATTGGTAACGGCAATCAGCAACAATAAAAACACAATACTGGAGAAAGTTCGCCAGGACAGGGTTTCCAGCGCCGGGACATGATCAACCAGTTTAAAAAGGTTCGGCAAGCCGCCCCAAATCAGAAACGCGCCCAGGCCAAAGGCCAACCCCTTCTGCACTTCGGCAGACTGTTCTTCCGGTGAAGACATTTCAGGTTTCAGTCAATTAAGCCGAGGTGCCAGCGGGGGCACCGTCGCGAAAAAGTTTGTAGACGATTGAATCGAGCAAAGCCTGGAACGAAGCATCCACAATATTGGGAGAGACACCAACGGTCGACCATCGATTGCCATCCTTATCAACACTTTCGATCATCACCCGGGTAACAGCCCCGGTGCCTTCCTGACTGAGAATACGCACTTTGTAGTCCGCCAGTTCCAGGTCTTCGATATAGGAGGAATATTTGCCAAGGTCCTTGCGTAAAGCTTCATCGAGGGCGTTCACGGGACCATTGCCCTCGCCCGCCGACATAAGGGTCTCGCCATCCACGGTAACCTTCACAGTTGCTTCTGAAACAGTGACAAGTTCACCCTTCGCATTATGGCGGCGTTCAACCATCACCCGAAAACCATCGACGTTAAAGTATTCAGGCACGTCGCCCAGGGCACGCCGGGCGAGCAACTCAAAACTCGCTTCGGCCCCGTCATAGGTATAGCCCTGAAATTCCTTATCCTTGACCTCGTTAACCAGGGACATGATGCGTTTGTCATCTGCGGCAACTTCAATGCCCATGTCAGCCAGTTGCATCAGTACATTGGCCTTGCCTGCCTGATCAGAAATCAGGATATGACGTTTGTTACCGGTTGATTCCGGTGGCACATGTTCATAGGTCCGGGGGTCTTTCAACACCGCAGAACCATGCACCCCACCCTTGTGGGCAAAGGCTGCTGATCCGACATAGGGCGCGTGGGCATCCGGCGCCTTGTTCAGCAGTTCATACAACAACCGCGAAGTATGGGTGAGTTGCTTGAGGCCGTCTGCAGTGATGCCGATCTCAAAACGATCAGCATAATCCGGTTTCAACATTAGGGTCGGAATGATCGATACCAGGTTTGCATTGCCGCAACGCTCGCCCAAACCGTTGAGGCTGCCCTGGATGTGACGCACACCTGCATTTACCGCAGCCAGGGTATTTGCCACCGCATTTTCGGTGTCGTTGTGGCAGTGAATGCCTAGGTGATCGCCGGGAATATGTTCAGTAATTTCACGCACGATGCGATCAATTTCATGAGGTAATGTGCCGCCATTGGTGTCACACAGGACAATCCATCGGGCACCGGCCTCAAAAGCTGATTTGATGCAATTCAGGGAAAATTCCGCATTGGATTTATAACCATCGAAAAAATGCTCGGCATCAAACAGTGCCTCGCCTGATTTTTCCACAGCCGCCGCAACACTATCGCCGATAAGTTCAACCGCTTCACCCAGTTCAATTCCCAAAGCGACTTCGGCCTGATAATCCCAGGTTTTGCCAAACAAACAAACGGCATCCACATCCGCATCAATAACCTGCACCAGGCCCGGGTCATTATGGGCACTGCGACCGGCACGACGGGTCATGCCAAAAGACGTGAATTTGGCATTTTTCAACTTGGGCCGGTTTTCGAAAAACTCCGTATCGGTTTGGTTTGCTCCGGGCCAGCCACCTTCAATATAGTCGATCCCCATTTTGTCCAAGGCTTCGGCAATGATGTATTTGTCCTCGACAGAAAAATCGACGCCTTGCGTCTGATTACCATCTCGCAATGTCGTATCGAACAGATAGAGCCGTTCCTTTGACATGACCGTTTCCTCTAACATGAGTGTTTCAGATTTGTTCTGAAACACAGGTTGATCGCAAGACCTTGAAAGGCAAGGCAAATATGAAACGAGGCAATTCGGATTAGACCGAAATCGCTTTAGCTATCTGGCGGTTAAATACCAGTATCATTCCAAAATAAAGTTTATCGCGTTTTAGACTGTGCGCCGCCATGTCGTGCCATCGGGCCCGTCTTCCAGCGTAATATTCGCCTCCAGCAGCAAATCACGAATAATATCAGATGTCTGAAATTCACGATGCTCCCGTGCCAGCTTACGGAAATCGATCAGCAGGTTAATGCAAAGCTCGTAAATTGTGCCCTGCTGTTCGCCAGACATCTCATCCCATTTATCAATCGCCTGACGCACCTGTTCGTCAATGCGTTCCGCAATCTCCGGCAAGGGCTCAGCCAGTTTGTTCATGAACGAAATATCGTACTCAGTCGCATCCAGGCCTTTGAACCAGGCAGATTGAGACTTCATCAACAGGCCCATCAGGTTTGCACCGCCCCGTAACTGACCAGCAGCCAGCGCATCTCCCTGGGAGGCTGCATTAGATAACTCGTGCAAAGCTGCAATCGCCTTTGGCGTGTTCAGATCATCTTCCAGCGCTTCAATTACGGCATCACAAGCCAGCGGTTCGGCGTCCGCCGCCGCGCGATACCAACGATCCAGAATAGTGCGTGACTCAGTAACGCCCCCCTCCGTCCAGTCCAGGGGCTGGCGGTAATGACTGGATAACATGTTCAAACGTATTGCCTCGCCCGGTGCGCCAGCCAGAATATCCCGCACCAGCAAGATATTGCCGATGGACTTGGACATCTTTTCACCTTCCACCGTGAGAAAGCCGTTGTGAACCCAATAGCGGGCAAACTCGGCTTCGTCGTGGGCGCAAGTGGACTGGGCGACTTCATTTTCGTGATGTGGAAAGACCAGATCACGACCGCCGCCATGAATGTCGAAAGTCATACCAAGATATTCACGAGACATCGCTGAGCATTCGATATGCCAACCCGGCCGACCATACCCCCAGGGACTTTCCCAACCAGGTTGTTCCCCGGTGGAGGGTTTCCACAGTACAAAATCGGCTGGATCTTTTTTGTAGGGAGCCACTTCGACACGGGCACCAGCAATCATTTCGTCGCGATTACGTCCCGAAAGCTTGCCATAATTCTTGTCCGTCTCTACAGCAAACAACACGTGACCGTCTGCCTCATAGGCATTTCCTCGGGCAATCAGGCGTTCGATCATGATGATCATTTGCGGAACGTGGTCGGTGGCGCGCGGCTCAATATCCGGTGGCAGGGCCCCAAGAGCCGCCATGTCTTCGTGATAGGCCTCTGTCGTGCGTGCCGTTATTTCATCAATGCTGTCGCCAGACTGTTCAGCTGCGGCAATAATCTTGTCATCGACGTCAGTGATGTTGCGCACATAGCGCACATGCTCGTACGATTTTTTCAGCAGCCGGTACAAAACGTCAAAGACAATTACAGGTCGGGCGTTACCGACATGGGCAAAGTCGTAGACAGTTGGGCCACAGACATACATGCCCACACGCCCTGGTGACAGGGGTTCAAAAAGCTGTTTTTCACGCGTCCTGGTATTGTACAGGGAAAGAGCCACGAAACCGGTCCTCAAACATCTTGAATTGTTGTTTTGTAAACGGTTCCGCACCAACACAGGCCGTCGAAAAACATCGGGAAAATCTTGATATTAAGGCCAGACAGGTAACACGTTCTGTACCCGTGGTCCAACACCGAAGCCACTTTGAGATTAATATTGCCTGATTCCGCACAAAATCAATCCCGATTAGAGCGATTTCGGATTAATCCGAATCGCTTCGGTGAATATCTTCATTGCCTTTCAATGAAATAAGGGCATCAGGAGTTCCAAATAGAACTTAAAACTCTCTGGCGTCCCGGAAACGGTTGGTAATGGGGTACCGGCGGTCACGACCAAAGTTCCGCCCGCCGATTTTGACGCCCGGCGGTGCCTGGCGGCGCTTGTATTCCGCGATATTCAGCAAATGTTCAATACGACGCACATCCTGTGCCGAATGCCCCCGAGCGACGATTTCATCGAATGGTAACTCATCCTCTACCAGGCACATCAGCATGTCGTCGAGGGCGTCATAAGGTGGCAAATTATCCTGATCTGTCTGGTTTTCACGAAGTTCTGCTGTGGGAGGCTTGTCGATGATATTCACCGGAATGACTTCACCACCGGGGGCATCGATACGTCCCACGGGCAAATTGGCATTGCGCCAGCGCGCCAGGTCAAAAACCACGGTCTTGTAGACGTCCTTCAGAACCGAAAAGCCACCGCACATATCTCCATACAGCGTGGCATAGCCCACTGACATTTCAGACTTGTTGCCGGTTGTCAGAACCATTGAGCCGAACTTGTTGCTCAGGGCCATTAAAGTCACGCCCCGGATACGGGCCTGAATATTCTCTTCAGTGGTGTCTGCTTCGGTGCCTTCAAACAGGCTGCCCAGCATGGCTTCATAACCTTCAACGGCTGGTTTGATGCCAACGCTGTCATATCGAACACCCAAGGCATCGGCACATTGTTTAGCGTCGTCCAGGCTTTCATCCACGGTAAAACGTGATGGCATCATCACACAATGGACCTTGTCGGCACCCAGGGCGTCAACGGCAACGGCGGCAGAAACCGCAGAATCAATGCCGCCCGACATGCCAAGAACGACACCCGGAAAATGGTTTTTTTGCACATAGTCTTCCAGACCAACTACCATGGCCGACCAGATCCCGGCCAACTCATCCGGTTGCGGCGTCATCTCGCCCGGTGCACAAACCCATCCTTGCGGACCTCGCGACCATTGACTGACATCAACGCATTGCTGCCAGGCCGGCATTTGCAGGGTCATCTCGCCATCGGCATTCAGCACAAAGGATGCACCATCAAAGACCAGTTCATCCTGACCACCGATCTGATTGAGGTAAACCAGGGGTAATCCCGTTTCCTGGATACGAGCCTGCATCAAATCAAATCGGGTTGCGGTTTTGCCGCTTTCAAAAGGTGATCCGTTCAGCACCAACAGGATTTCAGCGCCCCTGTTCGCCAGATGTCGGGTGACATTTGGCGTCCAGACGTCTTCACAAATCGGCACGCCCAGTTTGACCCCTTTGAATTCAATGGGTTCGGGTAGATCGCCGGGCACAAACACCCGGACTTCATCAAAGACGCCATAGTTTGGCAGATCGACCTTGTGCCTTACCGCCTGAATTTCACCATCCGCCAGCAACAAAACTGCATTGTGCGAAAGACGCGCCTTGCCGCCCTTGATCGATGCTGTATCCGTCGTGCGCCAGGGGGAACCCAGCAAAATGGCCGGACCGCCATCGGCAGTCTCTGCCGCCAGCGCATAGACCGTTTTTTCAATCGCATTCAGAAAGGAAGGCCTAAGCACCAGATCTTCCGGCGGATAGCCGACGATCATCAATTCACTGGTCATCAGCAAATCGGCACCGGCAGACGCAGCCTGGCTCCGGGCTTCGCGTACCAGATCAGCATTTCCATCCAGATCACCCACACGCGGGTTCAACTGGGCCAAGGCAATAGCTAGTTGATCAGTCATCCTGTTTATGTAGCGCGAGGACCACCAGGGCACAATATGGATCAGCCGCAAAAATGGGGACAGTTGGCATTTTTTCTCGGCCAGGCTTCATGGAAGAAGCCTCAAAATATGACGGGCCGGTGGATCACTCCACCGGCCCGAACCCTGATACAAAAGCCGACACGGGGGGCGCTTTGGCTTCTGTATCTGGTTGAGATTGTCACCAAACTCAACATGGATATTAGAAGCGGCATGTAACCGGAATATGTCGGTTTTGAAGTTTTTCGTAACTGCTTTGTAACAAATCACCTGTTTGGCGAAATACCTACTTTTTCAGCAGGAATTCACGGCCGATTTTGACGGTTTGGGCACCATCGTAGGAAATAATATCTGCTGTGGCATAGGTTTCAGCCCAGTTTTCCGGCAAAAATGACCCCGTACCAACGACATCAACGGGCGCTGAAACACTGCCCATAATGCGGCATTTTGAGGCATTAAATCCGGAACTGACAACAATTTTGACCTTATCAAAGCCGGCATTGTCCAATACTTCGCGCAAATGGAAGACGGCTGCGGCCGAAACACCGGTACCGACCAGCCATTTCAGCTCGTTTTCACTGCGATATTCCCGGATCCCTTCTGGTGCATGACGTTCCATCACTGCATAGGAACTTTGTGGGTTCAGTCCCTCGACAAAACGGCCACCGTGGGTGTCCAGTCGGATCGACAACTGCCCATCTGCTGCCAGTTCGGGAAAGCGTTTGCAGACTTCAAGCGCGTCCGTAATTTCCTGACCAAAGAAATCGACCAACACGACCAATGGCACTTCAGGATAGGTATCGTGAAACATTTCGGCGGCCCGCAAGGTTGATCCCGCATACCCGATCAGAGCATGTGGCATGGTTCCAAGACCCGTTTCATTGCCAAACCAGTGGGCTGTCGCATCTGTCGCGTTGCCAATAAAGCCAATGGCATCCGTATCTCGCCGGGCAGCATCTGATCCGACCGAGGCCGCATAGGCCATCAGATTAGCCATTTCCTGACCGGCACAATGGCGGGAGTCGAAAGCCATAAAGCCGGACCTGGGCATGGCGGTGCACATATCATAGGCGTTCATGGCGGCAACGCAGGCTGCGCCAATCTTCTGCAGATACAGTGTTTCCAGATCGACAAGATCGACAAAGGAGCCGGTGATGTAAAGCAAAGGCTCGCCGCCACCAGCTTCCTCACCTTCCCCGAAGCGTTCCTCAATATCGACTTCAATGCCGCGCTTTGCGGCCATCGATTTGATCCAGTCAACGGCAATACGGGTGGCGAAACGTACCGGACGGCGCATAAAAACGGCATAGGTGACCGTTTTGTCGCCATGGCGTGCAACAGTTTCCCGTGTTCGGGAAAAATACTTGTCAGTGTAGGCTGAAACGTCGCCGTCAGCCTGGGCGTTTGCCTTAACGTCCGCCGTCATTTTCGTTCCGCCTAAAAAGCTTCAGCTGCAACCGCAATGGGCGAAACTGTCCGACGCTTGCGCAAGGTATCAGCAATCAGGAAAGCCAGTTCCAGACTTTGCGAGGCATTCAACCGTGGATCACAATGTGTGTGATAACGATCTGCCAGTGTATGCTCGGTAATGGCCTGGGCGCCACCGATACATTCGGTCACGTCCTGCCCGGTCATTTCAAAATGAACACCGCCGGCCCAGGTGCCTTCACCTTCGTGCACTTCGAAAAACTGACGAACTTCTGTCAGGATGCTGTCGAAGGGGCGAGTTTTGTAGCCTGTGTCAGCTTTGATTGTATTGCCATGCATCGGATCACAGGACCAAACCACTTTCTGTCCTGCCTTTTCAATGGCCCGGATCAGATGCGGCAGGTTCTCATGCACATTGTTGGCCCCCATACGGGAAATAACGGTCAATCGGCCAGCTTCATTGCGTGGGTTCAACAATTCACACAAGCGCACCAGATCGTCAGGGTCCATGGTCGGACCAGCCTTGATGCCAATGGGATTACAAATGCCACGCATGTATTCGATGTGGGCACTGTTCAGCTGCCGGGTACGATCACCGATCCAAAGCATGTGGGCCGAAGTATCGTACCAGTCACCCGACGTGGAATCGACGCGCGTCATGGCCTCTTCATAACCAAGCAACAGCGCTTCATGCGAGGTATAAAACTCGGTCTGGCGCATTTCCGGCACAGCGTCGGGTGTCACGCCACAAGCGGCCATGAATTCCAGTGATTCGGAGATACGGTCCGCCAGTTCCTGATATTTTTCGCCCGTGTCGGTACCGGCAACAAAACCCATGTTCCAGCCGTGCACGCGGTGCAAATCGGCATAACCGCCCTGGGCAAATGCGCGCAGCAGGTTCAGGGTTGCGGCGGATTGGCTGTAAACCTGTAAAAGGCGTTTAGGATCGGGTTCGCGTTCTGCGGCCTCAAAGGCCATGCCGTTGACCATGTCGCCACGGTAACTGGGCAGTTCAACACCATCGATGGTTTCAGTGCCGGCACTGCGCGGTTTGGCGAACTGTCCGGCCATACGCCCGACCTTGACCACAGGCGATGCCCCGGCATAGGTCATGACAACGGCCATCTGCATCAAGACGCGGAAGGTATCGCGGATATTGTCAGCGGAATATTCAGCAAAGCTTTCGGCACAGTCGCCGCCTTGTAACAAAAAGGCGCGGCCTTCGCCGACGTCTGCCAGGGCGCTGCGCAACTTGCGCGCTTCTCCGGCAAAAACCAGAGGTGGATAACGCCGCAATTCGGCCTCCACATCCTTCAGCTCACTACCATTTTTGTAAACAGGCTGTTGCTCGATCGGCAAGTCACGCCAGCTATCGGGCATCCATTTGGTCGCCATAACACCGCTCTCCAATAGATCGCAATTCAAATTTGGACCAGCATATAGGCCGGAATACTGGAGAAATTCAAGCAATTGCGCCAAATAACTCGTTTTAAAGCATGTTAGCGGCTTTTACCCAATCAACAGGGGATAAGTCGCAGACGTCATGGCGTCGCCATCTTTCAAACCGGCTTCACGCAAGGGCTCGCTCGTGCCAGGGCGGGTATCATAATAGGCATCATCGCCGGTGTAGCGCACCGTGTAGCCCCGCCGCCGCCGGTCCTGACGGAGATTTCCGCCAGCGCCGTGGACGGTCAGACCATGAAATACATAGACATCGCCCGGTTCCAGGTCCCACGTTACCAGATCGTAGTCCCCCAAGTTCGCATCAATATCGGGCATGGCCTCGTAATCGTCATTCTTTTCATAGTCATTGCCCGCCGTGTTCTTGCCAAACTTTTCCGGCTGAAACCAACGGTCCCACTTGTGGGAGCCTCGAACAAAATTCAGAGCCCCGCTATCTTGTGTCACCGGATCCAGAGACATCCAGAAGGACATCACATGCCGGCCCCGCACCGGCCAGTAAGGCTGATCATTATGCCAGCGGGTTGGATTGGTGGTCCCTGGTTCTTTCACAAACAACTGGTCATAAAGAAGATTAATGCGCTGAGATGCAAAAAACTGTTGGGCCAGACCTGGCAAGACGGACTTGTGGCAAAATTCATGGAAACAGCTGTCATTCTGCCAAATGCGCAGATTCCCGTGAAAGCGTCCTTTGCCGTCTTCAGAGTCATAGCCATGATAAAACGGACCCGGACTTGCGATATCACGCTCAATTGCGGCCGCAAGCTTTTCTTGCCAGCTCTGATCAATCACGCCACGCAGGACGCAGGCACCGTCTTCTTCGTATGACTTCAAATCAGCGTCGGAAACCTGGAACATGTTCGCCCTATTCTGCTGCTTTTTCCTGAGGTGGTGTCCATTTGTCGCGCATGGTGACAAATTCTTCCGCCGAGGTTGGATGAATACCCAGTGTGGCATCAAACTGTTGTTTGGTCGCCCCCATTTTTACGGCAATGGCGACACCCTGGATAATCTCGGCCGCATCAGCGCCGACCATGTGCACACCGACCACTTTCTGGCTGGCTTGATCCACAATCAGTTTCATAAAGGTTTGCTCATCATTGCCTGACAACGTGTGTTTCAGGGCCCGGAAAGTCGATTTATAAAGATCAAGCTCACCATAGTGCGCCCTGGCTTCAGCTTCAGTCATGCCAACGATGGCACAGGATGGCTGCGAGAAAACCGCGTGAGGTACGTCTTTGTGATCCGGGCTGGTCGGCTCTCCCAGATAGAGCGTTCGCGCCAGGGCCATGCCCTCCATCAATGCAACCGGCGTCAGTTCAACCCGATTTGTGACATCGCCAATTGCATAAATGTTGGGCACGGTCGTCTGACTGAAGTCATCGACGACGACACCGCCCCAGGCATTGCGCTCAACCCCAACAGTTTCCAGACCCAGGCCGTCCACATTGGCATGACGACCCGTGCCAAATAGCACGGCATCAACCTCGGTTGTGGTCCCGTCCGTTAAAGTCAGAACCAGGCCGGTTGGTGTTTTTTCAATCGCTGTCACATTGGTGCCTGTGCGCAGGTTCAGCCCCTTCTTAACCACTTCTTTTGCCAGATGGTTACGCACATCGTCGTCAAAACCGCGCAAAATTTGTTCACCGCGATAATATAGGGTCGTGTCAGCGCCCAAACCATTCAGGATACCGGCAAATTCGATAGCGATATAACCACCACCGACGACCGCAGCCCGTTTTGGCAAATCCGGCAAGTGAAAGATTTCATTCGAAGTTATGGCATGTTCTATGCCAGGAATTTTCGGCAGTGTCGGCTTGCCGCCCGTCGCAATCAGTATGGTATCGGCGGTTACTTTTTTACCCGCAACATCCAGCGTGTGGGCATCCACAATCACGGCACGCCCCCGATAAGTTTCAACGCCCGCGTTTCCAAGGATGGTGCCATAAATACTTTCCAGGCGGTCGATCTCTTTGTCTTTGGCGGCGATCAGGGCGGGCCATGAAAAGCTGGATTCTCCGACCGTCCAGCCAAAACCGGCAGCATCTTCAAAGTCTTCAGCGAAATGACTGGCATAGACCATCAGTTTTTTGGGCACGCACCCCCGGATCACGCAGGTGCCGCCAAAGCGGTATTCCTCGGCAATACCAACACGGGCACCGAAGGATGCCGACATGCGGCTGGCCCGCACCCCGCCAGAGCCCGCACCAATAACAAAGAGGTCGTAGTCATATTCCGCCATTATTTTATTCCATATCAGAAAGAAGCCACACAATTGCCGACAATCGGCGCGGCGAAGTCAATTGATGATAACATATAAGGACAAATTTCAGTTCTGCCAGTGACGAGGCAGTCACAAAATCGCCAGCCTCACTCTCCAGCTTGCATCTATCGACCTTACCGTGTCATTTTGTGACCATTAATGTGACCGATCATTCAACAGGACAAAGATATATGAGCAGCCATCAGGACGTTATTCAGGAATTGCGACTGGACCTTGCTGCCGGTTTGCGCTGGGCCGCCAGACATAATTTGCATGAAGGTGTGGATAATCATTTCTCCATCGCTGTGCCCGATGAAGATGGCATTTCCAGGGGGGAGCGCTTCCTGATCAATCCCTATGGCTGGCACTGGTCAGAAATAACGGCCTCTTGCCTGGTCTATTGTGACAAGGATGGCAACGTGCTGGAAGGCGACAATTGGGTCGAAGATACCGCCTTTCATATCCATTCAAAGGTTCATATCGCCAAGCCGGATGCAAAAGTCGTCCTGCATACTCATCAGCCCTACGCCACCGCCATTTGCACCCGTAAAAATGGCCGATTGCAGATGGCCGAACAAAATGCCCTGATGTTCAAAGACCGTATTGCCTACGATGATACCTATAACGGTCTCGCCGCCAACAGTGACGAAGGTGAGCGCATTGCCCGCACCATGGGCAATCGTTCAGTCGGATTTTTGGCCGGTCATGGCGTTGTCGTCTGCGGTGGCAGCATGGCCGAAGCCTACACGGACCTTTATTACCTGGAACGCGCTGCCATGTTCCAGATCATGGCCGGATCGAACGGCGGTGAGCTGAACGAAGTTGCCGAAGATGTGCAAGTCCTGACCGCCCAGCAAATGGCCGACGACCGCCCCTTGCTGACCAGTCGCCATTTCAACGCCCTCAGGCGGATTTTGGATAAGGAAGAGCCGGAGTATCGGCACTAGCAATAGCTTCATTCTGATGAAGTAACATCAGGGCCGTTACTCTGGAATTCAGCAGGGCCCAGCCAAATCCGGTGCCTGGCACAAGCGCCTTCGCGAAGCTGCCTGGCTCCGCATTTGGCGGAGATTTCAGAACAAAAGTGACCTATGTCTTGTCGTTCGCAGATTTTGCAAACAACGGCCGGAAAAGCGGAGCCAGGCATGAAGAATGCCAGGCACCGTTTTTCCTCAACCTTTCGCCAGTATGACGGTAACTGTTTACAGGCCTCCCAAATCCTTCGACCACCTGTTCAACACCTGCATGCCAAATTCCGTTGGTTGTTGAGCGGGGGCCCGGTCGTTGGGCTCGGCCAGTCCCAGTCTTCTGGCGGCAAGGCGTTTGCCGTAACACAGAAGATGATCCACTGATGTCATCAGGAAGCTGAGAAGCGGCAGGGCCTGGGCGAAAATCCGGTCGGCTTGTGCTTCATCACCAGACATATAGGCTTCGAATATCGCCACGTGAATGTCGATGGTTTCAACGCCGGGCACCATGCCGTCACAACCCGCCCGCAGACTGTCCACGTGTTCCATGCCATTGCGGCCGTTCAACAGTTTGTAGACACCACCGGTGGCCTCAGCCAAACCGGCGATATAGGTGGCCGGTCCTTCAGCTTTAATAATAGAGACATTGGGATGGTTTTTATTAAGGCTTGCAAAGCCCTGGTTCGACAAACCAATGCCAATATATTCCGGTGCATTCTGAATACCGACGGGCACGGGCGAGGCATCGGCCACAGCCCCATAAAAACGGATCAGTTCGGCTTCTGAAGCACCGCGTACGGGTGGTGGCTGCAAAACAACCCAGGCCACACCGGCATCAGCAGCGTGCGTGATCGCCGCTGATTGTCCAGCGATGTTGTTTTCGGCAATGGTAACCGACAATGGCACTCGCCCGGCGATCTGTTCTGCCACCCATTCGACCAGAGTGCGGCGTTCTTCCGTCGACAGTTTGTTGGTCTCGGTCGCCAGTCCACCCACGGCTATGCCATGACAACCGGCGTCGATGCAGCCATCAACCTGGCGGCGCATAGCCGCGCGGTCCAGGCCACCCCTGTCATCAAAAAAAGCATAGAGCATGGGGTAGATCCCCCGCACGTCGGCAAGCTTGTCTTCACTATCAGTGGATTTTGTCATGCCTCACCTTAACCAATATTTTCACCAATTTACATTGCGTCAGTGCAGGTATCCTGATTTATGGAAAATACGATGTGTATGAGACGACGATCCGGAGTATCTGAATGAGTGAACGCGCGACATCCCCCGACGGCTGGCCTGCCAACAAACCGGTAGACAACAAAGCTGACTGGAAGCGCTTTGAAGCCAGCGACAAGGCTGCCGGTTTTGAGATCAGCGACGACTTTGAACGCTTTGATCAGCGCAATGACATGTTTAATCGCGCCTTCTGGGATGATGAGGTGATCACCGATCACGTCACCGCTTTTTTTCAGGCCTATATTCATCCCAAACCACGCAAGGCGGACGGCTTCACACAATGGGACTATGCGCTGTTAAATGCGTCATGGTCGGTGTCTAACGAATTTTCGGCCCGCGGAGGAAAGACAGGCGTGCGCGAAGGGTTCCTGGATCCCTTCAAGAAGTTTACGCCGCTTGCGCCCACAAAAGTTGACATCGACGATCCAGAGAAAGCCGCCAGTCGCCTGAAAAAGGTTGCCGAGTTTTTTGGCGCTGATGCCTTTGGCATCACTGAATATGACGAACGCTTCGCCTATGCCTCAATGGCAGACGTGCGCACCAACGAGCGGGAAGAAAAGTTCAACCCTGTGACGGAAGGCATGACGAGCGTCATCATTGTCGGCCACGGTATGGATTTTGGCCTGGTCCGGTCCTACCCCTCAGCCCTCGGCGCATCCGCCACAGGCCGTGAATATTCCCGTGAAGCCGCTGTTGCAACATCTATCGCAAGCTTCATACAAGGCCTTGGCTATAATGCCATCGCGTCCTCCAATGACAGCGCCCTGACGATCCCCTACGCTATCAAGGCGGGCTTGGGGGAATATGGCCGCAACCAGATGGTTATTACGCCAGGACACGGGCCGCGCATCCGGTTTTCAAAAATCTTCACGGATATGCCGCTGGCCCACAACAAGCCGATCAAAAGCGGTGTCACAGAAACCTGCAACGTTTGCCAAAAATGCGCCGATGCCTGTCCACCAAAAGCCCTGCCCTATGGCCCACCAAAAGAAGGTGGTGAAAACCGTTCCACCATCAAGGGCGTTAAAAAGTGGTCAGCCAATTGCGAAAAATGCTTTTCTTACTGGACAAAAATGCGTGCCGATTGTGCCATCTGCATGCGGGTTTGCCCCTACAACAAAGACTTTTCAAAGTGGTACATGCGCCTGTTCCGCGACTTGTTGAATTCACCCTTGCGCAAGGTCATGCTGTGGCTGGATGACAAGCTGAAATTCGATGCCCGAAAGCCACCGCACGAGTGGTGGGGTGATACACCAGCACCCTAAGCCTCTGACTATCAGGCTTTTTTCTCCCAACCACCGGTCGGTGTTTGTTGCCAATAGGTCAAATCGTGACCGGCATCCTTGCGGATTTTCCAGCGACTGCGCGCGGCTTGTACCGCCTCTTGATCGTGGCCATCAAACAAATCCAGCACACGGTCAAATTTACTGAAATCGGGAATGTCGACGCCATCCACCAGGGCCAGGACACTGGCGGCATTGGGGTTTTCATCATGCGTGGTCAGGTAAATAGGCTGGTCTGCAGCGGGGCCGTCTTCGGCTGATCCGTGTGGTAAAAAACTGTCTGGGTCGTACGTCCACAAGGCCAAATTGAGTTCTGCAACATGGTCTTCCGATCCCGCAATGACGACGGTTCGCATGCCAGCCGAATGGGCTTTTTCAAGAATTTTGGGCAAGGCAAATTTTAAAGGTGTGCGTTCCAGGTGATAGAAACTAACCTCAGTCATTGCCCTGCCCTCAATCAATCAAACTCAGACTTCGTAATTGTCGGCAACCAGGCGATCCAGCAAACGCACACCAAAGCCTGTGCCACCCTTAGGCACGGTTGGCTTGGCCTTGGTCGACCAGGTCATACCGGCTATGTCCAGGTGCGCCCATTTGGTGTCATTTGTGAAGCGCTTGAGGAACTGGGCTGCCGTGATTGAGCCAGCACCCTCGCGTCCGGTATTTTTAACGTCGGCAATATCGGAGCTGATATTGTTGTCATATTCCTGATGCAGTGGCATGCGCCAGACCAGTTCGTCCTCGTCATTACCCGCCTGGTGCAGGGCATTTGCCAAATCATCATCTGAGGCAAACAAGCCTGCATGAACATGGCCCAGCGCCATAATCATAGCGCCGGTCAACGTCGCCAGATCAATCATCGCTGACGGCTTGAAACGCTTTTGCGTGTACCAAAGAGCATCGGCCAGTACGAGACGCCCTTCGGCATCCGTGTTGTCAATTTCGATAGTTTGTCCCGACATGGATTTGACCACGTCGCCCGGCTTCTGGGCTGTGCCAGACGGCATGTTTTCGACTAAACCAATAACGCCAACAACGTTCGCCTTTGCCTTGCGACCGGCCAGGGCCGTCATCAAGCCAACAACCACACCGGCACCGCCCATGTCCCACTTCATATCGCCCATGCCAGCACCTGGCTTGAGGGAAATACCGCCGGAATCAAAGGTCACGCCCTTGCCAACAACGGCCAGCGGCTTTTGTTTGGCGCTGGCTGGTGCACCGTTCCATTGCATGACCACAAATTGCGCTTCGTGCTGACTGCCAGCTGCGACGCCGAGCATGGCATGCATGCCCAATTTAGCCATGCGGGCAGCCCCCATGACTTCAACCTTGACGCCCAGCTTGCTTAGCTTTTTGGCTTCGGCAGCAAAAGTGACGGGATACAGCACATTGCCGGGTTCAGACACCAAATCACGGGTAACAACGACGCCATTGGCAATCTTGTTTTTGATGGCCCAGGCTTTCCTGGCAGCAGCAGCCCCTTTGACAGCAACGGCAACAGATTTCAGGGTTGGTTTTTTATCCGCCTTTTCGGTCGTGCGGTATTTGTCGAAGCGATAACTGGCCAGACTTGCGCCAAAGGCAACTTCGGCGGCGGCATCGGCCGCCGCAACTTTGCCTACTTTGCCGCGGACAGCATCGACGACAATGGTCAACTGTTTTTCACCGGAACCATTCATTTGCCCAACCAGCTTGCCACCCGCATCCTGAAGCCCCAGGACACTGACCTTGTCAGCCTTGCCCAGACCAAACAACACGATGCGGCTGACAGACAGGCCTGTTGGCGCATTGATTGCAACAATCTGACCTTTTGCGCCAGTAAAACGGCCATTGTTCATGGCTTTGCTCAGCGCCCCTTTGGTCGATTTGTCGAGGGCCTTGGCAGAGGCACCCATGGCCTTGTCTGCATGGACAGCAACAGCAACGGCGCCAGCACGTGGCAGGGAATGTTCGGAAATGGAGATTTTCATAGTCGGGTCCTGAAATGATTGGTTCGTATCGAGAGAGGACACTTTGTACGCGCCCTCTGGATTGGCGCTATCTTATCGTGCCGCGCCACAATTAAAAGCCCCACCCGGTATCATCTTGCACCTGACTTATTTATGGCCTTGCAGGTACCCACTTTGGCCGATACATGTTAGGTAGAACGGGTCCGGAAAAACAGGTATAACGCACCGCATGAACGGTCTGAATCGCTATATTTTCCGCCAACTCATGGCGCCACTGGTGTTTATCACGCTGGTGCTTACCGGTGTGGTTTGGCTAACCCAGAGCCTGCGATTTGTTGACATGATCGTTAACCGGGGTCTGTCGGCTGGCGAATTCCTCTATGTCACACTGTTGTTGATGCCCGGTGTTTTGGTTCTGATCTTGCCAATCGCGCTTTTTTGCGCTGTGCTTTATGCCTACCACCGCCTGAACTATGACAGTGAACTGGTGGTCATGCGGTCTGCCGGCATGAGTCAACGTGCTCTGGTTTTCCCGGCTCTGGTCATGGCGATGGTTGTTGTCGTTGTCACCTACGTTTTTGTTATGTACCTGACCCCCCTGGGCTTTCGGACGTTCAAAGACAACCATGATTCTGTACGCAGTAATTATGCCTCGGTGCTGATCCAGGAGGGTATTTTCAACGAATTGATGCGCGGCATTACTGTTTATGTGCGGGCCCGCGGCGAAGATGGTGAATTGCGGGGTATCCTGGTGCACGATAATCGCGATGTCACCAAACCAGTAACTGTCATGGCGGAACGGGGCCTGCTACTGGAGACCGCTCAAGGTCCCCGATTCGTAATGGAAAATGGCAATCGCCAAGAGGTTGGGAAAACATCCGGTCAATTGTCCCTGCTTTATTTTGATAAATATGCACTTGATCTGGGACGCCTGACAGACCCGCCCGGCAAACGCTGGCGAGAACCAGGTGAGCGCTATTTGTCTGAACTGCTAAACCTTGAAGATACTGATGATGATCGCAGAAATGCTGATCGCATGATGGCTGAAGTCCACAAGCGGATCAGCCACCCCTTGCATGCCTTTGTTCTTGTGTTGATCGCTCTGGCAGGCCTGCTGTCGGGGGAATTTAACCGTCGGGGAGAGTGGCAACGGATTGCGACCGTTTCCTGTGCTGCCCTGGCCTTCGAGATAAGCGCCCTGGCCCTCGTGCCCCTGGTAAGTAAAACGCCCACATTGGCACCAGCAATGTATCTGAGCATCTTGGCTGTTGGCGCCATAGCAATTTGGTGGCTGGGACGCAATGGCCGCCCGGCAAGACGTGGACGCCGCGGCAATCCTGCGGCGCCCGCACTATGAGGATTTCGCCGGTTTTATCGCTCTATATCGGCAAACGATTTCTGTCGGATATCGGTCTGATTTTTGCTGTGCTGCTGGGCCTGATTTTTATTGGAGATCTCGTCGAATTGATGCGCCGTGCCTGGAATAAAGACACTGTTACGCTCTGGCTGACAATTGAACTGGCACTGTTGAAGTTACCTTATATGGCACAAAAGGTGGCACCATTCGCGGCTCTGTTTGGTTGCATGTTGGCTTTTGTTCGTTTGACCAGGTCACACCAGTTGGTCGTTGCCCGCTCGGCCGGCATTTCGGTATGGCAGTTCATGCTACCAGCTGTTGCCATCGCCTTTATTGGTGGTGCCTTGATGGTTACCGTTTTCAACCCCCTGGTTTCCGCCACCATGTCGCGGTTCGAATCTCTGGAGGCAGAGCATTTTCGTGGCCGGGCCAGTTCGCTGGCGGTTTCTTCATCTGGTCTTTGGCTGCGCCAGGCTGACGCCGGTGGCCAGTCCGTCATTCATGCCCTGCGCGTTACGGGCGAGGGAACAGAACTGGAAAATGTCATCATCTTCTTGTACAGCGATCAGGATCGGTTTACGGGTCGCATAGACGCAAAATCAGCTGTGCTTGAACCTGGTTTCTGGCATCTGAAGGATGCCCTGGTCACTGCCCCCAATCAAACCGCGCTGAGGCACGAAAACTGGCGGCTGAAAACGTCGCTGACACTGGAGCAAATTCAGGATAGCTTTGCCTCTCCCGATACCATGTCGTTCTGGGAATTACCGGCATTTATTGATACGCTTGAGACTGCGGGATTCTCGGCCTTGCGCCACAGGCTGCACTGGCATTCATTATTGGCAGCACCGCTATTGTTGTTTGCCATGGTGCTTTTGGCCGCCAGTTTTTCACTACGGTTGACGCGCAAAGGCGGGATCGGTTTGTTAATGGCAGGCGGGGTTGGAGCAGGTTTTATTCTCTATTTCCTGACAGATGTTTCACTTGCTCTGGGCATGTCGGGCGGAATCCCGGTCATCCTGGCAGCCTGGGCACCGGCTCTGACAAGCACCTTGCTTGGCCTTGCCACTCTCCTGCATCTAGAGGATGGCTGATGCCGCATTGGAATTGTGTTTTCGAAAAAATCGGCAAGGTCCTCGCAGCACCCTTTGGCTTTGTCGTCATATTTTGCGTTCTCTTTTTGACCGTTGCTCAAGGACCTGTATTGGCGCAGTCTGGCGCAAAAGACAGCAATATTCTCTTTTCTGCAGACGCCCTGACACATGATCAGGAGTTGGGCACAGTGCAAGCCACGGGCAATGTTGAAATCGCCAGCGACGACCGAATTCTCAGGGCCGATTCTGTTTCCTACAATCAATTAACCGAAATCGTAACCGCCTCCGGCAATGTCGCCATCATGGAGCCGACGGGCGAAGTAATGTTTGTGGATTATGCCGAGCTTGGTGAGGGCTTGAAAACCGGTTTTGTCAAAAGCCTGCGCTTGCTTCTGACCGACAAGTCTCGCTTTGCGGCGGCTGAGGCTGTGCGAGAGGACGGCAACAAAACGGTTATGTCCCGCGCCGTTTACTCTGCCTGTAATCTCTGCGCCAAAAATCCGGATCGGGCACCTTTGTGGCAAATCAAGGCTATTGAGGTCGTGCATAACCAGAAGGCCAAACGGATCGACTACAAGGATGCTTTTCTCGAAATCTATGGTGTCCCCGTCCTTTACACCCCATTTTTTTCTCATCCCGACCCAACGGTTCAGGCAAAGTCCGGTTTTCTGGCACCGCGCTATGGCTCCTCTACAGACTTGGGCGGGCGCATCGATATCCCCTATTACCTTCGTCTGTCAGAACATCGTGACGCCACAATTACACCGACCATAACGACGAACGAAGGGATTATTCTGGCTGGTGAATACCGCGAAAAAACCCGGACTGGTGAATGGAATGTAGACGCAAGTATTACCCGGGCCGATGAACGTGACGCACAAAATTCAAAAACCGGACGGAAAATTGTCCGGGGTCATACCTATGTTGAAGGTAACTTTCAAATTGATCCGGTTTGGCGTTGGGGTGTGAATGCCCGGCGCACAACAGATGACACATATCTGCGCCGATACGACATCAGTTCGACCGACAACCTGACCAGCAATCTATTTGTTGAAGGCTTCAATGGCCCGCACTATGCGTCGGCAAATGCCTATGCCTTCCAGGGTTTGCGGGAAACAGATGACCCTGGCGACACCCCCTTCGTCCTGCCGTCTCTTGAATACAACTGGACCGGCCAGCCAGACCAGGGTGGTGACCACTATTCCTTTGACGCCAACGTGCTCTCACTTTATCGCAGTGATGGCCAGGATACCCTCAGGCTGTCGCTGTCCGGTGCCTGGGAGCGGCCTTTGATTACGAATGGTGGATCAATTATCAATTTCAGTGCTTTGTTGCGCGGTGACGGATACCACGTCAGCAGCATGCCAGACCCATCGAATCCTGGCTCTACAAAAGACGGCCTGCGCGGGCGTGTGCTGACCCAGGCTGCTGTAGACTGGCGTTTGCCCTTTGTTCGACAGGAAGGTTCTGTTCGACAGGTCATTGAACCTGTAGCCATGGCCATCCTCTCCCCTTATGGCGGCAATCCAACGGGGATACCAAATGAAGATTCGCTTAGTTTTGAATTTGACGACACAAACTTGCTCAGTAAAAACCGCTTCGCCGGGATCGATAAATGGGAAGGTGGGCCGCGCGCCAATTTCGGCATCAGAACCAGTATTTATGGTGCCAGCGGAGGATATACAACAGCCATGTTCGGCCAGTCCTGGCGTCTAAAGGCCGATACCACTTTCGGGGATCGCACCGGCCTTGAAGACAAGCGGTCAGATTATGTGGGCCGCCTGTTGGTGTCGCCATCGAAATATGTCGACTACATTCATCGTCTGCGCCTTGATCGAGATAGTTTTACGATCCGGCGAAATGAATTTGATTTATCCCTCGGCCCCGATGCCTGGAAGGTTAATATTGGTTATTTGTCCTTGAGCCAGGAACTTGCCGCTAATGGCCTCTCAAGCCGCGAGGAAATCAGATTTTCGGGAAACGTAGAGCTGACTAAATTCTGGTCAGCGTCCGCTCATTCCCGTCGGGATCTGACGACTGACGGCGGCTCAATCAATCACGGCATAGGGCTTGTCTACGAAGATGAATGCGTTGTTTTCAGCTCCGAATACGATCGAACTTTCACAGTCGACCGCGACATCAGACCCGCTTCAACATTTTTCTTCAAGTTCAGCTTGAAACATCTGGGATAAAGCGTCCAAGCCGCTTATGCGCAACAATAACAAGAAATCCTCGCTGCCCTTGTAGGTAGCCTGTAACCTGACGTAAATTAGCAACCTGAATTATTCATTTAATAAATAATGTGTCTGTCTGAAAATCGAAATCACTCAAGACACCGGAGTTAAAGCGGCGTGAGATCAATATTTTTTTCAATGGTGCCCTGCTTGGCCATCTTGGTGATGATAATTTTCAGCGTTATCAAGCCGGTTGAGGCTCAGGTCGTCGGCATCGCGGCAGTGGTGAATGACGAAATTGTCTCGGCTTATGACGTCAAATTACGCCAGGATATTATTTTATCATCTGCCGGGATCAAGCCAACAAAGGAGGCGCGCAGACGCAATCGAGCCCAGGTCCTTCGCGCGCTGATCAACGAAAAACTCCAATTACAAGAAGCCAAGCGCCTCAATATTTCAGTCAGTTCATCTGAGATTGAACGGGCCAAGCGACAGATCGAATCACAGAACAAACTTCAGGCCGGTACCTTTTCAAACTTTATGCGTGAACGCGGATTACCCGAAGCGGCCGTCATCGCTCAACTGCGCAGTGAAATAGTCTGGAATACAGTCCTTCGCCGCAAGCTAAACCCCAAGATTCAAATAAGTGACGAAGAAATTGCGGAGGTTTTAGCCCGCTACAATAAGGCTCAGGGACTTCAGGAGCGACAAATCGCCGAAATCTTTCTGCCCGTCGACACCCCAAAGCAAGAAGCAGAAGTCGCCAACACGACCCGGCGATTAATCGCCCAGATGAAAAAAGGCGCGCCTTTTACAGCTATTGCCCGGCAATTTAGCCAAAGTAACACAGCGCGAAACGGTGGCGTGGTTGGGTGGATTCTGGAAGGACAACTGGCTCCTGAACTTGAAACAGCCCTTTCGGGAATGAAACCCGGAACTTTCACCAAACCGATACGCACGGCTGAAGGATATTACATTCTGTTCCTCAGGGAATTACGTCGGGTTGGTGTGGCTGACCCCATGACTGCCGAAGTCACGCTAAAACAGATAGCGCTACCCCTTGTCAAAGATGCATCAGGCGAGGCCCTTCAAAAACAAATGCAAAAGGCAAATTCCTATGCAGCAACTTTAAAAGGTTGCGACGATATTGACCGTATCGCCAAGGAAATTAAAACGCCGGGAAGCGGTAATGTTGGCACCTTGAAAATTGGCGAACTACCGAGCAAATTTCGCGATATCGTCAGCCAACTTCAAATCGGCCAGGCCAGCACACCGGTTAGAACTGATCAGGGCTTGCACGTGTTGATGGTTTGCAAACGCGTCGAAGCGCCAACTTACCGCCCAACAACCCAAATAGTTGCCCAAAGTCTGGGAGAGCAAAGGCTTGGCATGATGGCACGGCGTTATATGCGTGACCTGCGCCGTACAGCCGTTATCGATCTACGTTAGTCACGAAATGTCCGCACTTTCTACATTGCCAACGGTCGTCACAATGGGTGACCCGGCCGGGATCGGCGGTGACATAACCTTGATGTGTTGGTCAAATCGTCAGCATCTGAACCTGAAGCCTTTTTTTGTGCTTGATGATCCGGACCGGCTGGCAGCACTGGCTTTACAGCTGGGTCTGAAAATTGATGTTGAAATCATTGCAACACCGGCTGAAGCCGTAACCGTATTTGATCGAGCCTTGCCGGTCATGCCCTTGTCTAAACCCCTGCAATCAACCTCCACACAGGCAAGACAAGCTTCTGCCGACATGGTAATCGAATCTCTTGATCGGTCTATCGATTTTGCCATGCAGGGCGATGTTGCCGCCCTTGTTACAAATCCAATCCACAAGGGCAATTTGTACGCAGCAGGATTTCAACATCCCGGTCACACCGAATATCTTGCGGCCCGTGCAGCCGGGATATCAGGAGACAATGTGCAGCCTGTGATGATGTTGGCTTGCAAGGAAATTCGTGTCGTTCCGATTACCATCCACACCTCCCTGCGCCAGGCCCTGGATGATTTATCAACCGACCTTATTGTTCAAACAGCGGACATATGCATCCAGGCCCTGCAACAGGAATTTGGTTTGATGACACCGCGTCTGGCCTTTGCGGGCCTGAACCCACATGCGGGCGAAGGCGGTAATATGGGTCGCGAAGAGATAGAAATAATCCAGCCAGCGATTGATGTCTTGCGCGCCCGTGGCATTCACTGCCTGGGCCCCTTGTCTGCAGATACCATGTTTCATAGCGAAGCCCGGCAGTCCTATGACGTGGCCTTGTGCATGTATCATGACCAGGCGCTTATTCCGATCAAGACAATCGATTTTGATAACGGCGTCAATGTTACTTTGGGATTGCCCTTTATCCGCACCTCCCCCGATCACGGCACGGCGTTCAGCCTCGCCGGAACCGGGAAGGCCAGTTACAACAGCATGGCCGCAGCCCTGAAAATGGCTGCCGATATGGCAACGAGCAAGAGTTTCACCAATGACTGACCTGCCGCCACTGCGCGATGTAATCTCGAAATACGGTCTGGCGGCCAAAAAAAGCCTGGGTCAAAACTTTCTGCTGGATCTCAACCTGACAGGTCGCATTGCCCGTGCCGCCGGAAACCTTGAACATTGTACGGTTCTGGAAATTGGACCAGGCCCTGGCGGCCTGACACGTGCCTTGCTCGACAATGGTGCACACAAGGTCATCGCCGTGGAACGCGACAGCCGCAGCATCGAAGCCCTCAAAGATGTGCAGGCCGCCTATCCCGGTCGCCTGGAAGTGATTGAAGGCGATGCCCTGAAACTGGACCTTTCCATTTTACCGGAAGGCCCCGTCAAGATTGTCGCGAATTTGCCCTACAATATTGGCACGGCATTGCTGATCCAATGGCTCGAAAACCTGGAGAGATTTGAAGGCCTGACCCTGATGTTTCAACGAGAGGTCGGCGACCGTTTGACCGCTAGCCCTGGGGAAAAAAGTTATGGTCGGTTATCTGTGCTGGCCCAACGTTTGTGTTATGTGGAAAAAATGTTTGGCGTGGACCGAAATGCTTTTGTGCCACCACCCAAGGTTTGGTCCAGTATCATAGGTTTTCAACCAAGGGCCAAACCCCTTGCACAAGCCGATCCGAAAGTACTTGAAGCGGTCACCCGGGCGGGCTTTGGTCAACGTCGCAAAATGTTGCGCTCAAGCCTTAAAACCCTGGGTGTTGATGCCGAGGCTTTGTGTAAAGCCGCCAACATAGACCCAACGGACAGAGCCGAAAAAATAGATGTAGCAGGATGGTGTGCGCTGGCGCGGGCGCTGGAAGATATATCTTGAGTTTTTCTTCAGGCCTCTGATCGCAAACGCTTTACAAAATCGACCAGCCCGGTGCTGCGCTCGCGACGAAGGCGTTCAGCACGCAAAATCGCCCGGAGGCTGGCAACACTGCGGTCAAAGTCGTCATTGACAATAATGTAGTCATATTCCGCCCAGTGGCTCATTTCATCAGCAGCCTGAGCCATGCGTTTCTCAACGACGTCAACAGGGTCCAAAGCACGCGCACGTAACCGACGTTCCAGCTCACTTGTCGACGGTGGCAAGACAAAAATACTGACGAGATCATCGCGGGCATTCTGTGCCAATTGCTGGGTACCCTGCCAATCAATGTCAAACAGGACATCGCAACCACTTTCCAGAGCCGCAGTGACCGGGCCGGAAGGGGTGCCGTAGTAATGATCAAAGACTTTTGCGTGTTCCAGCATTTCACTGCGATTGACCATCAAATTGAATTCAATCTTGTCTGTGAAATAATAATCCACCCCTTCAACTTCCCCCTTGCGAGGTGGTCGGGTTGTGGCTGATACAGACATGACAATGTTTGCTTCTTCATCCAGCAAACGCCGGGCAATAGATGTTTTGCCTGCTCCTGAAGGAGAAGATAAAACAAGCATCAGGCCTCTTCGGCCAATGTCGGTACTCGTCATCCAGTTAGTTCCGTTGCCAAAAACTATTCAATATTCTGCACCTGTTCGCGCAGCCGGTCGATAACAGTTTTGAGATCCAGGCCGATTCGGGTCAATTCATTATCCGGGGCTTTGGAGCACAAAGTATTGGCTTCACGATTAAACTCCTGGGACAAAAAATCAAGCCTGCGTCCGATAACACCACCCTCAGCCAGCAATTCACGGGCCGCCGCAACGTGCGCGTCAAGTCGATCTATTTCTTCACGAATATCGCTTTTAACAGCCAGCACTGCGGCTTCCTGAATAATTTTGTCCGGGTCTGCCTGCAGCCCAGCCTCCAAAATCGCGTTGACCTGTTCCTTCAAACGAGCCCGAATGGCATCGGGCTGGGCGGCGGCGCAAACTCTTGCGGCTTTGCTCAGGCCTTCAATTTCATCAATTTGCTGCTTCAGGACCTCGCCAATACGTGCGCCTTCTTCTTGCCGGGCCACGATCAGCGATTGAAGTACATCTTCAAGACTGAGTAAAACCTCCTCAAAACGCCGTTCAGTAACGTCCTTGTCTTCATCTTCCTGCTCACGCGTCTCGACGACGCCACGTACGGCGAACAGTCCGTCAATGCGGGCGGCCTCTACCCCAGGTGTGTCGGTGAATTCTGCGGCGACATCAATCAACCGGGACAGTAATTCGCGATTAACTGAATATTCAACATCGCCTGATTTACGCTGTGTCTGTAAGTTGAGATTAATACTGCCGCGTGAGAACAAGGCTGTAATTCGCGCCCTGGCTTTGGCATCGATCTGATCCATACCACCAGGCAATCGACAGCGGATATCGAGGCCGCGACCATTGACGCTCTTGGCTTCCCAAACCCAGGAAACCATGTCGTCGGAACCATCACTGCGGGCAAAGCCCGTCATGCTGTTGAGAGGCAAGTCGCCCTCCGATAGTCTGAATACAGGGTATGGTGCGTTACTACAGGTGATTGTCCGCCGGATCAACAGTCGGGGATAACATGACAGGGAAAATAAGGTGAAAAAATTTATCGGCATTCTAATAACGGGGGCCTCGTCAGGGGTCGGTGAAGCTCTCGCTCTACATTATGCGACACAAGATGCGACCTTGTTTTTATCGGGCCGAAACAAGGAGCGACTGGATGCCGTCGCTGAACAATGCAGAACGCGTGGAGCGGTCGTTTTCCCTGAGGTTCTGGATGTCACAAATGAGACGGGAATGGCCGACTGGATCAGGCAATGTGAAGACCACCACCCACTTGATCTTGTTATTGCCAATGCAGGGATATCCGGCGGCACTTCCGGTGGTCTGGATGCCGCAACCCGTGAAGTGTTTGCAGCAAATATTGACGGTGTGCTGAATACTGTGCATCCGGCATTGACGGGCATGCGGGCTCGAAAGTCGGGTCAAATTGCTATTGTCAGCTCTCTGGCGGGGCTGATCGGCATGCCAAGTGCCCCGGGCTATAGTGCCAGCAAGGCAGCTGTTCGCGCCTATGGTGAAGCCCTGCGTGGCCGCTATGGCAAGGAGGGAATTGGTGTCAGCGTGATCGTACCTGGTTTCATCACCAGCGGCATCACCGCACAAAACCGTTTTCCTATGCCCTTTCTGATGTCTGCAAAAAAAGCCGCCGGAATTATCGCCAAAGGTCTTGCCCGCAACAAGGCACGTATCGCCTTTCCCTGGCAGATGTACGGCTTGCTGTTAATGATTTCCGCTTTGCCAATGTGGCTTATTGACCGGCTGTTTTCCAGGTTGCCTGACAAAACCTGATTTCGGGATCAGGGTTCTTTATTTAGTGCGCGTTGCAGGCGGCGCCATTTGGCAACATTGTGGTTATGAGCAGTCAAAGTCGCAGCAAAAACGTGCCCCCCGGTTCCGTCCGCTACAAAATAGAGGTCTTTTGTCTCTAGTGGATGTAGCACGGCTTGAACGGCGGCCCGTCCTGGCAGACAAATTGGAGATGGCGGCAATCCCTTGTGGACATAGGTATTCCAGGCGTGGCGGGATTTCAGGTCGGCACGACTAAGCGCCCGGTCAAGAGGCCGGTCTGGTGACAATCCATAAGCAACAGTGGGATCCGACTGCAGACGCATGCCGCGGCGCAAGCGATTTACAAAAACACCGGCGACATGTTCACGCTCGGCAGACTTGCCGGTTTCCTTTTCCACAATGGAGGCCAGAACGAGGGCTTCTGCCATGGTCTTAAAGGGCAGGTCTTGCGCCCGCCTCCCCCATTCTTCGGCCAACAGTTTTTGCTGGCCCGTCCGCATGCGCTTGAGAATACCGCGGCGCGTGTCGCCCCATTTGTAGTGCCAGGTTTCAGGTAGCAACTCACCTTCGACCATAGCAACACCACCTGCAAGATCCAGATCGCCTTCCAGGCCGTCAGCCGCAAGAATGAGTTCCAGGGCCTGCGGCGTTTGCAATCCTTCAGCGATGGTCAACTTGCGCACAACCGTTTCACCGCGAATCAAGATGTGCATAACCGCTTTGGCACTGACGGCTGGCGGGAACTCAAATTCCCCGGCCTTAAGTTTTGTGCCGGTCTTGCTGATACGTGTGGCAATGGCAAAAACTTCGGCCCGGCGTATGACGCCAGCTTTAGCCAGGCGTCTGGCAATCGCATTGACGCCTGACCCTTTGGGCAGAACGACGACAACAGTTTCCGTCGCCGGCCCAGGCGCATTAAAAGCCGAAACACCCCAGGCAAAAATGCCCAGTGTTGCTGTCACGACAAATGCTGTCAGCAACAAAACCAGACGCACGATCCAGCGTCGACTCACTGACTTCTTATGGGGAGTTAAGCGTCGTTCCAGCGCAAGGGCGGACGATTTTAGCTGTTTTTCAAAAGCTTCGTCGTCCGACAACGGATCGCCTTACGGGGCTTCCTTGAAGACAACAGAGGCGTTGGTGCCTCCAAAGCCAAAGGAATTGGACAACACAGCCTTGATGGGGCGTTCTTTCGCCTGCAAGGGCACAAGATCAATGTCACAACCGTCCGATGGGTCTTCAAGGTTCAGCGTCGGCGGGGCAACATTGTCCCGCATAGCCAGGATCGAGAAGATTGCTTCGACCGCACCCGCAGCCCCCAACAAATGACCAATGGCCGATTTGGTGGATGACATGGACAGGTTATAGGCCGCATCGCCAAACAAGCGCTTGATCGCACCCAGTTCAATTTCATCACCCAACGGCGTCGACGTGCCATGGGCATTAATGTAGTCAATATCTTCCGGGTTCAGACCAGCATGCCCAAGAGCACCTTTCATGGCCCGGAAACCACCGTCACCATCAGCGGCAGGTGCCGTGATGTGATGGGCATCGCCGGACAGGCCATAACCGCCAACTTCGGCATAAATATGTGCGCCACGGGCCTGGGCATGTTCCAGAGATTCCAGCACCACAGCACCGGCACCTTCACCCATCACAAAACCATCGCGGGCTTTGTCCCAGGGCCGGGAGCCACGTTCCGGTTCATCATTGAAATTGGTCGACAAGGCCTTGGCGGCAGCAAATCCGGCAATGCCTATGCGACAAATTGCGGCTTCGGCGCCTCCGGCAACCATCACATCCGCATCGCCGTACTGGATCAACCTTGCGGCATCACCAATGGCGTGTGCACCTGTAGAACAGGCGGTTACCACAGCATGGTTAGGCCCTTTGAAACCGTATTTGATCTGCAACTGCCCTGAAAGCAGATTGATCAAAGCCGACGGAATGAAAAACGGGCTGACCCGGCGGGGTCCGCGTTCATGCAGGATAATGGCCGTATCTGCAATCGCTTGCAGACCACCAATACCTGAACCCATCATTACACCCGTGCGACAGCGGTCTTCCTCGCTTTCAGGCTTCCAGCCACTGTCTTCAATGGCTTGTTGCCCGGCAGCCATGCCGTACAAAATAAAGTCGTCAACCTTGCGCTGGTCTTTGGGGGCCATCCAATCATCTGCAATGAAGGCCCCCTCACCTTCCCGCGGCAATTCGCAGGCGATGTGGCAGTTGATGTCACTGGCATCAAAGCGGGTGATTTGACCTGCACCGGATTTACCGGCAAGCAAGCGCGACCAGGTTTCTTCAACCCCACAAGCCAGCGGGGTGACCAGACCAAGACCAGTGACAACAATTCTTTTCATGAGCGGACTAGCTGGCTGCTTCTGAAAGGTGGCCAATGGCGTCATTGACGGTCAGAATTTTTTCCGCGATATCGTCGGGAATTTCAACGCCAAATTCTTCTTCAAATGCCATAACCAGTTCAACAGTATCCAGGCTGTCTGCGCCCAAATCATCAATGAAGCTGGCAGTGTCAGTTACTTTATCAGCCTCGACACCCAGGTGTTCGATGACGATCTTTTTGACGCGATCGGCGATATCACTCATATGTCTGTTCCTTAAAATAGGTTCTGTTTTATCTGTTCGGCGGCTGGCAGAAATGGGTGAACAACGCCTTGCGGAACAGTCCACTTCATTTTGCCTGTCGGATCAATACCGGAATGCGGCGCGAAGCCTCAAAAAGTACTGTTCCTTGTCATTTGGTGCGGTTTGGTAACATAAATTCCAGGCCTTGCAAAGCCAATGAAGCGCAATCGAAGATGATCGGGAAAAATCCCTTTAAATCATCGCCATACCGCCGTTCACATGTAATGTCTGTCCGGTCACATATGCCGCTTCTTCGCTGGCCAGATAGACCACGGCAGCAGCGATGTCATTTACCTGGCCCAGACGACCAGCCGGGATGGCTTCGATCAGCTTTACTTTCTGGGCATCTGGCAGGGCATCTGTCATGGGTGTTTCAATAAAACCAGGGGCGACACAGTTCACGGTGATTGTGCGTGAAGCCACTTCCTGGGCCAATGCCTTGGACATGCCCACCAGGCCGGCTTTTGCCGCCGCATAGTTGGCCTGCCCCGGATTGCCGGTCGTGCCGACAATGGACGTAATATTGATAATACGGCCCCAGCGCGCCTTCATCATGCCACGCAGACAGTTTTTGGCGAGCTTGTAAGACGACGTTAGATTGACGTTGATCACATCCTGCCATTCATCGTCTTTCATGCGCATGGCGAGGTTATCGCGCGTGATACCAGCGTTATTCACCAATACATCAACACTGCCCATGGCTTCGGTCGCCTGTTTGATCAGGCCTTCGACTGATTCTGCGTCGCTCAGGTTACAGGGCAATACATGGCAGCGATCACCCAGTTCGGCAGCCTTTGCATCCAAAGCTTCCTTGCGCGTGCCAGAAAGCCCGACAGTGGCCCCCTGGGTATGAAGCGCTGAGGCAATGGCCCCACCAATTCCGCCGGAAGCACCGGTAACGAGGGCATTTTTTCCTGTTAAATCAAACATGAACGATAATCCTACAAACTGTTCAGAAATTCTTCGATATCAGCGGGGCCCTGAATGGCACTGCCGGTGACTTCTTTGTCGATACGCTTGGTCATGCCGGTCAAAACTTTGCCGGTTCCCATTTCGACCATGGTATCAACACCGGCGTCACGCATGGCTAGCACGCATTCGCGCCAGCGCACACGGGCCGTGACCTGCGCCACCAGCAATTTCTTTATGGTCTCAGGATCACTGACGGCCTGGGCTGTCACATTGGCCACAACCGGCACGCGCGGTAGCATGACGTCAATCTCATCAAGCGCTTCCGCCATGCGATCTGCCGCCGGGGCCATCATGGAACAATGGAAAGGTGCGCTTACAGGCAAGCTCATGGCCTTGCGAATGCCGCGTTCCTTGGCCAGTTCAATGGCATATTCAACCGACGCCGTGCTGCCACTGATGACGATCTGGCCGGGTGCATTGTCATTGGCCGCCGTACAGACGCCCGGCTCATGGCCGTTTTCAGGATCACCCGCAGCAGCGTCAGCAGCAATAGCTTCAACGGCATCCAGTTCAGCGCCCAATATGGCCGCCATGGCACCTTCACCAACCGGCACAGCTTCCTGCATGGACAATCCGCGTGTGCGCAACAGTTTGGCCGTCACCGCTAGCGGAACCGCGCCCGCCGCTGTCAGGGCCGAATATTCGCCGAGACTGTGGCCCGCCACAAAACTTGCGAGATCAGGCAAGGCGACTTTGCCCTCTGCTTCAATCGTGCGCAAAACGGCCACACTGACCGCCATCAAGGCAGGTTGGGCATTATGCGTCAGGGTCAGGTCTTCTTTTGTGCCCTCAAACATCATGGCTGAAAGCTTCTCACCCAGGGCATCATCGACTTCTTCAAAGACCTCCCGCGCCGAAGCAAAAGCCTCCGCCAGATCCTTGCCCATACCAGGCGCTTGCGAGCCCTGCCCCGGAAATAAAAACGCACGTTTCATGTTGATACCCAACTCCATAGCCTGATCAATTAAGTTGTCCTCTTTATAAGTCAGTCGAAAGATCAGGGACAGGGGTGAATACCAGGAAGCTGCAAGGATTTCGACAACCTTTTGCGCTACAAACCAGTCATAAAGTCAAAATTCCGCGCAGTTTCTATCTTCCCCGGTAAAATTTCCCGATTTCTTGTTGCCAGCCGGTATTGTAACGACGATTCATAGCTTGCGCTGCAGCGCAATATCTGTATATTCCGCCGCTCACTATAACTCCTTGCCGGAATCCTCCGGCTATGCCCGTTTGTGGGCTGAGTTCAGCCAAAAGGAGTGCATGCGCATGTCGCTGTACGAAAACATTATTCTCGTGCGGCCAGACGTTTCTGCCGCACAGGTCGAAACACTGGCCCAGGAATTCACCAAAGTTATCGAAACTGGTGGTGGTTCCGTTCCCAAAACAGAACACTGGGGTCTTCGTAACCTCGCCTATCGGATCAAGAAAAACCGCAAGGCACATTACGTTCTCATGAACATTGATGCACCCTTTGAGGCGGTCCACGAGATGGAACGTCTGATGGGTCTGAATGAAGACGTCATGCGGGTTTTGACCATTCGCGTTGACGAATTGAACGAAGAGCCTTCCGCTGTCATGCAAAGCAAGACGGCCCGTGACGAACGTCGCGTACGTCGTGATGACGAAAATGACAAAGGCCGTGGTGACAAGAAACCCGAAGCCGCTAAAACTGAAGCCGCCGCACCGGCTCCCGCAGCTGATGCACCTGCTGCTTCTGAAGATAAAGGAGACGCAGCATGAGTACTGCAAGTGCAGGCGGACGCCGCCCATTCTTCCGTCGTCGGAAGTCTTGCCCGTTCTCTGGTGCCAATTCACCAAAGATCGATTACATGGACACAAAACTGCTTCAGCGCTTTGTCTCTGAGCGTGGCAAGATTGTGCCAAGCCGCATCACTGCGGTTTCAGCCAAAAAGCAACGTGAGCTGGCAAAGGCGATTAAACGCGCCCGTTTCCTGGCTCTCTTGCCTTACGTGCTGGGCTAGGATCAGCGCAGCCTTGCGCAATAACCATGCATATGTCGAGACACACTCTCAGTGGAATGGGTGCAGGGGCTTTAAGCGCCCTGCTCTACCTCACGGTCCAATGGCCGTCGCCGGGGGCGTTGATTCTCGCTTATTTGTCACCACTGCTTCTGTATCTGGTTGGCTTCAGTCTCGGCGCGACCGCCGTACTGATCGCCATGCTAACCGGTACACTGGTCGCCTTCCTGGCGGGCAGCTGGCTCGATGCTCTGGCCTACGCGGTCCTCAATGCGGCACCCGCCGCCTTGTTGGTTCACCTCAGCCTGATGTCGAGAACGTCCCCGGACGGCCAGACAACCGTGTGGTATCCACCGGGTCAGCTTTTGACCTGGCTGGCGACCGGTGCGAGCCTTCTGTTCATGGCCGTACTGGCCTGGACGTCGCAGAACGAAGGTGGCCTGTGGTACGGGTTGGAAAGCTTCATGCAAAGCATGGTGCAGACCTTCGCGGCTGCGGGCAACAAGGCACCGACCGTCCAGTTGCAGGATGCCGTGGCGAAGATGTCGTCACTGCTGCCGGCAATGGTGGGCGTCTCGTGGATGACAATGCATGTAGTCAACGGCTTGTTGGCGCTGGGTCTGGCCATTCGTTTTGGCTGGAACCTGCGACCGGCAGCGGACATCGCGCACTTACAGGTGCCAAAAAGCCTGTTTTACGCCCTGGCAATCGCCCTGGCGTCTGCGTTTCTGTCCGACATGATGGGTTTGATGGCCCGCACTATCGCCATCTATCTGCTCTACCCGTACATCTTCGCTGGGTTAGGCATCGTCCATCTCGGAGCACGGTTGGTAAAGGCGCGCGTGGCCTTGTTGCTGATTTTTTACCTTTTGCTGTTCATTCTCGGCTGGCCATTGATATTGGTTGCCGGGCTTGGAATGATTGATCAATGGGCTGGATTACGTCGCCGCATCAGCGGATTGCGTAGCCACCCTGAAAATGGCCAAGATAACGGCCAGGAGAAAGAATGATGGAAATTATCCTGCTGGAAAGAGTTGAGAAACTCGGTCAGATGGGCGATGTCGTCACTGTCAAAGACGGATTTGCTCGTAACTACCTTTTACCTCAGAAAAAAGCCCTGCGGGCCAATGAGTCAAATCGCAAGGATTTCGAAACCAAGCGTGTGGATCTGGAAGCCCAGAACCTGACGCAAAAAACCGAAGCTGAATCCGTTGCTAAAAAGATGGAGGGCATTTACTGCTCGCTGATCCGTCAAGCCAGTGAAGGTGGTCAGTTGTACGGTTCTGTTTCAGCCCGCGATATTGCAGAATCAGCAACCGCTGCCGGTTTTGCCGTTGGTCGCAACCAGGTTCAACTGGACCGCGCCATCAAAATGCTGGGTATCCACCCGATCCGCGTTCAGTTACACGCCGAAGTATCTGTCAGCATCAATGTAAATGCTGCTCGTACGGAAGAAGAAGCTGAAGCCCAACAGGCTGCCGACGAAAAAGGCGAAAGCACAAACGTTGCTGCCGAAGCTGCTGATGATGTGGCTGAAGTTCAGGTTGAAGAAATCTTCGAAGACGGTGCACAAGCCGACGCCGAAGCTGAACTTGGCGACGACGAAGCTGAAGCTGAAGCGCCCGCTGAAGAAGCTGAAGAACAAACCTGATCACGATCAGATCAGCGAAAAATCAGGGCGGCCCGGTCATACGGGTCGCCCTTTTTTTGGTTCTAGCCCGTCTTTAATCTATCCCGTCGCACAGGCCCCTGCCCGGTCTTCAAATCCTGAAGAGGCAATGCGATCTTCCTTTGCGGACAAGAATGGCAAAGTTGGCCACCAGCGAACAAATTGCTGATCGGTACCCGGCCTCACGCTTTCGCCAATCCGGGGAGAGGCAACTTTCACACCGCACTTTTCACCTGCCGCTATGGTGCGTTCAATCGGTGCGGTCCAGCTGTGCATAGCCAACTCGAACGTCCCCCAATGAACCGGAATTAAAGTCTTGCCACCAACCATGCGGTGGGCCTGTACAGCCTGTTCCGGCCCCAGATGCACATCCATCCAGCGTTTGTTGTAGGCACCGGTTTCAATCATGGTCACGTCAAATGGTCCGTAGCGTTCACCAATTTCACTAAAGCCATCAAACATCGCCGTATCGCCACTGTAATATGCCCGATGGTCCGGCCCGATAAAGGCCCAGCCCGACCACAAGGTTTTGTCTTTGTCTGACTGCGTGATCGCCCTACCGGAAAAATGTCGGGCGGGTGTTGAGACGAGCTTCAGACCTTTGACATCCAGGCTGTCCCACCAGTCCAGTTCAATAATTTGGCCTTTAGCCACACCCCAATGTTCAAAATGCGATCCCACACCCAGCGGCATGATGAACTTCACGCCTGATTTTGCCAGCTTCAGAATTGTCGGGTGATCCAGATGGTCATAATGGTCATGTGATATCACAACTGCATCAAGCTTTGGCAAATCTTCCAAGGCCAGTGGCGGCCGGTGGAAGCGCTTGGGACCGGCCCAGGTAAAAGGGGACGAACGCTCACCCCAAACCGGATCGATCAAAACACGATAACCGTCAATTTCGACCAGCAAAGTGGAATGACCCAGCCACGTCACCCGCAGGCCATTCGCTGGCTTGACCGCGAAATCACTTGCCGTCCGATCCATCACGGCCAAGTCCTGTTCCGGGGAGGAATTGGGGTTATCGTCAAGTATCCAGTCGACAAGGATGGGTAATAAATCAGGATCCTTACGCGGAATTACATCATTGAACGTTTCTCCACCCCACTGTGGTGAAGCATTAATCCGGGCCAATCTCTCACCCTCGGGCGGCGTGCCGATGGCAGCGCATCCTGAAAAGGCAGCGGCGGAAACCGCGGCGACGACAGCCAGCAGGGAGAATTTGAACACGCGTGATTTCAGAAACATATGGCCTCTTTCGAAAGTGTCAGACTTATATTGGTTGTCAAAACGCGCGGTTCAAGCCAGCGGTCTCAGGACAGGTCCTTAAGTCTTTTGACGTCAGTGAGATAAGGTAACTTATTCCGTGCCTGTTCAATCTTGGCCAGGTCAATTTCTGCAAAGATCAGTTCTTCATCAGCTCCGGCGCGAACCACATCCTTGCCATCTGGTCCAACTATGCAACTGGCCCCCAATAAGGTCATGTCATTTTCATGTCCGGCATGGTTGGCATATGCAAGCCAAACTCCATTTTCAAAGGCTCGTGTCGGCATCATTTGAAACGCGACGGATCGCCATTCCTGGAGCAGTGCTGTTGGCACGATGATCAATTGCGCACCCGCCTGGGCAGCCGCCCTTGCCGTTTCCGGAAATTCAGCATCAAAGCAAATCAGGATTGCACATCGTACGCCCTTCAGATCAAACAGGACCTGGTCCGATCCTGATGAAAAATATTTCGCTTCAAATCCAGGTGGCAAAATCATCTTGCGCTGGTTGGCAATAATTTGGCCGGCGGCATCGATGCAAACCGCTGAATTAAATAATTTGCCATAGTCGCGTTCCGGATATCCATAGACAATGGCGCATTCCTGCTCCACCGCCAGCTCTGCTATTTTCTCTGAAAAAGGCCCATCGAATGGTTCCGCAAGGTCGGGCAACTGATCGCCAACATTATAACCAGACATGAAAAGTTCGGGGCAGACAACCAGATCGAATTGGCAATCGGACATGGCAGCGGCAAGGCGGGCAAGGCGTTGGTCGGCATCAAGCCCACCGCAGTCTGATTGAAAAACACCGACCCGCATGGTTCAGTGATTCACAGTCAAGATTTCGCGTGGATAAGTGGTCAAATAATCGCATCCTGTTTCAGTGACAACGATCGAGTCTCCTATACGTCCACCTAACTTGCCATCCACCGAAATGCCGCCATCTACAGCGAAGGTCATGCCCGGTCGCAGGATTGTGCTATCCCCGGCCTTGAGTTCCGGTGTCTCCAGATAAGACATGCCGATGGAACGACCGGTTCTGTAACCTGTTGTATATCCGCGTTCGGCATAGACTTCATCAGCGGCCTCGGCAATGGATTGTGCCGTCACACCAGGGCGGATCGCTGCAATGGCAGCCTGCTGGGCATCAATCGCAGCCTGTTGCACACGTGCGGCCTCGTCCGATATTTCCTTGATGAAGAACATTCGGTCGAATCCCAGTTTGTATTGCTTGAACTGGGCCATGTTGCAAAAACAAAAATAGACAGGGTCGCCTTTTTCCAGAAGTTTGACGCTGGCCCGTCGGTGCACCATCGATGTATCCCGGCCGGACTGCATGACCTGAAGGTTATGAATCATGGGGGAGATGAAAGATTCCCATCCGCGCGCTGTCAAAAAACCGGCGGCTTTTCGCGTGCCTGCATTGATGACAGCCAGGGCGGCTTCATATTCCGGTGCGCCTTCGGCCAGGGCGCCCTCGGCAGCTGACATCATGGCACCGGCGATTTCACCGGCCTGGCGCATGACATGTATTTCTTCGGGTGATTTCACCATTCGCATGGCACCCAGAAAACCAGAGATATTGGTCAGACCCGTGCCAGGCCTTTGATCCTGAAACCAGTTGCGGACAATCGCTGGCAAGGCAGCTGCTTCGATCCCTATTTCTTTGACATCATCGCCTAGCGCGCGTGACAGCACATTTTCCCACCGATCAGGCCCGGAATCCTCCCAGGTCCTGACGTCATCGATCCAGGTCATGGCACTCACCATTTCACTTTCCATGGCGGGGGTAATCACCACTGGTGCTTCACCTGGTCGTACGATCAGAAATGTCGGGCGGCCAAACTCAATAGACAGATAACCCCAGAACCCTGCGAGGTAGGCGATGGAGCTTTCATCTGTAATGAGCGCTATGTCTGTTTTTGCATCTCGAAGGCGAGTTTGAAACTCTTGCGTTCGTTGGCGTGCCTGTTCCAGCATTTGCTAAACTTCCTTTGGTTGAAGCACGGGTTTCTTATTGCATGAGAAGTTATGCATCCCGGTTCGTCAAGCGATTGCCTGACAGGATTACCAGGTCACAAAAAGTTATCCCCATGATTCACGTAATTAAAAAGTTGATTCCCTGATTTTTATCCACAGGTTCGTTAGCCCGTGTTTGATATCACTATCCCAATCAGCTTCCTCATTGCGTATAGTGCCGCTCATGGAAAATTCGGCATCTTCACCTCTACTTTCGCCCGTTGACGACTTCGATCAGATCGACGGCCCCGGCTATCGGGAACAGCCCAGCAATGCGGAGGCTGAACAGGCCCTGTTGGGGGCCATTTTGATCAATAATGAGGCGGCCCATAGGGTCAATGCCTTTTTGATGGATGAGCATTTTTTCTGGCCGGTGCATGGCCGCATTTTTGGTGCCGCGAACAAGCTGATTGAGCGCGGACAAATTGCCACGCCAACAACCCTGAAAACCTATTTCGACAGGGACGAGGGGCTGGCCGATGTGGGCGGCTCGGATTACCTGGCACGCCTGGCGTCAGCCGCCACCACAATTATCAATGCCGAAGCCTATGGCAACGCCATTTATGACCTCTATCTTCGCCGCGAACTCATTGATATTGGTGAAGATATGGTCAATGGTGCCTATGATTCAGGCGTTGACGACGAGGCCGTTAAACAGATCGAACTGGCCGAAAAACATCTCTTTGATTTGGCGGAAAAAGGCGTCTCTGATGGCGGTTTTGTGCCCTTCAAGACTTCCCTGACCGAAGCTGTGCTGGCGGCTGAAGCTGCCTACAAACGTGATGCAAGTCTGACAGGTGTAACCTCTGGTCTGACAGACCTTGATGAATTGCTGGGAGGGATGCACCGATCTGACCTGGTTATCCTTGCCGGGCGACCCAGTATGGGCAAGACAGCCCTGGCCACCAATATCGCCTTTAACGCAGCCAAAGCCTGGCACGACAATAATGGCAAGGACGGGGCCGTTGTGGGCTTCTTTTCCCTGGAAATGTCGGGCGAACAACTGGCCACGCGTATTCTGTCAGAACAATCTGAAATCTCCAGTCACAAGATCAGACGCGGTATGGTTTCCAGTGATGATTTCCACACAGTTGCCCGTGTGGCGCGGGAGCTGGAAGAGCTACCGTTTTTCATTGACGATACACCAGCCCTTTCCATTGGCGCGATCCGGACCCGCGCCCGTCGCATGAAGCGACAGCATGGTCTGAGCATGCTGGTGATCGACTATCTGCAGTTGATCAAGGCAAACAGCGCCAAGGAAGGCCGGGTCCAGGAAGTCACCGAAATCACCCAGGGCCTGAAAGCCATTGCCAAGGATCTGGACATTCCGGTTCTGGCCCTCAGCCAGCTCAGTCGTCAAGTAGAAAACCGGGACGACAAACGCCCGCAGTTGTCGGATTTGCGCGAATCAGGCTCCATCGAGCAGGACGCTGACGTGGTGATGTTTGTTTATCGTGAAGAATATTACTGGAGCCGTCTGCATCCCCGCCCCGCCATCGCCCGCAAAGACGAGACCGAAGCCGAGTTTATTCTGCGCCAGCAGCAGTGGAACGAAGACTACATGCGTGAAGGTCGCGCCGGCGAAGCAGAAATCATTATTGCCAAGCAAAGGCATGGTCCTACCGATACGGTGAACGTATACTTCAGCAACCAGTTCACCCGATTTGGCAATCTCGACAAAGAGGACCAGGGCCCCGATGACGTTGGTTTCTAAGGCACAATCCAATACATCTTCATCTGATTCTTTACCTGATTCCGGCCCGGATTATGCTGCCGCCACCCTGACCATCAATCTCGATGCAATAATGGCCAACTATCGTCAGCTCAGTGAGACTTTCACTGGTCGCCATGTGGCCGCTGCCGTCAAGGCCAATGCATATGGCACAGGCCAGGCATGTACGGCCCCTGCTTTGTTCAAGGCGGGCTGCCGGATTTATTTTGTCGCCGTCCTCGCCGAAGCGGTTGAACTACGGGAAATTCTTGGCCCCGAACCTGAGATATACGTGCTGGCCGGCGTAAACACCGCGGAAATACCCACTTTCATCGACCATGACTTGCGCCCTGTGCTCAATCACCTGGGACAGATCGACGACTGGTCCGGGGCGGCAAAATCGGACGAAAACTCAAGACCCGCTGCATTGCACGTTGACACCGGCATGGCCCGGCTCGGTTTACCGGATTATGAATTCCGCACCTTGCTGGCTGAACAGGATCGCCTGACAGGTATCGATCTGAAATTGACCATGACCCACCTGGCTAATGGGGACGAGCCGGACAATCCGGCCAATGGCATGCAACGGGATCAGTTCCGCGAAATAGCCGCCCATTTCCCTATTGCAGAAGCCAGTTTTGCCAATGGCGCAGGCATTCTTCTGGGCCCGGAATTTCACTTTGATGTGGCGCGCGCGGGCCTCGCCCTTTATGGCGGAAATCCTTTCGGGACCGGCCCCAATCCCATGTCGGAAGTCGTTCATTTAAAAGCAAAAATCCTGCAGGTCCGCGAGATTGACAGCCCCCAGGCCGTTGGCTATGGTGCCTCTCACCGGGCGACCGGACCGGCCCGGATTGCAACGATTCCCGTTGGTTATGCGGACGGTTATCCCCGGTCATTGGGCAATCGCGGATTTGCCGTGATAGACGGTATTCGGATACCGGTTGTAGGGCGGGTTTCCATGGATTTGATCACAGTGGATGTAACGGATGTGCCTGCGCACCTGGCGGTGCCGGGATGCGAGGTCAATTTACTGGGCGGTGATGTTTCCGCCAATGAACTGGCCCCTGCTGCTGACACAGTGGATTACGAATTATTCACCCGACTGGGTCGTCGTTTCAAACGCACATATATTGGTGGAGCCTGATTAAAGTGGTGGCTGTCGGCACGAACTTTCTGGCGGCGATCGGTCGTATTTTCCTGTCGTTCACAGCGGCAACCGGACGGCTATCGATCTTTACGGCAACCGCGCTCAGCCATTGTGTGACGCCGCCCATTTATCCGCGCTTGTTGATGCGCCAGATGATGTCCATCGGCTATTACTCTCTGCCTGTCGTCGGTATGACGGCGGTTTTCACCGGTATGGTGCTGGCGCTGCAAATCTATTCCGGATCCTCGCGATTTAATGCTGAAGGTGCTGTCGCCACGATCGTTGTTATCGGCATTACCCGCGAACTTGGGCCTGTGCTGACCGGATTGATGGTCGCGGGTCGGGTGGGGGCTGCCATGGCCGCCGAAATCGGCACGATGCGGGTCACAGAACAGATTGATGCCTTGACGACACTCAGCACCAACCCCTTCAAATATCTGGTTGTGCCGCGCCTGATTGCAGGCGCCCTAATGTTACCATTACTGGTCCTTGTGGCGGACATTATAGGGGTAATGGGAGGGTATTTGGTGGGTACGGAGAAGCTTGGTTTTAATTCGGCCAGCTATATCGACAATACTTTTGAATTTCTGGAACAGATCGACGTTATTTCCGGCCTGGTCAAGGCCTCGGCCTTTGGCTTTATCGTCTCCCTGATGGGTTGTTACCACGGTTATCACAGCCGCGGTGGCGCGCAAGGCGTGGGTGCTGCAACCACCAACGCTGTGGTCTCGGCTTCGATCCTGATCCTGGCGGCCAACTACATCATCACCGAACTGTTTTTCGACATATGACGGAACATATTGCAGATAAGGCCACAGCAAAGATATCCATGAACGATGTGCACAAGTCGTTTGGGCCCAAAGTTGTGTTGGACGGATTAAATCTGGATGTGGGACGGGGTGAATCCGTGGTTGTCATTGGCGGCTCTGGCACTGGAAAATCTGTCATGCTGAAATGTGTGCTGGGCTTGCTGCATCCTGACGGGGGCAGCATCAAGGTCGATGGTGAAGAAGTTGTCGGCATGGGCGGTAAGGACCGCGACCGGGTGCTGGATAAATTCGGCATGCTGTTTCAAAGCGCCGCCCTGTTCGACAGTCTCAAGGTTTGGGAAAATGTTGCCTTTGGCTTGATCCAGGGTCGTGGCATGTCACGCGACGACGCCAAAGGTGTGGCGCTGACCAAAATGGCCCAGGTTGGTCTGGGCGAAGAAGTTGGCGAACTCGGCCCGGCAGAACTTTCCGGCGGCATGCAAAAGCGCGTCGGCCTTGCCCGTGCCATTGCCACGGAACCTGAAATCATTTTCTTTGACGAACCGACCACCGGCCTCGACCCGATTATGGGCGATGTGATCAACGACCTGATTGTTGATTGTGTAAAAGAACTGGGTGCCACCACCCTGTCCATCACCCATGACCTGGCCAGCGCGCGCAAAATCGCTGATCGCATTGCCATGATTTACAAAGGGCAGATCATCTGGGCAGGCCCGACTGATCAGATCGACCAATCAGGCAATGCCCACGTTGATCAGTTCATCCATGGGCGTGCCGAGGGCCCGATCCAGATGGAAGTACTGCGACCATGAAGCAGTCTTTTTTCTTTGGCGGGAGCAACTGATGGCCAAGGCAGCACGCCAATATGTTTGCCAGTCCTGCGGTGCCGCCAGCAATAAGTGGGCGGGCCAGTGCGATACTTGCCAGGAATGGAATTCTCTGGTCGAGGAAGTGGCAACGACGACGCCCAAGGGACTGACAGCGGGCAAGGGTCGCAAGATCAATTTTGTGCCCTTGAACGGCACTTCCCCGGAAAGCCCGCGTCAGAAAACCGGCATTGCCGAATTTGATCGTGTGCTTGGTGGTGGGCTGGTGGCCGGATCAGCCATTTTGATCGGCGGTGATCCCGGTATCGGTAAATCAACGCTTTTGTTGCAAGCCATGGCAGCCCTGGCGAACAGTGGCGTTAACGTCGCCTATATTTCCGGTGAAGAAGCCGTTGAACAAGTGCGCATGCGGGCCAGGCGACTGGGCCTGGAAAAATCGAATGTTGACCTTGCGGCAGCGACCAGCGTTCGCGATATCCTGTCATCGCTGGAGGGAGGCGATGCGCCAACATGTGTGGTGATCGATTCTATCCAGACCATGTTCGTCGACAATCTGGAATCTGCCCCCGGCAGTGTGGGCCAGGTTCGGGCCAGTGCTCAGGAATTTATCCGCATGGCCAAGCATCGCGGCATATCAGTGATGCTGGTGGGCCACGTCACCAAGGACGGGCAAATCGCCGGTCCACGTGTGCTCGAACACATGGTCGACACAGTTCTGTATTTTGAAGGCGAGCGCGGTCACCAGTTCCGTATCCTGCGCGCCGTCAAAAACCGCTTTGGTCCTGGCGATGAAATCGGTGTTTTTGAAATGACCGATGCCGGCCTGGCCGAAGTATCGAACCCTTCGGCCCTGTTCCTGCCCCAGGAGGGCGGTCGGGTCAGTGGCTCCTGTGTTTTTGCCGGCATCGAAGGTACGCGTCCGGTATTGGTGGAAATCCAGGCCCTCGTCACATCATCACCGCTGGCAACCCCACGCCGTGCTGTCGTTGGCTGGGACAGCGCTCGCCTCGCCATGGTCATGGCAGTACTGGATGCCCGTGGCGGCCTTAATCTGGCTGGCAATGATATTTATCTGAACGTCGCCGGTGGTTTGCGGGTGCATGAACCTGGTGCAGATCTTGCGGTTGCCGCCGCACTGGTGTCCTCGCTGACAGGGGTGCCCGTACCGGATGGCGCTGTGGCCTTTGGCGAAATCGGCCTGTCGGGCGAAGTGCGCCCGGTCAGTCAGTCAGATGTCCGCCTGAAAGAAGCCGCCAAGCTGGGCTTTGAGCGGGCCTTGTCCCCCCCTGCCGGACGCAAGAAGGAACCTGACCTCGCCATTAGCGAAATATCGGCGGTTCATGAACTGGTCGCCATGTTTGGCGAAGCCCCGAGCCTGCGTGCCGTGGGAGGGTCCGAAGATGAATGAGTTACCCGTCAATGTGCTGGACGGCATTATCGTTATTGTCCTGCTGCTGTCGGCCCTGTTTGCCTTTACACGCGGTTTTGTCAAAGAAATCCTGGCCATCGGTGGCTGGATCGGCGCCTTTTTTTCAGCCCTTTATTTGTACGATCCGGTCAAACCCTATGTGGCTATGTACTTGCCCAAAGGGGTCATTGCCGATGCGGCGACGTTTGTCGGTTTGTTCGTGGCCAGTCTTGTCGTCTTTTCGATCCTCAGCCATCAGATCGCATCGCGAGTGCGGGAAAGTTCCATTGGTCCACTGGATCGCTCGCTGGGCTTTTTATTCGGGCTGGCGCGCGGCGCTATTATTGTCATCGTTGCCTATCTGTTGTTGGCACAACTGGTTCCAGCGGACAAACAACCGGACGTCGTCTCGGAAGCAAAATTGACCAAATGGGTGCACCGGGGAGCTGAAATCTCGGTCCGTATGGTCCCGCAAACCCTGACAATTCGGGATTATCTCGAACGCGCCCTTGATGAATTGAGAAAGATCAATGACTTGACCGGCGGGCAGCTTGAAAAAGCATTAAGTCCGGATGAAGCTGATTCAGGGAAAGACTCAAAAGGAATTTTGGGGTACAAGGACGCTTCAAGGAACCAGCTGGATAAACTGATCCAGACCAACCAGGAATAACCATGAAAACGCGTAACAGTTTTCGACCGGCACACAAGTCTGAAATGACCCTCCCGGCGGACTTTAGTATGCCTGATGCCCCGCTTGGTATGGGCACACCATTTGATGATGACAAGCTGCACGAGGAATGCGGTGTCTTTGGCATTTTTGGCCACCAGGATGCAGCCGCCCATACGGCCCTGGGGCTTCACGCCCTGCAACATCGCGGGCAGGAATCGGCTGGTATTGTTTCCTACGATGGCAATCGCTTCAACACTCACCGAAATCTGGGTCTGGTCGGCGATATCTTCGGTTCAGAAAAAGTCATGGAAAGCCTTAAGGGCAGCAGCGCTATCGGACACAATCGCTATTCAACAACAGGTGAAACCCTGGTGCGCAACGTCCAACCGTTATTTGCTGAATTCGCTTTTGGTGGTCTGGCCATCGCCCATAACGGTAACCTGACAAATGCCCTGACCCTGCGACGCGAGCTGGTCAACAGGGGCTCTATCTTCCACAGCACGACAGACAGCGAAGTTCTCATTCATATGATTTCAACCAGTTGGGCCAACACGGTCACCAACCGGATTGTAGATGCCTTGCAGGGCGTCGAGGGAGCCTATTCGCTGGTCGGACTTGCCGAAAACGTCATGTATGGCGTACGCGACCCGCTGGGTGTCCGCCCGCTTGTCATGGGCCGCATTGACGGTGCCACGATCCTCACTTCTGAAACCTGCGCCCTGGATATCATCGGGGCCGAATATGTCAGAGACATCGAACCTGGTGAGCTGGTTATTATCGACGAAAGTGGTGTGCAAAGTTTGCGACCCTTCGCCGCGGCCAAATCACGCTTGTGTATTTTCGAATATATCTATTTTGCCCGGCCAGATTCAGTTGTTGAAGGCCTGAGCGTTTACGAAGCTCGCAAAAAAATTGGTGCCCAGCTCGCCATCGAGTCGCCTGTAGAAGCCGATATCGTGGTGCCGGTCCCGGATTCCGGAAACCCCGCAGCCATGGGCTACGCCGAACAATCCGGTATTCCTTTTGAACTCGGCATCATCCGAAATCACTATGTGGGCCGCACATTCATCGAACCCACTGATTCAATCCGTCACCTGGGTGTGAAACTCAAGCACAATGCCAATCGGTCTTATATCGAAGGCAAACGGGTTATTCTCGTTGATGATTCGATTGTGCGCGGTACGACCTCTACCAAAATCGTGGAGATGGTTCGGGCCGCTGGTGCTGCGGAAGTTCATATGCGCATCGCCAGCCCGCCAACCATGCACTCCTGTCATTATGGCGTGGATACGCCGGACAGTGACAAGCTTGTTGCTGCCAACCTTGATCTGGAAGGATTGCGTAAACATATCGGCGTTGAAAGCCTCGCCTATATTTCCATGGACGGCCTTTATAAGGCCATGGGCCAGGAAAACGGCCGCGATCCTGCTACCCCGCATTATTGTGACGCCTGTTTCTCAGGTGAGTATCCTATCGCCCTGTCTGATCTGGACAGTGGTGCCGGGACAGCCCAACTATCTTTACTGGCAGAACAAAACGGATGAGCAAAAGACTGGAAGGCCGGGTCGCCCTGGTTACGGGTGCCTCTCGGGGTATTGGCGCGGCTGTGGCTGAACGCTTCGCCGCCGAAGGCGCCCATATCATTGCGGTCGCCCGCACTGTAGGCGGTCTGGAAGAACTGGATGATCGCATTCAGGCCGCTGGTGGCTCAACCACCCTGGTGCCGCTGGACATTACCGACTACGAAGGCATCGACCGTCTTGGGGGTGCCGTCGCTGAGCGTTGGGGCAAACTGGATATTCTTCTGGGCAACGCCGCCATTCTGGGTACTCTGACGCCCATGGGTCATATCAAGCCCTCTGAATGGGACCAGATCATGGCCGTGAACGTCACGGCGAACTGGCGGCTGATCCGCTCCTTCGACCCCTTGCTGCGTGCTTCGGACGCTGGGCGGGCCATATTCGTCACCTCGGGCGTTGCCAAAGGCGTCAAACCTTTCTGGGCTGGATATGCGGTCAGCAAGGCGGCACTGGAATGTATGGTCACGACCTATGCGGCGGAACTTGGCAAAACCAATGTCAAAGCCAACATCATCGATCCACTGACGGTTCGAACCGGGATGCGCGCGAGTGCCATGCCTGGCGAAGACCCACAGACCCTGCCGGAACCGTCAGCCATCACAGAAAAATTTGTGGAACTGGCGGAACCTGGTTGTTCCGCAAACGGCGAACGCTTTGTCGCGAAAGTGGATGCCGTGACCCGGGATGACAAGCCATAAATAACGTTCTGTTGTATGTCGCCACAGTCCTGGTCTGGGGTTCAAGCTGGCTTGGCATCCAATTCCAGTATGGCATTGTCGCCCCCGGCACATCGGTTGCCTATCGCTATGTTTTGGCAGCAGCCATCATGGTGGCTTTTTGTGTACTTACCAAACGCAAGTTGTTGTGGCCCCTGCGCGATCAAATCCGCATCGCCATTCAGGGCTGTTTGTTGTTTGGTATCAATTTTTATCTGATCTATCACGGCACCCAGTATATCACCAGCGGCCTCGGTGCCGTGCTGTTTTCAACCATTGTGATCATGAATATCATTGGCAATGCCCTGATGTTTCGCAAGTCCATTTCAAAACGGGTGGCGGCCGGGGCGCTCATGGGTCTGGTTGGTATCACCACGGTTTTCTGGCGAGAAATTCAGACTTTTGACCTTTCCAGTGATGCCACCACCGGAATCTTGTTGGTACTGGCAGGCACCCTGTCTGCCTCGCTGGGCATGTTAAGCTCGGCCCTGTATCAGCGCCGGGGATTACCGGTTATTGAAACCACAACGCTCGGCATGATCTACGGTGCCTTGTTCAGCCTGGGGGCAACCTGGGTGCTGGGATACGAATTCAATTTTGATTTTTCAGTTGGCTATATCGGTTCACTGATATATCTCGCAGTCTTTGCCTCGGTGATCGGATTTGTCTGTTACCTGACTTTGCTCGGCAAAATCGGGGCTGACCGGGCCTCTTATGCCACCGTCGTCTTCCCCTTGGTCTCGCTGACCTTGTCGACCTTTTTCGAAGACTTCCAGTGGACGGTCTTTACGGTCAGCGGCATCGGCTTCATCATCGTCGGCAACGTCATCATCTTAACGAAAACAAAAGCCGAGCGGGCAATGGCGAAGGCCTGAACCACTCTGATGAAGGCTAATAGACTGAAAGGTTCCCAAGCCTACTTCTTGTCCGCGTAGGGGTTTTCACTCGTGCGCAGCATCAGGCGGATGGGTGTGCCGGGCAGGTCGAAGACCTTGCGGATATCGTTCACCAGATAGCGTGTATAAGATTCAGGCAGGGCCTCGGGCACGCTGGCGAAAACCACGAAGGTTGGCGGACGGGTTTTTGCCTGGGTCGCATAGCGCAGCCGCACGCGACGGCCACGGGCGGCTGGCGGTGGATGAGCTTCTGTCACAATCGACAGCCAGCGGTTCAGCTTGCCCGTTGAAATGCGTCGGTTCCAGGTATCATAGGCACCAATCACGGCGGGCATCAGCGTATTCATGCGCGAGCCTGTTAAAGCCGAGAAGGGAACAACCGGCACACCGCGTACCTGCGGCAGTGATTTCTCCAGACGCTCATACAAGCTTTGCATGGTGTCCTTGCGGTTCTCGACAACGTCCCACTTGTTGACGGCAATCACCAGGGAACGGCCTTCGTTAATGACCATGGCAGCAATGGTCAAATCCTGCTTTTCCATGGGTGCCTGGCCATCAATGACCAGCACCACAATCTGGGCATAGCGAATGGACCGTGTCGTATCGGCGGTCGACATGCGCTCAAGCTTTTCCTGAACCCGGGCCTTTTTCCGTAAACCCGCCGTGTCCACCAGCTTGATGCGCTGGCCACCCCACTCCCATTCCACCGAGATGGAATCGCGTGTCAAACCGGCCTCTGGTCCGGTGATCAAACGTTCTTCACCCAGCAGGCGGTTAATCAGGGTCGATTTGCCCACGTTGGGTCGGCCAACGATTGCCATCTGGATGGGACCACCGACGTCTTCTTCTTCGGTTTGCCCCTCTTCGTCCAACGCAAGCCCGGCGGCGACTTCCAGTTCAGCGAATTCATCTTCTTCATCTGCACGGCCCACATAAGGCAGAAGCGCATCATAAAGTTCGCCGATGCCTTCGCCGTGTTCGGCAGACAGGGCGATCGGATCACCCAGCCCCAGACTGTAGGATTCCAACATGCCAGACTGGCCCTGTCGCCCTTCGCATTTGTTGGCGACCAAAATCACAGGTGTGTCGGCCCGGCGTAGAATTTCGGCAAAATGTTCGTCTGCTGTCGTCAGACCGGTACGGGCATCTATCATCATCAGGCCGACGTCAGCTTCTTGCAACGCGGCCTTGGTCTGGCTCCACATGCGGTCCTGTAAGCTATCCTCGGGACCGACTTCAAGTCCGGCTGTATCGATCAGGCGAAATTCCATATCGGAAATCCGGCCTTCACCTTCGCGACGATCACGAGTCACACCGGGGGTATCGTCCACAAGCGCAAGGCGTCTACCGACAAGCCTGTTGAACAGGGTCGATTTACCCACATTGGGTCGACCAATGATGGCAACAGTCGCAGTCATTCTTGAAAGCCTTTAGCGGAAGGCGAGGAGTTCAGCCTCGTCCGTCAAAAAATACAATGTCTGATTGGCAACGATCGGCGACAGAGAAACCGGGTCTGGCAGTTCAATATCACCATTGATCTTGCCTGTATAGGGAGAGATGGCCAAAGCGACGCCTTGCGAAGAAACCGTAATCAGGCGGTCACCAACAAGGACCGGCCCTGTCCAGTTCACCAATTCCTCGCGATCCTCGTCCACATGGCGCGCCAGTTTGCGAACCCAGCGTACACGCCCGTCATTTCGTGACAAAGCGACGACCCGGGAATCGACCGTGGTCACAAAAACAAAGTCACCGGCGATCCAGGGTGTATGTACGCTGGAGATTGCCTGATCCCAAATACGAACGCCCGTACGCAGATCGATGGATACCATACGGCCACCATGGCTGACGGCATAAACCCGGCCCCGGTCAATAACTGGCGAGCCCGTAATATCTCCCAGTTGCGCCAGGGCGGTGGATCGACCGCGACCACTGAGCGAATCAACCCAGGCAACACGGCCGTTGGATCGCCGCAGGGCAAACAGTTCACCCGATGAATAGGCCACGACAACCAGGTCACCCTGCACAGCCGGACTGGCCGAACCAATGAGCCCGGCGCTTTCGACGATGCCCACATGTTTCCAGATGACACTGCCATCACTGGCATCCAAGGCATGTAATTTATTGTCCAGCGATACGACAAACACGCGACCACGGTCAATTGTCGGGGCCCCGCGTAATGGTGTGCCGATGGCGTAGCTCCAGATCACCGCACCAGTGTCCGGCTCAAGTGCCAGGACATCACCGTAACCAGTGGTCACATAAAGAACGTTATTATCAAAACCGAGGCCGCCACCCAAAGCGCCTCTTTCCTCACCATCAGGCGTTAGATTGTAGCGCCAATATCGCTCGCCAGTGCCGCCATCATAAGCCGACACATTGCTGCGGGCATCGAGGGCAAAAACCTGCCCACCTGCATGGATGGGGGTCGCAGTCAGACGCTCTACGTCGTCGGAACCTGCACCAATACGCGCCCGCCAGATCATGCGGGGACCAGCGCCAGCCTGCAGATGATGCATGGCGTGCGTTGCATGGCCGCCAGACTGCGGCCACGCGGTATTGACGTAAGGCCGTGGCAGACGAACATTCAGATCGGCCAAGGCCGGATCAGCCTGCAACGTGCTTTGCAAGCTCATGATAGAAATGCGCTCGCCCGGCAAAGGCGGATCCCCCGCCTCGCCCATCCAACCAGGTAAATCACAGGCGGTAAGCAATGCTGTCAGCGACAGCACGACAAAGGCTCGGCGCATGACAGTATTCATAATTTATTCAGCTCCGCCCATTTCATAACTTATTCGGCTCCGCCGAGAGCAGCCAACATCTCTGCCGCCCGGGCGCGGGCACCGCGCGGTGTCGTTGCGTCTTCAGACAAGGCTTTGAATGTTTTGATGGCTTCTTCTGTGTTACCCTCGGCCATGGCGGCCAGGCCAAGCAACTCACGGGCCGAATGGCGCCACGGACTGCTGGCTGACGTCAGCGTCTCCAACCGGGACCGGGCTCCTGCCGTATCACCACCGTCCAGCAAATGGCTTGCCGCATGCAGACTGGCGAGCTGGCGGAAATTTTGATCCGCTGAACTGTCAGCCGCAAGTGCGTCATAAATCTTGAGGGCGGCTTCAACGTCCTTGCTGCGGGCGAGGGCTGCGGCTTCTTCCAGTCTGGCGATCGCGGCATATCCGGCGCTGGACCCAGCGGCCAGTTTGGCGAAGGCATCTGCTGCTTCGGCATCTTTTTGTGCAACAACCAGGGCTTTGGCGGCTGCAAAATTGCTGCCCGCTTCCAGCATCTGGTTTTTGCTATATTCGCGCCAGCTTACAGTCGCGGCGGTCGCGGCAACAACAACCACAGCAATGGCAATGATATATTTGCCATATTTTTCCCACAACTCGGAATGTTTTTCGCGACGTACGTCTTCGTCGACTTCCTTGAAGATATCGGACACTCTTTAAATCTCCAGGGCATTGGCTCCACGTCCATATGCCCGATATTGTTAGGTTGCGAAGGCTGGCATCCGTCACGGCGACCAACACTTGAAATAATTTTTCCGCAACCTTCAAAAGGCGCGGAAATCGGGCGTCACAATATACGCAGACAGGCGTTTATGCAAACGAGACTACACCCGGAATCAACTAAAAAACCATCAAAATCCGCGCAATTACGGTTTTTCCAGCCGCATCGTCAGTTGGCCGCCTGATCAAGCCTCCCATACCAGGGATTTGATCATCAGGTCCGTCGCCGGTTTTGATCGTTTTGACAGATTTGATCAGGGCCGGAAACGCCGATGTTTCAATGCCCGCCGTTCTCCGATCCCTGTTGGGTTTTTGTTCTTTACATGGCATGATCCGGATGTCACTGGCCCATGTATGTTTCGACATTAAAATCACCTGCCAGAAAAATCACCCGACAGAAATATTGTATCATGAAAATTCTTAACCGCGCTCTTGCTCCCTTGTCTTTGACAGCATTTGCCCTGGTGGCCTGCATACAACAACCAGCAGACAAACCGGTACAACGCATGACCCCTGCCCCGGTTGTGGCATCTGGATCGATGCAAACCGGCAAGACTGATGTGAATGTTGTACAGTTTTCTGACTTGCCCATGCCGCCTCAAGCGCAACTGGACACGGAAAAATCAATTATTCTTGGTACAGGCGAGGACTGGACAGGACGGGTTCTGATCCAGACACCCAATTCACCGGAATCTGCATTTGATTTTTATCGCAAGGAATTGCCGGGCCTGGGTTGGCGCGAAATTACCGCCGTGCGCGCAGCCGTCAGTGTTCTGACCTATATCCGCGAAGGACGGGTTGCCACGCTGCAATTACAGAAATCTGCAGCGGGTGGTACCGATGTCAGCGTCACGATTTCACCAGAAGGAAAAGCAAAAACTGACGGCTAATCGTCAATTAGAGTGTTTCAACTTTGTTCTGAAACACAGGATGACGCCAAGGCCCAGAATTGCAATAAAAGTATGAAACGAGGCGATTCGGAGAGAACGAATACGCTTTACTTAAATTTGTCTAAAATTTGGCATATTACTTGCTGTAATAGGGTATGACCCTAGGAAATCGCATAAAAATCGCCCGCAAACGTCTCAGGATGAGCCAGGCTGTATTGGCCCGACACACCAAAGTGGATCAATCCAGCATTGCTTACTGGGAAAGCGGTCGTACTTCTCCAAAGTATTCCAGGTTATTGGAACTGGCATCGATTTTGGAGGTCACCCCGGAATGGCTTCAGTTTGGCATCAATTCCGGAAGTCCGAATACTTCGATTCCGCTGGTTGCGACCATCGGTTTGCCGGGCAGCCATCCGGCATTCGGTAACGTTGCCGATGAGGACAATGCCGGGCAATTCATTGAACTGGGGATGGGACAAGCTTGTGAAGACTGTGTTGCAGTCGCCATTCGTGGTAACGCCTTGACGCCAGCTTATATGGACGGCGATATCCTGATCGGCGAACGCCAAAGGCCCGAAGACATCCTGGCCGGCGCTGCAGCTGATTGCATCATTGGCATGAAGGATGGCCGCACTTTGCTGGCCCGTGCACCAGCCGGTCGCAATGGCCCCCACAATCCGATCACCAATCCTGCCAACGTCGCCTGGGTAATGCAGGTTACCTGGATACGTCGTGGTCCCGTGAAGTCATTGCCTGTGTCAGACAATGTTGTGCATTACAATCTGAACAGCGAAGATTCTGCCCAACCTGTACAAGTCGCAGCGCAGTAAATAACGGAGCGACAGTAACGGTCAGTTTTTAGTTTGACCAAAAAGATAATTGCAATGGACATCCCGTTTGTCGTTGATCGCCCAGACACACGATCTATATGGATAGAGAAAGTGTTTGTGCTGGGCCCGGTATCATGATGGATAATCCAAGCGTGTTGATCGTTGAAGATGAAGCCTTGCATGCCTTCAACTACAGCCGGATTTTGAAAGAAATGGGGTTCGAACACATTACGATAGCCGTTGATGCTCTGGAGGCCGTCCACCTTGCACAGAAGCTTTCACCTGATCTTGTTCTGATGGATATAGGTTTACCAGGCAGCATCGATGGCAGATCTGCCGCCAATGTCATATTGTCCAAACAGAAAACTTTAATCATTTTTATTACGGCGTTCGGCGACAAGGAAGTATCAACCAAAGGAAGTTTCGATACTCCAGACGGATTCGGCTACGTGGTCAAGCCGTATACTGATAATGAAATCAAATCTGAAATCAAAAGAGTAATGAGCCAGTCTACACCAAACGCTATCTGACTTACTCCCACTCAATGGTCCCTGGTGGTTTTGAGGTGATGTCGTAGACAACCCTGTTGATACCACGGACTTCGTTGACGATCCGGCTGGAAACACGCGCCAGGAACTCGTGTTCGAAGGGATAATAATCCGCCGTCATGCCGTCTGTAGAATTGACCGCCCGCAAGGCACAGACATAGTCATAAGTGCGCTCGTCGCCCATAACGCCTACGGTGCGGACAGGTAACAGAACCGCGAAAGCTTGCCAAATTTTATCATAAAGACCCGCGTCGCGAATTTCCTGCAGATACAAGGTGTCCGCCTTGCGCAAGATATCGATTTTTTCAGCACTGATTTCACCTGGAATACGGATCGCAAGGCCAGGTCCCGGAAAGGGATGGCGACCAATAAAACTTTCCGGCAGTCCCAGTTCCTTGCCCAGCACACGGACTTCGTCTTTGAACAATTCACGCAAGGGTTCGACCAGTTCCATATTCATGCGCTCAGGCAAGCCACCGACATTGTGGTGGGATTTGATGACCACACTGGGGCCACCCGCAAAAGACACACTTTCAATCACATCGGGGTACAAGGTTCCTTGCGCCAGAAAGTCAGCCCCGCCGATTTTTTTGGCTTCTTCCTCGAACACTTCGATGAAGGTATTACCGATTATCTTGCGCTTTTTTTCCGGGTCAGACACGCCTTCAAGGCGACCGAGGAATTCTGCTGAAGCATCGCGATGCACCAGTGGGATATCATAGTGTTCGCTAAACATACCCACGACTTCATCGCTTTCACCCGCCCGCATGACCCCAGTGTCGACATAAATGCAGGTCAGTTGATCGCCAATGGCTTCGTGCAACAGAACCGCAACAACAGACGAATCCACGCCACCGGACAAACCGCAAATCACGCGCCCGGAACCGACTTGCGCGCGCACCTTGGCGATTTCAGTTTCGCGAAACGCCGCCATGGTCCAGTCACCTGAACAACCACAAATCTTGTGGCTGAAGTTTTTTAGCAAATCCGTGCCCCGTGGCGTATGCATGACTTCCGGGTGAAATTGCACGGCGTAGAATTTTCGGGCTTCGCAATCAATGGCGGCATACGGTGCGCCATCGCTGGTGGCGATAACCCGGAAGCCATCCGGCAAGGCATTAACCCGGTCACCGTGGCTCATCCAGACCAGCTCGTGATCGCCGACAGCCCAGACACCATCAAACAAGGCACTGTTTGCAGTTACATCGACATGGGCACGACCAAATTCGCGATGATCAGAGGTTTCGACCTCGCCACCCAACTGCGCCACCATGGTTTGTTCGCCATAACAAATCCCAAGGATCGGCACACCCAGATCAAACACCGCCTGGGGTGCGCGTGGTGTATCTATATCCAGCACAGACGATGGTCCACCTGAAAAAATTACGCCTTTGGGCGCGTAACTTTCAAGGATTTCTTCTGACTTGTTAAAGGGCACAACTTCACAATAGACACCGCTTTCACGCACCCGCCTGGCAATCAGCTGCGTCACCTGGGAGCCAAAATCGATAATCAAAATCCGGTCGCTATGGAGCGTATCTGTCGTCATGGGGTGTTATTCATCCTGGTCCGGGGGTGGCATTTCATGTTCTTCATGGGGTTCCTGATCCGACCGTGCCAGGACGGCGACAAAAAAACCGTCCGTGCCATTGCTGTGGGGCGAGAGCTTCAGGAAGTCAGATCCTGCATCGGCACCAGACCAGATTTCAGAGACAGGCAAAACTGAAAAATCCGGTTGCAAGCTCAAGAATGCATGAATCTGGTCGGCCCCTTCGCAATCCAGCACCGAGCAAGTGGCATAGATCAAACGGCCGCCAGGTTTAACCAGATCGGCGGCACGCTTCATGATCTTGGCTTGGCGATCAACATTGTGTTGCAGGGTTTCCGCTGTCAGCCGCCATTTGGTTTCCGGATTGCGCCGCCAGGTCCCTGTGCCGCTGCATGGGGCATCGATCAGCACCCGGTCAAAGGCCCCTTGGTAGTCGGGATAAAGATCACTGCCATCGGCCCGCACTTTACGCGCAGATACTATTTTGATACCGGCCCGATCCAGCCTGGGCAGCAGGCGTTCCAGACGCCGATCATCCACATCCCAGGCTTCGATATGACCTTTATTGTTCATGGCCGCCGCCAGCGCCAAGGCCTTGCCACCGGCACCGGTGCAGGCATCCAGAACTGTCTGGCCGGGCTGGGCATCGACCAATGCTGCACAAAGCTGTGCGGCCTCGTCCTGAATTTCAACACCGCCATCGATATACAGCGCCGTTCCTGTAATACGCTTTCGATCATTCAGCCTGATGCCCTGTAAAGACTTGGTACCAGGTTCCGCATCAAAGCCTGCTTCTGCCAGTGCCGCCAAGGCGTCATCGCGATTCGTCTTAAGGGTGTTCACACGCAAATCGACAGCGGCCCGTTCATTCATGGCCGACATCTGATCCATGAGATCATCTTCAAACCGTCGCACCAGGTGCGGCTCCATCCAGTCCGGAAAATTGCCCTGTACCGGCAAAGGCATCTTCTGGTTCCGCCGAATGGAAATTTTCTTGAGCAACAGTTTTTCATCTTCGTTCAGCGCAGATGGATTGTGGCCTGCCCCGGAAAATGCTTTGTCGAAATCTTCTGCCGTCCAGCCTTCTAGATGAGACAGGGCTGCAACAACCTGCATGCGCATGCCATCAACCTCCTCGCCCGCATCATAATCGCCGATTAGCCAGATCAACTCGGACCTGCGGCGCAGAATTTGATAGACCAGCCCGGAGATAAACCTGCGATCACCTGATCCCGCAAACCGGCGATCCCGGAACCACTGGTCGATCAGACGGTCAGCCGGGCGCTGGGACACGTCAAGCGCCCGCAAGATGTCCATGGACATGTCAGCACGGGCACCTGGGGTCATTTCGAAGTTACCTTGTAAAAAACTGTTTGATCAGGAAGGGCGCTGGTAATTAGGGGATTCACGGGTAATCGCCACATCATGAACATGACTTTCCTGCAAACCGGCACTCGTGATGCGCCGGAAGGTGCAGTTCGAATTCATATCAGCAATGGTGGCATTCCCGGTATAACCCATGGCGGCCCGCAAGCCGCCAACCAATTGATGCACGACGTTTCCGGCCGGGCCTTTGTAGGGGACCTGTCCTTCAATGCCCTCTGGCACCAGTTTCAGGGTGTCCTGGATTTCCTGCTGGAAATACCGATCGGCCGAACCACGTGCCATGGCGCCAACCGACCCCATGCCGCGATAAGCCTTGTAGGAACGCCCGTTATACAAGAAGACTTCGCCGGGTGCTTCATCAGTGCCAGCCAGCAAGGAGCCGATCATGGCGCAACTTGCACCAGCGGCAATGGCCTTGGCCAAATCACCGGAAAACTTGATACCACCATCGGCAATGGCTGGAACATCCAGCTCGCGACAAGCTTCAGCTGCTTCCATAACGGCTGTTAATTGCGGCACGCCAACACCCGCAACGATACGGGTCGTGCAGATAGAGCCAGGGCCAATACCAATTTTGACTGCGTCCGCACCGTTGTCGATCAAGGCACGGGCACCTGACGCTGTGGCCACATTCCCGGCAATGATCTGCGTTTGATTGCTGATTCTCTTGATCCGGTTTACCGAAGCCAGGACGCCTTCGGAATGGCCGTGCGCTGTATCAACGATAATTACGTCACATTCGGCATCAATCAGGGCTTCGGCACGCTCGAATCCCTTGTCGCCAACACCGGTGGCGGCCGCCACACGCAAACGCCCCTGATCGTCTTTACAGGCGTCGGGGTGCAGCTTGGCTTTTTCCATATCCTTGACGGTGATCAGTCCCGTGCAACGGCCTTCGCCATCAGTGACCAACAGCTTTTCGATGCGATGCGTATGTAAAAGCCGCTTGGCTTCTTCGCTGTCGACCGAATTCTCGACGGTAACCAGGTTTTCCCACGTCATCAATTCACTGACGGGCTGGGCCGGATTTGTTGCAAAGCGGACATCCCGGTTTGTCAGAATACCAACCAGTTTGCCACCGTCTTCAACAACCGGCACACCTGAAATATTATGATGCTTCATCAGGGCATGCGCATCTTTCAGGGTTTTGTTCGGGGCGATGGTCACCGGGTTGACGACCATGCCAGACTCGAACTTTTTAACCCGCAAAATTTCACTGGCCTGCTCATCTACTTCCAGGTTCTTGTGCACAACACCCATGCCGCCCGCCTGGGCCATGGCAATCGCCATGCCTGATTCAGTGACCGTATCCATGGCCGATGAAATCAGGGGAATATTCAGATCGATGGTGCGTGTAAGCCGGGTGCGGGTATCAACCTGCCCTGGTAAGACCGACGAGGCGGCTGGCTGCAGAAGGACGTCGTCGAAAGTATAGGCCTCGAGGATTTCCATATCCGCTCCTGTATGCTGCAAAATTCAAATACCTGTCGCCAGGTCAAATATTGCGCTGCAATATGGCACGGTTGATATTGTATTGGTACCCCGCAATGACACCAGATTTAGCTAAAAATGCCTCGAATCAGATAAATTTAGCTGTTATTTGTTGCCGCGTCGGCTTCGAAGTCTCCGCCCGAGACCTTGCCGCCTGTTAGATTGGGGTAAAGTTCGCGAAAGGACGTGGCAATATCGTCAATAGGCACATCAGCAAAGGGGCCATGATCGTGAACATATTCCATATGACGTTCACCATCAGCATTCATGGGATGAAAGACGCTGTCATTGCGGCCATCAAATTCCATGGGCAGGACTCTGGCCTTTTCGCATAAGGACTTGTTGAAGACCGGTGTCGCCTTGACCCATTTTCCTTCCAGATAAATTTCAGAATAGCCGTGATAGACAAAAAGGTCTGTGCCCATGGCTTCGGTCAGTCTTTTTGAGGTCATGTGGTTGCGCACGTCTGCATAACCGACACGGGCTGGAATACCCAGAGAGCGGCAGCAGGCCGCCAACAAGGCAGCCTTGGGAACGCAAAAACCTTTACCGCGGGCGAGGCAGCCTGAAGCGCTTAACCCTTCATGATCAAGCGTGAAGTCGTAGGGGTCATATTTGAATTCATCCCGAACGGCGTAATAAAGATTGACAGCGATGTCGATGTCGCTGGTCGCATCGCCGGCCTTTTCTTTGGCCCAGGCAATAATTGCTGCGTTATCGCTTTCGATGGACGATGTTGGCTTGAGAAATTCGGCAACGTCATCGCTGTAATTTGTCGTGTTCATGTGTGGGGGTCTCCAGAGGGTGTGCGTTTAATCATTTCTGTAGAGCGATTCCGCTTAAACCGAAATCGGCCTAGCCTTTAAAGTCGAGAGCAACAACATAGGTTTCTGCTGATTCGGGGCGGCTTGAAGCAGGTTTGGCATGTTTGACGGTATTAAAATTGGCTTTCAGCAAATCCAGTATTTCGCCCTCAGCCCCGCCCTTGAATACCTTGGCGACAAAGGTGCCACCTGGCACCAATACAGACAGAGCAAAATCAAGCCCGATTTCAACCAGAGCAACAATGCGAATATGATCGGTGGAACCATGGCCGGTGGTCGATGGTGCCAGATCTGAAACCACAAGATCAACCGGACCATTTGCCGCAGAACGGATGATATCCGGTGCATCGGGTTCACGCATATCCAGTTGCATGAGTTCGACGCCGTTCATATTTTCCATTTCCAGGATATCGACACCAATAACCAGACCGGGGCCACCCTCGGCTGTGCCAATACGCGCTGAGGCCACCTGACACCAGGCACCAGGTGCTGCACCCAGATCAACGACACGTATGCCAGCTTTCAGAAAATGAAAGCGATCATCCAGTTCCAGCAATTTGTAGGCAGCCCGGCCGCGATAGCCGTCAGCCCTGGCTTGCGCCACATAAGGATCATTTAACTGACGTTGCAGCCAGCGCGTCGATGAATTTGTCCGACCGCGTGCAGTCTTTACCTTGGTGTGCATCTGGCGCAAAGAAGGTGTGGTTTTGCCACCAACACCCTTGCGCCCGCCACGACCACCACCGCCGGATCGACTTCGTCCTGCCATTACAAAACCTCCGCATTCTCGCGCCGGTCGGCGGACATCATCCGGGTCAACATACCCTCGCGCAGTCCACGATCAGCCACACGTAAACGCTCCATACTCCACATGCCGGTTATGGCATCCATAATAGCGCACCCGGCAACAACCAGGTCGGCACGGGCCCGCCGGATGCAAGGGTTTTGCGCTCTTTGCTCAAAGCTCATGCCGCGTAATCCGGCTGCGACCATTTCCAGGGCCGGAACATCGATCCAGCTGCCGTCGACCTTCGAGCGATCGTAGCGCGGTAAATCAAGATGTACAGCGGCCAGTGTCGTGACTGTCCCGGAGGTGCCCAGCAAGTGCGCCTTGTTAACCAGAATGGCATCCCGGATATTGTGTTCAGCTTCAAAATCATGCAACAGGCTGGTCACAAACTGCACCATATTGTCATAAGTTTCCGGTGATATTTCATCGCCGCCATGGCGTTCCGTAAGCGTAACGACGCCGCAGGACAGTGACGTCCAGCCAAGGACCCGCGGCTCTTCATTTTTGACAACTTCCACCCAGATCAGTTCAGTACTGCCGCCACCGATATCAAATACAAGGGCATGGTGGCAATCGGGATCAATCAGCGGCGTACATCCAGCCAAAGCCAATCCGGCTTCCTCGCCCGGATCAATAATTTCGAGTTCAATACCTGTTTCCTTACGCACCCGGTCCAGAAAGTTCTGGCCATTGGCAGCGCGACGACAAGCTTCAGTCGCAACGGTCCGTGTTCGGGCAACCCGAGAGGAGCGCATCTTGCCGGCACAAACACGCAAAGCCGAAATTGTGCGGTCTATGGCCGCTTCACTCAGCACGCCACTGCTGTCCACCCCTTCGCCCAGCCGCACAATGCGCGAAAAAGCATCGACGACCTGAAAACCGGTATCTCTCGGTTCAGCGATAAGCAATCTGCAGTTATTGGTTCCAAGGTCAATCGCCGCGTAGGTTCGCGCAAGCGTGCAGTCCCCACTCTGTGACGACCCGTCGCTTCCTCCAACACGCCGACTACCCCCCTGCATGGCAGGCGATTTGTCTGGCACTATTATCTCTCCTGGCCACGGCAGCCAATCCGGACAGGCATCAAATCCACCACCCAAGCGCCGCAACCCTGTTTAAACGTGAGGCGACAATACCAGTAATTTCTTCACAGCACATCCCCAATTTAGCGAAGACGCGCTGATCAACCCTGCTTCACAGCACGTCCCCATTCAAGAACGTCATCGTAGGGACCGCGAAATGTGATCTTTTCCGCCTGTTTACCAAGCTGGTAGTCGCACATGGGATCATAGTATCTGGCAAGAAGCTCCGTGATCCAGGCGTCGTGTTCGCTGGTATCTGCCCTGGATTTTTGTGCGTCCAGAGCCTGGGTCATCAGGGTCGAAATCTGTTGATAATTCTCATGGCCGAGGCGTTTTTTGACCCGCGACAGACTTTGTGTGAGGTAGTCGACAAATGCCATCCAACCATTATCGGGATCGCTTGCCATAAATTCCGCGGTCATTTCAACAACATATTCCTGGCGGATACGCTGGACGCGAAAGTCCAGAGGCATCTCGACGACGGCCATATCCGCATTTGCCATATTATTGAAAAACGCCTGCGGCACAGCACAGGCACCTATGCGTCGACTTTCGTCTTCGACCACCAGTGTCTGACCAGGCCAGGCGTTACGCTTGCGGATCAAATCAATCCCAAGGGCGTGTTCGAAATCAATTTGCGTCGGCACACCGGAAACCCGACGGCCAAAACTTGACCCCCGATGATTGGCATGGCCTTCAAGGTCAACACCATGATCAAGCGCATTTATCAACACGGTTTTTGCCGTACCGGTTTTGCCGCCAATGCGCACAAGGGAAACCTCAGCGGCGGCATCATCGATCGTATCGATCATCAGACGGCGAAGCGCCTTGAAGCCCCCTTCGATCAAAGGAACGTCGACACCGGCTTCCCGCATCCACTGACGGGCGAGGTTTGATCGCATACCCCCACGCCAGCAATAGATGTGCGCTCCGGCATGTTGGTTGGCGAAATCACACCAGGCTTTGATGCGGCTGTCTTTCAGGTCGCCGGACACCAGCTTGTGCCCCAGCATCACTGCAGCTTCGTTGCCCTGTTCCTTGTAACAGGTGCCAACTTCTGCCCGCTCCACATCATTCAGAATGGGAAAGCTCTGCGCCGTTGAAAAAGCCCCTTTGGCAAATTCCCCTTCGGACCGGACATCCAGAAACGGCGTATCCGTCAGAAATAAATTCCTGAAATGTTCTGCGGATACGTCGTGATCTGGCATTGTGATTCCGGTTCGTCGATGTTGCGATAAATCAAGTCAGACAGGTGGTGCGAAATGCTGCCAATGTCGCGTCATCCAGTTTGACCACCTCTTTCAGATAGGCGTCAATCGTGCCGCACTTGCTTTCAATCGAAGCGAACGCTGCATTCAGATAGTCTTCGCGTGCGGAAAATATATTTGCGACGGTTTGTGCGTCCATCTCAGGGCGTTCTCGACCAGCGCGGTCCCAATATTGGTTGGTCAGCATGTAGTCTTCAAAAACTGTGTCCCGCGGCACCCCCAAAATGGTCAACATCATGGCAGCAGCTGTGCCCGCACGATCCTTGCCTGCGGTGCAATGAACAACCACTTTCTCACCAGCGATCACACGTTCAACCATCAAACGATAGGTTTCGGCATAGAGAAAAGGGTAATTGCGATAGCCTTCAGTCATATAGTCTTTCGCGGTTTCAGCCATTTCTGTAGTGCCCTCATAGGAATCAAGGGTTCTTTTGTCAGGCCGCTCATCCAGTCCCATTTCCAGCACTTCGACCTGGTCGTGACCAAGGAATCTGGAAGGTTCCAGTTGACGTTCTTCACCATAGCGTAAATCAAAGGCCGCATTGATGCCTAAATCACATACCGTTTCCATGTCCCTGTCGCTGAGGGACGATAGTGTATCTGAGCGGAAGATGGTTCGCCATTTCACACTGTCACCAGTTGTTGTCTGATACCCACCCAGATCGCGGAAGTTCGTGATGCCCTCCAGTTCCAGTCTTCGCTCCATCAAACCTTGCTCCTGATACCAGAATGTTTTCAATGACAATCGAGTCATTGAAAACGTCTAGCTTGTTGTTTTTGCGCAATTTTTACGGCAACCAGGAAACCTGTTTACTCTGAAATTGCTCTATGAAAATAGGCGCACCAAAGATGCGTGAACGTCTTATGTCACAACATCTGATGTCCGGACAGTATTCTAACTGATAAAAATAGAATTGACTGAGGCGAGGGGAAAGAGCCGACAGCGTTTACTTTTGTTTTTTGCGCCAGGCGGCGACCCATTTTTTGGCTTTTGATATTTGCCGCGTAGACATTTTGCCACGCAGTGCATGGCTTTGTCTCGCAGACTTTGGACCGGAAATCATGTACCAGGCCATGGCCTGGAACAGGTCTTGATCAACGCCCAATCCCTTTTCATACATTCCGCCAAGTTTAACCTGGGACAATCTGTTGCCCTTGTTGGCTGCTTTCAGATACCAGATGGAGGCCTTCTTGTAGTCCCTGATTGCACCTGTATCACTGAGGTATCGGGCGAAATTATACTGCGCGTTCACATGCCCCTTTTTTGCCGCCTTTTGATACCATTGCGCTGCTGTGCGCAGACTTTTTTCTACGCCGGCACCATACTTGTAGGCCTTGGCCACATTATACTGCGCAGCAGGAAAGCCCTTGTCGGCAGCCTTTTTGTACCAGAACAAAGCTGTTTCGTGATTTTTCTTTACGCCAAGTCCGAGGCTGTAATATTTACCCATATTGTATTGGGCATTCCGATAGCCTTGGTCAGCTGACTTCCTGAGCCATTCAAAGGATTGTTTGATATCCTTCTTAACGCCCTGGCCTTTTTTGTATCTGAAGGCGAGATTAAGTTGCGCCTTGGCATTCCCCTGGTCCGCAGCCTTGCGAAACCATTTCGCGGCTTCTCCGTAATTCTTTTTGATCCCTTTGCCGTCACGAAAGGCGTTGCCAAGATTTAGCTGGGCCCTTGCATGGTTCTGAACGGCGGCGCGCTCATACCATTTCACGGCTTCTTTTTTATTTGTCAGGGTGCCCCGGCCAAAGGAATACATCAGTCCCAGAATAAACTGCGAATCCGCCTCACCGAGTTCAGCATTTTTTCTGAACTCGATAATCGCCGTATCATATTCGGCATCTTTGTAAAGTTTCATCGCCGACTTGTAGTCAGCAGCTGCCATCGATGGGACAAACAGCACAGATGCAACGAACATCAAACCTGCGACCAGATAGACTTTCAACAATTGACACTCCCAATTTATCATTGCCGGGCGACGCGCAATCAAAGCGGCTAAAGAATACTTCTTTTTGCAGGACCCGGCGACAGTTGGCCCGTTCAATTTTTGATGATCAACCTGCATATAGAGGTCATTTGTGCCATCACTGGGCACTACGTTTTGCTTCGGTATCCATTGAATGAGCCCAAGTCATAATTTTTGAATTATTGAGGATTGAGCATATTCCAGACAAAAAAGAGGCGCCCGAAAGGACGCCTCTTTATCTTCGAAGGGAAAATACGTTTAGCTGTTCTCTTCAATCGCTTTAAGCACTTTTGGCGGCGACATCGGCAAATCAGACAAACGCACACCAATAGCATTTTCGATCGCATTGTTGACCGCTGCCATGACCGGCACAATTGAGGTCTCACCAATACCACGTACACCATAGGGGTGGTTAGGGTTAGGCACTTCAACAATAACCGTGTCAATCATTGGTAGATCAGAGGCAACCGGGATGCGGTAATCCAGGAAGTTGGGATTTTCCAAACGACCTTTATCGTCATAGATATATTCTTCATTCAAAGCCCAGCCGATGCCCTGAACCGCAGCACCCTGAAACTGACCTTCCACATATGATGGATGGATCGCTTTGCCAGCATCCTGGGCAACAGTCACACGCAAGATCTTGACCTGACCAGTTTCCGGATCGACTTCCACATCAACTGCTTCCGTGGCCAGACTTGGTCCTGCCCCGGTTACGTTGGTTTGGATATGACCCGAAATAGGGCCACCGGTTGTGGATGCTTTTTTAGCGATCTCGACAATGGACAAGGGTTCGAAATCACCGGCATTGGTACTGGCCGGACGGGCATGGCCGTCCTCCCAAACCACCGCGTCCTCTGGAATATCCCAGATCTTGGCAGCGCGGGCTTTCATTTCCTTGATGACTTCGCGAGCGGCATTGATTGTTGTCTTGCCGACAGCAAAAGTCGTCCGACTGCCAGCAGACAAGAAGTTAAACCCCAGAGACCCGGTGTCGGCGATAGACACCCGAACATCTTCAGCTTCAATACCCAGTTCCTCAGCGGCCATCATGGACATGGAAGCGCGTGAGCCACCAATATCCGGATTGCCGACCAGCAAAGCCACAGTGCCGTCTTCATTGAGGTTCATGGTGACACTGGTTTCACCACCAATATTGAACCAAAAGCCCGAGGCCACACCACGTCCCTGATTTGGGCCCAGTGGCACGTTATAGTTCGGATGGTCTTTGACGGCCTGCAGGGTTTCTTCCATGCCGATGGGACCAAAAACAGGTCCATAAGCGGCCTTGGTACCTTCTTTCGCCGCATTTTGCATGCGCAGATCAATGGGTTCGATTTCCAGCTTCTTGGCCAGTTCGTCCATGGCACTTTCAACAGCGAAGGCGATGACTTGCGCACCAGGGGCACGATAGGCAGCCACCTTCGGTCGGTTGGAAATGACGTCATAGCCGGTTGCCAGAACATTTTCCAGATCATAACAGGCAAAGGCTGTCATTGTTGCCGGGCCAATAGGTGCGCCGGGAAAAGCGCCTGCCTGGAATGCCAGATCAGCTTTGGCAGCCGTAATGCGACCGTCTTTGGTCGCGCCCAGTTTCACCGTCATATGGCCACCCGACGTCGGCCCGGTCGCCCGGAACACTTCACCGCGGTTCATGACCATCTTCACGGGACGATTGCTTTTGCGTGACAGGACCATGGCAACGGGTTCCCCATAGACATTGTTCTTGCCACCAAAACCACCGCCCATTTCACTCGGCGTAACTTTCAGTTTGGAAACATCCATGCCACACAAGCGTGCGGTAAAGGAGCGGTACATGAACGGCCCCTGTGTGGTGACCCATAATTCGCCAGAGCCATCTTCACTGTAACTGGCCACACAGGCTTGGGGCTCGATATAACCCTGATGCACTGGTTTTGTGTGATAGGTGCGCTCGACGATGACTTCGGCCTGCTCAAAACCAGCTTCAATATCGCCCTTCTTGATTTTTACAATCTTGGAAACATTGGAAGGTTTGGTTGGTTTCGGATCCACGCCATCTGTGAACAGAGTTTCATCCAGAATTGGCGCATCATCCTTCATGGCCTCGTCCGGCTCAATAACGTGTGGCAGAACCTCGTATTTGACCTCGATCAGCTTCAGTGCCTTGCGAGCGATGGACATGCTGGTGGCTGCAACTGCGGCCACCGGGTGACCATCATACAACACCTTTTCGCGGGCCATAACGTTGCGCACCACGTGCATGTAGTTAACCGGCAACTCACCCGCAGCCGCCATTTCATCTGGCTGTTCTGCAAAGTCATCACGTGTGACAACTGCCTTCACGCCCGTCATGGCTTCGGCTTTTGAGGTATCGATAGAGATCAGTACGGCGTGGGCATGTGGGCTGCGCAAAGTGGCCCCATGCAGCATGCCCGACAGGTTCAAATCGGCACCGTAGCGGGCACGACCAGTTACCTTATCGACACCATCGGGGCGCTTGATGCGCTTGCCAATTTGTTTGAATACTTTGCCTTCGGGACGGTCTGCTTCAGCAATACTCATGTCAGTTCCCCCTCATTTCAGAAGCTGCATCCATTACAGCCCGAATGATTTTGTCATAGCCGGTACAACGGCAAAGATTGCCTGCCAGCCAGTAACGAACTTCTGTTTCCGTCGGATCCGGGTTGCGTTCCAGCAAGGCCTTGGAGGCCACCAGAATGCCTGGTGTACAGATGCCGCACTGCAGGGCCGCGTGTTCGATGAATTTTTCTTGCAAGGGATGCAGGTTATCGCCGTCGGCCATTCCCTCAACCGTCTCAATTTTTGCGCCATTGGCTTCAGCACCCAAAACAAGACAAGAACAGACATGACGCCCATTCATCATCACCGTACAGGCACCACAATCACCAGAGCCACAACCTTCTTTTGTGCCCGTGTAATTGAGTTCATCACGTAGAACATCGAGCAAGGTTTGCTCCGGCTCACAGAGATATTCGGTCTCGTCGCCATTGATTTCCGCGGTTATGTGATATTTAGCCATCAGTTCTGCCTCGCACGTTCCAGAGCAATACCAGCCGCCCGTTTGGCGAGGACCCCGGCAATCTTGATACGGTATTCCTTGGTACCGCGTTTGTCGTCGATCGGTTTGGCGGCCGCACTGGTTGCCGCAGCCATGGCGTCAATCGCCGCCGCATCAACTTTGGTGCCGATCAGGGCTTGCGCCGCTTCGTCGACCAACAAGGCTTTGATCGCAACAGCACCGAGACCAACCCGGGCCGCACGACATGTGCCATCACCGTCTAGTTCCAGACTGACACCGACACCGACAACAGCGATATCCATTTCCGTCCGGGGTGTCAGGCGTAAATAGGCGTCCGAAGCAACCGCACCACGAGCCGGAAAAGCAAAGGATACGACAATTTCGGCTTTTTCCAGGGCTGTCTTGCCAGGGGCCTGGTTCAAATCTTCAACCGCCAATTCGCGCCGGCCATTTGGCCCCGCGATGGTCAGTGTGACACCAGCTGCAATCATCGCAGGAACACTGTCAGCCGCAGGTGAGGCATTGCACAGGTTTCCGCCAATGGTTGCCCGGCTCTGGATCTGGGTTGAACCGATGAGGTCTGTGCCTTCACACACGCCCGGCCATGCTGCCTTGAAAGCAGCATGTTCGTTCATTTCAGCGCCGGTCACTGCGGCACCAACGCGCCAGCCACCGTTCTCTTCCGAGATTGTACGCATTTCATCAATTTTCTTGATGTCAACGACAAGGTCGGGGTCAACCATGTCCGCACGTATCTGCACGATCAAATCTGTGCCGCCCGCCAATACACGGGCCGTACCACTTTCCTCGTTTAACAAGGCTATCGCTGCATCCAGCGATTCCGGGGCTTCATAGCGCATCGGATTCCTGTTCCTTTCAGGTCTCATAAAAAAAACCGGTAACAAAGCTACCAGCAACGAAATATCGGCTCTCGAAGAATCAGCCGACTAGGGCGATTCCGGCTTAAACGGAATCGCTTCTGCGTAAATATTCAGCGCATACCCAAGGTTTGAAGCAACGCTGCGTTTCCGTTAAGCCCGGAAACGCTCTAAATTTTTGGGTTGCCGTCCCTGAACAGGACGGAAAATTACAACGAAGCTGGTAATTTACGCGCTTGCTGCCAGAAATTGAAGACTAATTGTCATACTATTTGAATTTTTGCCAACAAAATCCACAATTTCAGCCATCTTCCAGCTGACGAATCAGTTCCGGCAATCTCGAAAGCCGGTCAATGCGTCGAAACCGGCTATGTTTCGGGTCATTTCCATGTTTTTCAAAGGACGCTACGACGTAGTAGGGAACATGAACCCCCCAACCACCCAGTTCCAATATGGGCAAAACATCTGATGGAATAGAATTGCCTGTCATGAGCGTGCGATGCGGGTCTGTTTTGTGCTCGGCGAACAGATCATGATATGTCGGCACATCCTTTTTTAAAACCACATCTATTTCATTGAAATGATGGGCCAGATCAGATTTCTCGATTTTGTTGTACTGATCCATGTTGTCCCCTTTGGTAATCAGAAAAAGGGAATACCGGGACGCCAGTTCCTCCAGAACTTCATCGACACCCTCGAATAATTCCAGCGGGCTATCCAGCATGGCTTTGCCCATCATGGTAATTTCATGAATGTCCTCGGCAGAAATCTTTCTGTCGGAAATCTCAATAGCAGTTTCAATCATCGACAGGGTGAAGCCCTTGATGCCAAAACCGAACAAGCGGATATTGCTTTCTTCCGTGTCATGCAGGCGCGCGGTGACACTTTCATGATCCGCATACTGGTCCAGAATCTCTATCAACCGGGCCTGGGTATCCTGGAACAGGCTTTCGCAATGCCACAAGGTGTCATCGGCATCAAAGGCCAGAACATCAAATTTGCTCATTTATTCAGCTGATCATGTTTCTGGCTGCCAGGCATCAACCTTGATGAGCAGCTCGGTTTTGGTCGCAGCGTCAACAAAGGCCCCATTGATGGCATTTCGGGTAATATCCAGCAACTGATCTGTCGAAAACCCGAAGCCCTTCGCCGCTTGCTCGTATTCATGACCGATGGTCGTTGCAAAATAGGGCGGGTCATCAGAATTCAAGGTCACCTTGCAGCCGGCTGCCATAAGTTTTGGCAAGGGGTGATCGTCATATCCCTTATACACACCTGTCGCGAAATTGCTGATCGGGCAGCATTCCAGGACGATTCCTTTTTCTGCGATTTCAGCAACCAGATCAGGGTTCTCAATTGCCCTTACCCCGTGCCCGATGCGGGTGACCGGCAAATGATCCATGGCATCGCGTACACTTTGCGCCCCGGCAACTTCACCGGCATGCGTCGTACACGGCAAACCGGCCGAAGCGGCCATATCAAAGGCCGGGCCAAAATCAGCCTGGGTGAAATCCATCTCGTTACCGCCCATGCCAAAACCAACGACATGGGGATGCAGCTCAGCCACTGTGGCACGGGCCACATCCACAGCCCGTTCCGGCCCCAGATGGCGCACGCAGGTCACGATGATCCGGCCAACAATGCCAAAATCCCTGAAGGCGTCGTCAATGCCATCGACCATGCCTCGCAGGTGGTCGCCATAGGACATGCCCATGGTCGCAGCGTGGTCGGGCGATGAAAACACCTCAACATAGATCGCCCCTTCGGCGGCACAGTCGCGCAAATATTCGTAAGTGACGTCCCGGTAATCCACGGCCTTGCGCATGGAACTGGAGGCCATGTCATAGGTATTGAGGAAATCCGGAAAATCCGTCCAACGGAAAGTACCGTCATCGGTAAAAAGCGTCTCCGGCAGTTCCACACCATTGCGCTCAGCCATACGGCGCACCAGGTCAGGTGGTGCTGCCCCTTCAAGATGGCAATGAATTTCGGCTTTTGGCAGAGAATTAAGGGAAGACAAGTTGTTCACCTTTCGAAGCCCCTGAGGGGCATATCATCATGGCGTTGCAGCCAGTTATTTTCAGGGTAGTCACAGGCCCCGTCGACGACATGCAAGGTATAAGCATGGCGAGAACGGTCGCTGCGATTATATTCTGAGGCATGCGGCAGGCGGCCATGCAGGACAACCATATCGCCCTTCCTGGCAGGCAGGGCAATGCTGTTCGCTATATCAAATTCAGTGCCATCAAGCGCCCAGGTGACAAAGCCATCACCTTCGCGAACGAACCGTGTGCGCAAGGTTTCTCCATGACCACCAGGAATGGCCCACAAACAGCCGTTTTCCTTTGAGGCATCATCAAGGGCAAACCAGAAACCGATAACACTTTGCGGTTCAGTATAAAGATATGTGCCGTCCTGGTGCCAAAGAACCTCGCCACCGATACGCGGCGGTTTGAAGATGAACATCGACTGCAGAACGCGGGCGTCTTTCAGTCCCAGGTCTTTTGCCAGGGCAGCCAGTTTGGCGCTGTGAGAAAACGCGTCAAAAACTGGATCAAGGTCATGCATGGCGTGACCGATTTTGTTGATGGCTTCGACCGGATCGACCAGTAATGATCCGTTGTCGTCAATTGCTTCTTCTTCAAGAAAACAACGAACCGTATCACCGGAAGCCCTAAAATATTCATCTCGCTCTGCCGCCGCTTGGGCAGAGGCAAAAATTCCGGCGTTTGTCAGGTCTGCCTCGCTGGCCATATGCCGGGCGCGCTCAGTCAGGGCGTCACATTCGGCTTCGCTTTTAAACCCTTCAAGCAACAAGACACCATTCGCGTCCCAGGTTTGCTTCATTTGTGGTGTCAAATGGCCGTCTTTGGGTGCCGGAAACCGGACGTTAACTGTTGTCATTAACAGGCCTCTCCGTGTTTCAAGGGCTCTATTTCAAGATGCCGGGCGATGGTCTGGCCCATATCAGCAAAGCTCTCTCGCCGCCCGATTTCCCTTGGCTCAACGTCAGGGCCAAACATCAGAAAGGAGACATTTTCCCGCGTGTGGTCGCTGCCCGGCCAGGTTGGATCACAGCCATGATCCGCCGTCATGATGGCGATGTCGCATGGCTTCATTCGGGCTTCAAATTCCGGCAGGCGTTTGTCGATCATTTCCAGTTCGTTGGCATAACCCGGTACGTCGCGCCGATGGCCAAACAAACTATCAAAGTCAACAAAATTGACAAAGATCAGCGCACCATCGGGCGCATCATCTGTTTCCGTTAACATCAAATCAAACAAGCCATTTGTGTCGCCTGCCTTGACCGTTCTAGAGACGCCACGTCCGGCAAAAATGTCCGACACCTTGCCCACGGAGACCACTTCGCCACCGGCATCGGTCACGTGATCCAGCAAGGTTTTGTCATGCGGCGGCGTGGTCAGATCGCGCCGATTGGCTGTGCGTTTGAAATTATCCGGGCTGTCCCCGACAAAAGGTCGGGCAATGACACGACCGATAGACATCGGCTTTAGCAATTCCTGGGCAGTGGCACAAATTTCATAAAGCCGCTCAAGACCAAAGTGCTCTTCATGAGCGGCAATCTGAAAAACAGAATCTGCACTTGTGTAACAAATAGGTTTGCCGCTGCGAATGTGCTCTTCACCGAGATCAGCAATGATTGCCGTACCTGAGGCATGGCAATCCCCAAGGATACCTGGCAGGTCACAAGCTTTTACAAAAGCTTCAATTAAGTCGGGTGGAAAGCAAGGTTCTGTAGCAGGGAAATAACCCCAGTCATATTCCACTGGCAATCCGGCAATTTCCCAATGGCCGCTGGGCGTATCCTTGCCACGGCTTTTTTCACTGGCATAACCCCAAGCGGATGTCGGGACGATGGTTTGATCCAGGCCCGGCGTAAATTTCCCACTGCTGGCGGCGGCGGCGTGGGCCAGCCCCAGGCGGGTCAGGTTCGGGATATTCAGAGGACCGGCACGCAAGCCATCCTTGTTGGCGCGGCCCAGGGCGCAGGCTTCTGCGATATGACCAAAAGTATCCGCACCAGTGTCACCAAAGCTGTCGGCATCCAGCGCGCCACCCAGACCCAGCGAATCGATTACCAGTATAAAAGCCCTGCTCATTTTCCTTGCCCGGCTACTCGTTTGTGAACAATTTCCAATGCCTTTGCTGGCCCGGCCCCCACCTTGATAGCAGCCTTTAACTCTGCCTCGGCAGCATCAGCCGCCTCGTCACTGGCGGCATGAATTATTGCCAGGGGACTGTCATTGTTTACCTCGACACCGACTGAGCCAACATTACTCAGGCCAACGGCGTAGTCGATGCCGTCACTGGCCCGTCGCCTGCCACCACCCAGACCAACAACAGCGACGCCAACGTCTCGGGCATCCATGCCAATGACATAGCCGGAAACATCGGCAAAACAAGGCCGCACCACGGGAGCTTTGGGTAAATAAGTGTCGGACTTGTCCATAAAGTCAGATGGCCCACCCAAGGCGGCAACCATTTTTGAAAAAACTTCAGCAGCGGCACCTGAAGAGACACTTGTTTCAGCACGGGCGCGGGCGGCATCAATGTTATCGTCGATTTTGCCCAGGACCAGCATTTCCGCCGCCAGCGACATCACTACATTATGCAAGCGCCCATCCTGATTGCCCTTCAGATAGTCCACCGTTTCCCCAACCTCCAGGGCGTTGCCAACATTGCGCCCCAACACCTGGTCCATATCTGTAATCAGTGCCGTTGTCGGCAGTCCTGCCCCGTTGGCAACAGCGACAATACTTTCCGCGAGTTCTTGCGCCATTTCCATTTTGGCGGCAAAAGCACCCGATCCGGTTTTCACGTCCATGACCAGACCTTGTAAACCTGCGGCCAGTTTTTTGGACAGGATAGAGGCCGTAATCAGGGCGATGGATTCAACGGTCGCGGTGACATCGCGAATGCCATAAAAGCGTTTGTCGGCGGGGGCAAGGTCAGCCGTTTGACCGATGATGGCGCAACCGGCTTCAGCCACGACTTTTCGAAACAGGCCGTTGTCGGGTACCGTCGTGTAGCCAGGGATCGAATCCAGTTTATCCAGAGTACCACCTGTGTGACCAAGCCCCCGACCTGAAATCATCGGCACAAAACCACCACATGCAGCGACGACCGGACCCAGCATCAAACTGACTTTATCGCCTACGCCGCCGGTTGAATGTTTGTCCAGGATCGGTCCCGGCAAATCCAGATCCGACCAGTCCAGCACGGTGCCTGAGCGCATCATTTCACGCGTCAGCACAACCCGTTCATCCATGGTCATGCCCTGAAAGAAAACCGCCATGGCGAAGGCAGCAATCTGGCCTTCAGAAATGCTTTCGTCCGTCAGCCCCTTGACCATGAAGACGATCTCATCTTCATCAAGGATCGCTCCGTCACGTTTGCGTCGAATTATTTCTTGTGGCAGCATTTTCTGTTTTCCCGGTATTTTGCGAATCGCCTGGCCCGGACCTTGCCCGGTAATGACGAGAGAGTAGTTTCAATAATTACTCAAAAAGTCAGTCAGCAAACCCTGGACATCGTCTGCCGCTTTTGCCGCCATGGTCATGGTCTGTTCATGACTGAGTTTTACCTCACTCATGCCGGCAGCCAGGTTGGTGATGATCGACAGGGCGGCAACGCGCATACCGATATGGCGGGCCAGTATGACTTCCGGTACCGTCGACATACCGACGGCGCTGGCACCCATAATTTGCGACATTTTGATTTCAGCCGGTGTTTCAAAATGCGGTCCACAAAACCACATGTATGTGCCCTCGGCCATGGCAATATTTTTGGCCTTGGCAATGCCGCGTAAGGCAGTTTGATGGTCCGCGTCATAGGCTTGCGAAAGATCCACAAAACGGTCATTGCCTTCTTCACCAAACAGGGGCGATTGCCCGGTAAAAGCGATATGGTCGGTGATCATCATCACACTGCCAGGGCCTGCGGCCTCAACCGTACTGCCTGCAGCATTGGTCACCACAAGAGTTTCACAGCCAATGGCTTGCAAGGTCCGTACAGGGGTTTTCATGGCGTCAGCCTTGCCGGTTTCATAAAAATGCTCACGGCCCTGCATGACGGCAACAGCTGTGCCGCCGACGGTGCCCAAGACCAACTGCCCCGCATGTCCCGCCACACCTGGTTTGGGAAAGCCCGGCAAATCGTCATAGGAAATTACGATGCGATTTTCGATAGTGTCGGCAAAAGGTCCCAGACCTGAACCCAGCACCATACCCACGGCAGGTTTAAATCCCGGTGCCCGGTCCGCGATGACTTTGGCCGATGTTTGAATATCAGTGCTCACGGCTTTAATCCTTAATCTTAAGGTTTTCGGGACCAAACGACAGTGGCAGCAATTCCCCCAACGTCAGAGTTTCGCGTAAACCTTCTTCGCCACAAATGTGGATCGGTGTATTGTCATCGGCAAATTCACGAATGCGCTGGCGGCAGCCACCGCAAGGCGTGACCAGGCCTTCACCACGCCCCATCACCACAACTTCTGCAATGCGTGTCTCCCCCGCCATGACCATGGCTGATATGGCGGACGCTTCCGCGCAACAGCCTTGCGGGTATGCAGCGTTTTCCACATTGCAGCCTGCATAAGTGCCACCATCGGCCCCCAGCATCACAGCACCAACATGGAAATTCGAATAGGGCGCGTAGGCCCGGCCCATGGCATTACGGGCCAGGTCTATCATTTTTTCAAGCATGTCTATCTTTCCTTGACGTAGGGTACGCCGATGGCTTTTGGCGCGACCGACTTGCCGATAAATCCGGCCAGCAATACAACTGTCAACACATAAGGCAAGGCCTGGATCAATTGTACAGGTACTTCGCCGATGCCTGGCACGACAACGCCTTGCAGGCGAATGGCCACCGCATCCAGCAAGCCAAACATCAGGCAAGCGAGCATGGCCGGAACCGGACGCCACTTGCCAAATATCATGGCAGCCAGTGCGATATAACCCTGCCCGGCGGACATCTCGCGGACAAATGACGCGTTCTGGGCAATCGACAAATAAGTCCCGGCAACACCGGTCAAGCCGCCACATATCAACAGGCCCCGATAGCGCAACCAGGCAACGGAAATCCCCGCCGTATCCACAGCATGAGGGTTTTCACCCACAGCCCGCAGACGCAAGCCGAAGCGTGTGCGGTAGACAACCCACCAGGTCGCGGGTACAGCAAGGAAAGCCAGATAAACAAGCGCATTGTGACCACTGAGAAAACCACTATACAGCGTACCGATAATCGGTACATCGCTCAGCGCTTCCGCAAAAGGTAAATTGATCGGCAAAAACCGGCCATCCGGCGAAACACCTGGTGTCTGGCCACCGCGAGAGAACCAGGCAATGCCCATGACCACGGTCAGGCCCGACATCAGCATATTCAATGCCACCCCACTGACGACCTGGTTGCCATTGTGGGTGATGCAGGCGAAGCCATGCAGCATGGCCAGCATCATGGAAAAAAGTATGGCAGCCATCAGGCCCAGCCAGGCAGAATCCGTTGAATAGGAAACGCTGGCGGCGATGAATGCCCCGCCCAGCATTTTGCCTTCAAGACTGATATCGATAATGCCGGATCGTTCCGAAAATAAACCGGCCATGGCGCACAAGATCAGGGGTGTGGCCACGCGCACGGTGGCGTTGGCAGTCAGGGTGATAAAGACAAAGGCTTCTTCCATGATCAAGCCTCCCCTTCTGCGGGCACTGGTTTGTCGGCAGCCAGAATATTATAAACTTTCGACACCCAGGGCACCGACATATAGGCCAGGGCACCGGAGAACAGGATCACCAGACCCTGGATTGTGACCACCATTTCACGGGTAATCTTGGGCATTTCGAAGGCAAGCTCCGCCCCGCCCTGATACAAAATGCCGAACAGCAAACTGGCCAAAATAATACCAAAGGGATGATTGCGCCCCATCAGGGCAACGGCAATCCCGGTAAAGCCATAGCCCAGCTGGAAGTTCAACAGCAACTTGTGATGCACACCCATAATTTCGTTCAGGCCAACAAAGCCGGCGAGGCCACCTGAAATAAGCATGGCAACCATAATCGTCCGCTTGGGGTCGACGCCGCCATATACCGCTGCCGGTTCATTATGACCAACAGCGCGGGTCTCGAACCCCCATTTCGTGCGCCAGATAAAAGCCCACAGGGCAATGCAACAGAACAAGGCCCAAAAGACCGTGATGTTAAGTGGCGTCTGCGCAATCTCCATGCCAAACCAGGCGAAGACTTCACTCATGAAAGGCAGGTGTGATTGATCAGCAAATGTGACACTTTGCGGTGACATCTGGCCTGGCTTGATCAACCAATTGACCATCAGATACACCATCAAAGCCGAGGCGATGAAGTTGAACATAATGGTCGTAATCACAATATGACTGCCGCGATAGGCTTGCAGATAGGCGGGTATCGCTGCCCACGCTGCGCCAAACATACCAGAAACCAAAATGCACAATGGCATCAAAATCCAGATCGGCAAGGCGGTATCCAGGACCAGCAAACACAGGCCAACGCCAAGGCCACCGATATAGGCCTGACCTTCGCCGCCAATGTTAAAAAGTCCCGTGTGAAAAGCGATAGCAACTGCCAGGCCCGTAAAGATGAAGTTCGTCATGTAATAGAGCGTAAAGCCAATGCCTTCATCGAAACCCAGCGCACCGTAGGCCATGATCTGCACAGCATCCCACGGATCTTCACCGATAATGAAAATAATCAGCCCGGAGACCAATAAGGCAATAACGATGTTCAGTATGGGGACCAGGCCCACATCAATCCAGCGCGGCAACGGTTTGGTTGGTGAACTGCTCATGCCGATGCTCCGTCTGTCTGTTCATCTGACATTTCAGGTTCAGTCATGGCATTGGCCATCATCAAACCAAGTGTCTTTTCATCGGCCTTGTCGCCTGCCACTTCAGCCACAATCCGGCCTTCAAACATGACCAGAATGCGATCTGCCAATGTCATGACTTCTTCCAGTTCAACCGATATCAGCAGCACTGCCCCGCCTTTGTCACGCAAATCCACCAATTGACGATGAATGAATTCAATGGCACCGATATCAACACCGCGGGTCGGCTGCCCAACCAGCAAGACTTTCGGATTGCGATCAATCTCACGGGCCAGAATAAGCTTCTGCTGATTACCACCTGAGAAATTGGCGGACTTGATTTCAGGTGTTGGCGGGCGCACATCGAACCGGTCCATCAGGGAGGCGCAATGAGCCTTCACCGTAGCCGGATCAAGGAACAAGCCCTTCTGGAAAGCGTCATCCCGGTGATATCCGAGAATGGCAGATTCCCAAGCCGAGAAATCTGTCACCATACCAAGCTTCTGGCGATCTTCCGGCACATGGGCCACACCAAGTTTCCGCACTTCTTCAGGATTAACTGGCGCTGTCGGCGTCACGTCCCTGTCGCCATAACTGATCCGGCCCTCATCCAGCGCCGTAATGCCAGAAAGTGCCTCCAGCAATTCGCTCTGGCCATTACCGGACACCCCGGCAATGCCGACAATTTCGCCCGTCTTGACCTGAAAACTGACATTGTCAACCTTGGCAATGCCGTATGAATCGCGCACGGTCAGGCCTTCAACAACCAGCGCCGTTGCGCCAGGGTTGGCATCTTCTTTTTGAATGTCTGCACGTATCTTCCGCCCGACCATCAATTCGGCCAGTTCTTCCTTGTTGGTTTCTGACGTCACGCGGTGGGCGACCATTTTGCCGTGACGCATGACTTCCACGTTGTCAGTGACGTCCATAATTTCGCGTAACTTGTGGGTGATCAGAACAATGGTGACACCCTGATCTTTTAATGCACCGAGAATGCGGAATAACTGTTCGGCTTCCTGGGGCGTCAGAACACCCGTTGGTTCATCGAGAATAAGAATGCGGGCACCTCGATAAAGGGCTTTAAGAATCTCGACCCGTTGCAACTGCCCCACAGGCAACTCGCTTGCCAGGGCATCGGGGTCTACATGCAGACCATATTCTTTTTCCAGCCGTTCCAGTTCTGCCCGTGCAGCGATCACACTATCGCGCAACAAGGCACCCGATTCGGCACCCATCATGACATTTTCCAAAACGGTGAACGTATCCACCAACATGAAATGCTGATGGACCATACCAATGCCGGAGGCAATGGCGTCATTTGAATTCTTTATTTGAACATGTTTGCCGTCGATCTGAATCGTCCCGGCATCGGCTTCGTAAAAGCCGTAGAGAATACTCATCAAGGTCGATTTGCCCGCGCCATTTTCGCCGACGATGCCGTGAATTGTCCCGGCTTCTACCTTTATGGAAACGTCCTTGTTGGCTTGCACAAGACCAAAGGCCTTGCTGATGCCCTGAAGTTCGATGGCCGCCGGGAGGGAATTGTTCCCTCCCGGCTGAACACCCGTGTCATCCGTGCTGGATGTCATTGCCATCGTTCCCCGTCTTAACTTAATCAGACCAACTGGTCCCGAACTACATGTTGCACTTGTTGCCGTTCATGTAATCGTGAACCTTGATCTTGCCTGCAATGATGGCCATGCGGGCAGCTTCAACCTTGCTTTCCATATCAGCCGATATCAGGGCGCGGTTGTGCTTGTCGATTGCCCAGCCAACACCATCTTCTGCAAGACCAAGATAGCGAGACTTGGCTTCCCAGGTGCCTTTTTTAACATCCATAAAGGTGTTGTAAGCAGCAACGTCAACACGCTTGATCATGGAGGTCAGCATGGTGCCCGGGTGCAAATGGTTCTGGTTGCTGTCAACGCCAATGGCAAATTTGCCGGCGTCTTTAGCTGCCTGATATACACCCACGCCCGTACCACCGGCAGCCGCAAAGACAACGTCAGCACCTTGGGCAAACTGGCCTTTGGTCAATTCACCACCACGGCTTGGATCGTTCCAGGCCGAAGGTGTTGTGCCGGTCATGTTCTGGATGACCTTGACGCCGGAATTGGCATGTTTTGCGCCTTGAACGTAACCACAGGCAAAACGACGGATGAGCGGAATGTCCATGCCGCCAACGAAGCCGACAACACCGGTTTTGGATTTCAAAGCGGCAACCATGCCAACCAGAAATGAACCTTCGTGCTCTTTAAATCCGATGGCCTGAATGTTGGGCCCTGTTGCCCAGCCATCAATGATGGCGAACTTGGCGTTTGGATACTCGCCTGCCACTTTTGCAAGGGCATCATTTTGGGCAAAGCCGATACCAAGCACGATGTCGGAGCCACGCTTGGCCATGCGACGGATCGCTTGCTCACGCTGAGCTTCGTTGGTGACTTCAAATTCGCGATATTTGATGCCGGTTTCGGATTTGAATTTTTCCAGCCCGTTATACACGCCTTCGTTAAAAGACTTGTCAAACTTGCCGCCCATGTCGAAGACGACAGAAGGTTTGATGTCCGCCGCTGATGCAGAGAACGATGCCAGTAGAACGGCAGCCGCACTCGCGGTTTTCAAAAAGTGTTTCATCTCGGATTTCCTCCCGGATTGTTTATATCAGAGGCTGTTATTATGTGCGGAAACGATCGGCCCCGTCGGTCATTCCCCATAGGGTATCCAGATATTCTTTACTTGAGTAGCGCGTCTCAGGTATTCCCTGCCTTCAGCCTGCGCGAGATCGTACCAGTTTCGCGCCTGCCCGTTATTCACCCAGGTTTGCTTCAGGTCGTGAGCCGAAGCCCGTTCAACCATTTCACTTCCCTGAGTGGAACCCGCATACCAGATGGCGTCAACCTCTTCGTGCTCTGACAGTGTTTTTGTCAGATCATCGCGGGCACCAGTGACAATGTTCACAACACCGCCCGGCACATCCGAAGTTTCCAGCACCTGGTAAAAATCTGTCGCCGCCAGCGGATGAACCGGCGACGGAATAATGATGGCCCTGTTGCCCATGGCAATGGCAGGCGCCATTAAGGACACAAAAGCCAGCAACGGGGCTTCGTCTGGACATACCAGACCCATCACACCCAAAGGCTCGTTCATGGCCATGGCCACACCGCGCAAAGGTGGCGAATGCACTGCACCGTCATATTTGTCCGCCCATGCCCCGTAAGTGAACAACCGCTCAACAGAAGCTTCGACTTCTCTTGTGGCATTTTTAAGGCTGGCACCGGTCATGGCGCGGATGCGGTCGGTAAATTCATCAGCGCGGGCCGACAGGTTTTCGGCAATGTAATAAACCACCTGCGCCCGGTTGTGGGTACTGGCTGAAGACCAGGCTGTCGCCTTGCGGGCCGCATCAACGGCGTTGCGGATATCCTTGCGATTACCGTCGCCGACCTGGCCGAGAACAGATCCATCTGCCCCCAGGACAGGAATGCTGTATCCGCCATCGGGGCGGGCCTGTTTGCCACCCACATAAAGTTTGGCCGTGCGGTCAATTGTGGGCATATCGCCCACGGGCTTCGCCGACGCTGGTAAAGTGATTATTTTTTCCGGGGTGAAAGCGGCTGATTTAACCGGCTTCATGTATTCGAACATACCCTCGCGGCCGCCTTCACGGCCAAAGCCGCTGTCGCGATATCCGCCAAATCCCACACCCGCGTCAAACTGATTGGTGCAATTTACCCAGACCACGCCTGCCTTGATATTGGGCGATACATCCAGGGCCAGATTAATGTTTTCGCTCCAGACACTGGCGGCAAGGCCGTAATTTGTATCATTGGCCAACGCCACCGCTTCACCCGGTGTGCGAAAAGTCATGGCGACCAGTACCGGGCCAAAAATTTCTTCCCTTGCAACCGTCGACGATGGTTCAACACCTGTTAGCAAGGTTGGTGGATAGAAGCAGCCTTTTTTCGGCATGGCATCATCTGCCTGCCAAAGTTCCGCCCCTTCAGCAACACCGGCTTCGACCAGATCGGCAATGCGCTTTTTCTGGATCGGATCGACGATAGCCCCCATGTCCATGGTTTTGTCCAGGGGATCACCAACCCGCAAGGTCGCCATACGCGCCCGCAGTTTTTTGAGAAACCTGTCGGCAATACCTTCCTGCACCAGCAAACGAGATCCGGCACAACAAACCTGACCCTGATTAAACCATATGGCATCAACAACACCTTCAACAGCGCTGTCCAGATCGGCATCTTCAAAGACGATAAATGGAGATTTTCCACCCAGTTCCAGCGAGAGTTTTTTGCCACTGCCAGCGGTGATTTCGCGAATTCTGCGGCCAACGCCGGTTGATCCGGTAAAGGCAATTTTGTCGACGTCTTTATGTTCAACAATCATCTCGCCTGTGCGACCATCACCGGTCACGATATTCACCACACCCGCAGGCAAGCCCGCCTCTTCGCAAATTTCTGCAAATAACAACGCCGTCAGTGAGGTATATTCAGCAGGTTTCATGACCACTGTGTTCCCGGTCGCCAAGGCGGGTGCTATCTTCCAGGCCAGCATCAGCAAGGGGAAATTCCACGGGATGACCTGGCCCACCACACCAACGGCTTGTTGGTCGGGGAATTCTGTCTTCATCAACTGGGCCCAGCCCGCGTGATGATAAAAATGTCGGGCCACCAGCGGCACATCAATGTCGCGGGTCTCGCGCACCGTTTTGCCGTTGTCCAGAGTTTCCAACACGGCCAGCAAGCGGGAATGTTTTTGCACCAGGCGCGCCAGGGCATACAGATACCGAGCCCGCGCGTGTCCACCGATCGCCGCCCAGTTGCCTTGCGCAGCGCGCGCGGCTTTGACGGCCGCATTCACATCCGCCTTGCCAGCTTGCGACAAAACACCCAGTTTTTTACCGTCTGCCGGATTGTACGTGGCAAAACTATCACCCGATTTAGCCGCCCGCCATTTGCCGCCAATGAACAGCTTGAAGCTGCCTTTGTGGGCTGCAAGCCAAGCGTCGGCCTGGTCGCGGGCTTCCGGGGCCGGGCCATATTCCATGCTGTCGAGTATTTCGAGTACGCTCACGTCAATATCCCCTTAAGCCATCGGCTGACGCCAGGTGGCTGCGTAGCGACCCGTTGCATTATGTTCAAGCTGGCGTTCAATATCACCCAGCAGACTTGAGGCACCAAAGCGGAATAGTTCAGGTTCCAGCCAGTCGCGCCCCAGCTCTTCTTTCATCAAGGCAAGATAAGCCATGGCATCTTTGGCAGTGCTGACACCGCCGGCAGGTTTGTAGCCAATTTTGACGCCGGTGCGTTCATAATAATCGCGGATCATGCGGATCATCACCAGGCTGACGGGTAAAGTGGCATTCACACTTTCTTTGCCGGTCGACGTCTTGATGAAATCAGCCCCGGCCATCATGCAAACAGCAGAGGCCTTGGCCACATTACGCAAGGTGACCAGATCACCCGTACCCAGAATTGTTTTCATGTGGGCCTCGCCACAGGCGTCGCGGAAGGCAACAACTTCCTTGTACAGGGCCTTCCAGTTGCCGGTCAGCACGTTGCCGCGCGTAATCACGATATCGATTTCTTCGGCTCCGGCCCGGACAGACGACTTGATCTCGCGCAGTTTGGTGTCCATGGGTGTGAGGCCCGCCGGAAAGCCGGTTGAAACAGCAGCCACGGGAATATTGGTTCCTTCGAGGGCCGCCACAGCCGTCGGCACCATGGCGTGATAGACACATATAGCACCTGTCGTCAGCTCCAGGTCCCCTGCCCCTAACTGGTCAAGAACTTCCTGACGGACGGGTTGTTTCGCTTTTGCACATAATCTGCGCACACGACCCGGCGTGTCATCACCCGCAAGTGTCGTCAGATCGATGCAGGAAACAGCCTTCAGCAACCAGGCAGCCTGCCAGGCTTTTTTGACCGTGCGCCGACCGCCTAGACTTGCCGTGCGACGTTCAACAGCGCTGCGATTAACTGCCAGGCTTTCCACCCAGTCCAGATCAAGAGCGGTACCAGGATTGCGATCATGATCGGTTGCCGCCGTCGTTGAACTGTTGGCCGCTTTGGACGATTTGATCGGACGTAATCGCTCTATTTTTGCACTCATCCCACTTGCCTTTCAGGGGACTTGGCCACCTGCAATGATTGCGAGATATGACGGGCAGAACGCTCGCCCAGGATCAGGTCTGTGATAATACCTGTATTCAGAGCCCCGAGGACCGCGGCGCCTTTGGAATCACCGCCGACAACGGCGACAACTGGCCGCCCCTTCAAATCATCAATATGCAGGCCGACGGAATGTTGATTAACGTCCGATTTCACCGGTACGCCTTCGGTATTTACAAAACTGCCCATAACATCACCAACGGCACCAAGCCCGTGCAGTTCATGCCATTCCTCTTCCGAAACCATGCCGACCTGACGCACATGGGCATCGCCTTCAATAGTGCCGATGCCAATGATATAGACGTCTGCCTGGCGGGCCAGATCGAGCAAATCCTGAACACTGCTTTGCGCCAGCAGCGTCTGTTTTTCCTTAACGCTGGCGGCAATATAAGGAACGGGCAGGAAATAACCTTCACCGCCTGTTTTCTCCACCAGCTTGTGAACGACATCATAGGGGTTGGCAGATAGATTGCGTGTCAGACTGCCCGAGACCGAAACAAAGCGAATATCGGGCCGATTTATTGTTGGCAGATTTTCCACCATGGCTGCCAGGGACCTGCCCTTGCCCACACCAATCATCGTCGGTCCGGATTGTTCAATCAGGCCATGCAGAAAGCGGGCGGCCGAAGCGCCCACGGCGGCAAAAGAAGCCTGCGGTTGGCTGTTATTTTCGTCGTTAAGATCAGGTGCCACATGACAGGATCGCAAACCAAAGGCCTGTGCCAGTTCTGTTTCCAGTTCCAGACATTCTTCCGGTGCACCTTCAACAAAGACTTTCACAAGGCCCTGATCCAGTGCCTGGGCAATTAATCTGTGGGCCTTGGCGGGTGATACCTGAAGGCGGGCCGCGATTTCACTTTGCGTATGACCACCAATATAGGACAGCCAGGCCGCGCGTGCGGCCAGCCCCAGATCCTGATCGGTATTGTCCCGTTTTTTCCCTGCCACAGTCTCTGATACCGTCCCTGATACTGTCCAACAAACAGTCCTTGATGTGATTTTTTTTATTTAGTGCAATTTTTTTCAACAATGGTTGGATTCCAGGTTATTGTCAAGAAAATGAGTCACCTTCCCGGCGACCGGAATACCTGGAATATCATGTCGACAAAATCTCTTTCCCTGCGCCTTTCCTTCTACTATCTGGCGCTGTTTCTGATTGTCGGGACCTTTGTGCCTTATTTGCCTTTGTGGATGGGCGGGCGCGGTCTCAGCAGTGAACAGATCGGTCTGGTGCTTGCCGTCGCACTTTGGGCCAAAATCCCTGTGGGATTGTCCATGACAGGTGAGATCGATTATTCCGGCAAACGCAAACGCTCTCTGCTCCTGATTGCCCTGGTCTCTCTTGGCGGCATGATTATCATGGATTATGCCAACAGTTTCGTGGCCATATTGCTGGTCTGGTTGCTGGTCGGCACCTTGTTAACAACCGCCATGCCCATCGCCGACAGCCTGTCCCTGTTGGCGGCAAACCGCAGTGGTGTGCGCTATGGCAAGGTTCGGCGCTGGGGGTCAATCAGCTTTATTATCGCGTCGGTCGCCGGTGGCTGGTATTTGCAGGGTCGGGCCAGTGACGACGTTTTATGGCTGATGGTTGGCGGCACTGTTTTGTTGGTTATCGCCACCATGCTGATGCCCGACCTGCGCACAGAACCCCGCGGTCGCAATCGTCCAGCCATTCTTGATGTTCTGAAGTCGCCAAATTTTCTGTTATTCGTGGCCACGGCGGCCCTTTTGCAGTCCAGCCACGCCGGGCTGTATGGCTTTGCCTCGCGCCACTGGATCGACGCCGGTTTAGATGAAAATACGGTGGGCTTGCTGTGGGCTGAAGGCGTTATCGCCGAAGTCATCATTTTTTCGGCAGGTGGCTTTCTTGTTGCCAAGTTTGGCCCGGCGCGACTGTTGATGCTGGCCGGTCTTGCCGGAATGGTGCGCTGGGGCGTGCTTAGTCAGACAACGGAACTGCCAGTGTTGATCGCCATCCAGGCCCTGCACGGTCTGACATTTTCGGGGACGCACATCGCCGCCTTTGCCTTTATCATGCAAAATGTACAGGAAGAACAATCAGCATCGGCACAAGGCCTGTTTGACAGCCTGGCCATGGGCCTGTTTTTCGGCCTCTCCATGGCGGCAGCGGGCTGGGTTTATGAACGCGCGACCAGCGACGCTTTTTTACTGATGACAACCCTGAGCCTGGCGGGTGGCCTGGGCGCAACACTTCTATATTGGCGAACCCGGAACAATTAACATTCAAAGAATCCGGCTTTTTCTATCGGCCCAGTACCTGTCTTTCAGGATGCGCTTATAGAGCTTGCCCGTGGGTAAGCGCGGGAGTTCGTCTTCAAAATCTATGGAGCGCGGACATTTTTGTGTGGCGAGATTTTCGCGGCACCAGGCAATAAGCTCTACGGCCAGGTCTTCGCCCGGAGGAAAGTCCGGCATGGTTTGCACCACGGCTTTGACCTCTTCACCCATTTCTTCGTTGGGCACACCAAAGACGGCGGCGTCGGCGACCTTGGGGTGGGTGATCAGCAGGTTCTCGCATTCCTGGGGATAAATATTCACCCCGCCGGAAACGATCATGAAAGTTGAACGATCCGTCAGGTAAAGATAGTTGTCGTCATCCAGATAGCCCACATCACCAACCGTGCAATAGACACCATCTTCTGATCGCGACGCCGCGGTGCGTTCAGGGTCATTGTAATATTCAAAATCGCCTGCGGTCTTGAACCAGACGCCACCTGGTGTGCCGCGCGGACAGGGCTGCATATCATCATCCAGAATATGCATATCGCCAAGAATGACCTTGCCCACTGATCCGCTGTGGGCCAGCCATTCTTCGCTGTTGCAGGCCGTAAAGCCCAGACCTTCGGTCGCACCGTAATATTCGTGAATGATCGGCCCCCACCATTCAATCATTTGCACCTTGACCTGAACCGGGCACGGTGCGGCAGCGTGAACGGCAATTTCCAGACTTGAGACATCATGAGCGAGGCGGACATCATCCGGTAATTTCAACATGCGGGAAAACATTGTGGGCACAAGCTGGCTGTGCGTCACTTTGTACTTTTCAACCAGAGCCAGACAAGCTTCCGGATCGAACCGCTCCATAATAATAACCGTGCCGCCAAGGCGAAATGTCAGGTTAATCGCTGTATTGGGGGCTGCATGATAAAGCGGTGCGGGCGACAGATAGACCATGCCCTCCCGATAATGCCAAAGGTCAAAAAGAAACTGCGTTCTGGGCGTCACAAAATCAGGGACTTCATCTGGCCCTGGACGCAGGATACCTTTTGGTTGCCCCGTCGTGCCCGATGAATAGAGCATGGGCCCGCCGAGACTTTCATCGGGGACGGGTGTGTCCGGGAATGCCGCCACAGCCTCCGCCAGATTTACAATTTTATCGCCATCGCCCGGTCCATCAACAATCACACAAAGACGGACATGCGGACATAAGGCCAGCGCCGCAAGGGCCACTTCCCGCCTGTCTTCAGATGTGATCAAGATTTGGCTTTCACTGTTATTCACAATGTAGGCCACTTCTTCTGCCGTCAGGTAGGAATTGATGCAGGTATAATAAAGCCCTGTGCGCTCGCCCGCGGCGCAGGCTTCAGGGTAATAACTGTTGTTCTCCATAAACACCGAATAGTGGTCATCGCGCGCAAGCCCCTGGTCTCTCAGCAACCAGGCCAGGCGATTACTACGCGCCTCGAAGTCTCCATAAGTGACAACTTCACCGCTCTCGGCCATGATAAATGCGGGTTTTTGTGGGTGTCGTTTCGCGTAAATACCAGAATACATATCGCCTCCGGTGGATATCATTGCTGAAACGGAAGAAGACGACAATCCCGGTTTCAAAACCGGCGTTCCTGCCGCGTAACCATGTCGCACCTCTTCACACCATCTTCAGGTTGCTTGCCTCGCAAATCAGGTTATATCAGTAGCCAATCTATTTGTTGTTCAGTTGTATCGATAAACAAAGCGCCTCGTATCGCCCTGAACCAGGACTCAAAATGACTGACGTACAAACACAGGACAAGCAAGTTGCCCTGCTGTTCAAATCCCTGCCCTTCGCCCTTTTTGCGACTCTGGCAATAACGGTCGTCATTTTTCTGGTGTTCCAGAATTATGTCCCAACGGCCAATCTGGTTTTCTGGTGCCTGGCGAATGCCGGTGTAACATTTGGCAGAGGCGCAATATTCATCGCCTACCAAAGAAGCCCAACAAGCGGCGCAAACAGCAAGTTTTGGCTGAAATGGTTTTTCTGGACGCTGGTCATTCATTCTTTGCTCTATAGTTTTGCAAATATTCTGATTTACCCTGCGGATGAACAAGGCATTCAAGTGCTGTTCATGCTTGTGATTATCGGCATCGCATCCGGTGGTGCCTTCAGTCTGGCAGCGCATTTACCGTCAGTTATTCTGTTTGTGACAGCCATGCTGGCGCCATTGGCGGTCCGTTTCGTCGTCGACGATGCCCTGCCCATCGCCTTCGCCCCCATGACAGTGATATATGCCGGACTGTTGATCAGTACGTCACGAGATTTGTCACATTTTATCAAACGAAGCCTGGTACTACAGCACGAAAATGAAAATATTATCCGTGACCTTCAAGCGTCGGAAATGGCCTTGATCGCTGCCAAAGAGGTGGCTGATGCCGCCAACAAAGCCAAATCAGAATTCCTCGCTAACATGAGTCACGAATTACGCACCCCGTTAAACGCTATTCTCGGCTTTTCGGAAGTTTTGCAGAACAAGGAATATGTTGCCGTCGGCGGTGAAAAATTCCGGGAATACGCCGGTGACATCAATCAGTCTGGCGTCCATTTGCTTGAATTAATTGACGATGTTCTGGATTTGTCAAAGATCGAAGCACACCAATATACGCTGACAAAAGAATACGTCGATGCCAATTCGGCCATCGCATCCATCTTGCGAATGATCAAGGACAGAGCGGTACAAAAAAACATAACGCTGGTGGAAAACCTGGATAGCAGAGCACCGACAATATTTGGCGACCAGCGTGCTTTCAGACAGATCGTTTTGAACCTTTTGACAAATGCTGTAAAATTCACGCCCGCTGGCGGTACAATCACGATTGGCTCAATGATTGAATCTGACACCCAAACTTCTGTATGTGTCAGTGACACAGGTATCGGCATCAAAGCCGAAGACATGTCGCTGGTCATGGAACCTTTTGGTCAGGCCGAGCCGTCTGACAGTCGCGAGCATGAAGGAACCGGCCTGGGCCTGCCGTTAGCGAACAGGTTGGCCGAATTGCAACACGGGTCGCTGGTGATCGAAAGCAACGTCGGCATCGGTACAAAAGCAACCGTCACATTGCCCGCCCCGGAACCCACTGACAGCTAGCTCAACCCTTCAGCCTTTTTTCGGGCCCTGGCCTCACGGTGAGTGATGAAAATGGTGCTGCCAAAGATAATAATGGCCCCAACCCAGGTTAATACGTCACTGGTTTGCCCAAAGGCCAGCCAACCAATACCCGCCGTCGTGGGCAGACGCAGAAAATCATAGGGCTGTGTCGCCGAGGCATCCCCGATCTGCAATGATTTCACGATGCCATACATGTTCAGGTTGGACGCGAGGGCGATCATTATCAGGAAAAAAAACTGCTCAGCCGTCGGCCACTGCCAGAACATCAAAGCCGGTACGAATGACAACGGCACGGAAATCAGAGCCAGCGAGGCAACCAGTAATTCAGGCGAATCCGTGCGTGTCAGAACCTTGCCGCAAAGGACAACCCCGGCAAAAGTTACGGCAGACACCATCACCAATAGTGCCGCCCAATTCATCATTTCAATGCCTGGGCGAAGGATGACCAAAATACCAACAAAGCCAATAATCAGAGCAATCCAGCGCTGTAAACCAGCCTTCTCCTTAAGAAACAGTATTGCGCCGATAACAGTAAAAAGAGGCGTGGTAAAACTTATGGCCGTCGCTTCATCAAGCGGCATCAACATGATGGCGGACATCAGGCAAACGCTGGAGACAATCAAGAAACAGGCCCGGATTATATGCAAACCGGCCCGGCTTGTTTTCAGACCGCTGGTACCAACGCGCAGAAACCAGGGGATAAAGAAAAGTATGCCAAAAACAAATCGCCAAAATGAAATGACAAAAACGTTCAGTTCCTCACCCGTATATCGGACCATTCCCATCAGAACACCAAATGCCAGGGCGGTCACTGACATCCAAAATGCTATTCGAATTGCCGGAGAAAACCGGGGGTTACTCATGCATTGGCCTCAGCTGCATCAGGATGTCGCCTTGTCAGGTTAAAATGAAGGGAAGAATTGAGCAGAAGACCTTGAACACAGGCTCGGCTTTTAATTGGCGTTTGATCAGCATACATGTCGATTAGATGGCGACCTAATTATTTAGTAACGAATCTTGTTTGGCAGGTGACAAAGCTTGTTTGTCACAGCGAAGTATATTGTTTGTTGCACCTGCCCGTAATCTTGCTAAAATCTGTCCAAATGGTCAGGTTTAGATGTTTCGAAAACTGGCTTGAAAAAAAACGCAGGCACCTGATTTCAGGTCGTTATTCCGGGGAGGAATTACTATGTCCACACTTGTTCGCGGCGGAACCGTTGTTACTGCAGATGAGACTTTTCGTGCCGATGTTTATACCGACGAAGGCGTGATCAAGGCAGTCGGCGAGGACATAGAAGCACCGTCAGATGCTCGCGTTATCGATGCTGGCGGCCAGTTAATTATGCCCGGCGGCATTGATCCCCACACTCATATGGAATTGCCTTTCATGGGCACGGTGGCAAGCGAAGACTTCTATACCGGCACCTGTGCAGCCGCTGCCGGTGGCACCACCATGTGCATTGACTTTGTCATCCCCGCGCCGGAAGAGCCATTACTGGAAGCCTACAACAAATGGCGCGGATGGTCGGAAAAGGCTGCCGCTGATTATTCCTTTCATGTGGCTGTAACCTGGTGGGACGACAGCGTACATCGCGATATGGCCACCCTGGTCAATGACAAAGGCGTCAACAGTTTCAAACATTTCATGGCCTATAAGGGCGCCATCATGGCCGACGATGAAATTCTGGTGAACAGTTTCATGCGCGCCAAGGAACTGGGTGCCATCTGTACGGTTCACGCCGAAAATGGCGAACTGGTCTTTCGTTTGCAACAGGAAATGAAGGACCGGGGCATAACCGGGCCGGAAGGACATCCCCTGTCACGGCCACCTGAAGTCGAAGGTGAAGCCGCCAACAGGGCCATTCGTATCGCCCAGGTGTTGAACGTTCCTTTGTATGTCGTTCATAACAGCTGCAAGGAATCCCTGGAGGCGATTACCCGTGCCCGCCAGGAAGGTCAGCGCGTCTATGGCGAAGTTCTGGCCGGACATCTTGTGGTCGACGACAGTGTGTATCGCAATCCGGATTTTGAATTCGCCGCCGCCCATGTCATGAGCCCGCCCTTTCGCCCCAAGGGACATCAGGAAGCCCTGTGGCGAGGTTTGCAATCCGGCAACCTGCAAACGACAGCAACGGATCATTGTTGTTTCTGTGCAGATCAAAAAGCCGCTGGCAAAGATGACTTTTCATTGATCCCCAATGGCACGGCCGGAGTCGAAGACAGGATGTCGGTAATATGGGATCAGGGGGTTGGCACCGGCCGCCTGACACCCAACGAATTTGTCGCGGCGACCTCGACCAACGCTGCAAAGATTTTCAACATTTATCCGCGCAAAGGCAGCGTAAAGGTCGGCGCAGATGCAGACCTGGTGGTATGGGACCCGGAAGGTACGCGGACAATCTCTGCCAAAATCCATCACCAGAACATCGACTTCAATATTTTTGAAGGCATGACCGTGAAGGGTGTTAATACCCACACGATCAGTCAGGGACGCATTGTCTGGTCCAATGGTCAACTTGATATGGAAAGAGGCTCCGGGCGCTATATTGATCGCCCGGCTTTTGCGCCCTATTACGCCGCCATGGAACGCCGGGAAGATCTCATGGCACCAACAGCTGTGGCACGCGCAAAGGCTGCTGAATAACCAGTCAAACCAACAAAATTTCTGCCCCTAAAAAAGACCATCCGTTCGGTTTTTAAGGATCATTGTTGGTGTTATTGTACCTCCTTGAATAACGGTTTGCGATAATTTGACTTTCAACCTTAATCATCCTTCAAGGCAAATAAACTCTGCTGCAGGATCTATCGAATGGTAACTTTGTAATGGGTTTGTTCGACTACCCCAATTCGTCAGAAATGGCACAGCGAATGCTGGACGAATTTACTTTTTTGGGAGATGCCACGGAAGAAGACTGGGCCTGTATCAGGCAGCATGTCGAAACGAAACAATTTGGAGCCGGTGAAAAACTGATCCGGTATGGAGAGATTGATACCTCGTTCTTCATCCTGACAGAAGGCACAGTCGAAATTGTTATCGAACAACCCGATGGCGAACCACACGTCTTGTCAAATATTCCCAAGGGATCTGTTTTTGGCGAAATTGCTTTTTTTGATGGACAACCACGCAGTGCAACAATCCTTTCACGCGTCCAGGGAAGTGCGTTGAAGATCAGTCGCCAGAGTTTTGAAACACTGGTCGAATCTCATCCAAAAGTCGCCAATATGATCCTGTTTGATCTGTCCCGAATTCTGGCCTTGCGGCTGCGCTGGACGACGGTCATCTCACAGCACCTGGTGTAACAGTTCATTTATTTCCCAGGCAAGAATTTTTCATGTAGAATTCGCACAAGCTTCATTCCTGACATACAAAACAGGAGAACCTTGTGCATCATCATCGACCCCTGCCGCCTGGTCTTGAACGACTTCGCATCAAGGCTATGAATGCATGCGCCCTGATGCTTGTTCTGACACCACCTCTTGTCTGGTTCGGACACACAAGGGCCATTTTCTATGGCGTGTTGGGCGCAGGATTAGGTGCAGGAATTCTTTATTGTTACTTGCATCGCTTTGAAAAACCACCTGCCCGATATGAAAAACCAGGCCCGCCCGCCATCCCGGATGCCTTTTTTGAAGAACTTGCCGATCTTGGCGCTTTACCAAACCATCACCGCCTGTCTGTCGAAGGCCCCATACAAGAGAGAATGAACCGCCTGCGCCGCCTGGTAGACGACAAACGCATGTCGCATTTTTTAGATTAGTACGGAAGTTTCCAATTATATGAATGACAATGAGATGACCGCCCTGGTCGAAACTTATTTCGCCGGGGTCGATGGCGAAGACTTTGACGTCATCAAAGCGACGATGACAGATGACTGTGTCTTCACAGTTGAAACGCACGGCATCGAACTGACCACCATGGACGACATCCGCAGCATGTTTGATCGTCTGTGGGCGAGCCATACGAGTGTACAGCACACCGGTTTTTCACACATCGTCGATGTGAACCGCCAACGCGTATCATCACAGTTCAAAGTCGTGAACACCCATCACGATGGATCGCTTGCCCACAAGTCAAACTGTAATTTTTTTGATATCCGGGACGGTCTGTTCAGTCGCATATCAGTCTATATGGCAGGCGAGAATACCCTGAATAAAGCCTGAGGAGAATAAAGTCTGAGGAGAATAAAGTCTGAGGAGAATAAAGTCTGAGGAGAATAAAGTCTGAGGATCAGGCTCCCGGTTTTTCGGCATTTAATGTACCTTCACCTGGCGTCACGAATATCAGAGATGCCTTGGTCTTTGTTCGGGCCGTATGCCAGATGCCTTTTGGTACGACAATCATGGTTCCCGGCTCTGACACATGATGGACTTCTTCCTGACCAGACACCGAAAAGACGAAATCAATTTCACCACTGATCAGACAAACCACCTCATCTCCCTTTGGATGCATCTCCCAGGTTGACCAGTCTTCCTCAAAATCATTCACAGCAATCAAGGAGTGACCGGCAAAGCCGCCATATTCCTGATCCAGTTCCCGGTAGAAGGCAGGCGTAATGGACTTTGGTGTCACTTCACAGGAAGGCGTCATGATCAACCGGTGACCATCCTTCTTCCAGGGGCCGGGGTCTGTCACCATTTAATTCCCTCAGGTCGCGTTGGCCCGCTCAATCATCGCCTGCAGCAAGACATTGCACCCGGCTTCCAGGTGTTCGGGTTCGGCTGATTCGATTTCATTATGGCTGATACCGTTCAGACAAGGCGTAAAGACCATGGCTGTCGGTGCCACGCGGGAGAGATAACAGGCGTCGTGCCCTGCACCGCTGACGATATCCATATGCGGAATATCGCCACCTTCGCAAGCAGTACGAACCGCTGAAACACAAGCCTCATCAAAAGCCACGGGTGGTGAATACCAGATTTCCTCGAAATCCATTTCCAGGCCAATTTCGGCGGCAATGTCAGCGCAAGCCTTGCGCAATTCAGCATCCATGCCGGACAAAACTTCATCTTTCGGATGCCGAAAATCGACGCAAAAGAAAACCGTGCCAGGAATAACATTGCGGGAATTTGGTGAAACCTGCATCAAGCCAACCGTAGCACAGGCATTGGGCTGGTTTTCCAGGCCGATACGATTTACTTCGCCGACCATTCTGGCCGCACCGACAAGAGCATCTTTGCGGCTATGCATGGGTGTTGGCCCGGCGTGGGCTTCCTGGCCGGTCACGGTCACTTCGTACCAACGTTGACCTTGCGCGCCGGTAACAACGCCAATGGTTTTTTCTTCATTTTCCAGAATTGGGCCCTGTTCGATGTGGGCTTCGAAATAGGCACCCACTTCACGTCCGCCTACATCCTCAGGACCAGCATAGCCAATGCGCCGTAGTTCTTCGCCCATGGTTTTGCCGTCCAGGTCCGCGCGTGACAGGCCATAATCGAGATCAAATACACCGGCAAAAACACCTGAGGCAACCATGGCAGGGGCAAAGCGTGAACCTTCTTCATTGGTCCACACAGCCACTTCAATAGGGGCTTCGGTTTCGATCTTGAGATCGTTCAGGGTGCGCACAACTTCCAGGCCGGCAAGCACACCATAAACACCATCATATTTTCCACCGGTGGGCTGGCTGTCGAGATGACTGCCGGTCATGATTGGTGGCAGGTCATTATTGCGACCGGGCCGGCGGGCAAACATATTGCCCATCTTGTCAACAGAGATCGTACAGCCCGCTTCTTCACACCAACGCGCAAACAAATCACGGCTCTCACGGTCGAGGTCTGTCAGGGCCAGGCGGCAAACGCCGCCTTTCTCGGTGGCACCGATTTTGGCCATCTCCATCAAACTATCCCAAAGCCGGGCGCCATCCGTGCGAAGATTGTCTCCGCGTGCCGAACCATCACTCACATTTGTGTCACTCACTGGTCGTCCCCCTGTGGGTCTTTATTGTCAAAAATTATTCTGCCGCAGTCGAAAACGGATTTCTTGGATCTTGCGTCCAGTTCATATAGTCCTTGCCGTTATCTACCTTGCGCATGGTTATGCAGTTTTCCGGACAAACATGCATGCACAGATTACAGCCCACGCATTCATCGTCAATAACTGAATATTTGCGCTCACCATCAATGCGTTCAGCACTGATCGCCTGATGCGATGTATCTTCGCAAACAATATGACAAAGACCGCACTTGACGCATTTGGCCTGCTCGATCTCGGCAACAATTTCGTAGTTCATGTTCAGGTTCTGCCAGTCCGTGATATTTGGAACAGCCAATCCCTGAAAGTCAGAAATCTTTTCATAGCCTTTCTGGTCCATCCAGTCGGACAGACCATCAATCATGTCTTCGACAATCTTGAAGCCATAATGCATGACAGCGGTACAAACCTGCGTCGTGCCTGCGCCCAGGGCAATAAATTCAGCCGCATCACGCCAGTTGGAAATACCGCCTATGGCTGACATGGGCAAACCGGCTGTACCGGCATTGCGGGCGATTTCTGCACACATATGCAGGGCCATGGGTTTAACAGCCGGACCGCAATAGCCGCCGTGGGACCCCTTGCCATCCACGGTCGGTGTCGGGGCCATGAGATCGAGATCGATGGAGGTAATCGAGTTCACTGTATTGATCAGCGACACGCCATCACCACCGCCAGCTTTGGCGGCACCAGCTGGACCCAGAATGCTTGTGACGTTGGGTGTCAACTTGACCAGCACCGGCATATTTGTATGGGTTTTGCACCAACGCGTGACCATTTCCACATATTCCGGCACCTGACCGACGGCGGCACCCATGCCGCGTTCAGACATACCGTGTGGGCAGCCAAAGTTCAGCTCAATGCCATCGCATTCAGTATCTTCAACTTCTTTCAGAATTTTGATCCAGGCCTCTTCTTCACATGGCACCATCAAGGAAACAACCATGGCCCGGTCCGGCCAGTCTTTTTTGACCTTCTTGATTTCTCGCAGGTTAACTTCCAGCGGCCGGTCGGTAATCAGCTCGATGTTATTCAGACCGAAAATGCGCTGCTCACCAATATGAACGGCCCCGTAACGCGATGATACATTGACCACAGGTGGTCCCGCTTCACCCAGGGTTTTCCAGACCACGCCACCCCAGCCTGCCTTGAAGGCGCGAACGACATTATATTCTTTGTCTGTGGGTGGTGCGGAAGCCAGCCAGAACGGATTGGGCGACTTGATGCCACCTACTTCTGTGGAAAGATCAGCCATCACGACGTTCCTTTTGTTAATTCAAGGTGCATAGCCTTGGCGGCGACCTTGCCGTCCTCGACCGCGCTGACAGTCAGGTCTTGACCCGCCACGCAATCACCCCCGGCATAGACATTGCCAAGCGATGTCCTGCGGGTTTCATCAATAACAATGCGGCCTCCGGAAACCTCCGGCGCAGCCCCCCCTTGCAGGGGTGCTGCGTCGAAAGCCTGACCAATGGCCTTGAAAACCTGATCCGCCGCGAGCGTGAAAGTTGCCCCGGTTCCCTCCAGACGGCCTTTGCCATCCAGCTGCGTGGCTTCGAAAGTCATCTCGACAGCCGATCCGTTTTCGCCCTTGATCGCGACAGGTTTTGCCCAGTGTCGAATAACTACGCCATTGGTCTGAGCCAGGTCCTGTTCAAATCCCGTGGCCCCCATTTGTTCAGGACCGCGGCGATAAACAAGGGTGACCTCATCTGCACCCAGGCGTTTGGCCTGAACTGCCGCATCAATCGCCGTATTACCACCACCGATAACAATCACACGCCGCCCAACAGCGACACTCATTAAATCATCCGCCTGTCGCAGGTCAGAAATATAATCAACGGCATCCTTGATGGCGTCTACTTCTTCACCTTCAAGCCCCAAAGCATTTACGGCTCCAAGACCCAGGCCAAGAAAAACCGCATCATAATCATTTCGCAGCTGATCCAGCGTCAGTTCATCACCCAGAGCCTTGCCTGTTTCAAGGTTGATGCCGCCAACGGACAGAATGAAATCAACTTCGCGCTGGGCAATATTGTCGGGCATTTTGTAAGCCGCCAGACCATATTCATTGAGCCCACCCGCTTTTGGTTTTGCTTCAAAGACCGTGACCTCATGGCCATATCTCGCCAAGCGATGGGCACAGGCCAAGCCAGCTGGTCCGGCCCCGACAACGGCGATTTTTTTATCCGTCTCTGCTTCACGCGTGTAGGGCTGCATACCTGCCTCAAACAAGGCGTCCGTTGCATGGCGCTGGAGCTGCGCAATGGTGACCGGTTTGTGGTCGCCGGTATTGCGCACGCAAACTTCCTCGCATAATTCTTCCACCGGACAGACCCGGGCACAGGTTGCCCCCATGATATTTGAATCAAGGATTGTGCGCCCTGCACCGGTGGCATTTCCTGTGGCAATGCGGCGAATAAACCCCGGTATATCTATGCTGGTCGGACAGGCTTCCAGACAGGGTGCATCATGGCAATAAAAACATCGACTGGCTTCATTAAAGGCCTGTTGATCCGTCAAGGGGCTGTGTAAATCCCCGAAGGCTTTCGCCAGTGCGATTGCCTCACAACGTCCGGCAGCAATATCGCGGCTTTGCGTCATTTGTATCCCCATTCTTCTGATGCCGTTAACCCGTTATGGCATACCCTGTTAGATATCTGCTGTTACCTGTCTGGTATATGTCTGGTATATGTCTGGTAACAGGCAGTTTTATGGCGCTTGTGCGCTCTTGATGTATATTCTGACCAAAGGTTATTTGAAACCTGACTATTTGGTCAAGTTTTTTTTGACCAAACGGTCAGGTTTGTGCTGTTATGGTGCCGGTAGTCGTTTGAGGGATAGTTATGGCGTCGATATCAGATTCAGAACCCCGGCCGGATGATAGTGCTCAGATACAGCATGAAGTCGGTAATCGCGCGAACAAACGACGCCTCAACGAAACACAAATATTGCAGGCGGCAGAAAGTGCATTTGCCGAACGGGGATATGGCGGCACAACAACGGCGGCCATTGCCAAGGCAGCAAATTTGCCAAAAGCCAATGTGCATTATTACTTTGGCACCAAAAAGGCACTCTACCAGGCTGTGTTGGATAACATCCTGTCATTGTGGCTTGAGCCTATGCGCGACATTCAGGAAGACGACGACCCTGCCGCAGCCCTGACAAAATATGTTCAGTCGAAGATGCGCTATACGCGTGAGCGCCCCAGTGCGTCCAAGGTTTTTGCCAATGAATTGTTACACGGTGCGGCACAGCTTGAAGACCACCTCAAGACCGATCTGAAAGAACTGGTTGATGACAAAGCCGGTGTTCTGAATACCTGGATTAAACAAGGCCGCATCAAACCTGTTGATCCGGTCCATCTGTTTTTCCTGATCTGGGCATCAACCCAGACCTATGCCGATTTTGATGTGCAGATCTCCGCGGTACTGGGCAAACCTGCCATCGATGATGCGGATTTCAAGGCAGCCGAGGATACTGTCATTCAGATGGTATTATCGACCTGTGGATTGTTGTCGACAGACGTGAATTCGGGCTAGCAGGGTGTAATGACCGGTCCGCAAGAGAGTAATATTTCCAGCCCTGGAAAAAGCATTAACTGGCTAACAGCTGAATTCCGGGATGCCGGATTTGAGCGTCAGTATCGGGAATTTGATGCGCCCGCCCATCGCCGACATGTGCTCGCCCTGTGCCTGATTTCGCTCATCCTTGCTGTTCTTGTCCAGACCATCATCGGGGGCCAGCAGCAAGAGATTCCAATCCTTCTGAAATTGGCCAGGGTCGGGCACGCCCTCAATATTGTGTTTATGCTGACAGCTTGCCTTCGCCGCTTTCACTATCGCTGGCTGGACGCATCGGTTGCCATCCTGGCCATCCTGGTCGTGTGGCAGTCTCTGCTGCTCGAAGATGTAGCTGAGCCGGATAAACTGGGCTTATTGATCCGAAATGTTTTCCTGATCGCTTTGGCCTATTTATTGTTGCCAACCAGATTTCTTTTCTATTCGGCAACGGTTCTGGCGCAATCAATTATTTGCCTGTATCAGGTATTAACATTTTTTCATATTGACCGAACCGAACAATTGTCGGTTTTTGCTCTTGTATCAGGCTTGGTACTGGCAACAATTTACATTCGTTGGCAGCGCGATATTACCAGCCGCAGACGCTTTCTCCTGACCCAACAAAGAGACGAGTCTCTGGCTCAGCTTTCCGAGAGTGAAAGCAAGCTGAGACTGGTAACCGATCATCTGCCAATATTTGTCGCTTACATCGACAACCAAATGTGCCTGCAATATGCCAATGAAACAGGCCGGGACTGGTATCAATTGCACGGTGTCGACATAGTGGGCCGAAAGCTGCAAGAGTTGATCCCCAGAGATTACCGTTCGATTGAGCCTTTTGCCGAAGCTGCCCTAAAGGGCGAGGTCGTACATTTTGAACGGGTGGTCGACTGTCCTGACGGCAAAACCCGCACGGTTGCCGTCACCCACCTGCCCCATCTCAGCGCCAACAAGGCGGTTCTGGGATATTTCAGCCAGATGGTGGATATGACTGAAATCAAACAGTCAGAGCTCGATTTGAAAAATGCCAGTCGAGAGGCCGAAGCGTCCAACCAGTCCAAATCCGAATTCATGGCCAATATGAGCCACGAATTGCGCACACCCCTTAATGCTGTCATTGGCTTTTCCAGCGCTATGGCTTCTGGTCTGGCAGGTGAGTTGCAGGGTAAACAGAGCGAATACATTACTGACATCCAGAATTCCGGTGAGCATTTGTTATCACTGATTAACGATCTACTGGACTTGTCCAAAATCGAAGCTGGAAAACTGGAAATTTATCCGGAACAGGTTGAAGCCGACGATCAGATTGAACGATGCCTGCCCTTCGTCAAGGAACAGGCCGGGGTTGGCCAGGTCCGCCTGCGGCACACGCCTTCGCCTGACTTGCCAGAGTTGTCCGTCGACCCTCGGATGCTGCGGCAAATGATCGTTAATTTGTTATCCAATGCCGTTAAATTTTCGCCGGAAAAAGGCACGGTGAGTTGTCTCGCCATGCAGGACAGTGCAGGGCGCATCACGATCAACATTAGAGACGAAGGACCCGGCATGTCTGCAGAAGACATCCCTAAAGCTCTGACCCCGTTTGTACAGACAGAAAGCGGCATGAAAGCAGGTGGCGGTACCGGTCTTGGATTATCGCTGGTCAAGGAAATGATGGCCCTGCATGGCGGCACCCTGGAAATCCAGAGTGTTGTCGGACACGGCACCACTGCATCGCTTTGCTTCCCAGCCAAGCCCAAAACCATAGCGGTGGAATAGCCGGAATTTCCGGGCTCAAAAATGAACTTCTATTTAAAGCCCGTCACCTGTGGGATATGGACTCCAACCATGGCCTTGCGAATGGTCATGATCGAAGCCCACTCCGCCCAGACAGGTTTTTTACTATTTAAGAACCGGCATAGAGAATTCTGCACCCGAACGAATTCCTGTTGGCCAGCGTGACGTCACAGTTTTCAGTTTGGTGAAGAATTGTACGCCTTCTGGACCATGCATGTGCAAATCACCGAACAAGGACCGCTTCCAGCCACCAAAGCTGTGGAACGCCAGCGGTACCGGGATCGGCACGTTAATGCCGACCATGCCAATCTGGGCTTTGGAAGCAAATGTCCGGGCGCTGTCACCATCGCGGGTGAAAATTGCCGTGCCGTTGCCGTATTCGTGGTCGTTGACCATGTCGATGGCCGTCTCGAAACTATCGGTGCGGACGACGCTGAGGACCGGACCAAAAATTTCTTCTTTGTAGATGCTCATGTCGGTGGTGACATTGTCGAAGATCGTGGCACCGACAAAGTGACCGCCTTCATAGCCTTGAGGTGCGGTAAAGGTACGGCCATCGACCAGCAGGTCGGCGCCTTCTTTTTCACCGGCGTCAATGTAGCCTTTGACCTTGGCCGCATGTTCTGCCGTGATCACAGGACCCATTTCCGACGTTTCATCCATGCCAGGACCGGTCTTCAGAGCCTGCGTCAATGGCACCATGCGTTCCATCAGTTTGTCACCGGCATCCCCCACAGCCACAGCAACCGAAATCGCCATGCAGCGCTCGCCTGCCGAACCATATGCTGCCCCCATCAGGGCATCAGCGGCCATATCCATATCGGCATCGGGCATGATGACCATGTGGTTCTTGGCGCCACCCAGGGCTTGAACGCGTTTGCCATTGGCAGTACCGCGAGAGTAGATATATTCGGCAATGCCCGTAGAGCCAACAAAACTGATGGCAGCAATGTCGGGGTTATCCAGGATCGTGTCGACGGCAACCTTGTCACCATGTACGACATTCAGTACGCCTTCAGGCAAACCGGCTTCGATCAGCAATTCAGCCATGCGGTTGGCGAGAGACGGGTCTTTTTCGGACGGCTTCAGAATGAAGGTATTGCCACAGGCCACAGCAATGGGGAACATCCACATAGGCACCATGGCCGGGAAGTTGAACGGCGTAATACCGGCCACAACACCCAGCGGCTGGCGCATGGAATGCATATCAATGCCAGCGGCGACGTCATCATTAAAGGCACCTTTCAAAAGGTGCGGAATGCCACATGCAAATTCAACAATTTCAATACCGCGAGAGATTGAGCCCTTGGCATCAGAATGAACCTTGCCATGCTCAGCCACAACGATGTCTGCCAGTTCGTCAATGTTGGCTTCCATCAAGGCTTTGAAATTGAACATAACCCGGGCGCGGCGCAACGGTGAAGTTGCGGCCCAGGCCGGGAACGCTGCCTTGGCATTGGCAATGGCTGCATTCATTTCATCCGAAGATGCCAGGGGCACCTGGGTAATGATTTCACCAGTGGCTGAGTTGTCCACGTCGCTGAAACGATCAGAGGTTCCGGCAACATCCTTGCCGCCAATAAAGTGAGTAAGTGTCTTCGTCATGGGTCTTCTTCCCTTGTTGCGATCCGGCGGGGTTATGCTGCGAGCACATCCTTGGCCGGGACATAGTTCAATTTCTGGTCGATGGCGACCGCCTCATAGGTGAGTTGGCCTTTGTGCACGTTCAATCCAGCGCAAAGATGGGGGTCCGATAACAATGCGTCGCGGTACCCTTTGTTAGCCAACGCCAGCGTAAAGGGCAAGGTGGCATTGTTTAAGGCAAAGGTTGATGTCCGTGCAACCCCGCCCGGCATATTTGCCACACAATAGTGAACCACATCGTCAACAACATAAGTTGGTTCAGAATGGGTGGTGGCATGGCTGGTTTCAAAGCAACCGCCCTGATCGATGGCAACGTCGACAATAACTGCGCCGCGCTTCATCTTCTTGATCATATCTCTTGTCACCAGATGAGGTGCCGCCGCACCCGGCACCAACACGGCACCAACCACCAGATCGGCGTCGATGACCTGTTCTTCAATGTTTCCTGCGGTGGAATAAATCGTGTTAATCCGGCCCCGGAACATTTCGTCCAGTTCAGCCAGACGCTTGAGTGAGCGGTCTATGATGACCACGTCACATTCCAGACCCACAGCCATGCGGGCAGCATTGGTACCAACGACACCGCCACCAATAACCACAACCTTGCCCGACGGCACGCCAGGTACACCACCCAGCAATACACCGCGCCCACCTGGTTCCATTTCCAGGCAATGGGCACCGGCCTGAATGGACATGCGACCTGCCACTTCGCTCATGGGAGCCAGCAAGGGCAGCGTGCCCCGCGGGTCTGTCACGGTTTCGTAGGCAATAGCGATGCAACCACTGTCGATCAAACCTTTGGTTTGTGCGGGATCGGGTGCCAGGTGCAGATAGGTGAACAGGATCTGGTCCTTGCGCAGCATGGCGATTTCGGCTGGCTGCGGCTCCTTCACCTTGACGATCATGTCAGCCGTGGCAAAAACTTCGGCAGCCGTATCAACAATGGTCGCACCGGCAGCCCGGTAATCATCATCTTCCAGTCCGATAGCATGACCTGCATTCGCCTGAACGGCGACCTGGTGGCCGTGGTGGATGACTTCACGAACCGAGGCCGGGGTCATTCCAACCCGATATTCGTGGACTTTTACTTCTTTGGGGACACCGAGGTGCATGGTCTTGGCTTTCTTATTGAGATTTGGTTTGCCATGCCGCCCACTCCCCTTCCCGACCATCCACCAGCATAATTGCATGGGCGGTCGGGAAGGGGAGTGGGCGGCATGGCGGTCAAACCTTAAAACATCTAATCCAGGTTTTTGATGACATCAGCAAGGATGCCGAACATCTCGTCGATTTGCGGTTTTGTGATCATCAGGGGCGGTGACAGCGCAATGATGTCGCCGGTAGTGCGGATCAACAGACCTTTTTCGTAGCATGCCAGGAAGGCAGCAAAAGCGCGTTTGGTCGGTTCTCCCTCAAAGCCTTGTAGCTCGATACCGGCAATCAGGCCAGTATTGCGCAGGTCGATGACATGCGGCAGACCCTTGAGGCTGTGAACGGCATCTTCCCAATAATCTGCAATATCAGCGCACTGTTCAAAAAGCTTTTCATCCCGATAGACGTCCAACGTTGCAATCGCAGCAGCGCAGGCCAGTGGATGGGCCGAATAGGTATAACCATGGAACAGTTCGATGGCATTTTCCGGACCAGTCATAAAGGTGTCGTAGATGTCGTTGGACGTCATCACGGCGCCCATGGGTACAGTACCGCTGGTAATGCCTTTGGCCAGGGTCATCATATCCGGTGTCACACCATAATGATCGGCACCGAAGGCCGCGCCTGTGCGGCCAAAGCCTGTAATAACTTCATCAAAGATCAACAGAATGCCATGCTTGGTGCAGATATCGCGCAGGCGTTTCAGATATCCCTTTGGCGGCATCAACACGCCCGTTGACCCGGCAATGGGTTCAACAATAACGGCGGCAATGGTTGAGGCATCATGCAAGGTAACAATACGCTCCAACTCGTCTGCCAGTTCTTCGCCATGTTCTGGCTGGCCGCGCGTGTAGGCATTTTTGGCCAGGTCATGGGTGTGCGGCATATGGTCGACACCGTTTAGCAGCGAGCCAAAGAACTTGCGATTGGTGACAATGCCGCCAACGGAAATACCGCCAAAACCAACACCGTGATAACCGCGCTCGCGGCCGATCAAACGGGTGCGAGCGCCTTCGCCGCGGGTGCGGTGATAAGCCAGGGCAATCTTCAGGGCTGTATCCACTGCTTCGGAACCCGAGTTGGTAAAAAAAGCGTGGTCCATGCCATCGGGTGTCATCTCAGCCAGGCGTGACGCCAGCTCAAACGCCTTGGGGTGGCCCATCTGAAAAGCCGGGGCATAGTCCATTTCGCCAGCCTGCTTCTGGATGGCTTCAACCACAGGGGCACGATTGTGACCGGCATTGCAGCACCACAGGCCCGCTGTGCCGTCCATCACCTGGCGGCCTTCAGCCGTGGTGTAATGCATGTCTTTGGCACCCACAAACATGCGCGGATTAGCCTTGAATTGACGGTTTGCCGTGAATGGCATCCAGAATGGCTCAAGGTTATTTGGATTGGTGGGCGTGCTCATGGCGGGTTCCCCTTTGAAGACCAGGTGTGAAATTTTATTATTGAATTTTCGATAACACAGTTTTTCAATAAATTAAACACTTTTCGACATTTACGCCATTTTTTGTCGCATTATATTAATCAATGTAGTATATTGTCTATTATATTCAACAACAAAGTCAGTAAATCATATGTCTGAAATCGACCAAGGTGCTGAACAAGCTTACGGATTTGATCTGGGTGCCCGCCTGCGCGGTGTGCGAGATAGCGCAGGTTTATCTCAACGTGAACTGGCCCGCCGGGCCGGCGTGACCAACGGTATGATTTCCCTGATTGAACAAAACCGGACCAGTCCCTCAGTTGGTTCACTGAAAAAAGTCCTGGATGGGATTCCGCTTTCCCTCGCGGATTTTTTCGCCGGAGAAACGAATACGGGGCCAAAGATATTTTTTGAGGCGGACGACCTGCTGGAAATCGCTGGTGGCGATATCTCCTATCGCCAGGTCGGCGGCGATCTTTCGGAACAGGCTCTGCAAATGATCCATGAGCGATATGCGCCCGGTGCCGATACCGGTCGTGCCATGCTGTCCCATGAAGCAGAAGAATGCGGCGTTGTCATTGAAGGCCAACTGGAGCTAACGGTGGGCAATCAACGAAAGGTACTGGGTCCGGGTGATGCCTATTATTTTGACAGCCGCCTGGCCCACCGCTTTCGCAATGTCTCCGACAAAGACAGCATCGTCGTCAGCGCCTGCACCCCACCTTCCTTTTGAAGAAGGTACTATTCTAACGCATCGATTTTGGCTGCAAGTATAAAATCGTTCTCATGCAAACCTTTGATATCGTGGGTGTAGATCGTGATATGGGCGTAGCCCCAACCGAAACTGATATCAGGGTGGTGGCCTTGTTGTTCGGCCAGATTACCGACCTGGTTCACAAAAGTCCGGGCTGCGACAAAATCAGCAAACCTGAAATTTCGCTCAACTCGCGTGGCATTTTCAGTTAATTGCCAGTCCGGTGTTTGCTTGTGAATGGCTTTTGCCTGGCTTTCACTCAAGCGTGCGACCCCGCCCTTGCAAGGTACACATTGTTTTTCGCTCAGCGACATGATGGTTTCTCCTGTCTATAGGCCCAAGAAGATATGCCGTACAACTCGAATGCCAAGTGCCATTATTTATGACCTGTAAATCCTGTGCTGGACCCGGCGACCAGTCGGCGCTAAGCTATTGGCCATGGCAAATTTATCAGGGGGAGGGTCGGAAATGCGTTCCGACGACGAGTGGAATTTTCGCGAATTTGACGAAGGTGAAATGATTTTCAACGTTGGCGATGCTGGCGATGAAGCCTATGTCATTCGAACCGGCAAGGTTGATATCCTGGTTGAAAAAGACGGCAAACAGGAAGTTGTCGAAACTTTGGCTCAGGGAGATTTCCTTGGCGAAATGGCTCTCGTGGACGAGGAACCCCGTTCTGCCTCGGCAATTGCGCGTGAAGCCGTCAGTTGCGCCGTGTTCAGCAAAGAAGAAATCGACCGCGCCTTGGAAAATTCTGATTTGTTGACTTATGCATTGGTAAAATTGCTGACCAAGCGGTTGCGCAAAGCGACCGCCGGTTAACCATACGAAACTCTATGTTTGAAATTTGACCCGGCTGTCGCCGGAAGCTGGAAATACCATTATGGATTCAGTACTGATCACCGGTGCCGGTCGTGGCATTGGCCTTGAATTTGCCCGCCAATATGCCACTGATGGTTGGCAGGTTTTTGCTTGCTGTCGCACCCCGGAAAGTGCAGAAGAATTAAATACACTGTCCGCGACGCCCGGCATAAAACTGTCCATCCACAAGATGGACACGACAGATGAAGCCAGCATCAAGGCCGTGGCAGATGATCTTGTTGGTGAGGAAATTGATGTTCTGATCAACAATGCCGGGATCAGCGGGCGACGAGATGTAGAAGTTGGTTCCATGGATTATGATAGTTGGGCTGAGGTCATGCAGACCAATGTCTTTGCCCCCATAAAAGTCACAGAAGCTTTCATGGACCATGTCTGTGAGAGCTATATGCAATTGGTCGTGATGATATCCAGTCGCATGGGTAGTATTGGCGATACGACCAGCAGTGGCTCGATGATCTATCGGTCGTCCAAGTCGGCCCTGAACATGGCCATGCACAGCCTGGCCCTGGAGACAAAGTCCCGTGGGCTAACGACAGTTTCAGTGCATCCGGGTTGGGTGCGCACGGATATGGGTGGATCAGAGGCGACGCTGACACCCCATGAAAGTGTTTCAGCCTTGCGTAATCTATTTTTCCAGCTCCGCGACAGCGACAGCGGTAAGTTCTTCAACTACGACGGTACCGAGTTGCCCTGGTAGCAGCAATGGATAGCCCTAAAGAATAACCTGATGTTCTGCCTGGCCCTTGCCTGCGTTTTCAAAACGAAAGGTTTGCCCGGCTGCAGGTTGTTGTTGTCGCTTTTCCGCGCTGAGATCCAGCCATGCTGACGTTACAAACAACGTCGACAGATCAGAGCCACCAAACCCCGGACAGGTTATCAAAGCTGTGGGCAGAGACAGGGTTTGTTTCAACTTGCCGTCGGGTCCATAACAGGCCACAGCATAACCACCCCAACGGGCGTTCCAGAGATTCCCCAACGCATCAACGACAGCGCCGTCCGGACCAAATTTTTCACCGGTTAAATCGACAAATACTTCCGGATCACCTTTTGGCCAGCCATCTGCCGGGTCCAGTTTCTGCCGCATGATTTGCTGGCGCATGGAATCTGCGAAATAGGCAAAACCTCCATCAGGTGAAAAACAGATCGCGTTGGGCACGGTGATGTCAGAAAATAATTGCCGGACTTCGCCCCGGTAATAACGATAGATCGCCCCGGCAGCCGTCTCATGTCCGATGCCCATGGTGCCAATCCAGAAACCACCGTAAGGATCTGCCCTTCCGTCATTTGAACGAGTCAAAGGATTTTCATTTTCCAGCGGCGCAATCACTTCGCTGGTACCGCTGGTTATAGTGAAACTGGCAAGCGAATTATCAGTGGCAATCAGCAAGGTTTCCTGGTCAATCCAGCCCGCCGCGGAAACAAACTGATCGAAATTCCACTGGCTCTGATCATCGCCAGCCCGGCGATACAAAATCCTGCTTTCAATATCGAACCAAAACAGTTCCTGCCTGCCGGGGTGCCATAGCGGGCCCTCCCCGAGTTTGTTGTGAGTCTGGTCAAAAATTCCGACTTCCATAGAGCCTCCTGGCGTGGTGTTATGCTGTTTCATGGCACCCGGGTGCCGGCCTTGTTTATCGATTGGCTGTTTTGCTCAACCGAAAACTGGCCAGCAAATCTTATTTTCAAATGAGGTAAATATGACTGAACAGGAATTTCGCGACAAGGCCCATCAGGATGGATACGCCGAACCAAACCTTGTTGATTGGGAAGCCAACCTGGTTAACGAAGAACACACCCATGATTTTTCAGCCCGGATATTTGTTTTGTCCGGAGAGTTGAAAGTCGTTTGTGCGGATCGGACATCTGTCTGCCAGGCAGGTGACAATGACGCCCTGGCGGCTGGCACACCCCATGCGGAATATGCCGGCCCGGAAGGCGTTAAATTTCTGGCAGCCCGCAAGGCCGGATAAGTGCTGTGTATTGGGCCATCAAAGGTGGTTCAGCAAGGAAACTGCCAGGGCTGATTGTCGCGTCAGTCTTGCTTGCTCTGCTGGCACCTCTGACAGCATCTGCCGAGGATCGACGTGTCGATCTGGAGCTGGTTTTGGCGGCCGACATTTCGGGCAGCATGGATCACGAAGAAGCCGTCCTGCAGCGTACCGGTTTCATTAATGCCATTCGACATCCGGAAGTTATTGCCACGATCCAGCGAGGCAGATACGGACGCATCGCCGTTACTTACATCGAATGGGCAGGTGCCATCCACCAGACGACGTTGGTCAAGTGGACCGAGGTTTACGACGAGGCCAGCGCAGAGGCTTTTGCAAAAGCCGTTGCCGCCCCGCCTGTCCGAACGGCTTTCTGGACGTCTATTAGCACCGTGATTGATTACGCTCTTGCCAGCTTGGTCGACAATGGTTTCAAGGCACTGAGACAGGTCATCGATATCTCCGGCGACGGACCCAATAACTCAGGCGGTTATGTTCCAGAAGCGCGCGACAGGGCCATTGAAAAGGGTGTGACGATCAATGGCCTGCCGATTATTAATAACAGGCCAGGCCCATACGGTTTTATGCCCATGCCAAATCTGGATCACTATTACGAAGACTGTGTTATCGGCGGCTTTGCCGCCTTCGTGATCGTCGCCAATGGCTTTCAGGACTTTGCCCGGGCCGTTCGCCGCAAGATGTTGCTGGAGATCGCAGGACTGCGACCGAAAAGGCCCCTGCTACATTTTGCAGCTGAGGGGTATCGACCGCCCTGCGATGCCGGGGAAATCCAGTTACGTCAATATCGCGACCAATTTCCCTGACAAATCCGACGCAAATGACATACCCAACTAAAACTTAATCCCAGACGTCGGCAGGCACTTTCAGTGCTTCAACAGGCGTGCCGCCCAGCAGATGCTGATCGATAATCGTTTTGACGTCTTCTGCCGTTACCGGGCCATACATGACCCCTTCGGGATAGACCACGACAACAGGACCCTGTTCACAGACGCCAAGACAGCCAGAGGTGCTGGCCTTGAAGCGTCCAAACAAATCGCGGGCCTCCAGTTCAGCACGAAAAGCGTCGATAATCGGGGCACCGCCTCGGGCTGAGCAACTTCCTTTTGGATGATCTTCGGGGCGGGATTGGGTACAAACAAATAAATGTTTTTCAGGTCTGGGCATTCAGGTTACTTCCTCAAATTAAAGACGTGCATACGCACGCATACCAAGCTTGAAAAATAGATGTTTGCTGAAAAGAATATTTGACCTGGATCAAGCGTTCACAGGATTTATGCCGAATGAAGCTCTTATTTGGTCTTGCGCTTCAGTTCGCTGATCAAACCGTCGATTTTACCACCGTGCCGTCGGATGACAGAGGAAAATTCCTCGCGTTGGGTAATGGCCATACTGACCCCCTCAACAACAATATCGATCACCTTGAAACCGCTCTTGCGTAATCTCACCCGCCAGTCAACTCGCACAGGTGCACCTTTAGGACGGACAATCTGACTTTGAACGATTGTGTCCTTGCCCTTGACTGCACGTTCACCGGTAACGTCAAGTTTCTCGCCCGAATACTGACCAAAGCGATTGGCATAAGTGTTTACAATAAAATCTGTAAACAGCCGCTGATATTCACCGCGCTGATCCTTGCTGGCTTTGCGCCAATAACGACCAATGGCATAGCGACTGAGAGACTTGACATCAAATCCTTCCAAAAACAGGATTCGGAATTTCATGCGTCGACTGGCATCGCCCACCGACGTATCTGCCAACGTACGGATCGCCTTGTCGCCCAGGTCGGCAATGAATTCAGTTGGGTTAGTGGCCTTGGCCGATGCAGATGCTGAAATGGCAACCCCGGACAGGCTGGTTATCAAGGCCAACAAAAAGGCACTTGTCAGGATTTTTCTGCGAATGATCATAAACGTCATCTGTTGTTGAAAGGCTTACTCAGTTTTCAACAAAGTATATTTTTCGTCAAGATCATCGTCTTCTGTTTCCAAAGAAATTTCAGGCATCGGCACCGTACCATCATTTTGTCCATTCATGATTTCGTCCTTGCGGCGCTGACGATACAAACTGCGAATGGTGGCGTAATAATCAATGGCTGAGCGCTCGATATCATCGAGCGTTTCAATATTTCTGGATCGCGTGTCAATAGCACGAGCGCCAGCCCGTACCCAGTTCAGATTTCCGCGATCAACATTGTCAAAATAGTGGGCAACAGGATCAAGGTAATAATCAGCAACCAGTCCGACGGTATCCCGAACAGGTGAAGGTCCTATCAGAGGCAAAACAAGATAGGGCCCTTCAGACGCCCCCCATGTTGCCAGGGTTTGGCCAAAGTCTTCGGAATGATGCTCGATGCCGGCAATATCAAAAAGCCCTCCAACACCGATCGTCGTATTGAATATGAAACGGCCAAAGGTTTCGCCAGCCCGGTCAACTTCGCCCTGCATCAAATCATTGGCAAAAACGACGGGCGACTTAAGGTTGTTCAGAAAATTGCGTACCATGTCCTGTCCGGCTTGTGGCAGGGTCTGACGGTAGGCTTCAGAAACAGGACGCAAAATCAGCGTATCAACGCCGCGATTAAATTCAAAGACAGACCTGTTTAGGGGTTCAGCCGGATCATTCAGGGCGACTGCCTCCGCGCGGGCTTCGGGATCCTCCGGCAATGACGCACAGGCAACCAGTGAAGAAGCCGCCAAGACCGCAAGAATACGGCTCAAACGGAGCAATTTATTACCATTGCCCGACTTCGGTTGCCCGGAATATGCAAACACTTCAAACAATTTTATCACCCCAAAAGTGTAACGCATAAAGCGCTTTTTCGCTTGTTCTCAGCCATTCGGGACATCGCATCCCTGTTTGCCCGCTTCCCGTATGAACATACGGAAGAAACAGGATAAAACATGAAATCCCGGCGGACTCTATCACGCATCACTTGATACACAAAATTCGTTAACAAAATCCGATACCTAGCCATTACCATACCTGATTTATCCGAACCAGTGCCTGTTCACGAGAAAATTATGCTTTTTCTCTGAATATTGATCAAATTTCTATCATAATGGTACACATAGCACCAGCAGGTGATGTGGTTCATGGTTCAAAATATACCAAGTGTTGCGATTTTGCCCATGTTTCCAATTTTTTTGAAGACGTCATATTTAACGCAACCCTTTCTTTATCCTGCCCTCTTGCAAGTGATCATCATTCAAAAGCCAGCTCTAGACAAAACATAAAGATATGTTTATATCTATCTGAACAAATTTTGTATGCAGTATACTTGAACCGGCGGGTGCTGGCAGGAGTTAAAATGGAAACTTTTTTGGCCAGATTGAGGGCAACTGCGGAACCGACCAGGCTTCGCCTCTTGGCTCTTTGCGCCGCCGCAGAATTAACGGTCAGTGAAGTCACCCAGATCCTGAACCAGAGCCAACCACGGGTTTCACGCCACCTCAAATTGCTTTGTGACGCCGGTTTGTTGAACAGAAGCCGGGAAGGCACCTGGGCATTTTATCGCCTCGCCCAGGGCGAAGCTGGTGGCCTCGCGCGCAGCCTGATTGCACAAATTCCACCAAATGACCCCGTCATATTACGTGATCGTTCCCGTCTGGATGCTGTGAAAAAACAACGGGCCGAGGCAGCGGCTGAGTATTTTCGACAAAATGCCGGACGTTGGTCTGAAATACGCAAGCTGCATGTGCCGGAAGAACAAGTCGAAGCCGCGATCCTCAAGCTTTTGCAGGACACATCTATTTGTGATTATCTGGATATTGGCACAGGGACAGGTCGCTTGCTGGAACTGCTGGGACCACGCGTGAAAAATGCCACCGGCATCGACCTCTCCCATGAAATGCTGAACATGGCCCGCACGGCCCTGGAAAAATCCGCCCTCGAAAATTGCCAGGTTCGCCTGGGAGACATGTATGACCTGCCCTTTGAAGCGGCATCACAAGATGTCGTGACGTTGCACCAGGTCCTTCATTACGCTGATGACCCGGCCTCGGTCATTGCCGAAGCCGCTCGTGTTACACGACAAGGCGGTCGCTTAATTGTCATCGACTTCGCGCCGCATGAAGAAGAAGGCCTTCGCCAGGATCACGCCCACCGTCGACTGGGTTTTGGCGATGAAGACCTGGCGACGTGGTTTAAACAAGCCGCCATGCAAGCCAACGCGCCGGTGACCCTGACCGGCGATCCCTTAAGCGTTGTGCTTTGGTCAGGTACCAAAAGTTAAAAATGGGTCAGGTACCAAAAGCCGAAAACGACTCTCGCCATTCTGCAATACTGACTTTTCAATGGATTCAATTGTGAACATCAAACAAAAAAGCCCGGAAGACCTTGAAGCCGTTTACGGTCCGGATCGTCCGCGTCATGGCTATACAGACATCAATGTCAGCTTTGAATTTTTCCCGCCCAAAGATGAAAAAACTGAAGCCGCATTGTGGCGCACGGTCAAACGCCTGGAGCCTTTGGCCCCTAAATTTGTTTCAGTAACTTATGGTGCCGGGGGTTCGACCCGCGATCGCACCCACGCCATCGTCAAGCGCATGGTAGATGAAACCACGTTGAAACCCGCGGCGCATCTGACCTGTGTTGACGCCAGTCGGGAAGAAGTCGATGCGGTAGCTGAAGGTTATCTCAATGCCGGGATTAATCACATTGTGGCCTTGCGGGGGGACCCACCGGAAGGCTCCGACAATTACATTCCCCATCCCGATGGCTATGACCACGCCGTCGACCTGGTAGGTGGGCTAAAAAACATTTCTGACTTTGAAGTTTCGGTCGCAGCCTATCCCGAAATTCATCCGGAAGCCCGTGATGGTGCGTTCGATCTGGATAACCTCAAACGCAAGATCGACGCCGGAGCGACACGGGCCATTACCCAGTTCTTTTTTGAAACAGATACTTTTCTGCGATTTATTGATCGGGTTCGTGCTGCTGGCATTGAGATACCCGTTGTACCTGGTATCCTGCCTGTCTCCAATTTTACCCAGGCTGTCCGCATTGCCGGACTATGCGGCACCAGAGTACCTGTCTGGATGCACGAGTTATTTGAGGGCCTGGAAGACGAGCTTGAAACCCGCAAGCAGCTCGCTGCCATGATTGCCTCGGAACAATGCCAGAGGCTGGTCGCAAACGGTGTGCGTGACATCCATTTTTACACCCTGAACCGGGCTGAACTCTCGTACGCCATTTGCCTCAATCTGGGCCTGCGCCCGAATTCAATAGCTGCTGCCTGAGTAACCCGCCAAAAGTACGTAGCCCACTAAAAGACAGAAAAGAAATCACGATCATGAGTACTCTTCTCGAACATCTACAACACCATGTCCTGTTATGTGATGGCGCTATGGGCACACAGGTCCAGGCACGCGACCTGGATATCGACCGTGATTTCATGGGCAAGGAAAACTGTACGGAAGCCCTGATCTTGTCGCGACCGGATGTGGTGCGGGATATTCATACGGATTATCTGAAGGCCGGATCGGACCTGATCCAGACCAATACCTTTGGTGGCTCGCCCATTACCCTGGCTGAATTTGACCTGGAAGACAAAGCGTTTGAGATCAATCGTCTGGCGGGCGTATTGGCCCGCGAGGCTATTGATGCCTTGGGTCCCGATAGCAAACCACGATTTGTCATGGGCGCCATTGGCCCCGGCACCCGCCTGCCATCACTTGGTCACATTGACTATGCTTCGCTGGAAGCCGCCCTGACTATTCAATGCCAGGGCCTTGCCGCCGGTGGTGTGGACGCCTTTTTAATCGAAACCTGCCAGGATACCCTGCAAATCAAGGCCGCAGTGAACGGGGCTAAAAAAGCGCGCCAGGAATATGGTCGCGACATTCCAATTTTTGTTCAGGTTACTGTGGAAACGACCGGCACCCTGTTAGTGGGCTCGGATATTGCCGCGGCTGCGACATCCCTGCATGCCCTGGGCATTGATTCGCTTGGGCTGAATTGTGCCACCGGCCCACAGGAAATGGGCGAACATGTCAAATGGCTGAGTGAAAACTGGCCTGGCCTGATATCCGTTCAACCAAATGCGGGCTTGCCGGAATTGGTGGACGGTCACACGCATTACCCACTGGGTCCGGAAGAAGCGGCGCGCTGGCTTGAGCGTTTTGTCAAAGAAGACGGTGTGAATATTATTGGTGGCTGCTGTGGCACGGGGCCCGAACATATCGCCGCCTTTGATCAGATGTTGAGCGACATGAATGCGGATCGCCCGCGCCCTGAGCCCGTTCACCGCGCCCACGAATGGATACCTTCTGTTGCCTCGCTTTATTCGCAAGTGCCCTATCGTCAGGAAAATGCATGGTTCGCCATCGGCGAACGTTGCAATGCCAACGGCTCCAGGAAATTCCGCGATTTGCTGGACGCTGAAGACTGGGATGCATGTGTCGCCATTGGTCGTGATCAGGTCAAGGAAGGCTCGCACACGCTGGATGTTTGCACAGCTTTTGTAGGTCGAAACGAAGTCCGAGACATGACCGAAGTTGTCAGCCGCATGCGCGGTGCAGTGCATTCGCCACTGGTCATCGACAGCACCGAACTGCCCGTGCTGGAAGAAGCCCTTGCGCTGTATGGTGGCAAGGCAGTGATCAATTCCATCAACTTTGAAGACGGGGAAGAACCAGCAGAAAAACGCCTGGAACTGGCCCGCCGTTTTGGTGCCGCTGTCGTCGCCCTGACCATCGACGAAGAAGGCATGGCCAAGGACCTCGACGCAAAAATGCGTATTGCCCGACGTTTGTACGACTTTGCTGTCAACAAACACGGACTGCCGCCAGAAGACCTGATGTTCGATCCGCTGACCTTTACGATTTGCACCGGCAATGTGGATGACCGGGAACTGGCGCTGGAAACCTTGAAAGCCATCGAAGCGCTGGCGAAAGAAATGCCCGACTGCCAGATCATTCTGGGTCTGTCCAATGTCTCCTTCGGTCTGAAGGCAGCCGCGCGTCATGTCATCAACTCGGTCTTTATGGAACATGCCCTGCGCGCAGGTATGACAGGTGCCATCGTGCATGTTTCCAAGATCGCACCGTTCCATAATATCCCTGAGAACGAGCGCCTGATTGTTGAAGACCTGATCTACAACAAACGTGGCAAAGAGGGCACCGGTGGTGACGGGACGGACGATTATGATCCACTGCACACCCTGATCGGCCTGTTCGAAGACCGCAAGGCAGGCGCTGCCGCCGAAAAGGTACGCCCGGTCGAAGTCGAAGAACGCCTGAAGCTACGCATTGTCGATGGCGACCGTCTGGATCTGAACGAAGACCTGGACGAAGCCATGCTGAAGCACACGCCCCTGCATATCGTCAATGAGCTGTTGCTGGACGGCATGAAGGTCGTTGGTGAGCTGTTCGGTTCCGGTCAGATGCAGTTGCCATTTGTGCTGCAATCAGCTGAAACCATGAAGGCTGCGGTGGCCTATCTGGAACCTTTCATGGACAAAGCCGAGGGCCAGAGCAAAGGCACCATCGTACTGGCGACGGTCAAGGGTGACGTACATGACATTGGCAAAAACCTTGTCGATATCATCTTGACGAACAACGGCTATCACGTGGTCAACTTAGGGATTAAACAGCCCATCGCCCACATCATCGAAGCCGCAAAAGAAAATAGTGCCGATGCCGTCGGCATGTCCGGCCTGTTAGTTAAATCAACCGTCATCATGCGCGAAAACCTGGCCGAGATGACCCGCGAGGGCCTGGATGTACCTGTCCTGCTGGGCGGTGCTGCCTTGACCCGACGCTATGTAGAGGAAGACTGTTCCGAGTCCTATGGCAGCGGCCACGTGGCCTACGCCAAAGACGCATTTGATGGCCTGGGCATGATGAAGCACATCAATGAAGGCACCTTTGCCGATCACGTCAAAAGCGCCAACGAAGAACGCGCGGCCAAACCAAAATCCACTAAACGTCTGGGCGGCCCATCAGAGGAAAGCATCTTGCGACCCGTCGATTTTGACGAAATTCGCACCCGCCGGGACGAACTGGCCCGCGATGTCGCTGTGCCGACACCCCCTTTCTGGGGTGCAAAAGTTATCGAAAAAGTCGAGCTGGAAGCGCTGGTACCCTATCTGAATGAGACCATGCTCTATCAATTCCATTGGGGTTTCCGCAAAGCCGGTCGTGACCGTGAGCAGTTCCGCATCTGGGCCGAAGAAAATTGCCGCCCGATCATGCAGAACATGGTCAAAACCTGTATCGACGAAAACATTCTGCATCCAAAGGCCGCCTACGGATATTGGAAAGCCGCCGCCGAGGGCAATGATGTTGTCTTGTTCGATGAAGACGGCAGCACCGAAGCCGCGCGATTTGCCCTGCCCCGCCAGGGTCGGGAAAATGGCTTGTGCATTTCCGACTTCCTGCGCGATGTGGATTCTGGCGAGCGCGATGTGCTGGGCCTGCAAGTCGTCACCGTCGGCCAGCATGCCTCGGAAGTGGCGCGCGAATGGTTCGATAATGACCGCTATCAGGATTACCTCTACCTGCACGGCCTGGGCGTCGAAATGGCCGAAGCCATGGCCGAATATGTCCACAAACGTATCCGCGGCGAGTTGGGCTTCAGCCACATCGACGACCGCAACATGACCAACATGCTGAAACAAGGCTACCAGGGTTCACGCTATTCCTTCGGCTACCCCGCCTGCCCCAACCTGGGCGATCAACACGCCTTGCTTGACCTTTTGGGTGCGGATCGCATCGGCGTCGCCATGGCTGATGAAGACCAGCTCCATCCGGAACAGTCAACGTCAGCCATTGTCCTGCATCATCCACAGGCGAAGTATTTTTCGGTTTAGGGTTGTTGGTCGTTCGGCCTTCGCCTTTAGGGGATGGATCACGTTGGGGTGCCGGGTTAGACTGAAGTTCACTTCGGTCTAACTCCTGTATTTCCACAACCAAATTATTCATGGATCTATCCCGATATAACTGGCGCACAGTGCTGGGTGTCGCCACGGCGGCCATGCTGGTACAGCAATCGTTTTCCTATGTTTGCCATGTTGTCATGCCGATCCTGGCGGACAGTATCGCGGAGGAATTTGATATCTCGCCGGCCTGGCTGGGACTGTTTCTATTCATCCAGAATTTGATGGCGATATTTACGGCCGTGGGTTGCGGCAGTTTCATCTTGCGGCTGGGGCCTTTGCGGGTCAGTCAGTTGGTGTTGTTGTCGATGGTTGTCAGCCTGATGCTGATCTCTTCCGGTCAGCTCTGGCTTTATCCCATGGCAGCCATCTTGCTGGGCGTATCGTCCGCCTCGACCCCGGCCAGTTCTCACATTCTGGCTGCTGTATGCCCGCCACGCCTGGCCCCACTGATCTTTTCCATCAAACAAACCGGGGTGCCTGTCGGCAGCTTGATCGGTGGCTTGCTGGTGCCCTTTTTTCTCGGCCTGGCCTACTTCAATCCAACCCTGGGCTTTGACTTCCAACCGGGGCCATTTGGGGCGGCATTTCTGACGGGCATGGTTGTCTTGGCCATCATAGTGTTGTTGCAGCCCTTCCGCGCTTCCTTTGATGCCCAGCGCCAACCAGGTCTCAAGATCACATTTGCCAACTTGCGCACGACTTTAGCCGACGTTCTGAAGCACCCGGACTTGCGAAAGCTGGCATTTGCGGCCTTTGCCTTTGGCGGCATGCAATCGCTGTTTGCGGGATTTTTTGTGCTGTTCCTGATTGATGACCTGGACTTCAGTGTCGTTGAAGCCGGATCGATTTTTGCCATTTCCAGTTTCACCGCTGTCTGGGCGCGTATCCTCTGGGGTTGGTTGAGCGGCCGGTTTGTTGAACCAGGCACGATCATGGCCGGGATCGGTTTGGTCGGTGGCCTGGCCGCAATCTTCATGGCCAACATAAGTGCAACTTCGTCTGTCACATGGATCACCGCAATCGCCATTGTTTACAATATGACTGTCGTCAGTTGGCATGGATTACTGTTGGCAGAGACCGCGCGATTGGCACCGGAGGGTCAGGTCGGCGGCACGACCGGCGGCGTTCTGGCCTTCACCAGTTCAGCCATGCTGCTTTACCCGGCAATTTATGGTGCTTTGCTGGCCCTGACCGGGTCCTATACTATCGGCTTTATGCTGGCGGCCTTGCCTTCGTTTGGCGCCTTTTTCATCTTTGCGATCCCGTCCATTGGGCGGAAAAATGCCTGACCAGCCACTGATTTTTGTCAACCAGGATCAATTTATAGCCTTACCTCAATCCCGCCGCCAAAAAGCAATGATCATTGTGGCCGCATCCATTTGTCTAAAACAGCCGACAAGTGTTCGTCGCGAATGGGCTTGGTCACCACGTCAACCATACCCACGGAGAGAAATTTCTTATGATCTTCGCGACTGGAATGGCCCGTGAAAGCAACGACAGGCAGCACGCTTTCGTCGTGTTTTTGCAGGCGCTGAATTTGTGCCATCAGTTCCAGTCCCGACATTCCCGGCATGGAAATATCGGTAAAGACGACAGCATAGTCTGTCGCTTCGATCATCTTTAACGCCTGGCTGCCGCTTTCGGCCAAGTCGCATATCACGCCATGTTTCTCGAACTGTTTACCCGCCATGGCGCGGTTCATTCTGTTATCATCCACAACAAGAACAGGCTTGTTTACTCTTGGTGATTGACCGGTGTCAGCATCGTTGGAAGCCAGGCGTGCGACAACGGCCAACAATTCGTTTCCATCCAACGGTTTGGTGAGAACGATATTCATGCCTGCAACGAGACAGGACTCCAGTTCGGACTTTGTCGCCCCGGCGGTTACACCAATAATAGGGATCGCGGCAATGTATCCAGGCAATTTCCGCAATCGTTTAGTCGCTTCAATGCCATCCATCAGAGGCATATGGCGATCCATCAAGATGATATCAAAGGCTGAACCTTCACCGCTACCTTCCAAAGTCTCAAGCGCCTGAAGACCATTTTCAACGCTGACTACACTATGCCCGACCCTGGTCAAAATCTTTTCAGCTACATTGCGGTTGGTCTCGTTATCTTCAACCTGGAGAATTCGCAAGTTGCGCGACAGGCCACTTTTTTTGCCAGTGCCATGCACAATATCCGCCTGCCTTACCAGCTTGGCTGCATCCTCCGGCAAAGCAATGGCCAAAGGAATTTTGAGGTAAAAAGTCGACCCTGCTCCCAGTTCACTTTCGACCCCGATCTCGCCCCCCATTAGCCCCGCCAAGCGGCGACAAATCGCCAGTCCTAATCCCGTTCCACCATATTTGCGTGCAACTTCTACAGCGCCCTGAGTGTAATCCGAAAAAAGTTTTTGCTGAACTTCCGGTGCAATCCCCGACCCCGTATCTGTCACCGACAAAATCAGGCTTACTGTTCTTGTCGTCTGTGCTTCAGACTTCACTGAAACTGAGACGGCCCCGTTGGAGGTAAACTTGATGGCGTTACTGATCAGATTCAGCAGAATTTGGCGCAGTCGATGTGGATCGCCCAGCATGACGTCCGGCAATCCTGTAGCAACGTCACTATGCAGCAACAACCCCTGTTCCTGTGCTCGTATCGCCATAACCGAGACCGCTTTTCCGACAACATCCGACATCATGAATGGCACGGTTTCAATTTCAAGCTTGTTCGCATCCAGCTTGGAAATATCCAGTAAATCATCAAGGATGGTCAACAAATATTCGCCGGACGAAACCACGATATCCACGCTGTCCCGCTGATCATCATCAAGATCAGTATCGCGCAACAGTCGCGCCATACCCAGGACGCCGTTCATGGGTGTCCGCACCTCGTGACTGACTACAGCAACAAACTCCGAGCGTGCCTCCGCTGCCGCCTCAGCCAGATCTTTTGCAACCTTCAAGGCCTCTTCGGCAAGTTTTCTATCGGTGATGTCTGTTACAATATTGACAACACCACCGGTGGGGATGGGGGCTGTATTGACGTACAGGGTTTTACCGCTGGTTGTTGCACGTTCCCAACTCGTGGGCTTGTCATCAACAGGGAGGCTCGCCAACCAGTCGTCCGTTAACTGATCTGCAGCCCCTGGTCCAAAGTCCCCACGTTCTGCCTGAAATTTGTTTTCCACACGATTTGATTCACCAATTTTGATCAATCCCTCCGGGAAATCATAAAGGTCATTATATTGCGAATTAAACAGAACATAATTTTTGTCCTGATCAACATATCGAATGCCCGCCGGCACATTATCAAGCACGACCCTGAGCTGGTATTCCTTGACGGCAATTTCCTGCTCTGTGTGCTTGCGTCCGGTGATATCAAGATACCAGGCCAGGCGGGCGGCCTCTCCCGCATAATCGATTGTAAAAAATGATGCCAGAGCCCAGAACTCAGAGTCATCACCCCGCCGCATTTTGATTTCCACATCCTGGCAGAAACCATCTTGTTCCAGCATCTTTATCATTTTGTTGCGGTCTTCGATGTCAACAAAAAAATCTCCACCAAAACGCGACTGCAAGGTTTCTTCGTTTAGCCCGAAGATTTTATAAAGCAAGGGATTGGCGTACAGGGTTTTTGAATCAGAAAGGCGAATAACTGCGACAGCGAGAGGACAAACGTCAAGTAGAGCTTCGAAGTTGCCCTTGCCTTGCTGAGCGAGACGACGACGGAGAGCCTTGACCTCTGCGTGCAGGGCAGCATTCTCCTGGCGCAGATTTTCTGCTTGCGGATCAGTGTCTGATCCCGTCATCGAGACTTCCCTTTCAGATTTATAGCAGCCAGGAGATGCCGGACAGACATCAGGATGTTCGACCCATAGACTACTCCCTATCGGCCAACAGCGGAATATCTCAAGCTGAATAAGATACAGGTTATTCCTTGTATGCTCGTTCCTTTGATTGCGGGCTACGTCTTGCGCTATTCGATTTGGGCCCCTCTTCAGACCACAGCCCGTCGATACAAGTGCCAGGTTGCATGTCCCAAAATGGGTAGAGTTACCATCAGCCCCACCAGGCCGGACAACAAGGATATCGTCAACAGGGCTCCGATTGTCAGACACCACACTGCCATTGTGCGAGGGCTTTTTGTCACCACCCGGACGCTGGTAATCATTGCCGTAACAAAATCGATATCACGATGGAACAGCATGGGAATGGAAACAACGGAGTAGGAAAAAACAGCAAAGGCAATGATTGCCCCGGCCAGATTGCCTACGAACAGAAACAACAATCCAATTGGTGTCGTGAAAATCAGGCTGATCAGTTGTGAAAAACTAAAGAGCTGAAACCCCATAAAGCCGAATGACAACAATGCGGCGATGTCCATCCAGATGAACAATGAAAAACCGGTAACCAGGGCCATCCAGCCAAGATCTCGGCTGAACATAGTTTTTATGGTGCCAAATACAATGCCCCATGACAGGTCATCTCCAGCTTCCAGATACTGGCTGACAACATAAAATCCGCAGGCCACAAAAGGGGCAATCAGCGCAAAACCGGCAGCCAGTGGATAGACCAGAAATGGTAAGTCGAAATACAGCAACATCAGGACCAACATCCAGCCACCGGCAACATAGATGCCTGCAAAAAACAGCCCATAGGCTGGCGCCCTGCGAAAGTCCCTGAGGCCGGCTGCCAAAACTTCCAACAGGTCATCAATGCCCAATGCATTGACAGTTGGCATCTCTGCAGGACCGGCAGGCACTTCACTTGATGTTGTTGGTGGTTGATTTGTCGGCTCTGACGGGTGATCGGTCATATTGAATTCCTGTTACACCGAAATTGTTCAGGTCAGCGTAAGTCCAACATCCGGTCTATTCAAGAATTGAATCACCAGAGCAGTTCCGACAATGCCGGACACGCTCTGATGATAATCTGTTAAATTGGCTTGGTCGCCATGGCTACGAAGTGAACGAAAAGCACGCCTGCTCTATCAAGAACGATCTACATGTATGCTGCGGCTGGTTTGCCAGGCCGCTGCCATGATCGCGCCACGGTCGACACCGATGTCCCTCAGGATGTGATCATCCAGTTCAGACAATACCTTGACCGAATTACGATAGGCCCTGTTTCGCATAAAACTATCATATTTCTCAGCGAAAAAATCGACGGCAGCATCAACGATTGATGTTGACGTTGTCTGGCGCGATACATTTCCCGGAACTGATCCGACTTCCCGTGCAAATTCCATGGTCTTTCCTCCTGGCTAGCCCTTTGCCCCTGCGTTGTGCAAGGGCCTGTTCAAGGTGACAGGTGATAAATAGGAGTTGCATGTATCAAAACGGCGTCAGGCGCACGACTAAAGTGTTTCTGTTGTTTCAGATGGCAAAAAACGGAAGCGACACCAGCCGCTTCCGTCATTTATGTCGTTTCAGGTTTTTAGTCTGCGGCAAAGCAATAAAGCAATCCGGCACCGCCTGTAGAGGCCAGAGCTTTTTGACTACAGCCACGCGAGCCATGAGCCGTATTCCATGACACGTTGCCACCACCATGGCGATCGTGGTGGCCAAGCATGGCGCTTCCCTTGTCATTGCTGGTCCAGTTGCCACAGGTATGTTCGCCTTTTTCCCAAGGAAAATAGGCTGTTCCATCGGCTTTGGAGCCGGTCAGGATATCATGCTGGTTGGGCTTGTCGCCCCGACCCTTGACCTGCATGCCGTTTTCATCAAGAGCTGTACGCTTGACCAGGTTCGGACTGATATGCAGCTGATCCAGATCACTGGCGATCAGGCTGCCCTTGGCATTATACCAGGGGCCCTTGCCGATCCGGTCACGGGCAGAAGTGCCACGTTTGTCCGGGAACCAGGTGGAAAGATAAGCGCGCCAGGTCCGTTTTTTTGACCCGGCAGCTTCGGCGAGCTTTTTACAGTGACCGTCTGCACCGGCCAGGCCGCCCAGATTGGCACCGTCTCCCATGCCAACGCTAGTGACAAAGAACCCCATTGATTGGTCGGCCGCCAGTGTCGGTGACGCCGCCAACGTCAGCGCAATTCCTGCCGCTATACCCGTCACTATGGCTTTATGTTTGATACCCATCGCGAGCTTCCTCCCTTGTTTTTTACTGAGTTGATTCTGGAGACTTGTTTGTTGTCTGAGCAAACTCTATGCAGAACAATTCAACTTGCCAAGAAAATGCCGACTGTCTTCACGGTTATATGATCGAACGGTTGTGGAGCCGTCTCAAGGTTCCAATCAATGCTGTTGAGTTCTCAACGTCTGACGCCTTTGTGTCAGTATCAAGTGAACTGAAAATATACAGCTTTATACAGCTCTTCGGGTTTCTGCCAGATCGGGAAATTGTTCAACCAGCCAGGCACAAAATTCGTCAAAATCAATTGGTTTCAAAAAATAGCCTACGGCACCAAGTTCCCGTGCCCTTTTTGCATCCTGCAGTTTTGTTCTCCGGGTTATCATATAAACCGGAATCGACTTGGTTGCCGGGTCCAGCTTCAGCTCATCCAGCATTTCAAGACCTGTCATTTCTGGCATGATCCAGTCCAGTAAAATTAAGTCTGGCTTTAGTTGACGCGCCTCATAGAGGCCCGACTCGCCATTTATTGCCGTGACGACCCTGCAGCCAAGTATTTCTTCAACGGCAGTCTTCAGCAGCTCCAAAATGTTCGGATCGTCGTCAATTATCAGGGCAAGGTTGTCCTGCAATGTTTCATTTCCCATCCCGTTCAAAAAGAAATATGGTATGCCGCAGGCGATTAGTCCAACCAAACTTGACATCGATATGACTGATCTTGTTCCATAATCGATATTTCATCAAACATAAGAGATACTGAATTGTTCAATCCGGTTGCAGATTTCATCGCCATGCGGAAGGACATTCAGGCGCAATCAAAGCTGATTGGCGTCTGGGGCTTCATGCTGAACGTGCCAACTTTGCTGGGTGGATTGTATTTCGCTGATCACCTGGAAGGTGTCGCCGTGATTACATCCATTCTTGTTTCACTGCTGATCGCAACTCAAATTCACAAACGCACACCTTTAAGCAGGCTCATGGGCCTGTGCCACGTTGTCTTCATTCCCACAATTATTTTGTTTGCAATGCAAACGGGGCAGACGCCGCTGACGATGCCATTCGGGATTTGGTCGACTTACAGCCTTGTTCTGATGAGCATCTGCGTCCTGATCGATGCATTCGACCTTTATCGCTATTTCGTGCAGGGAAATCGCACCTATAACACATAAGAAAATTTTATTTCGGAGAACAGGATGACGGCCAATAGTGGTGCTGGTCCGATTGGCAAAGCCGCAGCCACATCTGGTGAAGTGATGATTTCAATTTAGTCTACGTTGTTGCCGCATCGGGTTGCCTTGCAGACCCAGGCTTTTCGATTGTCATAGCCAGAAAGAAGGCTATCAAGGAAAATCCGCTGGCCAGCAAAAAGGCATTCGCAAGATCGTTTTCGCCTGCCAGTCCAGCAAGCACTGCAGCCGAAGCCGCGAAACCATCCATGAAAGCGAAAGTCAGACCCAGACTTGTTCCTTCACGACCACCCGCATGATCAACGGCTGCGGCCTGTAACACGGCCCGAATTGCAACCAGCGCCGTCATGGCAATGCCCAGAGCAACAAGTGTAACGACAACGCTGGAAAATGCCCAGGCGGCTATGGCAGCAATACTGGCAATGCCATTGCCCATAAGGATCAGGGGACGTCTGCCGATGTTATCTGAAATGCGGCCCATCCAGGGCATCGCCAGCGCTCCGGCCGTCATCATCGCCGCCATGGCCAAAGCCGTTTCCAGCCAGCTGAAATCATGATTAGCTCGCAGATACAAGGGCGTCATCGTGGTAATAGCAAACAGGCCCATGTTGTAGGACGTAAACAGCGCCAGCACGCGAACACCAGTCCACGTTGACCAGACCCGCCAGATGTCTGAAAAATCTGCGCGTGTCGGTCGGGAATTCACGTGTCGCGGTACCTTGGGCGCAATAAAAATAAAACAAAGTCCCATGATCAGCGTTGGGATGATCAAAATTTGCAGAGCGACCCGCCAATCCCAAAAAAGAAGTGCCAGACCAGCAACCGGCAGAGCAACCACTTCGGCCAGGTGACCGCCGATGCTGTGAACGCCAAGGGCATAGGCACGTCTGATTTTGTGCATTTGGGCCAAGACCCCGGTTGCGATGGGATGCCATGTGGCATCCCCCATGCCGGCCACAGCTATCAGGATCGCAAACACCCAGAAGCCATCGACAAATGAAGCCGCCAAATAGCCAAAGCCAACCCAAAAGAAAGTCGCCAGCAACAAGACGCCACGATTGGCAACATGATCCGCCAAAAGGCCCGCAGGTATGTAGGCCAGGGACGCACCTGTACTGGAAATCATAAACAGAAGGCCGATTTCCGACGGCGACAAATTCAGGGCGGCACCAAAAGCAGGGATGATCAGATACAGCCCGATCGGTGCCAGGTCGTTGGAGAAATGGCCCAGTGAAAAAGGGATAAGCAAAGAGGATTTCATGGCCGCGACGCTAGAGCGATTGCCTTCAATTAACAAGCACCCTTATGATCAGTTGAATGAGAAAGATATTTAACCTGAGAGAACGGATTACTGCACCATGACACTCCACATTGGCATCGCCGGATGCTCGGCAGAAGGGGCAGCTCTTTGTTACAAGACGATTTGCCTGGAAGGTCAGGCCGTTCTTGGTCAACACGTCCATCCAGAAGTATCCATGCATACCCCGTCCCTGTCTGAATATGTAGATTGCCTGGAAAAAGATGACATTGCAGGGATCGGCGACCTGATGCTGCAATCGGCCATCAAACTGGCAGCCATTGGAGCAGACTTTGTGATCTGCCCCGATAACACAGTGCATCAGGCTTTTGACAGCATGATCGACCGCTCACCCTTGCCGTGGTTGCATATCGGTGAGGTTGTGGCCGCAGAAGCCGCGAGTCGAAAGTATCAGCGCCTCGCCATAACAGGGACCAGTTGGCTGGTTGGCAGCGAGGTCTACCCGGCCAAACTGGCGGAACATGGACTGGATTTCGCCCGGCCCAATCAGGACGAGTGCAAGGAAATAGATCGCATCATCATGGAGGAACTGACGCAGGGCATTTTCAAACCTGACGCCATCGCCAGTTTTCGACAAGTGATAGGCCGTATGGGACAGGAAGGTTGTGACGCCGTCATCCTCGGCTGCACAGAAATTCCTTTGATCATCGACGACAAGAACTCTCCTTTGCCGACACTCGATTCAACTCGCCTGCTGGCCCGCGCCGCACTGGAACGGGCCACTTCAGACGACTGAACGGGACCTATGCTTCTTCGGCGGCAGGCTCCAGTTTATCCTGGGTCCGCAGGTCAAAATCACTTGCATTGTGACGTTCACGCAGTTGTTCTTCCAGTGGGCCCATCGCACGGTTGACCATGCGACCACGCTTCACAGCTTCGCGTTCGGCGATCTCGTGGGTCCAGCGGCCAAGATTCTTGTAAGAAGCGGCATCCAGGAACTCTGCCGCTTCATAGACCTTGTTCTGAACGACAGCGCCGTACCAGGGCCAGATCGCAATGTCTGCAATGGTGTATTCATCCCCACACATAAAACGGTTGTCAGCCAGGCGTTGATCCAGCACGTCCAGCTGACGCTTCACTTCCATAGCAAAGCGATTGATCGGGTATTCAAATTTCTCCGGGGCATAGGCATAAAAATGACCAAAGCCGCCGCCAAGATAGGGTGCGCTGCCCATCTGCCAGAACAACCAGGACAAACACTCCGCTTTGTTGGCTGGATCAGACGGCAGCAAGGCACCAAACTTCTCGGCCAGATATAGCAATATGGCGCCAGACTCAAAAACCCGTGTCGGCGGTGTCGTGCTGTGATCCATCAGGGCGGGAATCTTTGAGTTTGGATTGGCGCCGACAAAACCACTGCCAAACTGGTCGCCCTCGCCAATATTAATCAACCAGGCATCATACTCAGCCCCTTCATGACCCAGCGCCAGCAGTTCCTCCAGCATGACGGTGACCTTGACGCCATTGGGTGTCGACAGGGAGTAGAGTTGCAGCGGATGCTTACCAACTTGTAGCTCTTTTTCAGTCTGTGCACCTGCGGTTGGGCGATTGATACTGGCAAACTTGCCGCCGTTTTCCTTATCAAAGGTCCAGACTTTGGGGGGTGTATACTCAGACTGATCAGACATAGGGGAGTCTCCATAGAGTGAAATCGGCACATATTTTCTGGAAATTTGAATATCACTGCGGCAGTGATATGTATATGGCGCTGACAAAATTGTGTTTCAAGCAGGTCTGTATTTTCAGGGGCGGCGAGATCACAAAGTTTCTAAATCGATATTGATTAACTTTGCCGCCCTAAATGCAAAATCTCATTTCTGGTAACCGAACTTGTTCAGATATGATGTGAAGATTGCTTCGTACTCCCCGCTGCTTTTTACCTTTCTCAGCGCCATGTTGAAGACAGAACACATGTCCCTGTCCCGAAACCCCATACGTGTTGTCAGGACCGGGAAGATATCGTGAAACGCAAACTCTTTTGCCTGGGCCTTGATTTTTCCAAGGCTTTGCAAAAACAGAAACATATCGCCGATACTGACGTCCGCCCTGCCACGGTACAACATACCGGATTGCAATTTTTGATCAGCGATTTCGGAATATTCTGCAAAACCGTCAAAGGCCTTGAATGCCGGACCCATAAATTTTTTCGCCCCCTGAAATGCAACGACCCGTAATCCCTTCAGATCAGACAGGCCATGCAGTTCAAGATTGCGATCAGTTTTTGAAATTGCAATATCGCGAAACCGGAATACCGGGTCTGATTTACAGCCCTCCAATTTTGCAGAATCAAAGACATTTGCGACGGCATCAATCTTACCGTTTTCAAAGTCCTTCCATAGCCTTTTGTTGGGACGCCCAAACAGAAATTTTGGTTGATGGTCCGGCATGTACCTGAATACTGCTTTTAGAATATCCGGAAAAATTCCAGTGTCGCCTTTCGCTATATAATAGGGCTCGTAATTACCCATGCCCACGGAGATTTCTTTCGCGCCAGCTTCCGAGGTCCCAAAGATAAAGAGCGCCAAAATGACAGTTGAAAATTTCATGATCAGACGTATCCAGCGTTCTTGAGTTTCGGCAATAGTCAATTTTGGACCAGACGTTGCCTGGTGGTTTCCACGTCAGCTATTCTTCGCGACCAAAGTATTTTTTTATCAGCCCACGACGATAGCCCTTTTCGATAACGGCTTTCATGCCAATCTGCAGATCCCTGATAACTTTTTTGGGCAGGTTTTTGTTTCCGGCAAGCCAGATTTGCTCGCTGAGCTGGATTCTCCCGACAAAAAGCTTTTCCGCTCCTTCACCATGATAATCTCGCCAGCGCCTGAAATATTCGTTCACATCCCCATACCAGGCATCGATGCGACGACGATGCAACATCTTGATGGTTTGTTTGACATTATCGACGCTGACAACATTGGTAAATCCGCGTCGCACCAGTTCCAGTTGATGTGAGGTCGCCCTGTGGGCCCCGATGGAATTCAGGGTTTTGGCCTCCTCAAAACTATTAATCTTGTGGGTCAGGGACAAAAAAGCGCTTTGCGCTGCCATTTGCGGGGCAATCCAGCTGTAGTTGACTTCCCTTTCCGGCAGCCGCGAAAACCCCGGAACAAGCGTATTGTTGGTTGTCTTCACCTTGTTCACGGCCCGTGCCCAGGGCACGATTTTGGTCTCGATGCGATAGCCTGTCTCATCCGCAACCAGGTTGACCAGTTCCACCAGAATGCCGGGTCGGGAAGCGGGACCACCCATGTAACCAGGAATTTCAGTGACATAGAGCACCAGATCGGGCTTGGCTTCGTTGCTCCATGCCTGATTGACGGAGACGACGAGGACCAGGCCCAAAAAGATGCTACGACAAACAACAACGATGTAGCGAGCCATGATGTCACCTTCCCATGTAAATGTAAGTTTTTCCTACAATAATCGACAAGCACCAGAGTCTGTAGCAAAAAAATAGTTATTGTCGGCGATGTTTCAAGTTATGTAAGCCTAAAGGTGAACTGGCAATCTGTCATACACTAGGAGATGAGCACCCCATGCCTCGACTATTAGTCCTGAACGGTCCCAACCTGAATATGCTGGGCATTCGTGAGCCTGAAATCTACGGCACAACGACGCTGCAAGCAATTGAGGAAAGCTGTCGGGAAGCTGCCGGGGAGCTGGATGTCGAACTGGTGTTCGAACAATCTAATCATGAAGGCGAACTTGTCGATCGCATTCAGGCTGCTTGCGACGATGCAGATGCCATCATTATCAACCCGGCCGGATTTTCATTCTATTCGATCGCCATTCTTGATGCCCTGAAAATATTTCCGGGACCGATCATTGAATTGCACATATCCAATATTCATGCCCGGGATGAAGTGCACCGCCACTCCATTCTGTCCCCGGTTGCGACAGGTGTGATCTGTGGCCTGGGCGCGCACGGATATGTCATTGCAATGCAGGCTGCGGTGCTACTGGTTGACCCCACTTAGACGGATCAGCCAACCGTTTAATTTGCGGAACTTGCTGCCGGTAACCTCCAGGCCAAGAGCATACCAACCGCGGCCATACCCGCAAGGGTCATGAAAGCCGGGCCATAGCTGTTGGTCACATCGAAAATGCGTCCGGCCAGGATCGGCCCACAAGCACCGCCAGCCATGCCGAAGAACAACACAAAGCCAAATATTTTACCGTGGGCTTTCAAGCCAAAATATTGTGCAATTGTTGGCGAAGTGACCGTAAAGAAACCGCCGTGTCCGATGCCATAGACGGCGACCCCGACAAATAATATCCAGGGTGTGGAAATTGAGAGAAAGGCCAGCAAACTAATGATCAGGGGCACGAAGCAGAAGATCAGGGCACGCCTGCCACCAATGCGATCCACCAGGCCACCCACACCCAAACGCCCGACAATACTGGCACCACCCATAACCGACAATAGCGACGCCGCCATTGCAGGCGTCATGCCCAGGTCCATGCCGTGGATCACGATATGCAAGGGGATCGTCGACAGGGTGATAAAGAAAGAGAACTGGATGGCGCAAATCATCCAGAAATTTGAGCTTTTGCGGGCATCAATAAATGTCGTACCCGGTACATCTATCGGCGCACCGCTTGAGCTACTTGCCACCGGGCTTTTCATCAACAAGGCCGCCACCACCAAAACCACGGCGGCGCCAATGCCCAAAATCATCAAGGCCAGTCGCCAGTCATACAGGGCAATCAAAAAGGCGGCAAAAGGTGGTACGGACATTTGCCCCGTCGCCGTGCCAACCTTCACTACAGCGGTCATGATGCCACGCCGTTTTGTGAACAGCTTCGCCATGGTCGACAAAGTCACCACATCATGGGTGGCCAGGCCCAAGCCAATGAACAGGCCAAAAACTACAAATAATTGCCAGGGGGCGGTAATCTGCGACAACAGGAAATAACCCGTACTGCCCACAAGACCTGTCACGATGAGTACCAGACGCGGGCCAAAGCGGTCACTCATGTGACCTGCAAAAAAGGCCAGCACCCCTGAGATCAAAAAGGCGATGGACATGCTGCTGGACAACAGCGTGCGCGACCAGCCGAACTCAATTTCAAAATTCTTGAAAAACAGACCATAGGCGAACAACATGCCGATTGTCATAAATTGGGTCATAAACGACCCCAGCACAGTCAGAAATCTATGGTCAAATCGGGGCATGGCGGGAGACCTGTCTGGAAATATTTTGGGTGAAAAATTTGGTGTGATTGAATGGTGGGGCGGGAAGATGCAAGAATTTACCTGTTGAAGAGACAGGAACATCCCTCAGAGGTCAAGGTGTTGGCACACGGGGTGTGCAACCGATGGCCGAATTTGATTCAGTACCGGTGCATGGTCAGATAAACGGCCCAGACCTTCAGGAGATATGTTTCTGTTTCCGGCTGGACCAGCATGCCCCAGAACCTTTCCGCGCAGTCAAACCCGATTTCTGCCACTTCATAGCCCTCTTCAGACAGCTTCTTCAGACCAGCCTGGCTCCAGGACCCGCCACTGCTGCCAAAGGTTCCACGATCATCTTTCAGCATCCGCCTGTCAGTTGACATGACGTGGCACAGCTCACCTGTCGGCAACGCCACGTGATCTCCATGAACCTGGACGCTCAGGCCAATGAGCTTTCTCGCCTGCGCCTCTTCCTCACCTGAATAAATACCGGTCGCCCTGAATTCCCCCAGCCTGTAGGCACCAGAAAGGAAATGACTGCCGTCATGAAATATTTCATCTGCGGAGACAGACGTTGAAGCGAACAAGACAGTTACCGCCGCGAAAACTAATTTCGTGGCGCCCGATCTAATGGGGTTTTTGTAATTGCCTGAATCAATACTCATGGTAACCTCTGGACTAAAACAGGATCTGGCTGCGTAATTGCGTGCATCAAATGATGTTATTCTGCCCCGCTTCCGGGTTCCTGTCCCCTTGCGAACAAAACAAAATCAGTGGTCTTGCGGTTGAAGTTATCAGACAGGCTGGATTTCAATTTACGCGTTGATAAAAAGTATTTGCACGGAGAGCATCAGTTAGACCCATGACAACAGAAAACATGACAAACGTTCTGTGGAACAGCATCCAGCAGGGAAAGCATAATCCTGAGGAACTGCGTGGCAAGCTTTCGGTTGAGCAGGCCTATGGTGTCCAGCTTGCCATTCTGGACCGCTACCTGGCCGCCGGGGAAGAACTGGCAGGCTGGAAGGTTGGTCTGACGGCCAAGGCTGTGCAGAAACAGGCGGGCTGGCATGAACCCGTTTTCGGGTTCCTGTTGGCCAGCGGCCATCGGCCTGGCGGTGTCATTTTCGACTTCGCTTCATTGATCAATCCTGGATTCGAAAACGAACTTTGCCTGACCATGGGCAAACCATTGACCGGACCCGATGTCACGCTTGAACAGGCCAGGGATGCCATATCACATGTTGCACCTGCGCTGGAAATCATAGAGAGGCGAAATGGGTCTCCGCTGGAAATGGCCCTGGCCGTCGCCGACAATAACCAGCAAAAGGCCTTTGTCACAGGCCCTGATGTCCCGCTGGCCGATCTTGATCTTGGTGTGGCCACGGTAGATGTGAACATCAATAATGTTCATCAGGAAACAGCCAATGGGGTCGCCGTTCACGGCACGCCTATTGCTTCAGTCCAGTGGCTGGCCAACAAACTTGGGCACTTCGGACGCAAGCTGGAGGCAGGCCAGCGCATCATGTCAGGCTCCTTCACACGGCAATATGGCATCAATCATGAAGATTCAGTTGAATCAAGTTTTGATCCCATAGGTCGGGTAAACGCTGAATTCCGGTAGAGTTCACCTGAGAGCGTATGCTGCGTTTCAGGACCAAACCTGATCAGGCCAACAACATATTTGATTTACGACTTGTGCGGTTTTTCCATCTGCCAGTTTAGATTGGCTTCGACAGTTGGCCATTCGCTGGCGATGATAGAATAAACGGCTGTATCGCGTATGGTGCCATTGGGCATGATCATATGTGATCGTAATATTCCATCCAACTTTGCGCCAAGGCGTTCGATTGCCGCACGGCTTTGCTGGTTGATAAAATGGGTCCTGAATTCAACAGCTATGCAATCCAGCTCTTCAAACGCGTGCCGCAACAACAATAGCTTGCACTCCGTATTAATACCGGAACGTTGAACGGATTTTCGATACCATGTTGAACCGATCTCAAGCCGCCGGTTGGCAGCATCGATATTCATGTAGGTTGTCATGCCCACGGCCAAACCGCTGGATTTTTCGATAACGGCGAAAGGCAACATCGAACCCGTCTCCCTGAGACCCAATCGCCTTTCAATCTCTCCCCCAACCGCCTCGGGTTCAGGTACCGTCGTATACCAAAGGCGGTGCAGATCACCATCCGCCGCCGCGTCCTCAAGCGCCGCCTGATGATCCAAAGACAGAGGAACCACGGAAACATAATTTCCCTCTACCGAAAATAATTCAGGCCAAATCGTCATCTCGTCTTCCTCATCAATAAGAGACCCGGACGAGCATCTGCAAATCCGGTTTGCTCAGTACCATCGATTTTTCCAATACAGCACAGTAACCGCTTTAGCTGTATTCTCGATTGATTTAGTCTGGATCACAAGTCCACCCAGATCGAGGGATGCAGGAGGAATTACAGATGCCGGAAATCAGTTTGTTTGTTGGTGCATTGCTTGCGCTGATACAGGTCCCCATGACTTTGGCCGTCGGGCTCCGCAGGCGGGCACTGAAGATCTCATTCCTGGATGGTGACGACGATATATTGCTCAGGCGCATACGCGGGCACGCCAATTTCACTGAAACAGTCCCCATCGCCATCATCGCCATGGCTGCCGCCGAAGTATTCGGTGCCGCCACCCCTGTTTTGTGGGCCGGAGGCTGCCTGCTGGTATTTGGCCGACTGGCGCATTACTGGGCAGTGCAGAAAATCGAATCAGGTGCCATAAGGTTCGCCTTCATGCTGTTCACTTTGATCCCCATGGCCGGGTTTTCACTTTTCGCTCTGGCGGCGTATCTCACTCGGTGATATTGGGGGGCGCAATCCGCTCGTTGGCAGCGGTTAAGACATGAAAGTTCTGTCAGACGATGATCAGAAAATATGACGAGCACGACATCGAAGTCGTTGTTTCCACGTGGCGTCGGGCGAGCGAACTAGCTCACCCGTTTTTAACAAAGGCTTTCCTTGATCAAGAGGATGCCAACATGCGCAATATTTACCTGGCCTTTGCTGAGACCTGGGTTATTGAAATCGACGGTGTCGTCGTTGGTTTCATTGCTCTTATCGAAGATGAGATAGGCGGCCTGTTCCTTGATCCTGATTTCCACGGACAAGGTTTGGGCCGGGCTTTGGTCGATAAAGCCGTTATCCAAAAAGGGCCTCTTAAAGTAGAGGTCTTTAAGGAAAACATAATTGGTCGACGTTTTTACGACGCCTATGGATTTCGCGAGACCGAGGAGTTCATCCATGAAGCAAGCGGGCAAACAACCCTGCGCATGAACTTTGCCCCGGCTTAAAAACTACCGACATGAAATTGGATCAGATATTTTCTATTTGGACGTTTGATCGGGCCGATAGTTGATTGCCGTGTCGGTAAGGGGCATCACAACCTCCCTGATTTTCGCGGCCTCAAGGCAAAGCCCCACGTCCTTGATCAAAAGCGCGTCGTAGTGGTCCCAGTTCGCCTCAAGCGCATCCCAATTTTGAACCGTGAAGCTGTTGGCGGATGAGTTGGCAAAGATCTCCATGAGAGTGTCAGGCGACATGCTGTAGGCACTGGCAAAGGCGCGTGCCTCAAGCAAAAGTTTCATGGTCCCCATCAAAACAACATTGTTGGCTAACTTGGCCACAGTGCCTGCACCAACGCCGCCACAATGGAAGACCTTCCCCATAACCTCCAGCACTTCCCGGCACTGTTTCAGGGTTTCTGCGTCCCCACCGACCAAAAGAGCCAAGGTCCCCAGCACTGCCCGTTGCGGCAGGCCGCTCACCGGAGAATCCAGAACCAAAATACCTTGCTCAGCTGCTTTAGAGGCAATATTGCGGCAGTCTTCAGGGCTGAGCGTGCTCATAATGATCAGGACCGCCCCCTTTCTCATTCCGGCCAGCACGCCATCCGGCCCGTAAATAACCTGCGCCGTCTGGCTGGTATCGCGCACCATGGTGATAACAATGTCAGAGACTGCGCCGACTTCAGCTGGTGTTTCCACTTCGGATATCCCCAGCTCCAGGAGTACATTTATCGCATCGCGATTTTTGTTGGCGCAACTTGTCACCGACCACTGATGATTGAGCAATCGGGTTGCCATCGGCAGTCCCATGTCACCAAGGCCAATGAACCCGATTTTTAGACTGGACATGTTATTATGCTCCCTAAATCGTGTATTCCGGTCCTGATCGCTCGTCAGACTTGTTGAATGAGCGAAGAGCCTCGAAGGCTTCATGGGTGCTGAGGAAAATCTGTCCCGGCGTCAGGTCATCAAGCAAGTTGGAACGTTGAAGGCGGTCCATCACCGGTCCTTTGATTTCGGCCAGATGCACCTGCACACCTACTTCCCGTAAATCAATAATCAGGCTTTCCAGACTTTCCAGCGCACTGGTGTCGATAAAGCTGATTGCGTTGCAGATCAGGAGTACCTGGTCGATTTCTGGATGCTCTGAAACCTCACTCAGGATGTATTCCTCCAAATATACTGCATTGGCGAAATAGAGATTTTCGTCCGGGCGCATGGCCAGGATGTTGGATTGGGTTTCGACCTTGTGACGGTCGATATTTCGATAGTGCTCAGTGCCTGGCACGCGACCAACGATGGCAACATGGGGGCGGCTGGTCCGCCAGAGATACACCAGCAGTGACAGGATGATGCCGAAGACGATGCCGACTTCAACGCCAAGCACCAGTACCGCGATAAAGGTCGCCAGTTGCGACGCGGCGTCCCCACGGCTGTAGCGCCAGGCCTGCAGAAAACTTTTGATATCCACAAGGGTGAAAACAGCGACCATGATGATGGCCGCCAGCACCGCCTTTGGCAGGTGATAAAAGAGCGGTGTCAGGGCGATCACCGTTAGCGCCACAAGGCCGGCTGTAATCAGGGAAGCCAACGGCGTATTGGCCCCGGCTGTAAAATTGACGACCGATCGGCTGAAACCACCGGTTACTGGATAACCCCCGGTGAAGGCCGCGCCAATATTGGCAGCGCCCAGGCCGATGAGTTCCTGATCAGGATCAATTTTCTGGCGGCGTTTGCGGGCCAGAGACTTCGCCACAGAGACACTTTCCAGAAATCCAACAAAGGAAATCAGGGCGGCGGCAGGCAGGAGTTCCCACCAGATTGCGACATCCAATGATGGAAACGACACCCCTGGCAATCCCGCCGGTATATGGCCGACGGTCTTGACCCCTTGCGCGATCCCAAGATTCCCCTGCCAAACCATCACCGTGCCAAAAATAACGGCAAACAACGGACCTGTGCGAGAAACGGGTGCCACAATGGCCTGGGGCAAACCGAGATTTAGCAGTTGCCGAGCCATCGGACCTTTGCTGTAAAGCAGGATTGCAATTGAGACGAGAGCAATAAACAAGGTATAGGCATTGACCTGATCCATCCTGGCCCACGCCGTGCCCAAGGTGTCAGAGATCAGATGGCTGCGCGGAATGTTGACGCCCAGCAGATGTTTTAGCTGGCTGAAGGCAATGATCAAGGCGGCGGCACTGGTGAAGCCAGAAATTACGGGATGGCTGAGGAAGTTGATCAATGAACCCAGGCGCAGCACGCCCATGATCAACAGCATCAGGCCGCTGATCAGGGCAAGCGCCAATGCCAGGGCCATGAAGTGTTCGCTGCCATATTCGGCCAGGTCACCCAGGCTACTGGCGACCATCAACGAAACAATGGCCACTGGTCCAACCGCCAAAGCACGGCTTGAACCGAACAGACCATAAAGGATGACCGGCAGGATGCTGGCATACAGTCCGACCTGGGGCGGCAGTCCGGCCAATAATGCATATGCCATGCTCTGTGGCACCAGCATGATGGCGACAATGCCGCCAGCGATGACATCGCCCGGCAGGAATTTGCGCTGATACCCTGGCAACCAATCCATAACACCTGGACGCACGCTGAGAATTTGTTTGAGATAGTTTTTCAAAACAAACCCCAATTAAGTCGCTGAGCGGCATTCCGCAATAAATTTTGGGTCAAAAGTGAATCAGGCGTCACAGACGAGCCAATTTGTTTTCGTCCGTGTGCTCAAATACCTTACCGAAAATATCGACAAGGGTTGTTTGATGATAAGTCATCACACCATTACCCACGATGACTTTTTGCGAAAATTCCATGGATGAAGCTTTTTTCGTCATAAAGGGTGACTGTACAATTCCCCATTCAGGATCGCCAAGTTTCGCCTTCAGTTCCAATACAACACGTCCGTCCTCATCAGTGTCGCCCGTATATTTTCCGCCAGCCACGACGCTGACGGCGCGGGGGATAACAAATGAATGCATGACAGTCTGGTTTTCAGCGTCCCAGATCCAGTATCCCGTTTGGTCGTGAAACGCCTGGTCATCGGATTTCCGTTTTACGATTTGACGATAATAGATTGCGGTGAGGTTTTGCTCTTCGGCATTACTCAAGTCACCGATGTCTTCACAGGTTATCGTCTCGTAATAGGGGTTGTGCTCTTCTCCATCTCGATCAGGGGCAATATCCGTACCCTGATCGCCTCTCCATGTGCCAACAAGGTGTTGAATAGGGCCATAGTCAATATCAGGATGGTTCATCATCTTCGCTCACCAACTTCTGTGCAAATTTCGAGTGACCAACAGACTACCCAATACCCAAACGATGTACACAGAAATTGACCAACGATTGTTCGCTTGGGGTCACAATCGGATATTCCTGATTTGATGTCATGAGCCTTGAGGCAACCCGCTCCCGTCATTGAATCCTGGTCAAGAATGATCATATGAAAGAAGGATGCTGCCAGCAGCACGTGAAAACTGACTATTGGTTCCTGTGTGGAACAAAAAGGTGGAGCATGCGAGAAGGCAAACCAAGCAAGACAGCGCTGAAAGTGGCTACAATTATCGTCGCTCTGGGGGCAAAACCAGATGCGGATCAAATTCTGAACCCTGGCCTGCTCGAAGCCACAGAAGATTTACTGCTTGCCTCAGGTGTGCTGGGAGAAAAAGCCCTTCGATGGACCAAAACCCAACGAATGGTTTCGATCTATGAAGCCTTCGACTGGATGTTGCCCGGGCAGTTTCAGGCCATTGGCGAAAGAAAAGTTTTTTGCGAGCATCAGGTCAGGGATGCCATCTCCGCTGGCGCCACGCAAATCCTTGTTCTCGGTGCCGGGTTTGACACGATGGGGTGGCGCCTTGCGCCGGAATTCCCTCATGTGAGTTTTTTTGAAATTGACCATCCGGCAACGGCGCGTCCAAAAGCCAAAGGGATCGCTGCCATGGGGCAGCGGGACAATCTTTTCTTGATCCCTTCGGACCTTGGAAACCGGAAACTGATTGACACCCTGGCGGCCAACAATTCCTGGCGCAGTGACGCACAATCAATAATCGTTGCAGAGGGTTTGTTGATGTACCTGCCTGGCGATGCGGTTGTGGATTTATTTTCACAATGCGCAGCAGTTTCTGGCGCCAAGAGCCGGATCATTTTCACCTACATCCCGGCCAGTACTGACGGTCGGCTTGATGTGGGCAAATGGACAGGCCTGGTTCTGTGGCTTCAGAAGATCACTGGAGAGCCATGGCTCTGGAGTATGCAGCCCAAAAACCTCACCTCGTTTCTGGCGGAGTTGGGCTGGAAAAACGACCCTGTGCTGGAAGGTGGAGCCGGAAGGCATGGCGCGGAATTGTACACCGTTGCCACCAAGGAAATCTAATCCACTGCAGTTGCTCATTTCAGTCGCGATGAACCGCGTAAAAGTGGACCAGGCAGAAACTTCATGACAGTTCCGCCGCCCTATGTTACTTGGCTTCATGGGTACTTCTTATGATATTATCGGCGTCAACTATTCTGACCTCAGGAAGCCTGATCGCCGGATTGAGACAGTGATTGCGCGCGCGCTGGGGTCTGCAAAAACTGTCCTGAATGTTGGTGCTGGCGCGGGTTCGTACGAGCCCACCGACAGGCTGGTCACAGCAGTTGAGCCTTCGGTGGAAATGATCCGACAGCGCGGTGTCTCTGCAGCTCCGGCTATTCAGGGCTTTGCAGAAGACCTGCCCTTCGATGAAGATTCTTTTGATGCGTCGATGGCGATCTTGACGGTTCACCATTGGAACGACAAAGAGAAGGGTTTCAAAGAGATGCGTCGCGTGACGCGGGGCCCGGTCGTTGTACTTACGTTCGATGCGTCGCTCAGGGGACTCTGGCTTGCGGACTATTTTCCAGAACTCGTGACGTTGGACGACGAGATAATGCCGAAAATGACTGACTATGAGAAGTGGCTGGGGGCAGTAGAAATTTCGACCATTCCAGTTCCGCACGACTGTACGGATGGTTTTTTGTACGCGTACTGGCGGCGACCCTCAGCTTATCTTGATCCCAGAATCACGGCCGCCATGTCTTCCTTCCAGGCAATAGACAACGTATCCGAGGGGCTGGAAAAACTTGAAAGAGACCTGGACACCGACGCATGGTCGCAGCGGTATTCTGAATTGCGCATCCTGGATGAGTACGACGCTGGCTACCGCCTCGTCACGACAAAATAATTGGCTCTCAAGTCGAGGACCTCGCCCCGGTCCAAAGCCCGCTTCGGGCCACAAGCGGCGCCACTTATCCGCCAGAGCGTTTCGGATTTTAACGGGAACACCCCAGGTTTGGAAAAGGAAAAGCCCTGCCGTTTCCGGCAAGGGCTTCCGTAGATCAATTGATGGACCGTAGCTTATGCGCGACTCAACATACCGACCATTTCATCCTTCAACTCGAGGCGACGTTTCTTCAAATCCTCAAGAGAAAAATCCGACGCTGCTTCGATTTCGTCTTCGATACGAAGAATATGCTTTACACATTCATGATAGGCATGAAACAGCTTGGCAAAATGATTGTCGGACACTTTGAGATTGTGAATTGCGTCCTTGTATTCAGGCAGTTCATCCGCCAAATTGTGATTGCTCATCGACTTCTACACTCCTCGTCATCAGTTATTTCACTTTAACAGAGTGTAATATTATTCCCATAAAAAGACTACGGTTTTTGGAAAGAATTGGGCGTAAATCGTATGCTTATTCTGGGAAACGAACACTGGTGCTTCATGAACAGGATCCGGCCGGGTATTGCTCGGCGCCCATAGCCAAGAGATGACTTTGGCCGGCGGGCAAAATCAGGTTTCTGACCTTGCTACATTGTAAATTTCTGTCTCACTGACCCGACCGCGAAATTGAACGTTGCCTACTAACTTGGCTTTCAATTTTTTTGGCAACGTCATCTTTGAGATCAAGTCACCTGACAAAAGAAGCGAATAACCGCTTTCTTTGCAATATTCTTCTATCCTTGCAGCGGTGTTGATCGTATCGCCGAAGTAGACGATCTCATGCTTGTCGTCACCGCATTCTGCGGCAACAACCGGTCCTCCATGCAGCCCTATTCGGTACGACGGGACAACGCCAAACCGCCTTTCGTAGTCGGCGGCACGTTTGGCGATGCGGTCTTCAATTGCAAAGCAACATTCAAGGCAAGCGGCATCACGCAATCCGCGCTCGATGGGCCAGGTGACCACAACCTCGTCCCCGATATATCTGTGCGTCTCTCCTCCATAAGCCAGAGTCACCTGGGCCACGTCGAAAAAGAAGCGTGTGATTAAAGACTGGGCCGCAATATCTCCCATTTTCTCCGCCATGGCGGTGGAGCCGGCAAGGTCCAGAAAAAGAAATATTCGTTCCTCTTTCAAGGGGCGGTGGTAACGCCCGATGATCAGGTTTCCCAGGACGCGTCCGCCGACGACGGAGCGCACGGCAAGAATAAGCTGAAATACCAGGGCCAGCCCAAAGGCGACGACGACATCAATTACAAGAAAGGTGAGTGCGTTATCTGCGGCGAGGCGCTCAGGTAATATCATCATACCGCCGAACAGAAGAACGGCGATAATGATGAAGGTCATAAGGGTGGTCTTGATAAGAACCGAGGAAATAAACGGTTGTCGGCGGAACCACTCAGCGCCGACACCATTGGCGTAAAAAACCTCGAACCATCCGACGAAGACACCGAACATCAGTCCGTGTATCCCAAATCTCAGAAGTACTCTAGGTGATACTTCAAATCCCTGAAATTGGCCGATGATTGGTCCGTAAGCCATTGCAAACAACGCGGACCCGGCGGCAATACCGCCGAGGAGCAACAATCGTTTTCTTGTTCTTTCCTTCATTCGCTGTACAAACCAGTCCGGTACAAACCTGCCCCGTGCAAACCTGAACTACGCCTGGCGTTAGCCGGTCGATGATCGTCCCGCGAAAGACAGATTGGGGTATCTGGCGCGTTCATGATCATCCTCTTTTTTTCTGACTTTCCCAATAACGGCAAGCGCTTCAAATGGTGGCTTGCCGAATTGGGGATCGACAAACCACCCTGCCTGTGACCGGCATTCGGAAAAGTTCCTCGTCGTTGATATTTCCGCTTAGTGCTGTGCCGAGGCCGACTTCAGTCCCACAAATTTGAGAATCTTGGCCAAGGGGCAAAAGCCGGTGAATGCCGATTGGAACAGGTTAGCACCGACAAAACCGGTAACCCACAGCCACCGAACGTCATGGTATTGGGAAAGAATCAGGCTGGCTATTATGACAGTGCCTGCAAAGGCGAAAATAGTGCGTTCAATTGACATGGGTATCTCCGTCGGATGGCCAGGTGCTGTGAGACGAACCTGGCATGGGTGGTTGACAACTTTTCATATTAGATCATACTAATATTAGATAGTCCTAATATTTAGAATGTCAAGACTGTCTGAAGAAAATGGGCCAAGGCCAATCCGCAAATTGACTGTCGTCAATGTCGGAGCGCCCCCACTATATTAGATTTACGTAATATTTAACTATTCCTCTTGTGAAGGTCACGGAAAATGATGAACGCAAAGACCCTGTCGATCCTGGCTATCGTGCTTTGGCTTGCCGGTGCAGCGACAGTTGCTGTCATGTATGTCGGCGGGAAGACGGAACAGGCCTCTGACGGTCGTGTGGCCGTGGTACTGACCGAGGCTGAACGCGATTTCGTTCTCGCTGAGATGCGCCAGATGTTGTCGTCCGTTCAGGGAATAGTTTCAGCTGTCGCCGAAGGGGACATGAATTCAGTTGAGAAAGTCGCCCTGGCCATTGGAAGCGCGGAAGTACGCAAGGTTCCAAAATCCCTGATGCTCAAATTGCCGCGTGATTTCAAGATCATGGGCACAGACAACCACCTTGAGTTTGACGATGTTGCGGCAAAGGCGAAACTTGGTGGCAAGGCTGTCCTCGAACGGTTGGGTGATTTGATGGTCAATTGCGTCGGTTGCCATGAAACCTTCAGCCTGAAAGCGGAATAGCTAACTTCGGTTATCTGCGCCCCTACAAGGGATTATGGGAAATGAACAAGGCTACTGTTAACTTTATCGGCACAATTCAGACTTCATACAAGACGGTGGCGGAATGCCCTGGGCAGGCCCGCCCAGCAAACGGTGTTTCGAAGATAGTGCTGGACCCGGAGATGTTACCCGCACTTAAGGGGATCGAGGGTAAAAGCTGTATCCAGGTTCTCTATTGGTTTGATGAGGCCGATCGTTCGGCCTTGCAAAAAGTTCCCAGGTGGTCAGAAACAAACGAGAAAATTGGTGTTTTTGCACTGCGTTCCCCCATGCGTCCAAATCCGATTGCCTTAAGCACGGTGGAACTCCTGAAAGTGGAGGAAAATGTGCTCACGGTAAGCGCCCTTGATTGCCGTGACGGCACGCCGTTACTGGATATCAAACCCTACATGGATCCGCCGTGACCACCGTATATTAACACGCGAAATATCAGGGCCTGCAAGCAGGCCTCAACAGGAATTGATGACAATCAGGATCTAATCAAAACCGCATTTGCCTGGCGTCACAGGCCGCTCGTTTGACATAGCCGGTTTAATCCTTAGGGTATGCTACAACGTTCGAAAACAATGCCCTTGTGGTTTGTCGCCCCCGCACACTAGAGCGCCTTCAATGACAATCGAGTCACTGAAGAGGCCTATCCTTTTGAGATTGCACAATTTTTACAGAAAACAGTGATCCTGTTTTCTTTGAAATTGGCTCTGGACCGCGATAACAAATCACGCGCCAGCGGTGCCCTACCGCTTTTCACGGGCTATCGAGAACAACCTGCGCCGTCTGTTGGATGTTGGTTTACGCGGAAACGCGAAAACACGGTTTTTTTGCGACCGGATCGTCCGGATACCCCTTTTGAGAAAACCCATCTAACAGGAGCCACTGATCGATATGTCCGAGAACATTGTTAATAGCGCTGAAGAAGTTTCCAGAATTGCATTTGGTTTTATGGCGTCCAAGGCGTTGTTTGCCGGTCTGCATATCAATGTCTTCACCCACCTCGCCGACGGGCCCAAAACTTGTGGTGAAATATCCAAAAAATCCGGCGTTCCCGAGAACAGGGTCACAACACTGATGACCGCACTTTACAGCATCGGCCTGGTCGGCTGGGAAAAAGAAAAGTACTCCAACTCACCAGGGGCGGACGCCTTTTTGTCGCAAACGTCAAAGTATGATTTCGGCGATTACCTTCGCTACCAGATCGATCAACAGATGTATCCTTTCCTGCAGCAACTGAACGAAGTACTCGATGGGTCTCTGGCCCCCGATGCTATCGATTCTTATCAGCACTGGATGTCGGATCCTGAGCAAGCCGCGTTATACAGTAATGCCCAACATGCCGGATCTCTTGGGCCGGGTCGGACAATTGCGCGCATGGTTGATCTGACCGGTGCGAAAGAATTGCTTGATGTTGGCGGCGGTACAGGTGCCATGACGATCCGCTTGTTGGAGGCCAACCCGGACCTGTCTTCAACGATCATCGATTTTCCGAATGTCAGCGAAATCGGCTGGAAATTCATCACGGAAGCCAACATGGTCGACCGGGTAAGATATATTCCATCGAACGCCCTGACCGCCCAATGGCCAAAACAGCAGGACGCTATTTTAATGTCCTATCTCTTTAGCGGCATTCCCGGAGAGGAAGTCCCACGGCTGATCCAGTACGCTTTTGACTGTATGGCGCCGGGCGGCAAGCTGCTTGTGCATGACTTCATGGTCGAAGATGATCGCTCCGGCCCCCATCTCGCAGCACTTTGGCAACTACAGCACATGGCTTTCACCCCCGATGCCCATTCCGTCACCGCAGGGTGGGTGAATGCTGAGATGCAGAAGGTCGGATTCGTGGATATCCAGGATGACCAGACAATTCCAGGACTGACACACCTCGTCCACGCCCGAAAGCCGGACTAAGAAAACGACGTTACCGAAAGCGAATGTCGCGTCGGATCAAAAGTGAGGTCGGCTGTAACGTCAACGAATAGCCAAGAGGCGACATCATTCATCTGGTAGCTGGCATCTGGCAGTTGGCATCTGGTAGCTGGCAACCCCGGGGTATGTTCGATAGTGTTCCGGGTGGTCAATTATTGACTGGTAAAAAGTGGACAGGACAAATATGGCTCAGAACGACGACAGCGACATCAAGAATGGCTTCAACTCCTTGAAAGACGGCTCCACAAATTCGACAGCTATTGCAGCCTATTACGATGATTGGGCCGAGACTTATGACGCGACATTGATAGACTGGGACTATCAGGCCCCGGAAGATGCTGCGGTGGCCCTTGGTGAGTATTTGAAGTCTGGCGACAGTATTCTGGATGTCGGCTGCGGTACGGGGATGTTCGCCTCGGCCTTGTCCCGGCACCTGGATTGTCGAATTGAAGGCATTGATATTTCGGCGGCCTCTCTGGAAATAGCGGAAAAACACGGGCAGTACGATCGCTTGCAGCGCCATGATCTACAAGTCACACCTTTGCCAGCAGCCGATAATGCATTTGATGCCGCCGCCTGTGTGGGGGTCATGACCTACATTGAAGATGCGGCAGCTCTGTTGGCTGACATGTGCCGTGTTGTTCAGCCTGGTGGCTACATCTTGTTCACTCAGCGTGATGATCGCTGGATTGAGAAAGAGTTTGATTCTCTGATAAAAAGTTTTGAGGAGCGCAGGCTCTGGACACCACTCAAGATAAGCAAAGCAAAGCCTTATCTGCCAAAAAATGATGATTTCAGTGACAGCATTCGCGTCATTCAGGTGCTCTGCCAGGTTGCTTGACACCGCCCTCGACCGCCGCGCTTTTGACGACCAGGGTGATGCCCGCTTTGGGTCAATAACAGACTTGTTTGCACTGCCATTGACCCCGTTGGAACCGGATTAAATCAACTTCTCGACAGCGGCTTGTATTTGACGCTTCAAAAGTGAAGTTCGAAATTTTGACCGCTAATGATCGACAAGAGACAGCTATCGATTTGTCGGGTACAGTATGGGGAAAATGCCAAATGAGTTTGGTTTCGGGTATCAAGCTCGTAAACTCTTCGGGGTATGACCAACACCTTTTTGGAGCTTCCGGTCGGATGAACATAGACGAATATTTTAGCTGGGAATGGAAAGAGTTAGCCAACAAGTCTTGTCTGTATGTTGCACCCCAAGGAACAGCCGACAACAAACGCTGGATCGCTTTTTTCGAACAGGTTGCAGATTCTTTTCCAGACGGTGATGCGTTCGTCATCGTCGATGTCCGGGGAATCGAGGAGAAAATCGATCTGGAGGGGTTCAAGGGAATAATCGATATTTTGAAGAGACACGGTGCTGAAAGTGCGCATTTCGCTGTCATCACCACCGATCAATTTCACAAACTCACAGCCGATATTTTTCAACGATTGGCTACCGCGAGCGGATTTAATCTATCTATCGTCGTCTTCCTCAGTGAAGATTCCGCAACAGATTGGTTAATTGAAGAGATCGAAAAACACTAGGACGGGCATGTCGGTAACGGGTCAGTTGCAGACCTCTTGGTGCTACTACTGACCCACTCTATACCTCATTAAATCAAGTTCTCGACAAAGGCTTGTTTTTGGCGCGTCAAAAGTGAGTTTGGCCAAAATGTCAGCTATTTGGCAACAACGGATGGGGTGGATGGCTCCCGCCCACGGCATCAAAGTGCCAATATGGGAGTTGTTGATAACAACCCCGAGCCAAAGGAGCCCCCCGGATGAATATTACCACTGTCGG